>JAABUT010002089.1_pt1 | contig 20337 bp, 18 predicted proteins | sample 5559281 | NCBI WGS metagenome assembly JAABUT01 (sample SAMN10711880, study PRJNA513359) | rock metagenome | isolation source: Antarctica rocks | place: Antarctica: Victoria Land, Ricker Hills nord | collected 2016-01-04
AATATCAAATGCAGATGCTTCATGCTGACTGATAGATGAAAATAATAAAAGATATTTATTTTAGCAGTGATTTGATAAAGATTTAGCTGTTTATCTTTCAAATCTTTGCAGAGTCTCATTGTCTTGACGTTTCTGAAAGATAGTCAAACTCAGTTATTTACTTCATATGTGACGTTTCGTTTATGTTTATTGATCTGAACTTTGATGATCAGCTTCGTCTTTTTCAATTGTTGACGATCAAAGCTCAGTAGCTCTTTCATTCAAATGACAATATCATTTGCTTTTCTAGCTTCAAGTCGTTTATGAGTTGTTTCGTAGTCAGTCATATCTGAATTGAAACTCATTCAAGAATGAAATTCTTTATTGAAGTAAAAGAAAGTCATTGAAGTGATTGAGAAGATATTGAAATTGTCGTTGAATTTCATCATAGATATTCATTTGACTCAGTTGTTCTGCATGTGATTGCAGTAAATTCTAAGTTTGCATTCGATGTTCTGATTGACTCATTTCGATTGATCATTAATCTCAGAATGATAGACTGTGAATAAATAACTGTGATTCTCAGTCGCTTGCAAAGACTTTTTCACATAGTCGATATGAATTGAGAGTCTCTGTTTGAAACAATAGAACTGAGTAAATCATGCAGTCAATAAACATTTCATAACATGATTCAAATCATTTTTTCGACTGAGATGTCATCATCTTTTCAATGACAGAAAACATAGTGATGTTCTTTGATGAGATGATATATGATTATGCAAATGATGTTATAGTCTTCTGACAGAGATAGTTTAATAATGAAGTTCATAGTTATATCTTTTCAGCGTTTCTGTGAAATCAAAAGAGAATGATGAAGTTCATTGATGCTATTTCTAGAAGCTTTGCTTTGCTGATAAGCATGATAGTTTCAAATGTATTATCGATTAGTAGCTCAATGATCTGATCAATAGTAGAAACGCTGAACTAGATCAATGATTCATTTATTGTCGAAGTGAAAGATTGAAGATTGATCATGCACTTCTTGTAGTAATTTCATGTGCATGTTCTCAAAGATTCACAGTAGATCTTTTCTAAATAAAACGTCTTCAATGATTTTGCAGTTCTTCAGTTTAGTGATATGAAATTTGAGTTTATTCTCATTCATAGCTTGTTTATATTTATTGCAGAACTCATTTATTTAATTGATCATATGTACTTGTTGATAGAGATTTGCTTTCAATTCAACAGATAGAACATTGACTTTATCAAGAATCAGAATAGTCTGAAAACAATCTTCAAGATGCTGAGCTGATTCAGAAACATTCGCTAGAAGCATTTTGATTAAAGCATTGACTTTAGTGTTTATTTTATCTGATCTAAAGATGATCTGAAAGTTGAACTTCAATAGAATGTTCAGATAGTTGACTTGTTGTTGACTCAACTGTTTGTTTTTCATGAAGATTTTCAAAGTTTGATGATTGATGAACATCTGAATAAGTAGTTCAGTGCATTTCAGCTCAAATCATCAGTGTTTGAAGCATTGAATAATAATTAGCAGTTTCTTATCATAAATGTGATAATTGATTTCAGCAAGAATCATGCTTTTGCTGTAGAAAGTCATTGAATGAAGAACTTTCTCATCATCATACTGAGATAGTATTTCATCTTTTACATAGTTCAAAGCATTGATCTTCAGAATAGCTTGTCATTTGAGATCAAAGTAACGAAGTACTGAGATTGAGCTGACTTGTTTCTTTAGATTATCAAAAGCTTGAACACAGATCTTGTTATGATTTTAGCTACGCATCTATGTTGATAGCTATGTTGATGACTATGTTGATGACTATCGTTGATCGCTCGTCACTAGACTATCAAGTTGTTTCAAAGTCAACTTTATTCAGAATTAGCTTATGTTTTTCTGAGTCATATAAATAGTCAATTCTTCTCTTCTAAATACTTTTCTTTCTTAGCATTTATATACTCATTACATTACACTCATATGACTCGCTTTATGCTGATCTCTAACATTATATAAATGCTTCTTCATTACAGACGAAGTGAAATAATTTGCATCGACTTGCTCTGCTCAATTCACATGACTATTGACTTTGATCTAGTTGACTTGCGATCATGCAGACACTCACTCTTCTTTCTCGTGAGTTGACTCAGCGAGAATAAACAAAAGATTCAAACTCGTGCGCTGATCAGCGAGTATAAACAAACGATTGAAATCATTCAACTAGATCAAAGATCAGCGAATTAATCATTCATTCAGATTTGCAAGAGATTCTTTGAATTTGTTGAACAATCAAACGAGATCAGTCTATGACTGCATGAAGTCTTTATCTCAAAAAGCAATCAAAGAGATCAGTCTAGAACTGCGTGAAGTCTCTATCTTGATGAGCAAATCTCTCAATGAGTCTGCTTCAATGACATCATCAAAGCGATGATTTACTCATCTTCATCACTCTATCTATCAATGAATCAATTCATCAACTCAATCATATGCAAATAGTGAGTTTGCTACAATGACATCTTTCATCAATGCAATGACTCATTTACTCACATTGCTCTATCTATCAGTGAATCAATCTGTTGACTCGTTCACATGCAACTAGTGAGTCTGCTACAATGACATTCTCAATGCAATGATCTACTCGTTCTCATCACTCTATTCATCAGTGAATCTGATCAAACATTCATGTGTAACTAGTGAGTCTGTTACAATGACGAGCTCAAAGTCGATCTCTTCAATGAGCAAGTCGACTAGTGAGTCTGCTTCAATGACACGATCATCTTTGATAACAAGTAAATTCATAAGCTTGTTTCTATATTAAAATCTCAACAGTGCGTCTGCTACAATGATAAACAATGATTGATTTTTTGATTAAGTCGATCAATGAATGAAACAAGTTCTACTATGTAGTAGATCTGAATCAGCAGTGAGTCTGCTTCAATGACACGATCACAATCAATCTTTTCAATGAGCTAGTCGATCTTCTTCTAGTGAGTCTGCTTCAATGACATCAGTCAATAGTTGATCTCTTCATTGAGCAAGTCAATTTCTTTCTACATAGCTAGTCTGCTACAATAGACATTTTGATTCTACACAAGACTAAGAAAATACATTTATGCAAACATGAATTGTTGAAGAAGAGAAATACTGTTACGATTCTAGCTACACATTTATATTGATAGCTATGTTGATGACTATGTTGATGACTATGTTGATGACTATGTTGATGACTATGTTGATGACTATGTTTCTGACTATCGTTGATTGCTCATCACTAGACTATCAAGTTGTTTCAAAGTCAACTCTATTCAGAGTTAGCTTATGTTCTTCTGAGTCATATAGATAGTTGATTCTTTTCTTCTAGATACTTTTCTTTCTTAGCATTTATATACTCATTACATTACACTCATATGACTCGCTCTATGCTGATCTCTAACAGATCTCATTTTAAACAAAAAACGTGTTTTTTCTAGTCAGCTGAATGAATGATTTGACTAGCTTCAAGAAGTTCTTAATGAAATGATGATAGAAGTTAACAAATCTCACGAAGCTTTGAATTTCTTTTAGATTGATTGAAGTGATTCAGCTGACTATGATTGTCATCTTACTGAGATTCATACGAAGATCTAGTTCAGATACAATGATTTCTAGAAAAACAGTCTCTTCTACATTAAATTTGCACTTTCAAATATTCATCTGCAGTTTAGCTTCGCGTAATCATTTCAATACTAGTTTGACGTGATTTTTATGTTTCTTTCTCATTTTGCTATAGATGAGAATGTCATTTAGATAGACTTGACAAAAGTCGTTCAGAAAGTTTCATAAAATGTCATTCATATATTACTGAAAGAAGATCGATTTGTTAATCAGTTCAAATGATAGCATCTTATATTTATATGCTTTTAAAGCAGTGATAAAAGTGATGTAATTCTTGTTATCAAAGTGCATTTGAAGTTTGTTGAATGTTGATATGATGTTCAATCTAGTCAAATGCTTGCAACTCATTATTTTATCAATGATTTCATCTATCAACAATAAAGAATATTTATTTCTTTTGAAAATGACATTTAGCTTTTGATAGTTCACGCAGAATTGAAGATCTTCATTTACTTTGAGAGTGAATAGAATCAAAGAGAAATAGAGAGTCTGATTGAAAGTGATGAATTTCTTTGATAGATTCTCGTTCAAATACTTCTTTACTTTCAGAAGTTTGACAAAGAACATTTGATTTGCTCGACAGCAAGAAGATTTTGAATCACTAGTGAGTTCGATTTTATGATCATAGAAGCGATGAGAAAATAGTTTATTCAATTGAGCTCGATCAAAAACATTTAAAAACTCGTAATATTTCAAAGATAACTTCGCTTTAATGTCTTTTAAATTCTGAGTCATTTCATTGATTGAAAAGATGTTTAAAACGTTCAAATTGCACTGAGTATTGTACATGATTTCTTTATTGATGTTCATCATGAATAAAGCAAAGACTTTGATCTTGTTCTTCTTTGAATGATTCAACAATGTTTTGAATGAAGCAATATTTATGCTTTGAATCGAGAATGACTCTTTCTGAGCAGTGATTGAAATGAGTCGTTTGAGCATCATAGAAGTCTTAGTCTGAGTGATTGAAGAAGATGAAGTTGATCGCGATCAACTTGAATGCTTTGAATTGAGCGAAATCGAAAAAATCGAAATAGAAGTATTCAATTGATTCAAAAAAACAATGACATTGTTTTGCATATTCAGTAATATTTCGTTTTTATTCATTCAAAACTTACTCAATATGACTTCATGATGATCAATATCAGCTATCAACATTGATACAGTCAATTTCTTATGACTTTCAATGATGAGATTGAGTAGAATTTTATGAGTGATTATCTTCTTAAATATCTTCTCATCATAATCTCTTATTAGCTTCTCTTTTGTCAATGATATAAATTGAATTTTCAGTTTCTTGCATACTTTATTGACTAGATTGAAATGTATGATCGTGTAAATGATTGAATCACTGTCTATTAAAGAATGAAGGCTGAAAGATCATTTCTGAGAAATGAGATGAGCATCAATTAGAAATGACTTTTCAAAGTAATTCTCTTTCAATAGAATTTCATCTAGTTTGCACAAAGATATAATCTCTATCTCTTTAATGACTTTTGAAGAGATGACTAGTTTTTTGAATCGAAATCAAAATCAAAATTGAAGCAATCATATTCTTTGTTCACTGCATTGATTCTAGTAGATCGATTCAAGCACTCTCTAGAACTATGATCTGATTTATGACATATGAAACAGATTTCGACTAGAACGTCTGCTTCTTTGACGTTAGTTAAAATCGCGTCACGCAACTTTAGCTGATTAGACTTCGAATGATCAACTGACTGAGTGATAACAGTCACTTTATGAAAGATAGTCTTTGAAAGATCATTAATGTGTTTGAGCTTGTTTTTGATTTCTCGAATGACTTGCTGATTATTATTCAAATGAATCAGATAGAAATGAATTTCTTTTAGAGAATCAGATTGAACTAGTTAATTTACTCAAATGAATTGAAGACGAGAGTTGATTTTATCTTTCAGATTGTCAGAATCATGTTTAGATGATACAATCAATGAAGATCAGAATTGATAGTGCTTGATCTTTAGAGATAGTTATAACTGAATATTAAGAATACAGAAGAAGATTGATACAAAAGCTTTTATTTATGTAATGTTCAGAGACTGTGCTAGACTTGAAAGAAATGTGTTTGTAACATGAAAAAAAGATGATGTAAATGAACAAGATGTTGATGAAAGAAAAGAATGTTAAGAAAGAAAAAGAGTATTGAATCATATCTGAGTCAAATCTGAGTCAGATCTAGATCAGATCTCGACTAAATCATTGACTAGCTCTAATCAGTCTTGATACGCTCGTAACATTACTTTTCACTTCGAAAATTCATGTTTGCATAAATGTAGTTTCTTTGCTCGCTTTTGTTAATAATTATTTCGATATTTAGCGCGATTTGCTTGAATATAACTTATGAAATTCATTCAAAACTTTCTCTGAGTCATTGAATTTTTCTTTATCGACATAGTATCATTCGTCATTTTTATCTAGATCTTTTCATTTGACTTTGTACTATATTCGATCTTGATAGCGTCTGAAGTTCAATATATCATTTATCTTTCAATGTTCATCATCTTCAATAGTGATTGATCTGAGTGATTCTGAATGTTGTTCTGATAGAAGATCTTCTGAATATGATTGTAGTAGCTTCAAGCTAAATATCAAATGCAGATGCTTCATGCTGATTGATAAATGAAGATGATAAAAGATATCTATTTTAGCAGTGATTTAATAAAAATCTAGTTGTTTGTCTTTCAAATCTTTGCAGAGTCTCATTGTCTTGACGTTTCTGAAAGATAGTCAAACTCAGTTATTTACTTCATATGTGACGTTTCGTTTATGTTTATTGATCTGAACTTTGATGATCAGCTTCGTCTTTTTCAATTGTTGACGATCAAAGCTCAGTAGCTCTTTCATTCAAATGACAATATCATTTGCTTTTCTAGCTTCAAGTCGTTTATGAGTTGTTTCGTAGTCAGTCATATCTGAATTGAAACTCATTCAAGAATGAAATTCTTTATTGAAGTAAAAGAAAGTCATTGAAGTGATTGAGAAGATATTGAAATTGTCGTTGAATTTCATCATAGATATTCATTTGACTCAGTTGTTCTGCATGTGATTGCAGTAAATTCTAAGTTTGCATTCGATGTTCTGATTGACTCATTTCGATTGATCATTAATCTCAGAATGATAGACTGTGAATAAATAACTGTGATTCTCAGTCGCTTGCAAAGACTTTTTCACATAGTCGATATGAATTGAGAGTCTCTGTTTGAAACAATAGAACTGAGTAAATCATGCAGTCAATAAACATTTCATAACATGATTCAAATCATTTTTTCGACTGAGATGTCATCATCTTTTCAATGACAGAAAACATAGTGATGTTCTTTGATGAGATGATATATGATTATGCAAATGATGTTATAGTCTTCTGACAGAGATAGTTTAATAATGAAGTTCATAGTTATATCTTTTCAGCGTTTCTGTGAAATCAAAAGAGAATGATGAAGTTCATTGATGCTATTTCTAGAAGCTTTGCTTTGCTGATAAGCATGATAGTTTCAAATGTATTATCGATTAGTAGCTCAATGATCTGATCAATAGTAGAAACGCTGAACTAGATCAATGATTCATTTATTGTCGAAGTGAAAGATTGAAGATTGATCATGCACTTCTTGTAGTAATTTCATGTGCATGTTCTCAAAGATTCACAGTAGATCTTTTCTAAATAAAACGTCTTCAATGATTTTGCAGTTCTTCAGTTTAGTGATATGAAATTTGAGTTTATTCTCATTCATAGCTTGTTTATATTTATTGCAGAACTCATTTATTTAATTGATCATATGTACTTGTTGATAGAGATTTGCTTTCAATTCAACAGATAGAACATTGACTTTATCAAGAATCAGAATAGTCTGAAAACAATCTTCAAGATGCTGAGCTGATTCAGAAACATTCGCTAGAAGCATTTTGATTAAAGCATTGACTTTAGTGTTTATTTTATCTGATCTAAAGATGATCTGAAAGTTGAACTTCAATAGAATGTTCAGATAGTTGACTTGTTGTTGACTCAACTGTTTGTTTTTCATGAAGATTTTCAAAGTTTGATGATTGATGAACATCTGAATAAGTAGTTCAGTGCATTTCAGCTCAAATCATCAGTGTTCAAAGCATCAAATAATGATTAGCAGTTTCTTATCATAGATGTGATAATTGATTTCAGCGAGAATCATGCTTTTGCTGTAGAAAGTCATCAAATGAAGAACTTTCTCATCATTGTACTGAGATAGTATTTCATCTTTTACATAGTTCAAAGCATCAATCTTCAGAATAGCTTGTCGTTTAAGATTGAAGTGACGAAGTATTGAGACTGAGCTGACTTGTTTCTTTAAATTGTCAAAAGCTTGAACATAGATTTTGTTTCAAACAAAAGATGTGTTCTTTCTAGTCAGCTGAGTGAATGATTTGACTAGCTTTGAGAAGTTCTTAATGAAATGATGATAGAAGTTAACAAATCTCACGAAGTTCTGAATTTCTTTTAGATTGATCGCAGTGATTCAGCTGACTATGACTGTCATTTTGCTGAAATTCATACAAAAATCTAGTTCAGATACAATGACTTCTAGAAAGACAGTCTCTTCTACATTGAATTTGCACTTTTGAATATTCATCTGCAGTTCAGCTTCGCGTAGTCATCTCAATACTAGTTTGATGTGATCTCTATGTTTCTTTCTCATTTTGCTATAGATGAGAATGTCATCTAGATAAACTTGATAAAAGTCGTTCAGAAAGTTTCATAGAATGTCATTCATATATTGCTGAAAGAAGATTGATTCTGTTAGAAATTGATCTAGAGCGAGTCATAGAAATGTCATTTAACTAATAGATAAATGCTAAGAAAGAAAAGTATCTACAGAAAAGAACTCGATTCTTATATGTGTGTTTCTCAGCTCTGTGCTAGACTCAATTGAGATGAAATCAGACGAAGACTAGGCGAAGTATAGACAAAGACTAGAATCATAACATTACTTTTTCCCCTTGACTATTCATGTTCGCATGAATGTTGTTTCTTAGTGCGCTTTTCTTGAATATTTGATATGAAAGTCATCAATCATCTCTTGAGCATTCATAAATTCGTCGTCGTCAGCGTTATATCAGTTGAGATCATTGTCATAGCTCTTTCATTTGACTCGATATTGAAGTCATCTTCTATAACATCAAGAGTTCAGTATATTATTGATTTCTCATTCGTCTTCATCATTTATCACTATTGATCTCGAAGATTCATTCTTTTGATCAGACAGAGAATCATCGACGGCAGAACGAAGAAGCTCTGAATAAAACACGTCGTGTATATGCATAGTCTCTGATAGTTTCAACTTATAGAATGAGTCAACAGACTCAATGATCTGAAATGAGTCGAGCATCTTGTCATTCAATTTTTTGAAAGATCTCGCTGTAACAATGTTTCGTTCATTCAGAAACATCTTTGATTCAATCTTGTAATTGATCTTCTTTCTATGCTTATTAGCTTGATTCATCATTTGTTCTCATGTTTTGATCAGAGCTTCACGAGCGAAGATCAGTGTCTTATTCATGTGATCAGATATATCTTCGACTTGAGTGATCTGCAGACGTTCGCGAATGCTTTCATACTCGATGATGTCAAAGTCGAAGCTTATAAAAGAATGAAAGTTCTTGTTTATGAAGAAGAGAATCAAGAAGATGACTGAGAACAAGACGTTATTGTTAACAAACTCGATCATGAGTAGTCACTTAAATCAGTCGTTCTGCATATATGAACAGAAAGAACGAAAGTATCGCTCGACATTCTGATTGACTCGTTCGCTTTGATCATCAATCTAAGAATGATAAATGATAAACAATCAAAGAGAAATGCTCAGTCGTTTGCAAAGAAACTTTCAAAGAATGAAAATGAACTGAGAATCTCGATTGAATACAATGAAGCTTGATAAATCGTGAGTTCAATATACTTATTGAAGCAACATTTCAGCTGTCTTTTCGACTGTGATATTTTCGTTATCAGTGATGCAAAAGATATAATGTCTTTCTTTCAACAATCTGCAAATGACAGTCAGAATAGCGTTGTAGTTGTACGAATCAGATAGATTGATAATGAAGTTCATGATTATGTCTTGTCATCGCTGTTCAGATATAGATAGAGATTGAAGCAAGTTGTTTGATTTATCTCTTGATGTCTTTGAACGTTGACAAACATAGCAGTTTCGAATATATTGATCTACTGTCTTTTGCATGAACAATTAATAGTAGTTTCGTTTGATGATCTTCATCATTCTAAGAATATCGAGATGATTTATTGAGAATTGATTGTGCATCTCACGAATCAGATTCATTTGCAGAAGTTCATTGAATGAAACTCATAGCTGACTGTCTTTGTATAAGATTTCATTCTGAACTCAACAATTCTTCAGCTTGATGTCTTTGTATTGTGCTTCGTCTCTGATCTTTGCTTCACGAAGTAGAGTACAATTCTCGTCAATTTCATTCACGTCAAGAACTTGTTTATAAATTGACTCGCTGACGTTCTTCTCTAGATCAGCAATCTTCATTCAATTCAACGTCAGAATAGTGATTCATTGATAGTGAACGCGTTCATCATCGAAATCTCTGAGCATGAAGTTAGCTCGACGAGTTAATGCATCGATCTTAATGTTCTGTTTGTCAGATCAATACATTATCTTGAAGTTGAAGTCAGCTAGCTTCTGTACTCAGCGCATCTGATGTCTGCTCAGCTCTTTGTCTTTCATCAATGAGATGAGTGCTTGATGATCGATGAACATTTTGATAGAAATGTTGATCAGCTTCAGTTCAAGTCATCAGTGTTCAAAAGCTTGAATTATGATTAGCAGTTTCTTATTGTATATCTCGTAGTTGCACTCAGCAGAAGACATGTTCTTGCTATAGAAAGCAATTGAATGTAGAACATCTTCATCATCATATTGAGACAGAACTTCATCGTTGACGTAGTTGAATGAGTTGATTTCAAGAATGAAATCGCGAATCTGATTAAAGTGACGAAGTATAAAAGTCTCAGTCATACGTTTCTTCATATGATTGAATGCAGTTTGACAGACTTCGTTTCATTCAAATATGATCTTCTTTTGAGTGAGTTGAATCATTGAATGAACAATCTTCGAAAAGTTCTTGATGAAGCATCGATAGAAATTGCAGAAGTCAATGAAAAACTGCATCTGAGTGAGATTATTGAGTGTAGATCAATCAACTACTGCTTGTATCTTTCGTGAGTTCATCTTAAGTCTCTCGATTGACATCAAAAGTTCTAAAAAGATGGTTTTCTGAACATGAAACTTGCATTTATTGATGTTTATCTGTAGATCAGCTTCTCATAGTCTATTCAAGATCAATCATACATGTCGCTTGTGTTTCTTCAATGTCTTGCTGTAGATGATAATGTCATCTAGATAGATCTGACAAAACTGATGAAGATATTTGAATAGCACGTCATTCATATAGTGTTGATAGAACGTCGATTCATTGATTAATTCAAAGAACATTACATGATATTTGTATAAGTCGAAGAAGATGATAAAGATAGTCAGATCTTCGCTATCTGAATGCATTTGCAGTTTATTGAATGTGACAATGATGTTCAATCGAGTCAGATATTTGCTTTCTTGTATACAAGCGAGAGTCTCGTCTATTAAGAGCAAAGAATAGTGATCTCGTTTGATCAAAGCATTGAGCTTTCTGTAGTCGACGCAGAAACGCAGACTTTCGTCTTTCTTTTCAATGAACAAGATGAGCGAGACGTATGAGACGAAGCTGAAGAAAATAAACTCTTTGTTCAGATGTTTGATCAGATACTTCTTTATCTTCTGAAGCTTGTGATCGAACATCTGATATAGTCTGCTTCGCGAAAGCATTTTCTTGTCAATCAACTCGATCTTGTGATCATAGATACGATGAGATGATAGCTGATCGATCATTGTTCGATCGAAGACATCTAGATAGTCATGATATTCAGAGAAAAGCTTGATCTTGACTTGCTTGAGAGTCTCAACGTGTGAAAGCTCATGTAGATTCACTTCTTCAGACTTGTTTTCAACTGTAGTTATGAGTCAATCAATTTTCAAGATGATAACAGCAAAGATCTTGATGTCTGATCGTTTGACTAACATTCTATAGACTGCTGTTTCTATCATTGATATGTTCATTGAACTGAAAGCTAACTTCAGACTGAACATTGGTTTAAAGTTGACGTTAGACGAAACTGCGTCGCGCGATTTTGACTGTTCAATTAGTTTAACTGACTTCTCATTGAACTGACTGAAAGAAAGTGATTTCTGACTGGTTTGAGATGTAACGAAAGTGAAAGATCTCTTCAGTATATGAGTAAAAGTCAAGCTCTTTCGTTTCGTGATTAAACTATTGCTTGTGAATAGAACAATCGATTTCAGATTGAGAATGAAATTCGAAAATTGAAGAGAATTGATTCACATATCAATTACTAGATTGATTTTGTTCATTCATGTTTTTTCAAGAATCATTTGATGTTGATCTAATCGAGTGATCAACATAGAAGCTGTGTCAATTGTATGATCTTGAACAGTCAGATTCGAATAGATGACATGAATAATGAGTTTCTTAGCATAATGATCATCAAATTCTCGAATTGACTTCGCTTTGATTAAAGTCAAAGACTTGATTTGCAACTGATCATAAACAGTCTGCGCGATCACTTCATCAATGAACGAATAGTCAGCAGCTTCGATGTCAATCAATGACTTCAATGAGTAACTAATTTCATTGCTAGAAAGTATACATTCAGTAATCAAAGATTCAGAAGCAAAAGAGTCATCTGACATGCTTGTTGTTGAAGAAATTAACACATCTTTCATCGTGTCTTTAATGAAAGTCTCTAGTTTTTTGCCTCGCTATCTTCAGAAGACATTTTCTCATTCTCTTTATTCTTCGAAATGATGATTTCATGTAGATGAGAGATGAATGCACAAAATGTCAAAATGTTGATCTTGTTCTGAAAGCAGTTCTTGAATAAGTGATCTGAGATTTTGCAGATATAGCAGATGATAGACAATTTGACTAACTCAGAGATAGAAAAGATAGTTGACTTGACATATTCAATTATCAAAGTCGTCACTGCTGACAATGAAGTAGCAACGCATTTATCAGATACAACAATGACTTTGATGATGATCATGCAACGTTCGCTTCGAAGCTGATAATTGACTCGCTATCTATTATTCATACTCTGAAGAAAGCTCTTGAGACAATGTAAAGTGGTAAAATCTTTCAAGCAAATTGATAAAGCATTCTGCAAGCGATTGTTGATCTTATTCTGAAGATCGTTCATCAAAGTGCAATCATCGTATTCTAGATAGCTGAATAGCTTCATAAAGTTGAAGTAGAAGATGTTGAAGAGCTTGTTTGCTTGTCTCAGAGCGTTGTACTCACGACAACACTTTCGATTCTTATTCTGATCATCATATATTTCTTTCAGATGCTCAAATAGCTCGTCGATCAAGATGTATGAATGCGAAGCATCATGTCAACGTCAAGCGAAGATGTGCTCAGCAGCATCATCTTCTAGTCTAGATATCACATAGACAATACAGATATTCTCATTATCGAAGTGATCAACATTTGTCTGAAGTTTGTTATTCATCTTGACTCTTCAGCTATCTCATGTTGATTCATCTTCATCAATGAATACAGATGAGTTTGAAAACTTGAAAGACTTGTGATGATCATTATTGAATAAAGTGAATGATTCACGTCAAGTATGATTCTCGATAGATTGACGAGATAGAGATTCAGTAGACTGACGAGATCGAGACTGATTTGCTGAATGCAATACTTCTTTGAGTTTATTCTTAAGATTCAACATCTTCTTTCAATAGCGTTTATTTGTCTCTTCTAGAGTATCTATGATCATCTATTTGATCTCTAGTTGATTCAATCTCTTGTCATGTTCAACTTAAACAATGATTCATTGCTTATTCAGTTTCAAAGTTATGTTTCGTTGATCTTTTAGCTCAATCAACATCTTGATGATCTCGTTCAACTGATCATGAGCTCATTGATGAAGTTGTTGACTCATGTTGATGTTTCATGAGATAGTGACATTCTGAGATTCAGCTGAGACATCAAAAGAAATAATGAAAACGCGTCTGCTAGCAATGCTTCTAAGCAGATGAGCTGTTCATGACTCGACTGATTCGAAGTCGTGTGTTATTGTAAGAAAGATAGATAAATAGATTTGATAAATTTGAGTAAATTTGAATGTGTGTTTTGATGAAAGTAATTCAAAAAATTTCTTGCGAATTTTCTGAATAGAAGTAGATTATTTTGTATCATCTACACGTTGATAGCAGAGTAGTTGATTAGCATTTATCTACTGTTAGAAGTCGATCTAAAGCGAGTCATAAAGATGTCATTTAACTAATAGATAAATGCTAAGAAAGAAAAGTATCTACAGAAAAGAACTTGATTCTTATATTTGTATTTCTCAGTTCTGTGCTAGACTCGATTGAGTTGACATCTTACACATATGATGCAGAGTCTCAATGATATCACTTCTAGATTAGATTCTCGCTAGATTCGATTAAAATGAAATCAGACGAAGACTAGATGAAGAATAAACGAAGACTAGAATCATAACATCTGTGTTCAAGTCTTTGACAATTTAAAGAAACAAGTCAGCTTGATCTCAATACTTCGTCACTTTGATCTTAAATGACAAGCTATTCTGAAGATCAACGCTTTGAACTATGTAAAAGGTGAAATACTATCTCAGTATGATGACAAAAGAGTTTTTCATTCGATGATCTTCTACAGCAAAAGCATGATTTTCGCTGAAATCAATTATCACATCTATGACAAGAAATTGCTAGTCATTATTCAATGTTTTGAACACTGATGATTTGAGCTAAAATGCACTGAACTACTCATTCAGATGTTCATCGATCATCAGACTTTGAAGATCTTCATGAAAAATAAACAGTTGAGTCGATGACAAGTCAACTATCTGAACATTCTATTGAAGTTCAACTTTCAGATCATCTTTAGATCAGACAAAATAAACACTAAGATTGATGCTTTAATTAAAATGCTTCTAGTGAACATCTCTGAATCAGCTCAGCGTCTTGAAGATCATTTTCAGACTATTCTGATCTTTGATTAAATCAAAAGTAAATTTCTATCAACAAGTATGTATGATCAATTAAACAAATGAGCTTTGCAGCGAATATAAACAAGCTATGAACAACAACAAGCTCAAATTTCATATCACTAAACTGAAGAACTGCAAGATCATTGACAACATTCTATTTAAAAAAGATTTACTGTGAGTCTCTGAGAACATGCACACGAAATTACTACAAGAAGTGCATGATTAATCTTTAATCTTTCATCTCGACAATAAATGAATCATCAATCTAGTTCAGCGTTTCTACTATTGATCAGATCATTGAGCTACTATTTGATGATACATTTGAAACTGTCATGCTTATCAGCGAAGTAAAGTCTTTAGAAATAGCATCAATGAACTTCATCATTCTCTCTCGATTTCACAGAAACGCTGAAAAGATATAGCTATGAACTTCATCATTGAACTATCTTTGTCAGAAGACTACAACATCATTTGCACAATCATATGTTATTTCATCAAAAAACATCACTATGTTTTCTGTCATTAAGAAGACAATGACATCTCAGTCAAAGAAACGATTTGAATTATGCTATGAAACGTCTATCGACTGCATGATCTACTCAGTTTTATTGTTTCAGACAAAGACTTTCAATTCATATTGACTATGTAAAAAAGTCTTTGCAAGCAACTGAGAATCACAGCTAGTTTATTCACAGTCTATCATTCTGAGATCAATGATCAATCGAAACGAGTCAATCAAAACGTTGAACGCGAACTTAGAATCTACTGCAATTACATGCAGAACGACTGAGTCAAATGAATATCTATGATAGAATTTAACGACAATTTCAATATTTTCTCAATCACTTCAATAATTTTCTTCTACTTCAATAAAGAATTTCATTCTCGAATAAGTTTCAATTCAGATACTACTGACTACAAAACAACTCATGAACAACTTAAAGCTAGAAAGACAGATGATATTGTCATTTAAATGAAAGAATTACTGAACTTCAATCATCAACAATTGAAAAAGACGAAGCTGATCATCAAAGTTCAGATCAATAAACATAAACGAAACGTCACATATGAAGTAGATGACTGAATTTGACTATCTTTCAGAAACATCAAGACAACAAGACTCTGCAAAGATTTGAAAGATAAACAGCTAGACTCATATCAAATCACTATTAAAGTGAGTATTTTCTATCATCTTCATTTATCAGTCAGCATGAAGCATCTGCATTCAATGTTCAGCTTGAAGCTACTATGATTGTATTCAAAAGACTTTCTATCAGAACAACATTCAGAATCACTCAGATCAATCACTATTGAAGATGATGAACATTGAGAAATAGATGATATATTGAACTTCAGACGCTATTGAGATCGAATACAGTACAAAGTTAAATGAAAAGATCTAGATAGAAATGACGAATGATACTATGTCGATAAAGAAAAATTCGATGACTCAGAGAAAGTTTTGAATGAATTTCATAAGTTATATTCAAGCAAACTGCGCTAAATATCGAAATAACTATCAACAAAAGTGAGCAAAGAAACTACATTTATGCAAACATGAATTTTCAAAGAAAGAAGTAATGTTACAAGCGTATCAAGATTGATAAGACTGAACAAGATTGAAGCTTTAATCAATTTACAATGCACGCTAGCGAGTATTCTGCATAATGATTAGAACTAGTCAATGATCTGATCGAGATCTGATTCAGATTTGACTCAAATATGACTCAACATCTTTTTTCTTTCTTAATACTTTTTTCTTTCATCAACATCTTGTTCATCTACATCATTTTCTTTTCATGTCACAAACACATCTCTTTCAAGTCTAGCGCAGTCTCTGAACATTACATAAATAGAAGCTTTTGTATCAATCTTCTTCTGTATTCTTAATATTCAGTTATAGCTATCTTTAAAGATCAAGCACTATTCACTCTGATCTTCATTGATTGTATCATCTAGACACGATTCTGACATCAATGACAAAACTGTTTGAATTGCTAAACTACTTATCACTTATTAAATATGCAAAGTTCACTCAATTACAAGAATCATGATAAAGAATCTTCGTAAATTGCTCAAGAATCAAATTAATCAATAGATTCAATGATAAAGAATCTTCATTGTTTGCTAGAGAATCAATCAAATCAACAAACAAAATCTCATCTTCTTTGTTGAAGATTGAATCTCATTTCATACATTTTTCTTCTTCAATTGTTGAGTATCATCATTCATTCAACTCTTTTTTCAAATAAATCTCATCATGTTTAGTCATTCATTTATTAAAGAGTGTTCTGAAGAATTTTGAAATCATTTCTCTCAAATCTTTGATGTTGATTCATTGAAATCATCAAGTGCTGCATCATTTATTCATGAAGATGATAAATCATTCACTGAAATGATAATATTTCTTATGTTTTACAAAATTTAAAAGACTTGAAGTTTAGCTCTTGATGAAGAAACAGATCAACTCTACAAGTTAAATAAACAATAAGAAGATGAAATCAAAAAATTGAAAACTAAATTTCAAGCTAAAGAAAACACTTCTTTTGATTTCATCTACTTTAAGCATTCTAGATCTCAAAAAATATCTGATTCTTCGCTGTTTACTGATGAAAAGAACTCTACTTGAGAGAACTGATACGGAAAAATTCAGAATAAACTAGAGATCAACATTGATCTCTTTTCTAATGAATGAGTCAAATTGAGCTATATACATTCTAGATTGTTCAATGATGCAACTGAGATCACTCAAGCTAGATGTGAACATGATTGTGTCAATCTTTATAGAATCATCGAAGATTTTTTGAAAGAGCTAGCTCAGTTGTTCAATGATTCAAATAAGAAAGTCAATTTTCGTAATGAATACTACAACTTGATTCAAGAATCAAAGAAATTCAGCAAGTTTTATACTCAGTTTCAATGACTATCTTTCTATCTAGACTATCACGAAAAGCAACTGATCATTGATCTGAAAGATAAAATACATTCTCGTCTTCAATTCATTTGAGTAGATCAACTAGTTCAATTTGATTCTTTAAAAGAAATTCATTTCTATCTGATTCATTTGAAAGATATTCAGCGAGTCATTCGAGAGATCAAGAACAAGCTCAAATGCATCAATGATGTTTCTAAGACTATCTTTCATAAAGTAATTGTTATCACTCAATCAGTCAATCACTTGAAGTCTGATCATTTAAAGTCGCGCGACGTGATTTTAACTAACGTCAAAGAAGCAAACATTCTAGTCAAAAGCTGTTTCATATATCATAAATCAGATCATAGCTTTAAGAAGTGTCTCAATTGATTTACTAAAATCAATGCAGTGAACAAAGAATATGATCAATTTAATTTTGATTTTGATTTCGATTTAAAAAACTAGTCATCTCTTCAAAAGTCATCAAAAAGATAGAAATTATATCTTTGTGCAAACTAGACGAAATTTTATTGAAAGAAAATTACTTTGAAAAGTCATTTTTAATTGACATTCATCTCATCTCTCAGAATCAATCTTTCAGTCTTCATTCTTTAATAGACAGTGATTCAGTCATTTACATGATCATACATTTCAATCTAGTCAATAAAGTATGCAAGAAACTGAAAATTCAATCTATATCATTGACAAAAGAGAAGCTAATAAGAGATTATGATGAGAAAATATTTAAGAAGACAATCACTCATAAAATTCTATTCAATCTCATCATTGAAAGTCATAAGAAATTGACTGTATCAATGTTGATAGCTGATATCAATCATCATGAAGTCATATTGAATAAGCTCTGAATGAATAAAAACGAAATATTACTAAATATGCAAAACAATGTCATTGTTTTTTCAAATCAATTGAATACTTCTATTTCGATTTTTTCGATTTCGCTCAATTTAAAGCACTCAAGTTGATCGCGATCAACTTCATTCTCTTTAATCACTTCAACTAAGATCTCTACGATGCTCAAACGACTCATTTCAATTACTGTTCAGAAAGAGTCATTCTTAATTCAAAGCATAAACATCGCTTCATTCAAAACATTGTTAAATCATTCAAAGAAGAACAAGATCAAAGTCTTTGCTCTATTCATGATAAACATCAATAGAAAAATCGCGTACAATACTCAGTGCAATTTGAATGCTTTAAACGTCTTTTCAATCAATGAGATAACTCAGAATTTGAAAGATATTAAAGCGAAGCTGTCATCGAAATATCATGAGTTTCTAGATGTTTTTGATCGAGCTCAATTGAATAAACTATCTTCTCATCACTTTTGCAATCATAAAATTGAGCTCATCAATGATTCAACGCTCTCTTGCTGTCAAGCATATCAAATGTTCTCTGTCAAACTTCTGAAAGTAAAGAAGTACTTAAACAAGAATCTGTTGAAGAAATTCATTACTCTCAGTCAGACTCTCTATTTCTCTTTCATTCTATTCACTCTTAAAGCAAATAAAGATCTTCAATTCTGCATGAACTATTGAAAGCTAAATGTCATTTTCAAAAGAAATAAATATTCTCTATTGCTGATAAACGAGATCATTGATAAAATAATGAGTTGCAAGCATCTGACTGTTACAAAGCGTGTCGACGTTGAATAGAGTCTAGTCAATAGACTCTAGAGATTTCAATATGTGAATAAGAAACAATGATGTTTCAAATCGAAATATGCTGAAACATTTCATCTATTCAAGCTCTAGCAAATCAACTACTTCGCTTCTTTGTTCGCTCTACTATAAATACAGCTTGAAACTGTCTTCTTTCTTCTGTATTCTTAGTTTTCTAGTTAAAGCTATCTTTATTGATCAAACATTCTATTCAGTTATGCACTATCTCGCTGCAGTGTGATTAGATTCTAGACATGATCTCAACATTGACTAAATTGAACATCATATTAATGTTCAACAAACTTTAAATGCATCTTGATAATGAGAATTACATCATTTTTATCACTGCTTTAGAAGCATATAAATACAAGATGTTATCATTTAAACTGATTAATGAATTGATCTTCTTTCAGCAATATATGAATGTTACGAACATGTCTGAATCGATCAGAGTTCAGATCTAACTGTAATCAATTTGATTAAAGCAAGTCATGACGTTATGCCTAGTTTGAATCTAGCGCATCTCTTCGAGTCATTCTCAGCACTTCTTCTCGTTGTTCAGCACTTTCTTTATTTACTTCTTTCATCATTCTTTTAGACAAACACATCTGACATATTACATCACATCTGTATCGAGTCTAGCGCAGTCTCAAGTCATTATTTATAAAAGAGCTTGCACTCTTTCTCTTCTGTATTCTTAATGTCTTGTTATAGCTATCTCTAAAGAACAATACATACATATCAGCTCTGAGTTTCTTTGATTGAATTATTTAGGCATGATCTCAACATTACATTAAGAATCTCGTTTATCATACGATATAAATACTCATTATTCGTTCAATATACTTGTTCAGACAGATCGAGTCTAAAGAAATTCATTTATCTGATGATCGACGCAATCGAAAGACAGAACAACACTAGAGAATCTATAGAATCAACAGCGAGACTG
>JAABUT010002090.1_pt1 | contig 20335 bp, 17 predicted proteins | sample 5559281 | NCBI WGS metagenome assembly JAABUT01 (sample SAMN10711880, study PRJNA513359) | rock metagenome | isolation source: Antarctica rocks | place: Antarctica: Victoria Land, Ricker Hills nord | collected 2016-01-04
TGCGCCGGTCACGAGGACCTCGGCCAGCGCACGCTCCCGGTCGAGGTCGACGGCCGGCGGGTGGCCGCCGAGGTGCCGGTGCTCGGCCCAGGCCCACTCGCTCCCGCCGAACTCGTCGTCGGTGCCGCCCAGCAGCAGCAGCGTCCCCTGCGCCGGAAAGCCCATCGGCGTACGGCGGGCGACGTCATCGATGAGGCCGAGAACGCCGACTACGGGAGTCGGGTTGATGGGTGCGGGGCCGGTCGAGTTGTAGAAGCTGACATTGCCGCCGGTGACCGGGATGTCGAGTGCGCGGCACCCGTCGGCCAGCCCGCGCACCGCCTCGGCGAACTGCCACATCACCTCGGGGTCCTCCGGGCTGCCGAAGTTGAGGCAGTTGGTGACCGCGATCGGCGTCGCCCCGGTGGCGGCGACGTTGCGATAGGCCTCGGCCAGGGCCAGCTGGGCGCCGGCATAGGGGTCGAGCCGGGTGTAGCGACCGTTACCGTCGGTCGCCACCGCGATGCCCAGCCCGGTCTGCTCGTCGAGCCGCAGCACCCCGGCGTCCTCGGGCTGGGCCAGCACGGTGTTGCCCTGGACGTAGCGGTCGTACTGCTCGGTGACCCAGGTCTTGTCGCAGAGGTTGGGGCTGGCCACCATCCGCAGCAGGGCCGCCCGCAGCGCCTCGGACCCGACCGGACGCGGGAGGGTGGCCGGGTCGTCGGCCCGGAGCCGGTCGAGGTCGGCGGGCCGGCGCATCGGCCGCTCGTAGACCGGGCCGTCGTCGGCGAGGCTGGCCGGGGCCACGTCGACGACGGCCTCGCCGTGCCAGTCGATGACCAGCCTTGCGGTGCCGGTCACTTCACCTATAGCGGTCGCGTCCACCCCCCATTTCGTGGCGATGGCAAACACGGCGGCGAGGTCGGCCGGCGTGACGATGGCCAGCATCCGCTCCTGCGACTCCGAGGCCAGGATCTCCGGCGGCAGCATCGACGCCTCGCGCAGCGGCACCCGGTCCAGCTCGACGTGCATGCCGGACTTGCCGGCCGCGGCCGTCTCGGCGGTGGCACAGGTCAGGCCGGCGCCGCCGAGGTCCTGGATGCCGGCGACGAGGCGCTGGTCGTACAGCTCGAGGCAGCACTCGATCAGCAGCTTCTCGGTGAAGGGATCGCCGACCTGCACGCTGGGGCGGCGGGCCGAGCCGGTCTCGTCGAAGGTCGCCGACGCCAGCACGGACACCCCACCGATGCCGTCACGACCGGTCCGGGCGCCGAGCAGCACCACGACATTGCCGGCGCCACGGGCGGCGGACAGTTGAATCCGGTCACTCGGCATCACGCCGACGCACAGCGCGTTGACGAGCGGGTTGCCGGCGTAGGTCGGGTCGAACACCAATTCGCCGCCGATGTTCGGCAGGCCGAGACAGTTGCCGTAGCCGCCGACGCCGGCGACGATCCCGGGCAGCACCCGGCGCGTGTCCTGCGCGTCGGCATCGCCGAAACGCAGTTGATCCATCACCGCGATGGGCCGGGCCCCCATCGTCAGGATGTCCCGGACGATGCCGCCCACACCGGTCGCCGCACCCTGGTAGGGCTCCACAAAACTCGGGTGATTGTGCGATTCGACCTTGAACGTCACCGCCAGGCCGCCGCCCACGTCGACCACGCCGGCGTTCTCCCCCATGCCGACGAGCAGCCGCTCAGATTGCGGTGCCTTTTCGGTGAACTGCTTGAGATGGACCTTGGAGCTCTTGTACGAGCAGTGCTCCGACCACATCACTGAATACATGGCCAGCTCGGTCTGCGTGGGTCGCCGGCCCAAGACCTGCGCGATCCGCGCGTACTCGTCCGCCCGCAGACCGAGTTCGGCGTAGGGCTGCTCGAGGTCGGGGTCCTTGACGGCGATCTCGACCGTGTCGAGGATCACGCGGGCGTCCCGATCAGATGACGCAGCGCCGACGTGAAGAAACCGAGGCCGTCCTGGCTCGGCCCGGTCAGCGGGTCGACGGCGTGCTCGGGGTGGGGCATCACACCGACGACGTTGCCGGCGGCGTTAGCGATGCCGGCGATGTCGCGGGCCGATCCGTTGGGGTTGCCGGCGACGTAGCGGATAACGACGCGGCCCTCGCCCTCGAGCCGGTCCAGCGTCGGTCCATCGGCGACATAGCGGCCCTCGCCGTTCTTCACCGGCACGGTGATGGTCGAACCGCGCCGGTAGCCGCCCGTCCAGGCTGTTTCGACGCTGTCCACCCGCAGTCGCTGGTCCCGGGTGCAGAAGTGCAGATGCTGGTTGCGGGTGAGCGCGCCGGGCAGCAGGTGCGTCTCGCACAGGATCTGAAAGCCGTTGCAGATGCCCAGCACCGGCAGGCCCCGCCCGGCCGCCTCGACGATCACGCCCATGACCGGTGCGAAGCGCGCGATGGCCCCGCAGCGCAGGTAGTCGCCGTAGGAGAAGCCGCCGGGCAGGACCACCGCGTCGACGCCTTGCAAGTCCGCGTCGGCATGCCACAGGGCGGCCGGCTCGGCCCCGGCCAGCCGGACGGCTCGGGCGGCGTCGCGGTCGTCGAGGGAGCCGGGGAAGGTGACCACCCCGATCCGGAGCGTCATTCGACGCGCACCGCGAAGTCCTCGATGACCGGGTTGGCCAGTAGCCGGTCGGCGATCTCGCGGGCCCGGAGCAGATCCGGCTCCCCGTCGAACTCGATCTCCACGTGCTTGCCGATCCGGACGCCCTTGACCCCCTCCACGCCGAGGCTGGGCAGCGCCCGGGCGACCGCCTGGCCCTGCGGGTCGAGGATCTCCGGCTTGAGCATGACGTCCACGACGACACGGGGCATGCGGTGAGCTCCTCCGGACGGGACGGATGGCCGCCAGCCTAAACGTTGTCTGCACAGGGATCCGGCAGCCATGCCGGTATCACCTGCCGTTCACCGCCGCTGGCTACGTTCCAGGCGTCTTGCCGGCGCTTGCTCAGGAGGCAGAGTGGCAGCGCACCTGTCCGTGGTCCATCCACCGCCGGCGCAGCAACGGCCGAGGAGGCTGATCCGCTCCGCGGTGCGCCGGGTCTGGCCGCGCGATCTGGTGGTGCGGGTCGAGCCGGGCTGCCCGCCGGGTTGGCGCGTCGGGCCTCCGGACTTCGTGGGTGTCGGCGCGCAGAAGGCCGGCACCTCCTGGTGGCACCGGCTGATCAGCGAACACCCGTCGGTGGCCCTCCGGCCGGACCAGGCCAAAGAGCTGCACTACTTCGACAGCTTCTTCGACCGGCCGTTCACCCGGGCCGACGCGGCGCGCTACCACGGGTTCTTCCCCCGACCCTACGGAGCGAAGTCCGGCGAGTGGACCCCCCGCTACCTCACCGACTTCTGGGCCCACGAGCAGCTGCGGATGGCGGCGCCGGAGGCCGGCATCATCGTCCTGCTGCGGGACCCGGTGGACCGGTACCGCTCCGGACTGACCCACGAGCTCAACGAAGGTGCCCGGCGGCGGCCCACGCTGGCGCTGGAGGCCATGTACCGCGGGCTCTACCACCGGCAGCTCACCGCCCTGCTCGGCCACTTCCCGCGCGAGCAGGTGCTGGTCCTGCAGTACGAGGAGTGCTGCCGGGACCCACTCCCTCAGCTGGAGCGCACTTACGAGTTCCTCGGTCTCGACGACGTACACCATCGGCCCGCAAGCGTCCGTGCGCAGGTCAACCCGACGCCGTCTGCGAAACACGACTTGCCGGCACAGGTCCGCGATCAGCTGGTCGGCCTGTACGAGGCCGACGTGGCTGCTCTGCTGACGCAGTTCCCGGAGATCGACCCCAGCCTGTGGCCGCACTTCCGGCACCTTGCCGAGCTCCGCCCGTCCCGTACGCCCAACCGGTGAGAGGGACACCACGGACCGAACTGCACTCGCAGCCCGGTTCAGCCCGGACGCAGTGGCCGCCCGGTACGTCGAGGTGTACCGGTCCGCCCGCGCTCACCAGCTGCGGCCGGTAAGGCCTTCGTAGGCCTGCACGTAGCGGGAGCGGGTGGCCGCCACCACCTCTTCGGGCAGTTCCGGGCCGGGTGGCCTCCGGTCCCAGCCGCTTGCGGCCAGCCAGTCGCGGAGGTACTGCTTGTCGAAGGAGACCTGGGGCCGGCCGGGCCGCCAGTCCGCCGCCGGCCAGAAACGCGACGAGTCCGGGGTCAGCACCTCATCGCCGAGCACCAGCCGGCCGTCGGCGGCGTGGCCGAGCTCGATCTTGGTGTCGGCGAGGATGAGGCCGGCCCGATCGGCCACCTCGCCGCCGCGGGCGTAGACGGCGAGGGTGATCCGGCGCAGTTCGGCGGCTAGGTCGGCCCCGACGGCGTCCGCCACCGCTCGGTAGGAGATGTTCTCGTCGTGGTCCCCACGCGCGGCTTTGGTGGCCGGGGTGAAGATGGGTTCGGGCAGCCGGGCCCCTTCGGTCAGCCCACCCGGCAGCGGCACCCCGCACACCGCGCCGGAGGTCAGGTAGTCGGTCAGGCCCGAGCCGGCCAGGTACCCGCGGGCCACACACTCGACCGGCACCATCCTCAGCCGCCGGCACAGCATCGCCCGACCGGCGTATTCCGACGGCACGTCGGTGGACACGACATGGTGCGGCACGAGGTCCGCCAACTGCTCGAACCACCACAGGGAAAGCTGGGTCAGGATCCGGCCCTTGTCGGGGATGGGGGTCGGCAGCACCACGTCGTAGGCCGACACCCGGTCGCTGGCCACCACCAGGAGCAGGTCGGCATCGGCCTCGTAGAGCTCGCGGACCTTCCCGGAGTACAGCAGGCGTGAGGGTGCGGGCACGGGAAGAGTCTGGCAGCCGTCGACCCCGACTCATGATCCAGGCGCGATCGGTCCGGTCCCGACTGGACCAACGACACCTGAATCACGGCGCGGGCGCCCGGTCCCGTCAGCCGTCAGCCGGCCGGAGGCCGCTCAGGTCAGTTCGGCGAGCCGGTCGAAGACCGCGCCCAGCCGGGACACGTACCGCTCGGGGCGGCAGACGTCGTCGAGCCGGTCGGTGTCGATCTTCACCTGCGCGGCCTCGGCCGCGGTCCGCAGCGTGTCCAGGAACGGCGTACCGGTCTCCCATGTGCGCGTCGAGGCCGCCTGCACCAACGAGTACGCGTCCTCGCGCGACAGGCCGCCTTCCACGAGTTCGAGCAGCACCGCGGAGGTGTAGATCAGCCCGCCGGTGAGGTCGAGGTTCTGGCGCATCCGCGCGGCGTCGACCACCAGGCCGCTCACCACCCGGGTCGTCAGGTGGAGGACGTAGTCGGTGACCACGGCGGCGTCGGGCAGCGCCACCCGTTCGGTCGAGGAGTGGGAGATGTCGCGCTCGTGCCACAGGGGGATGCCCTCCATCACGGGCACGACCTGGGCCCGCACGATGCGGGCCAGCCCGCAGATCCGCTCCGCGACGATCGGGTTTTGCTTGTGCGGCATGGCCGACGAGCCCTTCTGGCCCTCGCCGAACGGCTCGGCCAACTCGCGTACCTCCGTGCGCTGACCGTGCCGCACCTCCAGCGCCACGGCCTCGCAGACGGTCGCCATGACGGCGAGCGCGTTGACCCATTCCGCTATGCCGTCGCGCATCACGACCTGGCTAGCGACGTCGGCGGCCCGCAGGCCGAGCGCCGCGGCGACGTAGGCCTCCACTGCCGGGTCGATGTTGGCGTACGTCCCGACAGCTCCGGAGATCTTCACGACACCGACGGCCGCACGCGCGCGCCGCAGCCGGTCGCGCGATCGGGCCATCGCGAACGCGAAGTCGGCCACCCGGTGACCCCAGCTGTCGGGCTCGCCGTGGATGCCGTGAGTGCGGCCGACCCGCAGCGTGTCGCGATGCGCCAGCCCATGGTCGCGCAGCGCGGCGACCAGTGTGTCTGCCTCGGCAAGCAGCAGGTCGGAGGAATCGGTGAGCTGCACGGCCAAGGCCGTGTCGAGCAGGTCGCTACTGGTCATGCCGAAGTGCACGTATGCGGCCGCCGAGCGGGGCGTCGTGTTGTCGGCCCAGGCAGACAGAAAGGCGATCACATCGTGCTGGGTCGTCGCTTCGATCGCCGCGACTGCCTCCGGGCTCGGGGGAGCTGCCGCCCGCACCGGCTCGACGACGTCGGTGGGCACCGTGCCGGCGGCGGCGTGAGCTTCGAGGACCAGCGTCTCGACCCGACACCAGCCGGCGTACTTACTGGCCTCGCTCCAGACCCGGCCCATCTCCGGCCGGGTGTAGCGCTCGATCACCGGCTCATCCTGCCGCACCGCCGGAGGCGAGGAGTGCGATGTCGGTGCGGTGGTGCGCGCCGGCCAGGGTGATCCGGGCCACCCGCTGGTAGGCGCGCGCTCGGGCATTAACCAGGTCGGGACCGGTGCCGACGATTGACAGCACGCGTCCGCCGCTGCTCACAAGTGCGCCGTCGTCGCGCCGGCGGGTGCCGCCGTGCAGCACGCCGTCACCGTCGGCACCGAAGATCTCGTCGCCGGTGCGCGGAGCTTCCGGATAACCCGGCGCGGCGATCACCACCGCCACCGCGGCACCCGGACGCCATCGCAACGCCGGCGCCCCGGCCAGCTCCGACGTAGCCGCCGCCATCAGCAGCCCGGCCAAGGGCGTCTCGAGCAGCGCGAGCACCACTTGGGCCTCCGGGTCGCCGAACCGCGCGTTGAACTCCACCACGCGCGGACCGCGGCTGGTCAGGGCCAGGCCGGCGTAGAGCAGGCCGGCGAACGGCGTACCGCGCCGCGCCATCTCCGCGATCGTGGGATCGACGACAGTACGCACCGTGTCCTCGACCAGCCCGGCCGGCGCCCAGGGCAATGGCGCGTACGCACCCATTCCGCCGGTGTTCGGGCCCGCGTTGCCATCGCCGACCCGCTTGAAATCCTGCGCCGGCAGCAGCGGGACCACGGTGGTGCCGTCGGTGATGCAGAAGAGGGAGACCTCGGGCCCATCGAGGTATTCCTCGATGACGACCCGGCCGCACCGCGCCGCATGGCGCACTGCCTCGGCCCGTTCGCCGGTCACCACGACGCCCTTGCCGGCGGCCAGCCCGTCCTCCTTCACCACGTACGGCGGCCCGAAGCGGTCCAGCGCTGATGAGACCTCGGCCGCTGTCTCGCAAGTCGCCGACGCCGCGGTCAGCACGCCGGCCGCGGCCATCACCTCCTTGGCGAAGGTCTTGGAACCCTCCAGCCGAGCGGCCGCGGCCGAGGGGCCGAAGCAGGCGATCCCCCGCTGCCGGACCAGGTCGGCCGCCCCCGCCACCAGCGGAGCCTCCGGTCCGATGATGACCAGGGCGGCCCCGGCCTCCTGCGCACATCCGGCGAGGGCGCGGGGGTCGCTGACATCCAGCGGTCGGGTCTCGGCCAGCCCGTCGATGCCGGCGTTGCCGGGGGCGCAGACCAGTGCGGTGACGGCCGGGTCGTCAGCCAGTGACCGGCAAAGGGCGTGCTCGCGGGCACCCGAGCCGACGACGAGGACCCGCACGCCGAGGAGGCTACCCGTGCGCCGGGGGTGAGCCGGTGGTCAGCCGGGTAGGAAGGGCCCCATGACTGGGCCCTCCGGCGCCGGCGAGCGCACGGTGGGCCGCCGTTACCGCCTGATCGAACGCGTCGGGCAGGGTGGCATGGGCATCGTGTGGCGTGCGCACGACGACGTGCTCGGGCGCACCGTGGCCGTCAAGGAGGTCGACCTGCCGCAGCTCGGCGACGTCGACCGGGCCGAGCTTCGGGAACGGACGATGCGCGAGGCACGAGCCGCCGCCCGCCTGTCGCATCCCAACGCGGTCACCGTCTACGATGTGATCGAGGAGGACGGCCGGCCCTGGATCATCATGGCGCTGGTGCAGGCGCACAGCCTGGCCGAGGTGCTGCGCGACAGCGGGCCGTTGCCGCCGGCCCGGGTGGCGCAGATCGGGCTGGACGTGCTCAGCGCCCTCGAGGCAGCGCATGCGGCCGGCATCCTGCACCGCGACGTGAAGCCCGGCAATGTGCTGCTCGGCCACGACGGGCGGGTGGTGCTTACCGATTTCGGGATCGCGACGCTGGAGGGCGACTCGTCGCTGACCAGCACCGGCCTGCTGATGGGTGCTCCCGCCTACATCGCGCCCGAGCGGGCCCGTGGGCTCCCGGCCGGCCCCGAGTCGGACCTGTGGTCTCTGGGCGCCACCCTGTACGCCGCGCTTGAGGGCCGTCCACCCTTCGACCGGGACACGCCCATGGCCACCCTCACCGCGCTGATCAGCGAGGAGCCTCCGGTGCCGCGGGCGGGCGGTCCGCTGACACCGGTGCTGCTGGCCCTGCTCGAGCCGGATCCGCAGCGGCGGATCGACGCCCCGGCCGCCCGGCGGATGCTCACCGGTGCCCTGACCGGGGCCAACGAGCAGCCCACCCGCACCATGCCGACGCCGACTCCCGAGCCGGCCACCGGGTCCCGTGAGGACGCCGCCTGGACCCAGGTGATCGCCCGGCCGAAACGCCCGGCGCCGGACCGCCCGGTAGCCCGGCCGCCGGTCATCCGACCAGTTGCTCCCGCACCGCCAAGAACGGGCCGCGCGGTTGCGCTCATCACTGTGCTTGCGCTGGCGGTGCTGGCGGCGGCGGTTGCCGGAGTCCTGATTGCGAAGGCCCGTAACAGTCCGGGGGCAAGCGCCACGCCGACGCACCCGAAGGGGTCGGCCTCGCCCTCGAGCTCCCCCTCAGGCCGGCAGTCGGCTTCACCCTCCCCTTCGCCATCAGCGGCGCCGTCACCCCAGGCGTCAACCCGGCCGAGCGCCAGCCCCAAAGCCTCGCCGACCACTGCCCCCGCCGGCGGCGGCGTGCCGGCCGGCTTCGTCCGCTACACCGACCCGACCGGCTTCAGCCTTGCGGTGCCCGCCGGCTGGCGGAAGACCAACGAGCAGAGCTCCGGCGACTACGGGCAGGTCGACTTCACCGACCCGGCCAACGGCGGTCGGTTCCTGCGCTTCGCCCATACCACCAAACCCAAGCCCGACCCGGTCGCCGACTGGAAGCAGCAGGAGAAGGCGGCCCGCAAGAACCTCCCGAGATATCAGCGCATCTCCATCCAGGCGGTGTCCTACCGCGGTTTCCCGACCGCCGACTGGAACTTCACCTTCGGCTCCGGCGGCGCACGCACCGAGGTCCTCGACCGAGGCTTCAAGGCCGACGCCTCTCATGGCTACGCCATCTATCTGTCCGCGCCGGCAGGCCAGTGGTCGGCGAGCCTGCCGTACTTCCGGACGGCCGCGAGTACCTTCCGGGCCGCCTGATCAGACCAGCTCGTGCCGGACCACGTTCTGATCACGACCGGGACCGACGCCGACCACCGACACCCGCGTCCCGGCCATGTCCTCCAGCGCACGAATATATGTCTGCGCGTTCGCCGGCAGGTCCGCAAACTCGCGGCATGCGGAGATGTCCTCCCACCAGCCGTCGAGGTGCTCATAGATCGGCTTGGCATGGTGGAAGCCGGTCTGGGTCATCGGCATCTCCTCGACCCGCTCGCCGTCCACGTCGTACGCCACGCAGACCGGCACCTTTTCTAGGCCGGACAGCACGTCGAGCTTGGTGAGGAACAGATCGGTCAGCCCGTTGACCCTGGTGGCATAGCGGGCGATCACCGCGTCGAACCAGCCGGTACGCCGGTTGCGGCCGGTGGTCACCCCCACCTCGGCGCCCACCTTGCGCAGGTGCTCGCCGTACTCGTCGAGCAACTCGGTCGGGAACGGTCCTGAGCCGACCCGGGTGGTGTAGGCCTTGAGGATTCCGATCACCCGGGTGATCCGGGTGGGACCGATCCCGCTGCCGACCGCCGCCCCGCCGGCAGTCGGCGACGACGACGTCACGAACGGGTAGGTGCCGTGGTCGACGTCGAGCAGGGTGCCCTGTGACCCCTCGAGCAGGACGAGCTCGTCCCGATCGAGTGCCCGGGCCAGCTCGAGGCGGGTGTCGGCGATGAGCGGGCGGAGCTGTTCGGCGTAGCCGAGGTACTCCTCGTGCACCGAGTCGACGTCGATCGCCTTGCGGTTGTAGACCTTGACCAGGACCTGGTTCTTCTCCTTCAGCACCGCCTCGAGCTTGTCGCGCAGGATGCCCGGATCGAGCAGGTCCTGAACCCGGATGCCGACCCGGGCGACCTTGTCGCCGTACGCGGGGCCGATGCCGCGGCCGGTGGTGCCGATCTGGGCCTTGCCGAGGAAGCGCTCGGTCACCCGGTCCAGCGCCCGGTGGTGCGGCATGATCAAGTGGGCATCCGCCGACAGAAGCAGCCGCGACGTATCGACTGCGCGGGCATTGAGGCCGGCCATCTCCTCGAGCAGCACCCCGGGGTCGACCACCACGCCGTTGCCGATCACCGGCACCACACCCGGGGTGAGGATCCCGGACGGGATGAGGTGCAGGGCGTAGGACTGGCCGTCCGGCGTGACCACGGTATGGCCGGCGTTGTTGCCGCCCTGGTAGCGCACGACGTACTGCACGCGGCCGCCGAGCAGGTCGGTGGCCTTGCCCTTGCCCTCGTCACCCCACTGAGCACCGATGAGTACGACGGCAGGCACGGTGGAAGGCTAGCCGCTGTGGACACGCTGCTGCTCACCTCGGCGCTGGCCGGCTCGGCGGAGCAGGCCGGCGTCGACGCTGCCACAGCCGTGCTGACCGGTGCCGGAGGCGTCGAGGTGGTGACCGCATCGTCGCCGGCGGAGGTCGACGCCGCCCTCGATCGGCAGGCCGGCCGGCGCCTCGTACTGGCCGGCGGCGACCGCGATCTGCACCGGCTGGTGCGTCGGCTGTGGCGTCGTGGGGACCTCGGGATCCCGGTCGGCCTGGTGCCCCTGGGGCCGGACCACGATTTGGCCTCTCGCCTGCGCTTGCCGCTGGATTCGGCCCAGGCGGCAGGTGCCGTGCTGACCGGGCACCCCCGCGCGGTGGACCTCATCCGCAGTGACGGCGGCGGCAATGTGGTCGTCGGCGCGGTGCACATCGGCGAAGGCTGGGACGGCGAGGGGTGGACCGGCCGGCTGGCCGCGTTTCGCGGCCGGCGCGGAACGCCGCTCCACGTCAACGTCGATGATGCGGTGCTGGCCGACGGCGGCCGGCGACTGCTGGCGGTCGCGATCACCGCGGTCGAGGGCGAGCTGGAGGTGGTCCTGCGGGGACCGCCGGCGCCCGTCGTCGGCACCGGCGGTCAGCCGTTCCGGCTCGTCCGGCGGGCCCGAGGCCGGGCGGTCAGCGTCGCTGCAGCGCCCCGAGTAGAGGTCAGCGTCACCGCCGACGGCGAGCCGGGCACCCTGCGCGGGCGCCGCTCCTGGTGGGTCGAGGTGGGTGCCTGGTCGGTCATCTGCCCCGACTGATCCCCTACCCGGCGAGTGCGTCCGCCGCGACCGGGTCGCTGTCGCGCAGCAGCTGGGCGCAGCGGGCCGCCTCGTCGGACTCACCGATGGTCATCGCGGCTCGGCCCAGGGCGTGCACGCAGCGCAGCCAGCCCTGGTTGGGCTGATGCGACCACGGCACCGGGCCATATCCCTTCCATCCGTTGCGCCGCAGGGCGTCCAGGCCGCGGTGGTAGCCGGTCCGGGCGTAGGCGTAGGACTCCATCGTCGACCCCGCCGCGAACGCCGCGTCCGCGAGCTCGGCCCAGACCAGGCTGACGGTCGGGAACCGCGCGGCCACGTCTGCCGGATCTGTACCGGCTTCGAGTGCCTCGCGGGCCTCCGGCACGTCGGGCAGCAGCGTCTGCGGTGGCTCGCCGAACAGGTTGCCGTGTGAAGTCATGGGCCTATCCTGCCTGCAGGAATCGAGGAGGCGACACGTGGCTGGTCAACAGGGTGCTGGTCAGAAGGTGGATGTCGGTGGCACCCGGCTGTATGTCGAGATGCGCGGGCCGGCGACGGCGCTGCCGCTGATCGTGCTGCACGGCGGTCCGGGGCTCGACCATCACGAGTTCTCCGACTATCTCGACCCGTTGACCGACCGCTACCGCCTGCTGCTGGTCGACCAGCGGGCCCAGGGTTTGTCCGACCGCGACTGCGACCCCTCGACGTGGACCATCGAGACGATGGCCGACGACGTGTCGCGACTCGCCGCGATCCTGGGGCTGACCGAGTACGCGGTCCTCGGCCATTCCTTCGGCGCCTTTGTGGCGTTGCAGCATGCGTGTGACGCTCCTGGTGCCGCGCTCGGCTCGATCGTCAGCTCCGGCGTGCCCTCGATGCGGTTCTTCGCCGACCTCGACGAGCGGCTGGCGGCCTTCGAGCCGGCCGAGCTGCGCGAGCAGGTGACCGCATCTTGGGCGCGGGAGGCCGACGTCACTACCGCGGAGGAATGCGCCGCACTCCTGCACGAGCAGAACCCGTGGCACTTCGGGGACCCTTATGACCCGCGGATCGCCGAGTACGAACGAAAGACCGCCGGCACCGTCTACTCCCCGGAGGTGCTGCGCGCGTTCAGCACCTCCGACGTCGGCATCGAGGTCGAGAACCGCCTCGGTGACGTCACCCAGCCAGTCCTGGCCCTCGGCGGCCGCTCCGACCGCACCTGTCTTCCGGAGGCCAGCGAGGTCATTGCCGCCGGCGTACGAAACGGGCGGTGCATCATATTCGAGAACTCCGGTCACATGACGTTCGTCGAGGAGCAGCAGCCCTATCTGGATGCGGTGCGCAGCTTCCTCGACAGCCTCAGCTGAAGCGGACTTCGCGCGAGCGGCTTCAGCCCATGCTGGTGCCGGTCGAGCGCAGATCCTCGCACGCCTGCACCACCCTGGCGGCCAGGCCCGCCTCCGCCGTCTTGCCCCAGGCCCGGGGATCGTAGGCCTTTTTCTCGCCGACCTCACCGTCGACCTTGAGCACGCCGCTGTAATTGCTGAACATGTGGCCGGCCACCGGACGGGTGAAGGCGTACTGGGTGTCAGTGTCGACGTTCATCTTCACGACGCCGTAGTCCAGCGTCTCCCGGATCTCCGCCAGGTCCGACCCGGAGCCGCCGTGGAAGACCAGGTCGAACGGCTTGTCCTTGCCGACCTTCGCACCGACCTGTTCCTGGATCTCCTTGAGGATCTCGGGCCGGAGCTTGACGTTGCCCGGCTTGTAGACGCCGTGCACGTTGCCGAAGGTGGCGGCGAGAATGTAGCGACCGTTCTCCCCGGTGCCCAATGCGTCGGCAACCGCAAGAGCGTCATCCGGGTGCGTGTACAGCTTCTCGTTCATCTCGCCCACGACGCCGTCCTCCTCGCCGCCGACAACGCCGATCTCCATCTCCATCACGATCTGCGCCGTGGCGCAGGCAGCCAGCAATTCCTTGGCGGTCGCAATGTTTTCGGTCAACTCGACCGCGGAGCCGTCCCACATATGCGACTGGAACAGCGGCGCCCGGCCGGCGTCGACCCGCTGCTGGCTGACCGCGACCAGCGGGCGCAGGTACCCGTCGAGCTTGTTCTTCGGGCAGTGGTCGGTGTGTAGCGCGATGTGCATGTCGTATCTCGCCGCCACGACATGGGCGAATTCGGCCAGCGCCGTGGCCCCGATGACCATGTCCTTCACCGACTGACCGGAGAGGTACTCGGCTCCCCCGGTGGAGATCTGCACGATGCCGTCGGATTGAGCCTCGGCAAAGCCCTGCAGGGCGGCGTTCAGCGTCTGGCTCGAGGTGACGTTGATCGCCGGGTAGGCATAGCGGCCAGCCTTGGCCCGGTCGAGCATCCGGGCGTAAACCTCGGGAGTAGCGATCGGCATCACGGGCTCCTCAGCGCGTAGGGCTGCGTGGCCGGTGCAGTATGGCGCACCGGACCCCACCGCAGCCGATCCACAGCAATAGGGGACGGCCCGGCTGGGCCGTCCCCCACTGCCTGCACAAGGCCGGGCTAATGGGTGCCGTAGACCTCCAGCTCGGTCATGTCCAGGAAGTCGCAACCCGAGAAGGCGCCGGGGCAAGTGGCGCCCGGGATCTGGAACACCTGCGGGGCCATCATGGTGAATCGCACGTAGCGCACACCGATGGCAGCCGCCGCAGACGGCTTGACCGGATTGAGCCGGCCGAGATCGGCAGAGGTGAACGTTCCCTGTGCCGCCGCCTTGAAGGTTCTGCCGTCCTTCGACGTCTCCACCTTGTACGGGCCGGTGGCCGCACTCGGTGCGTCCCCGCAGGTGTTCGAGGGATCAACACCGAAGGTGCTGATGTCGACAGTCGTCGGCAGCTTCACCACGATCGTCTTGGGTGTGTTCGCGGACGGCTTGCCGTTCACCAGGTCCGAGGTGCTACCCCAGCCTTGGCCGAATGACTGGTCGATCGCATTGATCGGCCCACAGCCGAAACCGGTGAAGTCCGGACCGGTGAACCTGGTGACGCTGCCGCCTTTGAGGGCCGACGCCCAGTCCCGACGCAGGCGGATGACGTTGCCCGCGGTGCTCGCCGTTCCGGCCCGGATCCGGGCCGTCGTGATGACCCGGTCGTAGCCAGGAGCGAAGATCACGACGTCACGGTAGGTGCCGACGAAGATGTGCCGCAGGTCGAAGTGCCCGTTGGCATCCGTCGTAGTGGCGAGATTCGCGCCCGGGAAGCCTGACGCGTGACCGCCGAAGTACACCACCGCTCCGCGGATCGGAGCCCCGGTGCCTGCGCTGACGACACGGCCCGCGAAGGAGCCCCGCGCGCTGCCCGGCGCCGGCGGCAACGAGAAGTCCTGGAACGGGTGGGTGTCCGCGGCGTTGATCGTGGCCGCGAAGTAACCCATGCCCCGGTGGGCGAAGACCTTCCAGATGGTGTCGCGGGCCTTGCCGCCGTTGGAGACGGTGTCGGCCTGCACGATCGCGTTCCGCATGTCCAGGAACGACGGGTCGGCCGGGGACAGTTCCATCGCCCGGGTGACCAGCTTCTCGGACAGTTTGGTGCCCAACCGCGACCGCAGGTCCCACAACGTCTCGCCCCAGATCTCGCCGTCGGCGTGCACCTCGGGCGCGCCAATGATCTTGCCGAGATCGCCGTAGGTGTAACCCCCGCGGCCGACCAGCGACGTACCTGGGCAGTTCTTGTTGTTGCTGCCGACCGGGCAGTCGATGGCCTGGGTACGGATCAGGCGCTGGTTCTCGCTGACATAGCGGCCGACAAGGACCTCGCCGGCCTTGGCGGTATCGGGCTGCAAGCCCAGGTTGTTGAGGTAGTCCATCGCGTACCAGTCGCTCCACGCCTCGCCCATGGCGCCGGCTTGCAGGCTGTCGAGGGTCGAGACCCCGTTGGCGTCGACGACGAGCCGGTTGGACAGACCGTGGGTGTACTCGTGATAGACCACGTCGGCCTCGTCGCCGCCGTTGCTGGCCAGGAACGGGTCGGTTGAGGTCTGCGGCTGGCGGAAGAGATACATCTGCATCGTCGGAGAGATGCCGTCGGGTGGGGTGGACATGTTGGCGTTGTCCACGTGGGAGCCGTCGGGCAGGCCGCCGGCGGTGTCGGCGCCGTCGTCGGGCTGAGTGCTGACCGGGTCGCCGCCCTTGCCCTTACCGGTGGAGTTGACCTGCTGGAAGTTGCCGGCCGCCTCGGTGAAGCTGATCGGCGGGGCCATCAGGTGGTCGTGGTACTTGTTGACGTAGTAGAAGACCTGGGTCGCATTCTGCGCCCGGTTGACCACCCACGAGTCGGCCTTGTTGGGGTTCCAGGTGCACTGGAACACCGGCGTACAGGGCCGCCCGGTGGCCCCGAAGAACTGCCGGACCGGGTAGTTCCAGTTGTGGTCGACCGCCGCCGGCACCTCCTCCAGCGACTGGGCCTGGTTGTCGTCGTTGACGTCGGAGAAGGTGTGGGAGTTGTTGCCGTCGAGGCGGGTCCGCTGGTTGGCCGCGATCCACCCGTTGGCGGTGAAGTCGACGCTGTGCTGGGTGCCGCCCCGCGGCGCCCCCGGCCAGTAGTCAACGACCTTGCCACTGCCGCTGTCGGTCAGGCTCTTGCGGTAGAGCACCGCACCTGTCTTGGCGTCGATCACATGCAGGTAGGCCACCGGTGAACTCATCAGCACCGTCTGCCAGCCGAGCCGAGTCCCCGACAGGGTCTGGAACAGCACCCGGGAAGCCCGGTCCAGCGACGTCGGGCGGGCCTTGACGTCGGAGCGGGCCGCCGCCAGGGCGGCCTTTGCCGACAGCCGGGCGGTGACGGACACGTCACCGAGGTCGGCGACCGGGGAGCCCAGCACGCTGACCAGGCGGCCGTCGGACGCCACGTTGGCCTTTAGACCGTTGCCGAACAGCGGGACGCCGGATACGGTCTGCGCCCAGCTGAGATGGTGGACGCCGGAGCTGTCCACGTAGTCGCGGGTGAGTTTCAAGCGCGCCAAGGCGCGGGCGGAAAGCCGGAAGACATCCCCGTTGGTGCGCACGAACCCCAGGGCGACGTCCGTTGCCCGGGCGCCGCTCGGGCCGGTCAGGAAGCCGTCCAGCCGGGCCACGATCCGCGGGGTGCCGGTCGCCGGGTCGATCTGGATGTCTCCCTGCTGGCCGAGTTGCTGCCGGAGCCGGACGAGGCCGGGAGCCTGCCGGGCAGCCTGCCGAGCTTCGCGTGCCTGCAGCACCTTGACCGCGCTCCCGGACGAGCGGGAGTCGTAGAAGTCGCGGGTTTCATTCGCCGGCGCTTTCGTGGCGCCGATCGTCGTACCACTGGCCGGCGAGGCGCTGAGCAGCGCCGGCGCCAACCCCATGGCAAGCAGTCCGGCGCCCGACAATGCGGTCCAGCGCACCGTTCTGCGCCCGCGTCGGGTACGTGTTGACAGGTCCATCCGATCCCCTCTCGATGGGTGTGTCGAGCCAGCGCACGTTGATGGGGAAGCCACCCTTGACTGGCGCTCGACGGACACAGGGATCTAAGCACGGGGTACCGACGGTGGGAATCCCTCTGTGAAGAAACCCGTACCCTCGGTGAGTGGCGGTCCCGGCGCTCGGCGACCTCAGCGCATTGACCACGGGGGCCGTCTACTTCGTCGTCTTTGGTCTGGTCTTCGCCGAATCGGGCCTGCTGTTGGGTTTCTTCCTCCCCGGTGACACGGTGCTGTTCTCCGCGGGGCTGGTCGCGGCCAGCCCCGGCCGGGGCGTCTCGCTGGGCTGGGTGATCGCCGGCGTCGTCGTCTCGGCCGTGGCCGGCGACGCGATGGGATACGCCTTCGGTGCCCGCGCCGGCCCACCGCTGTTACGCCGGCGCGACGGGCGCGTGCTCAACCAGGCCAACCTAACCCGGGCTCGGCAGTTCTATGGCCGGTACGGCCTGATGGCCGTCGTCGCCGCCCGGTGGGTGCCGTGGGTGCGCACCTTTACCCCGATCCTGGCCGGCGTGGCCGGGATGCCGTACCCGCGCTTCCTGGGCGCCAACGTCGCCGGCGCGCTCCTCTGGGGCACCAGCCTGCCGACGCTGGGCTACTTTGCCGCCGGGTTGCCGGTCCTGCGCCATGTCACGTATGTGGTGGCGGCCTGCTGCGTCGTGCTCTCAGCGGTGCCGGGAGCGATCCGGTGGCGACAGGCCCGGCGCGGGTAGCGTTCCCCTTGTGACGACCCTTGCCGCTGCCGGCAGCCTCCTCAACACCACGCACCTGATCGAGACCTTTGGGCTGATCGGTGTTCTGCTGATCATCTTCGCCGAGTGCGGCCTCCTGGTCGGCTTCTTCCTTCCCGGCGACTCGCTGCTGTTCACCGCCGGCCTCCTCGTCAGCAGGGGCACCTTTCACATCGCACTGTGGCTGCTGATCCTGCTTCTGGTGATCGCGGCGGTGGCCGGCAACGAATGCGGCTACGCGATCGGTTTCCGGACCGGCCCGGCCGTCTTCCGCCGCCGGGAGGGACGATTCTTCCGCCAGGAGTACGTCACCCGGTCCCGATCCTTCTTCGACCGTTACGGCGCCCGGGCCCTGGTGCTCGGGCGGTTCGTCCCGGTGGTCCGCACCTTCATCACCGTGATGGCCGGGGTAGCCCGGATGCCTCATCGCAGCTACCTCACGTACAACGTAGTCGGCGCGGTCGCGTGGACGGCCATCGTGACCCTGCTCGGCTACTTCCTCGGCAAGGTCACCTTTGTCCGCAATCACGTGGAGCTGATCCTGATCGCGGTCGTGGCGGTCTCGTTCGTTCCGATCGCCGTTGAACTGCTGCGCTCGCGCGGCCGGGCCCGCGCCGGCGAGTGAACCTTTACTCGCAGCGCAAACTACACCCGGCTCGAGCACGTAATGAGCGCTTGGTGACGCGTGCCGGAGGGCACTATGGGGCCTACGGCGAGAGCAGCGGTGAGCACGTACCGTTGTTGTGCAAGTGTCCTGTCGTAGAAGCCGAGGAATGAGCCAGTTGTGAGACGCCTGTTGACCGCCCTCGCCGCACTGACCGTACTGGCGTGGGTGCCCACCACTGCGGCGAGCGCGGCCGACCCGGTCAGCTCAGCCGCCGCCGCCTTCCGTGGCGGCGACCACGTCTACGTCGATTCGGCAGCCGAGCAGGCCGGCAAGGTGGACGCCGGCAAGGTGCGCGACAAGATCCGCGCCGACAACACGTCGGTCTACGTCGCCGTGCTGCCCGACAGTGCGGGCACCCCGGAGGCGGTCCTCACCCAGCTCGCCGGCAACCGCAGGAACACGACCATCGCCGTGATCGTCGGCACGCACTTCCGGGCGGTTTCCTCGGCCCTTAGCCGCGGGGAGGCCGCTGCACTGGCCACCCAGTCGTTCGATGGCAGCAGCGCCACCAACACGCTGACGAACTTCGTCGACAAGGTCGCCCAGGCCAGCGGGCCGCGCCGGCCGTCCGGCGTGGATCCGGTGCGCACGGGGTCACCCAGCGGCGGTGGTGGGGTGCTTATCCTTTTCGTTCTCCTGATCGGGGTGATGGTGGCCGTGTTCGGATTCGGGTTCCTGCGTCGGCGCGGTCGGCGCGCCCAGACCGATGCGTTGCGGGCGGACGCGCAGCGCTGGTACGAGCGGCTCGGCGGCGAGGTGCTCAACCTTTCCGCCGGCGACAACGTCAGCGCCCGGCAGGCACTTGCCGACGCCAGCGAGCGCTACAACGCGGCCGGCAGCGCGCTATCCGGAGCACGCGGCGACGCCGACTACCACTCCGCCCGCGACACGGCGCTGGAAGGGCTGCACTTCGCCCGCGCAGCGCGGACCTCTCTCGGCATCGACCCCGGGCCGGAGCTACCGCCGACCAGCGTTCAGCAAGCCGCCGGCCAGGTGAACCGTGAGCAGCAGATAGAGCTGAACGGACAGCAGATCGGGATGCGGCCCGACTACGCCGCCGACGCGCCCTACTACTACCCCGGCGGAATCGTCGGCGGTGGCCGCGTCCCCGGTGGCTATTACAGCCAGCCGTTCTGGAAGACGGCCCTGGTCGGCGGCGCTGCGGGCATCGGTGGGTTCCTGGTGGCCGATGCGTTGTTCGACGCGGTACGCGGGCCGTTCGGCGGCGGCATGTTCGGTGGTGGCTACGGCGGCGGCATGTTCGGTGGTGGCTACGGCGGCTTCGGTGGCGGGTACGGCGGCGGTGGCTACGAGCAGGGCTACGACCAGGGTTACGACGCCGGTCAAGACGGCGGTGGCGACTTCGGCGGGGGTGGCGACTTCGGCGGGGGTGGCGACTTCGGCGGGGGTGGCGACTTCGGCGGGGGTGGCGACTTCGGCGGGGGCGGCGACTTCGGCGGGGGCGGCGACTTCGGCGGGGGCGGCGACTTCTGACGCTGTCGTACGCCTGCGCCACACTGCCCGACATGACCGAACGCATCCCGACCGCCTGGGCTGAGATCCGCCTCAAGCTCGAGCAGGCCCGTAATTACTGAACCGTGACCCATCGTCCGGACGGCCGTCCGCATGCGGCACCGGTGTGGGGAGTCTGGTTGGCCGGCCGCGTCTGCTTCAGCACCTCACCCGGTTCGGTCAAAGCGCGCAATCTCGCCGCACATCCGCGGGTCGTGGTGCACCTGGAGAGCGCGGACAACGTCGTCATCATCGAGGGCACGCGGCCCTGATCGAGGGTGACGACCTGCGCAGGGCCGACGCCGCCTACCGAGCAGCCGGATTCACAGTCCCCGAGTAAGCGGCGATGGGCCGTCATCCCCGGCGGAAGCAGAGACATCGCTTACCTCCATCGCGTCGCTTGCTTAGGATGCTTGCCCGTCGTCGCCGGCGAGTCCGCGTTGGGCAGCGGCTGCCTGCAGTCGCTTGTCGCGCGTCCACAGGCGGGCACCGGTCGTCAGCATTGTCGCGGCCAGCAGGTGCGCGTCGACGTAACCAATGCCGAGGCCGAACAGCTGATGGTTGTCGATCAGGGTGAGCACCTCGACGTCTGTCGCGGCCATCGCCTGCGGGAGATTGTGGAGCAGCCCGAGGATCTCGCTGCGACGCGAAAGGTGGCCGA
>JAABUT010002091.1_pt1 | contig 20331 bp, 18 predicted proteins | sample 5559281 | NCBI WGS metagenome assembly JAABUT01 (sample SAMN10711880, study PRJNA513359) | rock metagenome | isolation source: Antarctica rocks | place: Antarctica: Victoria Land, Ricker Hills nord | collected 2016-01-04
GGACGTGCGCGGCCTCGGCGTCGTTGCGGCCCGCGAGTTCGCGCACCGCGAGATGCAGCGCGCCGGCGAGCGGGCGGCGGATGGACTGGTCGGGACGCGCTTCGAGCTTGCCGGTGCCCCAGCCGCGCCGCACTGCGGCCGAACGCAGCGCGTTGAGCAGCACGGTCTTTCCGACGCCGCGGAGACCCGTCAGCACGAGCGAGCGTTCCGGCCGGCCGCGGGCGGCGCGTTCGAGCAGCACGTCGAAGCCGGTGAGCTCTGCGTCGCGGCCGGCGAGCTCGGGTGGGCGCTGACCGGCGCCGGGAGCGTACGGGTTGCGTATCGGGTCCACGATCGGACCGTATCGGGCTCTCTAGCGAATTCGGCAGATTGGGCAAGACAACGCAATCGTGTCGCGCGGCGAGGCCACCCGGCCCGCGCGCGTCCGGATTGCCACTCCCTCGTTCCCCTAGCATGGGCTGCTCGCACCGGGTTGGGGGAAGCACATGAAGCTGTCGGTGATCGGCACCGGCTACCTGGGTGCCACGCACGCCGCAGCGATGGCCGAGCTCGGCCACGACGTCGTCGGAGTCGATGTCGACGAGACCAAGATCGCACGGCTGTCGGCGGGACAGGTGCCGTTCTACGAACCCGGGCTGCCGGAGCTGCTGAGCAAGCAGGTGGCGACCGGCAGGCTGCGGTTCACCACATCGCTGGGCGAGATCGCGGACGCCGACGTGCACTTCGTCTGCGTGGGTACGCCGCAACAGCTCGGCGAGTTCGCGGCCGACATGACCGACGTCGACGCGGCGTTCACGTCGGTCGCCGAGCACGTCCGGCCCGGCACCGTCGTCGTGGGGAAGTCGACGGTGCCCGTGGGCAGCGCGGCGCGCCTGGCCCGGGTGGTCCGCGCGGGCGGGGCCGAGCTCGTCTGGAACCCGGAGTTCCTGCGTGAGGGTTTCGCCGTCCAGGACACGTTGCGTCCCGACCGCATCGTGATCGGCGTCGAGCAGCCGCAGGCGGGTGAGCTGCTCGAGCGCGTCTACGCGACGATCCTCGAGGCCGGCACCCCGCTGGTCGTCACGGACTTCGCGACCGCCGAACTGGTGAAGGTCGCCGCCAATTCGTTCCTCGCCACCAAGATCTCCTTCATCAACGCGATGGCCGAGGTGTGCGAGGCCACCGGCGCAGACGTGGTCGAGCTCGCCAACGCGATCGGGCACGACGAGCGCATCGGGCACAAGTTCCTGCGCGCCGGGCTCGGCTTCGGCGGTGGCTGCCTGCCCAAGGACATCCGCGCCTTCATGGCCCGCGCAGGTGAACTGGGTGTCGATCAGGCGGTGTCGTTCCTGCGGAACATCGACGAGATCAACCAGCGCCGCCGCGCGCGGATGGTCGACCTCGCGCGCGAGATCTGCGACGGCTCATTGGCCGGGCGCCGGGTCGGCATCCTGGGGGCGGCGTTCAAGCCCGAGAGCGACGACATCCGCGATTCGCCCGCCCTGGATGTCGCGGTCGCGATCCAGCGCTCGGGCGCTGCGGTGCGCGTCTACGACCCCCAGGCGATGGGCAACGCCAAGGACACCTACCCGACGCTGGCCTACGCACCGTCCGCTCTCGAGGCGTGCGCGGAAGCCGACGTCGTCCTGCACCTCACGGAGTGGGCGGAGTTCCGCTCGCTGCGCCCGGCCGGGCTGGCCGAGGTCGTTCGCGAGCAGAACATACTCGACGGGCGAAACGTGCTCGATCCGGTGGAATGGCGCGCGGCGGGGTGGACGTTCCGCGCACTCGGCCGGCCCTGACGCGGCGGAGTCCATGACAGCAGATGCTGCCCTGCTCAGTTGCCGGGCAGTGTCAGGATTTCCGCGCCGTCGTCGGTGACGACGATGCTGTGCTCCCACTGCGCCGTCCACGAGCCGTCCTTGGTGAGCACCGTCCAGTCGTCGTCCCACATGAACCATTCGTAGCTGCCGAGGGTCAGCATCGGCTCGATCGTGAACGTCATGCCCGGCTGGAGGACCGTGGTTGCTTTCGGATCGTCGTAGTGCAGGATCGTCGGTTTGGTGTGGAAGCTCGGGCCAACGCCGTGGCCGGTGTAATCGCGAACGACGCCGTAGCCGAAGCGCTTGGCGTAGGACTCGATCACGCGCCCGACGACGGACACGGGCCGTCCGGGCGCGACGGCCTTGATGCCACGCAGCATCGCTTCGCGGGTGCGCTCGCCAAGGTTCTTGACGTCTTCGCTCGGCGTTCCCGCGAAGAATGTTGCGCAGGTATCGCCGTGCACGCCGCCGACGTAGGCCGTGATGTCGACCTTGACGACGTCGCCGTCGGCGAGCGGGCGGGAATCGGGGATGCCGTGGCAGATGACCTCGTTGACGCTGGTGCACAGCGACTTCGGGAAGTCCTTGTAGCCGAGGGTGGACGGGTAGGCGCCGCGCTCGATCAGGTGCTCGTGGCCGATGCGGTCGAGCTCGTCGGTGGTGACGCCCGGCGCGACGTGCCTGCCGATCTCGACCAGCGCGTCCGCGGCGATCCGGCCCGCATGGCGCATGCGATCGATCGTGTCGGCGTCCTTGACCATCGGGTCGTCGCGATCGGCCGGCGTGCCCGGCCAGCTGCCCACGTAGTGCGGGCGCACGATCGAGCTCGGCACGTCGCGACGCGGCGAGAGGGTGCCCGGTTTCAGGGCGGTGCTCGCTGTCATGCGTCCATTCTGCCGTGCGGCGGCGCAATGCCGTCCTGCGGACGGCGCTCAGACCTCGACGACCATGGGGACGAGCATGGGGCGGCGGCGGTACTCGCGATCGACCCAGCGACCGACGGTGCGCCGGATCAGGTGCTGCAGCGCGTCGGCGTCGCGGGTGCCGTCGGCGAGGGCCTTCTCGAGCACCTCAATCAACTCGGCCGTGATCGGGTCGAGTGCCGAGACGTCGTCGCTGAACCCCCGCGAGGTGATCTCCGGGCCGAAGACGACCTTGCCCGCCTCGAGGTCGACCGCGACGAGGATCGTCAGGAAGCCGTCCTCGCCCAGGATGCGCCGGTGCTTGAGCGTGGTGTCGCCGATGTCGCCGACCTCCAACCCGTCGACGTACACGTAGCCCACCGCGATCTTGCCGCTGATCGTGGCGAGGCCGTCGACGAGGTCGACCACCGTGCCGTCCTCGGCGAGCATGATCCGCTTGTCCGGCAGGCCCATCGAGCGGCCGATCTCGGCGTGCGCGCGCAGGTGTCGCCACTCGCCGTGCACCGGCATCAGGTTCGTCGGGCGCACGGCGTTGAGCAGGTAGCGCAGCTCGCCGGCCGGGGCATGCCCGGACACGTGCACGAGTGCCATCGACTTGTGGATCACCGTGGCGCCGAGCCGGGACAGCCCGTTGATCACCTGGCCGACCGAGGTCTCGTTGCCAGGGATCAGCGACGACGCCAGCAGGATCGTGTCGTCCGCGCCGATGCGGACCGTCTGGTGATCGCGGTTGGCCATCCGCGACAGCGCCGAGAGCGGCTCGCCCTGCGAACCGGTCGAGATGAGCAGCACCCGCCGGGACGGCAACTCGTCGAGCACCTTGAGGTCGACGAGCAGGTTGTCCGGCACCCGTAACAGGCCGAGCTCACGGGCGATCTGCATGTTGCGCACCATCGAGCGCCCGACGAGCGCGACCTGCCGCTCCGACTCGACGGCGGCGTCGAGCACCTGCTGCACGCGGTGCACGTGCGAGGCGAAGCACGCGACGATGATGCGCCCCTGCGCCTTGTGGATCACGTCAGCGACGACCCGGCCGACGTCGCGTTCGGAGGGGATGAAACCGCCGACCTCGGCATTCGTGGAATCGGACAGCAGCAGGTCGACGCCCTGGTCGCCGAGCCGCGAGAAGCCGGGCAGGTCGGTGAGCCGGCCGTCCAGGGGGGTCTGGTCCATCTTGAAGTCACCGGTGTGCAGGACGGTCTGCCCACCTGCCCGGATGGCGATCGCGAGCGCGTCGGGGATCGAGTGGTTGACCGCGAAGAACTCGAGATTCCACGGCCCGACGTCGAGCCGCTCGCCTTCGGTGACCAGGCGCAGATCGGCCTTGATGCGGTGCTGCTCGAGCTTGGCCGAGACCAGTGCGAGCGTGAGCCGGGAGCCGTACACAGGGATGTCGCGGCGGGCGCGCAGCAGGTAGGGCAGCGCGCCGATGTGGTCTTCGTGGCCGTGCGTGAGGACGACGGCGTCGACCTGATCGAGGCGCTCGGCGAAGGCCGACCAGTCGGGCAGCGTGATGTCGACGCCGGGGGAGTTGGTCTTGCCCAGCAGCATGCCGCAGTCGACGACGAGCAACCTGCTCCGCCCGCGCGCAGGCGAGTGCTCGAACATCGTCATGTTGCGGCCGATCTCCTTGATACCGCCCAGCGCGACGATGCGCAGCGCACCGGAAGGAAGATCGGGAGGGGTGCGCAAACCGGCCTTGCCTTGCGCCGCCGTGGTCATGGATCGAGGCTATCGTCCCCCGCCATCGTCCAGCCATGGCCGTAACCGAGGGACTCGAGGCTAGCGGCGGCGCCGGCCCTGCACGTAATGCAGAGCCACCGGCACGAGGCCGAGCACGACCACCACGAGGACCAGCACGTCGACCCAACCCTTGTGCGTGCGGACGAACTCGATCTTGCCGAGCTGATGCCCGAGCAGCAGCACTCCGTCGGTCCACAGGATGGCGCCGATGATGCTGTACAGCGCGTAGAGCGGGAAGCGCATGCGCCCGACACCGGCCATGACCGTGACGACCGTGCGCACGATCGGGATGAACCGGCCAAGGATGATCGTCCACGAGCCGAATCGTTCGAAGAAGGCGTGCGAGCGCTCGACGTACTCGGGCCGGAAGTACCTGGAGTTCGGCCGGTCGAACACGACGGGCCCGGCTCGGTAGCCGATCGCGTAGCCGACCAGGTTGCCGGCGATCGCCGCGAGCGGCGCGATGATCAGGAACGTCGCGAGCGACGTGTGGATCGCACCGGTGGAGATGCTGATGCCTGCCGCGAACAGCAGCGTGTCGCCAGGCAGGAAGAAGCCGATCAGCAGGCCGCACTCGGCGAACAAGATGATCGCGAGCACGAGCAGTGCACCGGAGCCCGACAGCAGGCTGTCCGGACTGATCGGATTGGCCAGCAGCATGGCCGCGACTCTACGGAGTGTGTAGTAGTCGTCGGTTGGCGCGCTCAGTCGAGCAGCAGCAACAGGTTCGCCAGCCGGTGCCGGCGTGCATCGCCGGATCGATCACCGGGCGTGCCACTCCGCCAGCAGCTCTGCCTCGCGCTCCGGTGCCAGTCCCGGCGTGCGCGGCGAGGGCCGCCACCCTCCGGGCACCGTTCGCTGCCATGCCCAGGTATCGGCCACCGTCTCGGCCAGCGGCCGCCAGCGCAGCCCCGCCGCCTCGGCCGGCTCGCTGTGGTGCGCGAACACGCTCGGCCCCTCGGCGGGCGGGATCCACAGCGGCACCTCCGTCCAGTACTGCGCGCGCTGCGCCAGCCAGTCGTCGTCGACGTAGGTGAACGTGGCCTCCGCGGCGGTGACGTCGCGGCAGACGGCCATCAGGTCACCCCGGGTGTCCCGCCCGGTAGGCCCGGGCACCTCGAACGTCCCTGCCACCCCGTCTAGCGCGAACCGCGCGAGGTCACGCGAGTCGATCAACGCGACGGCGTCGGCGGGCGAACCGGGCACCAGCACCTCCCCGCCACGCGCCACCCGCGCGATCCACCACGGCAGCCGGCCGACGGCGGAATCGTCGGGCCCGACGATCGCGCCGCCACGCAGGATCGCCGTCCGCTGCGCACCGAACGCCCGCTGCACCGCCAGCTCGCAGCCGACCTTGAGCCAGCCGTACTCCTGGGCGTCCTCGATACCGGGCGGGACGTCGGCGCGGGTCGCGTCCGGATCGCCGTCGTGCACGCCGCCGGCGAGGTAGTCCGGCGCCTCGGGCCAGCCCGGGTAGGCGTTGATCGAGGAGACGAACGCGTATTGCCCGCAGCTCGCGGCGAGCAGGTTCGCGCTCAGCGCGACATCGGTGGGTACGTATCCGCACGTGTCGACGACGAGGTCGAAGCGCCGCCCGGCCAGCTGTGCCAGGCCCTCGGGCGACGTGCGGTCGCCGACCACCTGCGTCGCGCCGTCCGGTACTGCGCCGGACACCCCACGGTTGAACACCGTCACGCCCGCCCCGAGCGCGAGCGCCTCGCTCACCACCGCACGCCCGAGGAACACCGACCCGCCGATCACCAGAACGTCCATGGGGCCAGTCGAACAGGTTGTGCGGGCTGCCGATAGCGCCGTTCGCGCATGGCGAAGGGCCGGGTAGATACTGCGACCAGCCCTTCCGTACGAGTTCAGGAGCCCGGATGCCCATCGCCACCCCCGAGATCTACGCCGACATGCTCGACCGCGCGAAGTCCGGCGACTTTGCGTACCCGGCGATCAACTGCACCTCGTCGGAATCCATCAACGCGGCGCTCAAGGGCTTCGCCGACGCGGGCAGCGACGGGATCATCCAGTTCTCCACCGGCGGCGCGGAATTCGGCTCCGGCCTGAACGTGAAGGAGATGGTCACCGGCGCCGTCGCGCTCGCCGAATTCGCGCACGTCGTCGCCGCCAAGTACGACATCAACGTCGCCCTGCACACCGACCACTGCCAGAAGGAGAAGCTGGACACCTACGTGCGGCCGCTCATCGCCATCTCGCAGGAGCGGGTGAACGCCGGCAAGAACCCCCTGATCCAGTCACACATGTGGGACGGCTCCGCGATCGAGCTGGAGGAAAACCTGCAGATCGCCGCCGAGCTGCTCGAGAAGACGGCCAAGGCGAAGATCATCCTGGAGCTGGAGATCGGCGTCGTCGGCGGCGAGGAAGACGGCGTGCGCGGCGGCGACAACAACGAGAAGCTCTACACGACGCCCGGTGACGCGATGCGCACCGCCGAGGTGCTCGGCACCGGCGAGAAGGGCCGCTACATTCTCGCTGCCACCTTCGGCAACGTGCACGGCTCGTACAAGCCAGGCTCGGTGAAGCTGCGTCCGGAGATCCTCAAGGAAATCCAGGACGAGGTCGGCGCGAAGCTGGGCAAGACCGCGCCGTTCGACCTGGTCTTCCACGGCGGTTCCGGCTCCGACCTCGAGGACATCCGCGCGGCGGTCGGCTACGGCGTGGTCAAGATGAACGTCGACACCGACACGCAGTACGCGTTCACCCGCGAGATCGCCGGCCACATGTTCACCAACTACGACGGCGTGCTGAAGGTCGACGACGAGGTGGGCAACAAGAAGGCCTACGACCCGCGCTCCTACCTCAAGCTGGCCGAGCAGGGGATGGCCGCGCGGGTGGTGCAGGCTTGCGAGGCGCTGCAGTCGGCCGGCACCTCGGCCTCGGCCTGAGAGGGACGACATGAGCCACTTCGGCAACCTGCTCGCGCCCCCCACCTACCTGCCCGAGGACCCGGCCGTGGTGCGGCTGGACGCCGGTGACGACCCGGCATCGGTTGCCGCCGCGTTCCCGACGTCGTGCGCGGCCTGGGCCGCCCTGGCCGAGGCGGCGCTGGGCGGCGGCAGAGCCGTGGAGGGGTACGCGTACGCCCGCACCGGCTACCACCGTGGGCTGGACGCGCTGCGCCGCGCCGGGTGGAAGGGCCAGGGCCCGGTGCCGTGGTCGCACGCGCCGAACCGCGGGTTCCTGCGCGCGGTGCACGCGCTGGGCCGGGCAGCGTCGACGATCGGCGAGCAGGACGAGGCCGCACGGTGCACACAGCTGCTCACCGACAGCGATCCCGAGGCCGCTGGCGCGCTCGGCAGCTGAAACTAACCAGCTGGGCCGCGGCCGGCGGCCCGCCGACTGTAAGTCCAGGCGCTTCGGCAAGTCCCGTCGTCTACCCTTCTCGGGGCCCACCTGTCGGCCCGTTACGAGGTGAGACATGCCCGCGGTGGTACTCGTCGGCGCCCAGTGGGGTGACGAGGGCAAAGGCAAGGCGACGGATCTGCTCGGCAGCCGAGTGGACGCCGTGGTCAAGTTCAACGGCGGCAACAACGCCGGGCACACGATCGTCATCGACGGCGAGAAGTACGCGCTGCACCTGCTGCCCTCGGGAATCCTGACGCCCGGCTGCGTGCCGATCGTCGGCAACGGCGTGGTCGTCGATCCCGGCGTGCTGTTCGAGGAGCTCGATGGCCTGCAGGCGCGCGGCGTCGACACGTCCAGGCTCGTGGTCAGCGCCTCGGCGCACCTCGTCGCGCCGTACAACCGCACGCTCGACAAGATCACCGAACGTTTCCTCGGCAACTCGAGGATCGGCACCACCGGACGCGGCATAGGACCCACCTACGCCGACAAGATGTCGCGCATCGGCATCCGCGTGCAGGATCTCTTCGACGCCGATGTCCTGCGGGAAAAGGTGACCGGCGCGCTGAACCTCAAGAATCAGGTGCTGGTCAAGATCTACAACCGCAAGGGCTTCGACGTCGACGCGGTCGTCGAGGAGCTGTCCTCCTACGCGCAGCGGTTGCGCCCGATGGTGGCCGACACCTCGCTGCTGCTCGAGCAGATGCTCGACGAGGGACGCACCGTCGTGCTCGAGGCAGGGCAGGCGACGCTGCTCGACGTCGATCACGGCACGTACCCGTTCGTCACCTCGTCCAACGCGACGGCCGGCGGTGCGTGCACCGGCAGCGGCATCCCACCGACGCGCATCACCCGGGTGATCGCGGTGATCAAGGCGTACACGACGCGCGTCGGGGAGGGCCCGTTCCCGACCGAGCTGCTCGACGAATCCGGCGAGCTGCTGCGCACCAACGGCGCGGAGTTCGGCACCACCACCGGCCGCCCGCGGCGCTGCGGCTGGTTCGACGCCGTTATCGGCCGTTACGCCACGCGGATCAACGGGGTCACCGACTTCGTCCTCACCAAGCTCGACGTGCTGACCGGCATCGAGCAGATCCCGGTGTGCGTCGCGTACGACGTCGACGGCACACGCCACGACGCGCTGCCGATGACGCAGGCCGAATTCGCCCGCGCAGTGCCGGTGTACGAGACGTTCCCCGGCTGGGACGAGGACATCTCGAAGGCGCGCGACCTCGGCGACCTGCCGCGCAATGCCCGCGACTACGTCGCCGCGCTCGAAGCCATGATCAAGGCACCGATCTCGGCGATCGGGGTCGGGCCCGGTCGGGCCGAAACGGTCGCCGTGCGCGATCTGCTCGACTGAACCGCGCACACTGAGCGTGTGCACCGTCTCACGCTCGCCTGCGTCCTGTTCGGGGTGACCGTGCTGACGACCGCGGCCGGCTGCTCGTCCTCCGGCCCGACGGGCTCGGCATCGCCGCAACGGGCCGAACCCGGGGGCACGGCCGCCGCGACGTATGCCGATTGGCCGACGTACCACAACGACATCTACCGCGGCGGATACGCGAGCACGATGCCCGCGGCCAAGGGCACACCGACGGTGGTGACGAAGCTGGCGCTCGACGGTGCGGTGTACGCCTCGCCGATCATCGTGCACGGCGTGACGATCCTGGCGACGGAGAACAACACGGTCTACGCGTTCAGCCCGTCCTACACGCTGCTGTGGAAGCGACACCTCGGCCCGCCGTCGCCCGCGGCGCAACGCCCCTGCGGCAACATCGATCTGCTCGGCATCACCGGCACGCCGGTGTACGTCGCCAGCACCGGCCTCGTCTTCGTGGCCCCCGAATTCACCGGCAACCCACCGACGCACCGGTTGTACGCCATCTCCGCCACCACGGGAGCGGTGTCCTTCAGCCACAGCCTCGACCTACCCGGCGCCGACCAACGGGTGATGCAGCAACGCGCAGCACTCACCGCGGTGCGCGGTCGCATCTACGTCCCCTTCGGTGGCCTGCTCGGCGACTGTGGCAATTACAAGGGCCGGGTCATCGGATACCGATGGACCGGCAAGGGGTCGGCGGTGTCCTACACGGTCCCGACGGCGCGCGAGGCGGGTATCTGGGCCCCGCCGGGCCCGGTCGCCGACCGCGCGGGGCACATCCTCGTCGCCGTCGGCAACGGGGCATCCGGCGTCGGCGACGCGTACGACCACAGCGATTCGGTGCTCGAGCTGTCGCCGACGATGACGTTGACCGACTCCTTCTCGCCCTCGACGTGGCCCACCGACAACGACGCCGATCAGGACCTCGGCTCGCAGGGCCCGGCGCTCATCGGCAGGTTCGTCTTCATCGCCGGCAAGTCCGGCACCGCGTACGTGCTGAACCGGGACCGGCTCGGCGGGATCGGCGGCCAGGTCAGCAAGGCGAACCTGTGCCGGTCGTCGTTCGGCGGGGTTGCGGCCGTCGGCTACATCGCCTACGTCCCGTGCACCGATGGCCTGCGCGCGATCACCATCACCTCGAGCGGCACGATTCAGCGGCGGTGGCACGCGTCGAGTTCGATCAGCGGTTCACCGGTCGTCGGCGGCGGGCGGGTGTGGTCGCTCGACACCGGCGCCGGCGTGCTGCACGCCCTGGACCCGACGACCGGGAACACCCGGGCGAGCGTGAGCGTCGGTGCGGTCACCCGGTTCGCGACGCCGGCGATCTACGGCCGCGACATGGCGATCCCCACTACCAGCGGCGCGACGATCGTGCGCACCTCCTGAGCGCAGCGCGCTCGCTAGGCTCGCCCGGTGCGCGTCCTCGTCATCGGTTCCGGTGCCCGCGAGCACGCGCTGTGCCTGGCGCTGGCCGCTGACCCCGCGGTGACGTCGCTGGTCTGCGCGCCGGGCAACGCAGGCACCGCGGCGGTTGCCGAGCAACGCGGTGTGGACGCGAACGATCCGCGCGCTGTCGCCGCGCTCGCCCGCCGCGTGGCCGCCGAGCTCGTCGTCATCGGGCCCGAGGCGCCGCTCGTCGCGGGGGTTGCCGACGAGGTGCGCGCCGCCGGCATCGCCTGCTTCGGCCCGTCGCGTGCGGCGGCCCAACTCGAGGGCAGCAAGGCGTTCGCGAAGGACGTGATGGCCGCGGCCGGGGTGCCCACCGCCCGGGCCCGCGTCTGCGGGACACCGGTAGAAGCCGCCGCCGCGTTGGACGAATTCGGGCCCCCGTACGTAGTGAAGGACGACGGGCTGGCCGCAGGCAAGGGCGTGGTGGTCACGCCCGATCGCGGCGAGGCGCTGGCGCACGCAGCGGCCTGCAGTCGCGTCGTCATCGAGGAGTACCTCGACGGCCCGGAGGTCTCGCTGTTCTGCGTGACCGACGGTTCGTCGGTGGTCCCGCTGATCGCTGCGCAGGACTTCAAGCGCATCGGCGAGGGCGACACCGGGCCGAACACCGGCGGGATGGGCGCCTACGCCCCGCTGCCCTGGTTGCCCCAGGGCCTCGCCGAGGACATCGTGCGCGACGTCGCCGCTCCGACCGTCGCCGAGATGGCGCGTCGCGGCACACCGTTCGCCGGCCTGCTCTACGTCGGGCTGGCGATCACCTCGGCCGGACCGCGCGTTGTCGAGTTCAACGCGCGCTTCGGCGATCCCGAGACGCAGGTGGTACTGGCGTTGCTCGAGACACCGCTCGGCGGGCTGCTGCACGCGGCGGCGAACGGCACGTTGAGCGCGCACCCGCCGCTGTGCTGGCGGGCCGGCTCGGCGGTGACGGTGGTGCTCGCCGCCGCCGGGTACCCGGGCACGCCGCGGACCGGCGATGTGATCACCGGCGCGGAGCATCCGGGTGTCGTGCACGCGGGCACCCGGCGCCGCGACGACGGCGCGGTGGTCTCCTCGGGCGGTCGCGTCCTGTCACCGACGGGCGTCGCGCCGACCCTGGACGAGGCGCGTCGCGCCGCGTACGACCTGCTTGCTCGCATCGACCTGCCGGACGGGCAGCACCGCACGGACATCGCGCTGCGGGCGGTCCGCGGCGATATCACCGTCTGACGCGCGCGCGGACATACCCTGGCTAGGTGGCCCGCGACGACGATGCGAACGACATCGACTTCGTCGTCGGCAACGCCGCGGACGCCGAGGGCGATGAGGAACTCCCGCAGCGTTCGTCGATGCGCGACCCGCGGCGACGCTGGTCGGTGGTGGCCGGTGCGCTCGTGCTCGCCGCACTGGCAGCGATCGCCGGGCGCATTCAGGACAACGGCAGACCGGTTCCCTCCCCGTCCGGCACGCCGGGATCGCCAGCCCGCGTGTCGAGCTCGGACGCGTTCACCCCGCCACCGGACGTCGTGGGCACCGCGCGGGTCGTCATCCCCGAGGGAAACCGGTCGACGTCCGGCCGTACCGGCCGGGCATCCGCGCGGGTAAAGCCGAAAGTGTCGCCGTGACCCCCGAGTGGCTCGACGACGAGGACCTGCCGCAGCCGCCGCGCCGCGAACTGCCCGGGAACCCGCTGCTGCGGCGTATCGGTGCGGGCGCGGTGTTGCTGCTCGCCGTCGCCGGCATCGCGGTCTACGCCCGCGCAGCGCACCCTGATCGGCCCAGTGCGCACGCGTCACCGAGCCGCACTGCCACGACCTCGGCGCTGCTACCGGCGGCGCCGGCCCTACCTGCGGCCCCGGCACCGTCCGCGTTCGTGGTGCACGCCAACGATCGCCACGGGTCGCTACGCAACGACGTAGAGCTCACCATCCCGGTCGTGCGCGCCCCGGCGCCTTGCCCGCCCGCCGATGACGGCTCGTCGGCCTGCTCCACGACGCACGCTGTACCCGCATCCTTCGAGCAGGCCGTCCGTGCCCGCCTGCCCGGGACGCGGACGGTCGCCGTCATCACGCAGCTGCTGCGCGCACGCGGCCCGCTCGACACGGTCGGGCTCTGGTCACGCCGCTACTCGGGCCGTCTCGGCGACGGCCCGCTGGAGATCGTGATCATGCGGGGCGTCGGCACCGCAACGTCGAGCCCGGTGTTCGCGGAGAACGGAAACCACACCGTCGTCCACATCAGCAGCCACGTGGGTGGGTTCACCGTCGAGATGGAGGGCAGCGTGCCCACGGCGCGGGTGCCGTCGCTGGCGGCGCTGCAGGCGTTGACGCGGGACACCCGGCTCGTCGCAGTGGGGTGACGCGCGACAATGGTGGCGTGAAGCCCGCGATCCCCGACGTGCTCGCCGACCGCTACGCGTCGACCGACATGGCGATCATCTGGTCCCCGGCGCACAAGATCGTGCTGGAACGGCAACTGTGGCTCGTCGTGCTGCGCGCCCAGGCCGAGCTCGGGGTCGACGTCCCCGCAGGCGCGATCGACGCCTACCAGGCCGTGCTCGAGCGCGGCACCGATGCCGTCGACCTCGCTTCGATCGCCGCGCGTGAGCGGGTCACCCGGCACGACGTGAAGGCCCGCATCGAGGAGTTCGCGACGCTGGCCGGGCACGAGCAGATCCACAAGGGCATGACGAGCCGCGATCTCACCGAGAACGTCGAGCAGCTGCAGGTGCGCTCCTCGCTGCAGTTGCTTCGGACGAAGGTGCTCGCCGTGCTGACGCGCCTGGCCCGCCGCGCGGCCGAGTTCGACTCGCTGGTGCTGGCCGGCCGTTCGCACAACGTCGCCGCGCAGGCCACCACGCTGGGCAAGCGCTTCGCCTCCGCCGCCGACGAACTGGACACCGCGCTCGCGCGCCTGGACGAGCTGATCGCCCGGTATCCGCTGCGCGGCATCAAGGGCCCGGTGGGCACTGCGCAGGACATGCTCGACCTGCTCGGCTCCACGCAGGCGCTGGCCGCGCTGGAGAGCAGGGTGGCGCAACACCTGGGTTTCGAGCGCGTGCTGACCAGCGTCGGGCAGGTGTATCCGCGTTCGCTCGACTGGGACGTGCTGTCGGCGCTGGTGCACGTGGCGGCGGCGCCGTCCTCGCTGGCGAAGACGATCAGGCTGATGGCCGGTCACGAGCTGGTGACCGAGGGGTTCAGGGCCGGCCAGGTCGGCTCGTCGGCGATGCCGCACAAGATGAACACCCGTTCGGCGGAACGAATCAACGGCTTCGCGGTGCTGCTGCGCGGCTACGCCTCGATGGCCGGCGAGCTGGCCGGCGACCAGTGGAACGAGGGCGACGTGTCGTGTTCGGTGGTGCGCCGGGTGGCCTTGCCCGACGCGTTCTTCGCAGCGGACGGGCTGCTCGAGACCACGCTGACCGTGCTCGACGACTTCGGCGCATTCCCCGCCGTCATCGAACGCGAGCTCGACCGCTACTTGCCCTTCCTCGCCACCACGAAAATCCTGATGGCTGCAGTGCGGGCGGGGATCGGACGCGAGGCGGCCCACGAGGCGATCAAGGACAACGCGGTGGCGGTGGCCTTGGAGATGCGCGAGAAGGGCACCGACCGCAATGACCTCTTCGACCGGCTGGCCGCCGATTCGCGGCTCGGGTTGTCGGCCGAGACGCTGCGCGCTCTGCTCGCCGAGCCGTTGCGCTTCACCGGCGCCGCGCGCGAACAGGTGGCGGCGGTGCTCGCGCGGGTCGACGCGCTGCTCACGGCGTCACCGGACGCGTCCGACTACCGCCCTGAGCCCATCCTCTGATCACCGCCGGGGATCACTCCGGGCGGCGCCCGGCGAGGCGGTCGGGACGTCCGAGGTTCCAGTACCCCTTCACGAAGATCGCGTCGTGCTCGATGCCGTGTGCCTCCAGCACCGCTCGCAGCGCGACCATCGCGCGCGTCTCGCCCATCAGGTAGCCGCGGCCGGGGCCCCCGGGCAGTACGAGCCGGTCGACGGCGTGCGTCAGCAGCCCGGCGCCCCCGGCGTCCTGCTCGCCGCGATGTACGTATTCGACCTGTGCCTCGAGCGGCAACTCGTCCTCGGCGCCGCCGATCTCGACGACGGCGATGGCCCGCTCGCCCTCAGGCAGCGCCTCGCAGATCGCCGCGATCGCCGGCAACGCCGATTCGTCGCCGACGAGCAGGTGCCATGGTGCCGAGCGAAGTTCGAGCTTGCCGCGCGGACCCTGGAACTCGACCTCGTCGCCGGCGCTCGCGCCCGCCGCCCATTGCGCACCGGGGCCGCCGGAGATTCCGCCGTGCAGCACGACATCGAGGTCGAGTTCGCCGGTCGGCGGCCGCGCGGAACGGATCGTGTAACGCCTCTTGACCCGCCGGCCCGTAGGTTCGCGCAGCAGCAGCTCAATGTCCTGGGCCGGACGCGGCGCGAGGCCGGTCATTGCGTCCGAGCGGATCGTCACGCGGCGCATCCGGGGCGTCAGCTCGGCGTTGGCGATCACCACGGCGCGGTGGGCGGGGGAGCGGCGCACGAGCGGGGCGGACACGTCGCCGACCCTAGCGACGAGCGCCGCGCAGCCGGCGAATACCGTCGTCGTGGACCCAACATCGAAGGAGCGCCATGACCATCGCCTTGACCAAGGTCGCGTACACCACGGCTGCCACCGCGAAGGGTGGACGTGCCGGACACGTCGCCAGTGCGGACGGCGTCCTAGACCTCGACACCGCCCAGCCCGGCACCTCGGACCAACCGAAAGCCAATCCCGAGACGCTGTTCGCGGCCGGGTACGCCGCGTGCTTCCAGGGCGCGCTGGGCAATCGCGCGAAGACCAAGGGCGTCGACACGTCCGAATCCACCGTCACCGCCGAGGTGTCGTTCGGGCCCTCGGAGGACGGCGGCTTCGGCATCGCCGTCGAACTGACGGTGTCGATCCCCGGCGTGCAGCCGGACGAGGCGCGGGGACTTGTCGAACTTGCGCACGAGTTCTGCCCGTACTCGAAGGCGACGCGCGGCAACATTGCGGTGACGCTCACCGTCGCCTGAAGGCAGGACACACCGCCCCGCTCACAGGTCGCGCAGGCCTCCTACGATCGATCGAGTTGTGCTGGCAGGTTTGCGTACCGGCCAGTAGACAACGGTGCCAGCACAACCCGATCGCCGAAGAAGCTCAGTGGGTGCGCGCGGGGGTCCCTAACGCTGCGCCACCGATCACAGCGGCGCATGATGGCCAGGTGGCAATCAGTGTGTTCGACCTGTTCACGATCGGCATCGGCCCGTCGTCCTCGCACACGGTCGGCCCGATGCGCGCGGCCCGCACCTTCGCGCAGGGGCTGGCCGACGACGGCCTGCTCGAGTCGGTGGCCCGGGTGCGCGTCGAGCTGTTCGGCTCGCTCGGCGCGACCGGCCACGGCCACGGCAGCGACCGCGCGGTGATCCTGGGTCTCGAGGGCGAGCAGCCGGAGACCGTCGACACCAGCACCGTCGCGGCACGCGCGAGTGCCGTACGCGAGAGCGGCCGCGTCAACCTGCTCGGCCGGCACACCGTCGAGCTGGCCGAGGACGATCTTGTGCTGCACCGCCGCACCACACTGCCGTTCCACCCCAACGGCATGCGCTACTTCGCTTACGACAGCGAGGGTGCGCTCCTGCGTGAGCGCACGTACTACTCCGTGGGCGGCGGGTTCGTGGTGGACGAGATCGCGGCCGGGGCTGATCGCATCAAGCCCGACGACACCACCCAGCCGTACCCGTTCGGCTCCGGAGACCAGCTGCTCGCGCGCTGCGCCGAGACCGGCCTATCGATCAGCGCGGTCATGCTCGCCAACGAGCAGGCCTGGCGCACCGAGGCCGAGATCCGCGCCGGGCTCCTTGAGATCTGGACGGTCATGCAGCAGTGCGTGCAGAGCGGCTGGACCAACGAAGGCGTCCTGCCGGGCGGGCTGAAGGTGCCGCGGCGAGCGCCCGAGCTCTACCGGCGGTTGTGCGCCGAGCAGTTCGCCACCGACCCGCTGCGGGTGATGGACTGGGTCGACCTGTTCGCGCTCGCGGTGAACGAGCAGAACGCCGGCGGTGGCCGCGTCGTCACAGCTCCGACGAACGGGGCCGCGGGCGTGCTGCCCGCGGTGCTGCACTACTACGTGCGCTTCTGCCCCGGTGCGAATGACGACGGGGTGGTCCGGTTTCTGCTCTGCGCCGCCGCGATCGGTGTGCTGTACAAGGAGAACGCGTCGATCTCCGGTGCGGAGGTCGGCTGTCAGGGCGAGGTCGGCTCGGCATGCTCGATGGCTGCCGCCGCGCTGTGCGAGGTGCTCGGCGGCACACCCGAGCAGGTCGAGAACGCCGCCGAGATCGGCATGGAGCACAACCTCGGCCTGACCTGCGATCCGGTGGGCGGTCTCGTTCAGGTGCCGTGCATCGAGCGCAACGCGATGGCCGCGGTGAAGGCGATCAACGCCGCCCGGATCGCGCTGCGCGGCGACGGCCGGCACATCGTCAGCCTGGACAAGGTGATCAAGACGATGCGCGAGACCGGTGCCGACATGAAGGTCAAGTACAAGGAGACCGCGCGCGGGGGACTCGCCGTCAACGTCATCGAATGCTGACGGCGAATCCACCGACGGTTACGCGGCGGCAGCCACTACATCGTCCGGAATCTCGGATTTCTTGACGTTGATGAGCACGACCGCGGCAACGAGCGCCACCAGCCCGAACACCGCGCCCATCAGGAAACCCTGACCGGATGCGTGTGCCAGCAGGCCCCGGCTGAAATCGCGGTACGGGCCGCCGAAGAACGCGGCTGCGCGAGCCCGCTGATCGGGCGGCAAGGTGGCGACGAACTTCTTGATGTCGCCGGGCTGCAGGCCGTTGTTCCCGGCGCTCTGCAGCTTCTTCGCGATCACCCCGACAAGGCTCTGCTCGCCGTTGGCGGACTGGTACAACTGCTTGTGCAGGCCGCCTGAGTGCTCGCCTGCGTAGTTGCGCCCGGCCGTGCCGAAGACAGTCGTCATGACGGACAGGCCGAGCGCGCCGCCGACCTGCTGGCCCACGTTGAGCAGTGCCGAGGCGAGGCCCGCGTCGGTGTTCGCGACCCTCGACACGGCGGCGGTCGTGAGCGGCACGAACAGACACCCCATGCCGATGGCGAGCATGACCATCCCCGGCAGCAACGTGCCCCAGTAGCCGGAGCTGGTGTCGACCCGCGAGAACCAGAGCATCGAGCCGGTGAGCAGCACCGTGCCACTGACGATGATCGGTTTGGGACCGGACTTGCCCATCATCCGTGCGACGACCTGCGAGACGACGCCGATGACCAACGCCACCGGCAGGAAGGAGAAGCCGGTCTTCAGGGCGCTGTACTCGCGCACGCCCTGCACGAAGAAGGTGATGAAGTAGAACAGGCCGAACATCGCGGCACCCACGACGAACATGACGATGTACGCGCCGCTGCGGTTCTTGTCCTCGAAGATCCGCATCGGCATCATCGGGTCGGCGACGACCTTCGCCTCGTAGAACACGAACAACGCGATCAGCACCACGGCGGCGGCGAACACGCTGTAGGTCTCGGTGTTGTCCCAGCCGGCGCGGGCGACGTGAATGAAGCCGAAGACGGTGGCCACCATGCCCGCCACCGACAGCAGCGCCCCGACGAAGTCGAAACGACCTACCTTGCGTTCGGACTGGCGCAGGTAGAGGAACGCGCCGACGATCAGCACCAGGCCGATCGGGACGTTGACGAACAGCACCCAGCGCCAGCTGAGGTAGTTGGTCAGTACCCCGCCGAGCAGCAAGCCGAGCGCTGCTCCGGCGCCGGATACCGCGGCATACACACCGATCGCCTTGGTGCGCGCGGGCCCTTCCTCGAATTCGGTGGTGATCAGCGACAGGCCGGTCGGTGACGCGATGGCGCCGCCGAGCCCCTGGATCGCGCGGCCGGCGAGCAGCAGTGGGAAGCTCGGCGCGATGCCCGCCAGGAAGCTACCGAGCGTGAACAGCGAGAGCCCGACGACGAACATCCGTCGACGGCCGAGAATGTCGCCCATCCGTCCGCCGAGCAGCAGCAAGCCGCCGAACGCGAGCGTGTAGGCGTTCAGCGCCCACGTCATGTCGGTCTGGGTCTTGCCGAAATAGCGGCCCATCGAGGGCAGCGCAATGTTCACGATCGTGCCGTCGAGCACGACCATCATCTGCGCGCCGGCGATGACGAGCAGCACCAGCCCGGGGTGGGCGATGCGGCGTGCTCCGCCCTGGTGGGCGGCGGCGCTCGGCTTGGCTCCGCGTGCGTCCTTGGACGCCTTGGTGTCGGTCATGAAAAGCTCCGTTCGATGGACCGGTCAGTGCGGGATCGCCGCACTTAGAGGACGCATACGTTCACTAATCAGGTACAGTAGAGCTGCTCGCTAAGGAACGCAAGCGTGCACTATGACGAGAGTATGTCGCATGCCGTCGATGATGGACGAGGGGTCCGACAGAACGTGACCGCGATCAAGTCAGCCAGCGAAACTCGTGTGCCCGGGCCGCCCCGGCGGCGGGGCGCAGCGCTCGAGGACGCGATCCTGGCGGCCGCGTACGCAGAGCTCACCGAAGTCGGTTACACCGCGTTCAGCGTCGAGGGTGCAGCCGCTCGCGCACGCACCGGGAAGGCGAGCATCTACCGCCGCTGGCCGACGAAGCCGGACCTCGTCATGGACGCGTTGTGCGCAGCACTGCCCACTCCGGATGCTTGCGGTCTCGAGGTCCAGTTCGACGATTCGGTGACCACGACAGACGCCCTGCACCATGTCGCCCGCTCCATCACGAAGATCCTCACCAGCCCGGCCGGGGACGCCATGCGCTCCATCAAGTGCGAGGCCGCGGTCGATCCCGAACTCGCGGCGCTGATCGATGCGCGTTTCCAGGCGCCGCGCCGGGCCGCCCTGCTCGCGCTGCTGCGCCGCGGCGTCGAGCGCGGCGAAGTCCGTCCCGACGCGGCAACACCGCTGGTCGCCGACGTCCTGCCCGCCGTGCTCACACACCGGGTGATCATGCAGCGTCAGCGCATCACCGAGGCCGTCATCACCGAGATCATGGATCAGGTGCTGATCCCGCTCGTCGAGGTCCGCTGACGGTTTTGATCGGCCCGCCGCCGACCTTGTAGGCTCTCCCGTCGGTGGCTGCGCATGCATTCGGCTGCTGTGGAGGCTTCGCCTAGTCTGGTCTATGGCGCCGCACTGCTAATGCGGTTTGGGTCACAAGCCCATCCCGGGTTCGAATCCCGGAGCCTCCGCCGATTACCGTACGCGTCGATCGCTAGACTGATCCGTCGGTACCCAGCGCCCGTAGCTCAACGGATAGAGCACTTGACTACGGATCAAGAGGTTGCAGGTTCGAGTCCTGCCGGGCGCGCCAACACAGGCCCCGTTACGCGGGGCCTTCGGCGTTCGCCGGCGGCGTCAGCCGCAGCATGATCTACCAGCTCGCAGCCAAGGGTGAACTGGAGTTCGTACACATCGGCCGACGCGCACTCGTTACCGACGACTCGCTCCGTGCCTTCGTGTAGCGGCTACGCGATATGGTGGCGGTGCGGCGTAATGAGCGCCAATAGAAATTGCCCGGCACAGGTACCGGCGATCTCGAGTCAAGCGTGGCGGGGTCACGTCCGCGGGGGTGGTGTGTGAAGCCGGCTCCGCGTGATCTTGGTTGT
>JAABUT010002095.1_pt1 | contig 20319 bp, 15 predicted proteins | sample 5559281 | NCBI WGS metagenome assembly JAABUT01 (sample SAMN10711880, study PRJNA513359) | rock metagenome | isolation source: Antarctica rocks | place: Antarctica: Victoria Land, Ricker Hills nord | collected 2016-01-04
TGGTCGCGCCGCCGCAGGTGGCGGTGACCCACTTCACCGGCGACGTGACCATCCGCAGCGGCATGGAGGGGCTGGAGATCGCCGAGGACGTCACGATGGTCTGCTGCCCCGATCTGATGGCGGCCTACCAGACGGGTGCGATCGATCGTGACGGCGTCAAGGCGGTGCAACTGGCGATGATCGCCCACTGCGAGCGGATGGGGGACCGCGTCGCGATCCTCGACCCGCTCCCCGATCTGTCGCCGCAAGAGGTCAAGGCCTGGCGTGAGCGCGAGGCGGGCTACGACTCGAAGTACGCGGCGCTCTACTATCCGTGGATCAAGGTCACGGGGAGCAACGGCAAGCCGCTGACGGTGCCGCCATCCGGTCACCTCGCCGGCGTCTACGCGCGCAGCGACAACGAGCGCGGCGTCCACAAAGCCCCGGCGAACGAGGTGCTGCGCGGCGTCCTCGACGCGGCGGTGCCGATCACCAAGGGCGAGCAGGATACCCTCAACCCGAGTGGGGTCAACTGCCTGCGCTCGTTCACCGGGCGCGGCCTGCGGGTCTGGGGGGCGCGCACCCTCAGCAGCGACCCCGCCTGGCGCTACGTCAACGTGCGGCGTCTCTTCAACTACGTCGAGAAGTCGATCGAGCACGGCACGCAATGGGTCGTCTTCGAGCCCAACGACCCCGACCTCTGGGCGCGGGTGAAGCGCGACGTCGAAGCCTTCCTCACCGGTGCCTGGCGCGAGGGGATGCTCTTCGGGCGGACCCCGTCGGAGGCGTTCTTCGTCAAGTGCGACGAGGAACTGAACCCGCCGGATGTGCGCGATCGCGGCCAACTCTTCATCAACATCGGGCTGGCACCGGTCAAGCCCGCCGAGTTCGTGGTCTTCCGCCTCAGTCAGTGGGCGGGTGGTGGTTCCTGACGCGGCTGGTGCCAGACAGCGTCGTCGCTACGCATGACTGACCGCGAAGGAGGAAATCGGTGGTAGAGAAGGATCCGTTAGTCTCGGCGTGGTTCGGGGTCGAGTTTCAGGGTCAGGTCGTCGGGGCGTTCCGCGAATGCACCGGCCTGGGCAGCGAGAACGAGGTCGTCGAGTACAAGGCCAGCGGACCGAAGGGCGAGTACGTGGTCAAGAAGATCCCCGGTCGTATGAAGTGGAACAACATCACCCTGAAGCGCGGGATCACCGACGCGATGGACATGTGGAAGTGGCGCAAGCAGATCGAAGAGGGCAAGCTCGACGAGGCGCGCAAGAACGGCTCGATCGTGATGTACGACCAGAAAGGGGGGACTATCGCGCGCTGGAACTTCGTCAACGCCTGGCCGAGCAAGCTCACCGGGCCGAGCGCCAACGCCGGGAACAATGAGGTGGCGATCGAGGAACTGGAGATCACGCATGAGGGTTACGTGCGGGTGAGTTAGCCGAATAGCAGTGCGGTGGCGCGCAGGACGGCAACGAGCGTCGGCCCGGGGTGACGTCGCGGACCCCCGCCTCGGTGATAGGTCCCCCGTTCGATGCTGTCCCGCGCGCTAGCTGCTCTGTGGCGTGCGCTCCCGGCTCTCGTGGCCCGGATAGAGTGAAGAGGTATGTCGTGGTCGCCGCGCCGCTGCTCCAGACCGAGTTCGCCTTCACCCTGCCGTGCGGGTACGTCGATGAGCACGGCCAGTTGCATCGGCAGGGTACGATGCGTCTGGCACTGGCGCGCGACGAGGTGGAGCCGCTGCGCGACGCGCGTGTGAAAGATAACGACGCGTACGTCGCTATCCTGCTCCTCAGCCGGGTCATCACCCGGCTCGGCGACATCGCCCCGGTCACCGCCACAATCGTGGAGGGGCTCTTCTCCGCCGATTTCGCCTACTTGCAACAGCTCTACATCCAGGTGAACGATGGCGGCTTCGGCGTCTTCGAGACGCAGTGTCCGTCGTGCGGCGCGCGGTTCGCTCTATCACTGGCGGGCGAGTAAGCGGCGTACAGTTGACCGAGTGGCGTGACCGGGGAGTGTGGTGGTCGTGGACGAGCACGATGAGGGGCAGCGCGAGGCGCACGACGAGCCGCCGTACGATGTGCAACCGACCGCTGGCAGGGCGGGGCAGATCGATATCGAGCGGCTAGCCGAACGGGTGTACCGGTTGATGCTGGCGGAGGCACGGCAGGCCCGAGCGCGCGGAGCTGCCTCCTTCGCGAGGGAACGGCGGTGAGCGATGCAACAGCAGGGCTATCCGAACTGCCGCTTCTACATCGAGATCGACGGGATCATGGAGGCGGTCTTCACCGAGGTGAGCGGCCTCCAGGTAGAGATGGAGGTTTTCGAGTACGCCGAGGGCGGGAATAACGACTTCGTACACCGACTCCCTGGCCGCACGAAGGTCAGCAACCTCACCCTGAAGCGTGGCATGACGCGCTCGAACGATTTCTTCAAGTGGTACGCCGAAGTTGCCAGCGGCAAGGTCAAGCGCCGCAACGTCTCTGTGATCCTCTACGACGTGCGCGGCGAGGAGATGACGCGCTGGAACTTCGTCAAAGCCTATCCGGTTAAGTGGATCGGCCCGCAACTCTCCGCCGCCGGGCATGACGCCGCGATCGAGACGTTGGAATTGGCCCACGACGGCCTGAAACTGGGGTAGCGCGCAACGATGCAACGGCGGCAACAGCACCTCATTGGACGAGTAGCAGGCTATCACCGGCTGGCACGGTGGGTGGCGGCGCATCAGCCGCTGTCGCTGGCCGCGCCGCGCATCGCGCGCCCACCCTCGTTCGCGCCATCGCCGGTGCTCCGTAGTTCGGATGACGATACACAGGCGTGGCGGCGCGCCGCCGAGAGCGCCCTCTCGCTGGCTCGGGCGGCGGATGAACCGGAGCTTGCTGGCACGAACGTCGTCGCCGAATGGTCAGCCGAGCGGTCAACTCCTGTCGTTGAACCGGACGGTTCTGCTGGTATTACTCAGACCAGTCGTGGCGTAGCCGGTAGCGACCCTCGCCAGCAACGAGAGGGCCAGCGTGTCGTCGACGCGACTAGCGCCCTGGCGATCTCCGGCGAACGAGACGATCGTGTCGCGGCATCCGCCGCCCCCGATGCTTCAGTGCCGGGTACGGATTCCGTTCCCGCGAGCGATGGTCTGCTACAGGACGGAGCAAGTCATCACACACCGATCGCTTTTCCTCCGTCTGTCGCGCGTGCTGTGCCGCCGTCGGCGCACGAGGTTGCTGCGCCCGACGACGCCTTGCTCCATGTCGAGGTTGCGCGTAGTGCGACCCCACTGTCGCCAGCCCCCCCCACCCACCCTGCCCCGAACGTACCACGCGGAAACGACGCCGATGAGGTCGGCCCAGGCGGTGATGTGAGGATGAGTGCGGATGTGCCGCCGCGTGCCGCCCCGCCGGAACTCGGCGAGACGGATCCTGCGCGTGACCCCGTGCGGCGGCGCGATCGTCGCCCGCCCGCCCGGTTGACCGGCGGCACCCGCACCGAGCAGGTCAATATTCATTCATCTGTTACCAAAAATGATAGAGCCGCAGCCGCGAACGATGAGAGCACGAGCGACGGGTTCGAGGCCGCGAACGACGGGAGTACCGGCGACGGGGCCAATATTGAGGTTGTGGTACCGCGACGGCCACGACCGCAGCCGTCGGTTCCCGTCGCGTCAGGCGACGAGAAGCGCCCGCCGCCGCGCGAAATTGCTACGTCGGGCGCGGATACGGCGGCGACCGAGACAGCGATGGGGCAGGCGCGAGCCAGTGCGTCCCAGGCGCCTGTGAACCAGCCGCCGCCAGCGATTGGTGCCCCGCTGCGGCCCGTGACGAACGCGACACCGCCGGTGGCGCAGGCCGGTGGAGCAGGCGAGGAGCTGTTCGCGCCGCGCGAGGACGATCGTTCGCCGGAGTCGTGGGTGGCACGGTTGACCGGGCGGGCACCCGCCGCGCAACGGCCTCCCTTGCCATCGCCCGCAGCACCACCGCTCACGGCGGCGGGGCGAGAAGCGACCCCGGTGGCTGAGCTACTACCGGCGGTTGCCGAGATGCCCGAGCGTCGTACTGTGTCCATGATACCCGCGCCGCCCGCTATCGATGAAGCGTCAGTGTCTACCGTTACCGCTACGCCCGTAGCGCCACCGGTACGTATCGCTGCCGCTACGCCAGTGGGGTCGCCAATAGCCATTACCGCCGCCGCTACAGCCGCCGTGTCGTCGCCACCCGCTGCCGACGGCCCGCCAACGCCGCTGCCGGATTCCACCCGGCGCTTTTTGCAGCCGCTCGTCGGCATCGACCCGGCGAGCGTGCGGGTCTACGGCGATCCCGCCGCGACGCAGCTCACTGCGCGCGCCAACGCCGATGCCCTGGCGGTCGGGGACGCGGTGGTGCTGGGCGCAGGACACCTGCCGGGTGCGGCAGCGCCGAGGACGTTGGGGCTGCTGGCGCACGAATTGACCCACATCGCGCGGGGGCGGGAGCCGCGCTTCGTCCCGCCGGTCGCCCGCGCCGAGGGACGCCCGACGAGCACCGGGAACGTCAGCACCGACCCGACGAGCGAGGAGGGGCTGGCGCGGCTGGTCGAGGCGCGCGTGACGCGGGCGGCGAAAGCGGCCCTGACGCCCGAAGGTCAACCGACGGCCCTGCCGTTCGGTGCGCCGGTCCTTCCTGTAGCACCCGTGTTCGCTGACCAGGAGCGCGCCGACACCACTGGCGAGGGAACCGCACGCGCGGCGGGCGATCCGGGGCGACAGGAGGCGGACATCGGTACTGACCGCGCGGCACCCGTCGGCTGGAATGGCCTGCCCGCCCCCTGGCAGCCATTGCCGACGTGGCTCGATACGCCTGTGGCACCAGAGGCAACCGCCACCCCGACCGCTGCGATGCGTCCGGCCACGCCCGCATCCGCCGCGTCGGCAATGGCAGCGGCGGCCCCGGCGGTGCAGTTGGCCGAGCAGGGGCGCGCGCTGGAAGAGGCGGCACCCGCAGCCCCGACCCATGCCGCCGCGCCGCATGCCGCCAGGTCGCCCGAACCCGATCTCGATGCGCTGGCGCGACAGGTCTACACCGTCTTGCGACGACGTTTGTCCGCCGAGGGTCGCCGTGCCTGGTAAGCATGTGGAGCATGAAGCATGAGCGGTACCAGCCCCAGCAAGGCCACGATCATCAATATCGACAAGGGTGATTCCGTTGTCGTCACCTGCTTGTTCAACCCGAAGGAATACGCCTTCGCCAAGCAGAATAGCTGGACACGCAGCACGAAGAAAGGCTCTAACGTGCCGCCGTTGGAGTTCAGTGGCGGGCAACCGGCCACCCTGACGGTGCAGCTCTTTTTCGACACCTATGAAGGGGCCGCTGGCACGAAGGATGTCCGCAAAGAGTACACCGACGCGATCTGGGAATTGATGATGGTGGACGATAAGCTGAAGGATGCCAAGACGAAGAAGAGCCGTCCGCCGAAGGTGCGCTTCGTCTGGGGGGCCGCCTGGTCATTCGACGCGGTGATCACCAGCCTCACGCAGCGGTTCACCCTCTTCGCCGCCGATGGCACGCCGGTGCGCGCGACGATGGACGTCACTTTCCAGCAGATCAAGGACGCCAAGCTCTTCCCGGCGCAGAATCCGACCTCGGGCGGCGTCGGCGGCGAGCGGCAGTGGACCGTCCGGGCCGGGGATACGCTGACCGGCATCGCCTACGCCGAGTACGGCGACCCCAATGCTTGGCGACGGATCGCCGACGCCAACCGCCTGACCCAGGTGCGGCGGCTGCGTCCGGGCGTCGTGCTGGAGATCCCTCATGGTTGATACCAGCAATTTGCTCAGCCAGTTCTACGCCAAGCTCGCCGGGGCCGATGCCTCCGCCGAGTTCATGAACGATCTGCTCTCGGTCACGGTCGAGACGAGCCTGCACCTCCCCGCTGTCGCCACGCTGGTGCTGAACGATCCGCGCCTGACCTGGATCGACGACGCCCGACTCGCGCCCGGCACGACGCTTGCGATCGCGGCGAAGGTCGGCGCGGGCGAGCAACCCCTCTTCGAGGGCGAGATCGTCGAGATCGAGCCCGATTTCGGGCCGGGCACCCACCGGCTGACGGTGCGCGCCTTCGACCGCCTGCATCGCCTGGCGCGCGGGCGTCACGTCCGCTCGTTCCTCAACGTCAGCGATGGCGACCTGGTGCGGAAGATCGCCCAGGAGGTCGGCTTGCAGGCGCAGGTGGGGCCGATGGGTCAGGTCCATCCCTACGTGCTGCAACACGCCGAAACGAATCTGGAGTTCTTGCGCGGTCGCGCGGCCATGCTCGGCTATCTGCTTTTTGTCAGCGGGAAGACGTTGCATTGCGAGCCGCCGAACGTGGCGGGGGCGCCGATCGAAATCGAGTGGGGCGTGACGCTCAGCGCGTTCCACCCCCGCCTCACGACGGTCGAGCAGGTGAATGGCGTAACGGTGCGGGGCTGGAACCCGGATGATCGCGAGGAGATCGTCGGGCAAGCCGAGCGCGGGCGCGGTGCGCCGCAGATCGGCGATATGCGCGCGAGCGGCGAGGTCGCGCGCGCCGCCTTCGGGATGGACGCCCAGGATCTGGTCACGGATCGCACGGTCCGCAGTCAGCGGGAAGCCGACCAACTCGCGCAGGCGGTCGCCGACCGCCTGGCCGGACACTACATCGAGGCCGAGGGAACTTGTGGGGGCAATCCGGCCATCCGCGCCGGTGCGGCGCTGCACCTGCGCGCGGTCGGCAACCGCTTCGGCGGGACGTACTTCGTCACCGCCGCGACCCATCTCTACAACGGACACGAGGGCTACGGCACGCAGTTCAGCGTCTCCGGCCACCAACCGGCGACGCTGCTCAACCTGCTGCAAGCGCCGCGCGAGGTGGCCCCCGCGACGAGCGGCCTGCTGATCGGCCTGGTGACCGATAACCAGGATCCGCTGGGCCAGGGGCGGGTGAAGGTGCTGTTCCCGTCGCTCTCGCACGACCACGCCAGTAATTGGGCGCGCGTCGTCGCGCCCGGAGCCGGTGCTGAGCGGGGGATCGCGTTCCTGCCGGAGGTGAACGATGAGGTGCTGGTCGGTTTCGAGCAGAGCGATCCGCACTATCCCTACGTCCTCGGGGGCCTGTGGAACGGACGGGACGAGCTGCCGAGCAAAGTCGATCGGCCTGGCAGTGGGGGCGTGAAGAAGCGGGTGATCTGCTCGCGCGCGGGCCACACGATCGTCTTCGATGACGACGACGGGGCCGGGGGGATCACGATCGAGGACGCCAACGGCAACACTATCACCCTCGATAACGGCTCCGGCGCGGTGACGATCCAGGCGGTGAACAATGCCACCATCAAGGCGGGCGGCAACCTGACGCTGGAGGCGCGGGGGCAGGTCGAGATCAAGGGCATGGGGGTCAAGATCGATGGCGGCGCGGCGACCGTGGACATCAAGGGCTCGATCATCAATCTCAATTAGCCGCTAGCCGCGTGCAAGGGGCGCACGGCGTTGGTGCTGCCAACACGACAACCGATGCGCTCTGGAGGGGACGATGGGCCAACCGGCGGCGAAGCAGGGCGACACGATCACCGCGATCGACATCCACATCATCATGATCCCGACACCGGGCGGGCCGGTGCCGACGCCGCTCCCGCACCCCTTCCAGGGGATGATCAACGGCAACCTCAGCAGCAATGTCTTCATCGGCGGGCTGCCCGCCGCCACGCAAGGGAGCACCGCCGACAATCTGCCGCCGCACATCCCGCAGGGCGGGCCGTTCCAGCGCCCGCCGACGAACAAGGGGCAGATCATGCTGGGGAGCCCGACGGTGCTGATCAACGGCAAGCCGGTGGCGCGCAACGGCGATCCCGCGCTGACCTGTAATGACCCGGTCGATCTGCTCGCCGGGACGGTCGCGGCGGTCGGCACGGTGTTCGTCGGCTGATGCTCGTTGGCCGACCGTGGTCCGCGCTGGTGCAGGGAGAGGGATAGACGCGGATGAGCGATTTTCTCGGGGTCGGCTGGGCCTTCCCGCTGCGCGTCGATGCGCGTGGACGGATCGCGCTGGCGCGCCAGGAACGCGATATCGAAGAGGCGATCCAGATGATCCTGCTGACGCCGAAGGGACAGCGGGTGATGCGCCCCGAATTCGGCTGCCGCATCCACGATCTCCTCTTCGCGCCGAACGATGCCACCACCGCCGGCCTTGCCACCTACTATGTCGAGGAGGCATTGGGGATGTGGGAGCCGCGCATCGCGGTGGATGAGGTCACCGCGCAGGTCGATCCCGCCGATAGCGGGCGGCTCCTGATCGCCATCCGCTACCAGATCAAGGCGACCTACGACAGCCGCACGCTGGTCTTCCCGTTCTACCGGATTCCGGGCGAACCGGTACCCGGCTACTGAGCGGGCCTGTCGGTACCCGCGACGCCCCGTGGCGAGCCGGGACTGGCGCGGCACGACGACGATGACCGATCCGCCCGCGGGTCGTTACGGCGTAGGTCGCAGCACCTGACCGAGAAGAAGGGAAGAGTCTATGCCATTACCGGTGCCCAGGCTCGACGATCGCCGCTTCCAGGATATCGTCGATCAGGCCAAGACGATGATCCCGCGTTACTGCCCGGAGTGGACCGACCACAACGTCAGCGATCCGGGCGTGGCGCTGATCGAACTCTTCGCCTGGATGACCGATCTGCTCCTCTACCGGGTCAACCAGGTGCCCGATGCGCTCTACGTCAAGTTCCTGGAGCTGATCGGCGTGCGCCTCGATCCGCCGCGCGCCGCGCGCGCGCCGGTGACCTTCTATCTCTCCGCCCCGCAACCGACCGACGTGACGATCCCCACCGATACCGAGGTCGCCACCATCCGCACCGAGACCAACCCGGCGATCATCTTCACCGCCGAGACCGCTCTGGTGATCCACCCGCCGGACCTGTTGGGTGCCTTCACGCGCGGTGCCGGTGCGCCCGGCGGCGGGGCCTGGCTCGCCCATGACTTGCGGCAACTGGCACTGCCGGGGCAAGAGATCGCGATCTTCTCGCCGCAACCGGCCCCCGGCGACGCCTTTTACCTCGCGTTGCGGCAAGACCATAGCCAGCACGTCCTGGCGCTGGTGCTCGGCTGCGAGTTGGCCGGCGGGGCGGGGGTCGATCCGACCAACCCGCCGCTGGCGTGGGAGGTCTGGCAGGGGGGCGCGGCGCGCTGGGCTCCGTGCATCGTCGAGTACGACGGCACCGGCGGGTTCAACCAGTCGGGCGAGGTGATCATGCACGTCCCGGCGATGACCGAGGGGGAGTTCGGCGGGCAGCGCGCCTATTGGCTGCGCTGTCGGCTGACCGAGGCGCAGGCCGGTCCCGGTGCCTACCGCGTCTCGCCGAAGCTGGAGCGCTTGCGCGTCGAGGCGCGCGGCGGCACGGTCGGCGCGCGCCACGCCGTCACGATCGCCGACGAGCTGGTGGGACAGAGCGACGGCACGGCGGGCCAGTCGTTCGCGCTGCTCTACACCCCGATCCTCGCGCGCGACCCCGGGCGCGACCATCTCACCGTCGAGCCGCCGGGTGGCCCCGCCGAGCAATGGGCAGAGGTCGCCGACTTCGCCGACTCGGCGGCGGACGATCGGCACTTCACCCTTGACAGCCTCGATGGCACCCTCGCCCTCGGCCCCTCGCTCCTCCAGCCGGATGGCACAGTCTACCGCTTCGGGGCGGTCCCGCCGAAGGGGAGCACATTGCGGTTCAGCCGGTACCAGCACGGCGGCGGCGTGGGCGGCAACGTGCCCAAGGGTGTCCTCGCCGTGCTGAAATCCTCGATCCCCTACGTGACGCGCGTGACCAACCGGGAGGCGGCGCTCGGCGGTCGCAACGCCCAGGGCCTCGACGATGCCAAACTGCGCGCCCCGCAGACCCTGCGCACCCGCACCCGTGCCGTCACGGCGGACGATTACGAATACCTGGCGCGGCAGGTGCCGGGGGTGGCGCGCGCCGCCTGCCTGGCCCCCGGTGCGCAGCCCGCCGCGCCGACCGACCCGCGCCCGGGACAGATCTTTGTGCTGGTGGTGCCGCAGACGGGCGGCGATGCCATCGGGAGCATCCCGCCCGACCAGTTGACCCTCTCGGCTGAACTGCGCGCCGCCGTGCTCGCGTACCTCGACGACCGCCGCCTGCTCGGTACGACGCTCGATGTGCAGCCGCCGCAGTATCTCCGGGTGTCGGTGGATGTAACCCTCCACCTGCCCGAACGTCGCGATCCCGCCGCCGACGCCGAGGCGGTCCGACGGGCCGAAACCGCCCTCTATGGCTACCTGAACCCGTTCACGGGCGGCCCAGCGGGCGATGGCTGGCCCTTCGGGCGCGACCTCCATCTCTCCGAGATCTACGGACTGCTCCAACGGCTCCCGGCGATCGAGTTCGTCGAGGAGGTGCAGATCACGATCGCGGATGGTGGGGGCGCGGCCCAGGTGGTGCCAGCACGTCTGGCGGTGCCGCGCCACGCCGTCATCTGCTCCGGCCAGCATCGCGTCAGCGTGAACTGACCCCCGGTCTGCGCGCTGGCGGGTCGGAGGCTCCCTGAGCGTCGGGCAATGAGTCGCCCCGCCGACAGGGGCGCGGGAAGCATCGAGAGGTAGCGTGATCATGTCGTCGGGTTCGCCGGAGATGGGACAACTGCTCGTCGAGATCCAGGGGAACGTCGTGGCGACGCTCCCGCTGAATCTGCCGGTGCTCACGATCGGGCGGACGCCGGACAATGGGCTGTCATTACCCCACCCGGACGTCTCGCGACACCACGCGGAGGTGCGCCTCACGGACGACGGCCCGATCTTCACCGATATCGGCAGTTCGAACGGTACGGTCGTGGCGGGCGGGCGACTGCTCTCCTATCAGCCGTTGCCGCTCATCGACGGCCTGGTGATCCAGATCGGGCCATTTTTCCTGACCTATCGGGCCTCACAGGGGGAAGAGCGGGGGAACCTGGCCGATGCCGCGCCGCTGGTGCAGGAGGCCCCGGCGGCGAGTCCGCCCCCCCCGCCGCTGGCGAGCCTGCCGCCGCTGCCGCTCCTGCCGACCGTCAAGCGCCGCGCGACGAATCCGGTCCCGCTCGCGCGTGGTCCGGTCAGCCAGTATCTGCGCGATCTGCCGGTGATCTTCGAGAGCAACGGCGATAACGATTTCCTGGGTCGTTTCCTCTTGATCTTCGAGTCGCTCTGGGAGCCGCTGGAGCAGCGCCAGGATCACCTCGCGCTGTACTTCGATCCGCGCACTACCCCGGCGACATTTCTGCCCTGGCTGGCGGGCTGGCTGAGCCTCGCGGTCGATACCCACTGGCCCGAAGAGCGGGTGCGTCGATCGCTGGCGGAGGGGATGGATCTCTATCGCTGGCGCGGTACGGCCTATGGCCTGACGCGGATGATCGAGGCCTGTACCGGCCTGACGCCCCAGATCGGCGAGCGCGCGGGGGCACCATTCGTCTTCCATGTCAGCGTCGCCACGCCGCCGGGGGGCTCGGTCGATCGCGACCTGATCGAGGGGCTGATCCTCGCGCACAAGCCCGCCCACGCCGGGTATCTCCTGGAGGTGACGCCATGACCGATTCCGCAGTCGGGCAAACCGTCGGCAACTACCGCCTCGAAGAGCTCCTCGGAACCGGCGGGATGGGGCAAGTCTATCGCGGCACGCACATCCACCTGGGGCGGACGGTCGCGGTCAAGCTGATGCACGCCAACCTCGCCGCCGACCCGGGTTTCCAGGCGCGCTTCCTCCAGGAGGCGCAAGCGGCGGCGGCGCTGAGTCATACGAATATCGTCGCGATTCAGGATTTCGGCCAGCAAGAGGGGCGCTTCTATCTGGTGATGGAGTTGCTCGCCGACGGCTCGGTGCGGACGCTGCTGGAGGAACGTGCCAGCGGCGGACAGGCGTGGCCGTTGCCGTTTGGGATCGATCTGGTGCGTCAGTCCGCCGCCGGACTGGCGTACGCGCACAGTCGTGGCATGGTCCACCGCGACATCAAGCCCGACAATTTGCTGGTCCAGCGACTCGGTGCCACCGGCACGCCGGGCCATGCCTACACGGTGAAAGTTGGCGACTTCGGGCTCGCGCGCGTTGCGGAGGGCGGCGTGATGACGGCGAATGGCGTCACGCTCGGCACACCGGCCTACATGTCGCCGGAGCAGTGTCAGGGCGTGGAACTCGATGGGCGCAGCGACCTCTACTCGCTCGGCATCGTCCTCTACGAGATCGTCACCGGCTACCTGCCATTTGAGACGAAGAGCCTCAGCGACGCCGTGTACAAGCACGTCTACACCGCACCACCGTCGCCGCGCAAGGTGCGCCCCGATCTGCCACCGGCGTTGGAGGAAATCATCCTGCGCTGCCTCGAAAAACAGCCCGCCGCGCGCTACGCCACCGCGCCCGATCTTGTTGATGCGCTCGGCAAGGTCGATGGCGGTGTCAGGGCGGCGGCGGCGTGGCCCGCGCCGCCCATGTCGGTCCCCGTGGCGTCGCCGCCTCCTCCTCCCGTATCGGTCCCTGTGGCCCCGCCCCCACCGCCTCCGCCGCTCTTCACGGCGGTCTCCCTGCCTCCCCCACCCCCTCCTTTCGCCGCAGCACCGTTCTCGCCGAACGGCACGATCATGCAACCGCTGGGCGGGGCGGCACAGTCGCCGCCGTCGGCGGATGATGGCGCGAGGGTGGCCGCGCCGGTGGTCCAGGTGCTCGATGCCGGTGGTCACGTCCGGCAATCGGTGCCCTTGCAGGGACCGTGGCTGACCCTCGGGCGTGGCGACGACAACGACATCGTGCTGAACGACGGCGCGATCTCACGGCATCATCTGCGGATCGACTGGGATGGGCGGCGCGCGACGGTGACCGACCTCGGTTCGAGCAATGGCACCGTACTCGGCGAGCAGCGATTGTTGCCGCAGGCGACGCACGAGTGGCACACCCAGGAGTTGGTGGGGGCCGGGCCATTCTGGCTGCGCCTGGCATTGCCGACCGCCCCGCCCCCGCCCCCGCTCGCCGTGAGTGCGCCGACTCCGGCGGCGGTGGACGCTGGCCGCTTGCGGGTGGTGCCGGAGGGCGACACCCTGACCCTCACGCCCGGTCAGCCCGCGGTGGTACGCCTCACCCTCGGCAATCTCGGGAGCACGGTCGATCACCTCCGTCTGACGGTCGAGGGTGTGCCGACAGCGTGGGTGCGGATGCCCCCGCAGGAGGTGCAACTCAATCCCGGCAACCAGGCACCGGTGGCGCTGAATGTGATCGTGCCGCGCGCGGTGGAGAGCTACGCCGGGGAATATCCGATCACGATCCGGGCGCGCTCGCGCGAGAACCCCGCCGAGTCGGGTACCGCCCAGGCGCTCTGGACCGTTCTGCCGTTCGTCTCCGACACCCTGGCGCTCGCCCCCTCGCGCGCCGGTGGGCGGACCGAGGCCGCCTACACGGCGACGATGCAGAACGAAGGCAATGCCGGGACGCGGTATAGCCTGCGCGGCCAGGACAAAGAAGGGAAACTGCGTTATCGCTTCGCACAGCCGGTGGTCGAACTCGACCCTGGTGGTAGCGCCGCCGTCGGGCTGACCGTGTCCGCGCCGCGTCGCTGGATCGGCACGCCCACGGTCCGCCCTTTCAACGTATACGCCGACGAAGTCGACGGCACGGCCTCGCAGAATGTCGCGGGGGAGTTCGTCCACGGGGCGCTGATCCCGGTCTGGGTGCCACCACTGGCCCTGGCCGCCCTCGCGCTGCTGGCCTTCCTGGTCATCAGCTTGCTGGGTAGGAATCCGAAGGCGTTGAGCGTGAACGTCACGCCGCAGGACCGGATCGTCGGGGAGCAGGTCACGGTCAACTGGGAGGTGAACAACGCGAAACAGGTTGCAATCAAGCTCGATGGCACGACGGTCAAGACCGCCACCGACAGCAAGGGGAGCCACAGCTTCGTCCCCGACCACGACGGCCCGCTCCGGATCGAGGTGATCGCCTCGAACAACGCCGGCAGCCTGCCCAGCGACCAGACGATCACCATCCGCAAGGCGGATGCGGGCGAGCCGCTGATCGAGCAGTTCGACGTTTGCGCGGCCGGCACGCCTGCGGGGGCCGCCTGCCCCGATCCCTTGGTGATTACCCTCGGCGAACAGGTGGTCATCCGTTGGCGGGTAAAGGACCCGCAGCAGGTCAGCCTGAACATCCTCGGCACCCTCGAAGGGCCGGACAAGGCGGCGGGCGAGCGCACCGATACGCCCGGCCAGTCCGGTCAGAGCTCCTATGTGCTCGTGGCGAGCGACGCCGGTGGGGCGGGCAAGACGCGCACGCGCCGGGTCAACGTGAACGTCCCGCCGACCGCCGTGCCGACGCCGACCGAGGTGCCGCCGCCGCCAGTCGTCGGCAATGGCAACGGCAATGGCGGTGGCGACGGTGGCGGTGCGGCGCAGACGATGACCGTCGGCGCGGCCAACGTCGCTGCCGGGATGGCGGCGACCGGTACTGCCAGTGCCGCCAGCGCGGGGATGTCCGCCACCGGCACGGCGAACGCCGCCGCGACCATGACGGCGACTGCCGCGAAGCAGACAGCAACCATGACGGCGACCCCCACGCCGGCACCGGCGACCATCTGGCAGCTGAGTGCCTCGTCGATGAGCGTCGCGCGCACCGGTCATGCAGCGACCCTGCTGAAAGACGGCAAGGTGATCGTCACCGGCGGCGTTGGCAATAATCCCAGCGCCACCGCGCTCAATGTCGTCGAGCTCTATGACCCGGCGACGAGAATCTGGAAAACCGTCGCGCCGATGAGCACCGGTCGCACCGAGCATACGGCGACGCTCCTGGACAACGGCACGGTGCTGGTCGTCGGCGGCTACAACAACGGCGATCCCAAGCGCGACCCGGTCGCGGCCCTTAACACGGCGGAGATCTACGATCCGGCGAAGAACACCTGGAGTCCGGTCGGTTCGCTGCCCGGCACCCGCGCCTTCCACACCGCGACCCTCCTGAAGGATGGCAGTGTCCTGGTGGCCGGGGGGGCGAGTAGCAGCGGTGGCATCGGCAACAATACCGTGCTTAAGACGGCGGACCTCTACAACCCGGTGACGAAGACCTGGCTCCCTGCTGGTACGATGGGTGTCGCCCGCATCGGCCATACCGCCACGCTCCTGCCCGATGGTACGGTGCTGATCGTCGGTGCCCCGAGTGATCCGGGCAGCACCGGTACATCCGCGAACAGCGCGGAGCTTTTCACCACCACCCCGAAGCCGACGTGGTCGGTCACCGGCGCGCTGACCACGGCGCGCGTCGATCACGCCGCCGTGCTCCTGCAAGATGGGACGGTCCTGGTGATCGGCGGTCGAGGTGGGCTCGGCACCCCCGGTGCCGTAATCGGCAGCAGCGAGATTTTCATCACGTCGACCAAGCGCTGGGCCAAAGGCCCCGATCTGGGTACGGCCCGTACCGGGCACACCGCGACGCTGCTCGCCGATGGTTCTGTGCTCGTGGCCGGTGGCAGGGCGGGTGGTGCGAGCGGCGTGGCGCTGAACACCGCCGAATTGCTGCCCCTCGCCAGCAACACATGGCGACCCGCCGGTGCGATGAGTGTCAGCCGGGTCGGGCACACCGCGACCTTGATCGGTGGGCAGGTGCTCGTGCTCGGGGGTTCCACCGATCCGCGGACCGAACAGGGGCGACCGCGAGAGTAACGGGCATGTGCAACGGGCGCTACCGCGCCCCCATACGACGATGACAGGAGATGGCATGAGCGCCAGTCCACGCGCCAGTTTGACCGTGACCTCGCCGCCGGTGGCGATCATGCCCGGTCGCCCGGAAACCGTGACCGCCACCATCGTGAATCGAGGCATGCAGGCGGAGGAGTTCCGGCTCGGCGTGCGCGGCATCGAGCCCGGCTGGGTTACGTTTCGGCCTCCCTCCCTCTCGCTAGGGCCAGGCGAGCAGGGCACCATCGCGGTACTGATCCAGCCGCCGCCCACCGCAGCGCCAAGCACGGTCGCGCCGGTGTTGCGGCTGAGCGCGCGCAGTACCGGCACGACCATCGCCGAGACGCCGCTCACCGCCGCGACGACCGGTCAGGCTGTGACCATGAACAACATGGCGACGCCCGCCATCGGCGGCATGGCGGCGACGTGGTCGGGGGGTACCCGCCGCGGCGTGCCGCGCTGGTTGGCCCCCCTCCTCGCCGTCGGCACGCTGGCCTGCCTGGGCATCCTGGCGCTCGGCGGTGTCGCCTATTTTCGGAACACGGCCTCCACGCCGACCGTGACGGTGCGTATCGTCCGGCTGACGGCCACGGCACCGGTGTCGGCACGGGTCACGGCGAACCCGAGTGTTGCGCCGCTCGACACCACCGCGAGCGCGAGCCCCCCGGTGGCGACGGCAGTTGGCTCTTCCGTGCCCGGATCGGCGCCCCCTGTCGGCATCGCCTCTCCCTCGTCGTCCCCTGGGTCGCCTCTGCCTTCGCCCGCGCCCGAACTCTCGCCCGCGCCTGTGCCGCCCACGGTGTCGGCACAACTGGTCGCACCGGTGGGGACAGCGCAGCCCACCGCCCCCGCCCCGACCGGCGTACCGGTCGCCACGCGCGCCGCGTTGCAGGCCCAGGCCACGCTGGTCGGCCATGACGACCATGTCCGAGGTGTCAGTTGGTCACCGGATGGTACGCGCCTGGCGACAGCGTGCGACGATGGCAAGGTCCGATTCTATAGCGTCGCCGGTGCCCTCCTCCTGACCCTTTCCGGCCATACGGCGGCGGTGACGAGCGTCGCCTGGTCGCCGGATGGCCGCACGATCGCGTCGGGCTCGGACGATGGCACGGTGCGGCTGTGGAACGCCGATGGCAGCCTCCGCAAGGTGCTGACCGGGCATGATGGCTACGTCACCAGCGTGAGTTGGGCACCCGATAGCAGCGGGCTGGCCTCGGGGTCGTGGGATAGCAAGGTACGATTGTGGAACGCCGATGGCACCCCCCGTGCCGTTCTCAGCGGCCACACTGGCCGTGTGCAGAGTGTCGCCTGGGCACCGGGCGGCACGACGATCGCTTCGGCATCGTGGGACGGCACCGTGCGACTGTGGGGCGCGGATGGCCGGGAGTTGCGCGTATTGACCGGGCATACGAAGGAAGTCTGGGCCGTCGCCTGGTCGCCCGACAGCGGCACCCTGGCGACCGGCTCGGCTGATACCACGGTGCGTCTATGGCGCAGCGATGGCACGGCGGTGGCGACCATGCGCGGCCACACCAAGGAGATCACCGGCGTTGCCTGGGCACCGGACGGTCGCACCCTCGCCTCGGGTTCGTTCGACGGTACGATCCGCTTGTGGAATAGTAGCGGTCAGCCCGTGGCCCCCCCGTTCGGCCACAAGGATATCGTCACCGGTGTCGCCTGGTCGCCGGACGGCAGGACGATCGCGTCGGCGTCGTGGGACCAGACGGTGCGGTTATGGCGTTAGTCGAGCGGTTCGCGTGCGGTGCCCATACGATCTTCGTGCCGATTTTGACCGGGCACCCATCCGATAGTGGCGAGGCCACAGCTGAAGGACTCAGGCTCGGAGAACAGCAATAAGGGAGCGCCAGAAGCGCTCCCTTTCTGACATTGGATTGGCGGAAGTGACGGGATTCGAACCCGCGGTCTCTGCCTTGACAGGGCAGCGTGTTAGGCCACTACACCACACCTCCGAACCGGGGGTAATAGTAGCAGCGGGGTCCGGCGGTGTCAAGGCGGCGGCTGGTGCAGGGTTCCGTGCTACGCCCTGCGGGCAGGCCGCTTATTCGTTACCCAGGCCCGCGAGGAAAACCGCGCGTAATGCAGGCGGGATACGCCGGGGTCGCCCATCGGCCACGCCCACCCAGGCCCACTGCGTTCGCGCGCGCACGAGCAGCTCGCCGGGCGCGGCTTCCCCGGCGGTGAGTATCCCATCGGCGGGGATTCGCCTGTCGGCTGGCTCTGCGCGGCGCAGGATAGCGTAGTCGCGGCGCGAGCGCGCACCACCCATCTCGGCGACCCAGGTCACGACCTGCAAAAGGTCGCCCGCGATAGCCGGGCGCAGGTAGTCGATCTCGTGGCGGCTGGCGATGAAGAGGCCGCCGAGCTCCCGTAGTCGCTCGCCGCTGTAGCCGAGCGCCGTCGAGTGCTGGATCGCGGTCTGCTCCAGGTAATGGAGGTAGACGGCGTTGTTGACGTGCCCCAGCGCATCCATCTCGTGATGCCGCACGCGATAGTAGGCGACGTAACCCGCATGTGGCGGCAAGAGCTGGTGTGCTGTATCACGCACCGGCTCGCCTCTCCTCGCGCCATCGCCGTCGGCTGGTGCCAGCATCCCGATCCCCTCGTTCAGTACCTTCACGGTGTACGGACACGCTCATCGCACGTCGTGGACGCGCGTCGGGGCCGCGTGCGGCCCGAGTTCGTGCAGCAACCGCTCGTATGACTCCGACTGTGCGCCGAAGACGTAGTCGGGGCGCACGACCGTGATTCCCGAGGCCCCCGACGCGCGCAGGTGATCGATCGCACGTAGCAGCAGCGGCGATTCCACCACCACCGTGACCGCGTACCAGTCGGCCCCCAGCGGCGCGATCCGCGACTCCTTGGGGAAGACTGGCGCGATCGTCGGCCCCTGCATCCCCGACGTTTCGCCGTGTGCCAGGACGTGCTCCGCCACCGCCTCCGGCGAGATGCCCTGGATGTTGGCGGTGAGGACGTGGTAACCCTGCACGCGCAGTCGCGCCTCGGAGAGTTCGAGCAGGTTTCGCACCGCCTCGCGCTTCGTGGCGCTGGCACCGAGGGTGCGCCGATTCCCGATCAAGCACGCCTGCGACCGCAGCACGGTCCCGCCATCCAGAATCTTGAGGTGATTGTCGCGCAGCGTCACGCCGGTCTCGGTGATGTCGACGATCATGTCGCCGTAGCCCATCGCCGGGGCCGCTTCCAGCGCCCCGTCCGCGCTGACGAGGGTGAAGTAGGTGACGCCGTGGCGGTGGAAGAAGTCGCGCGTCAGGTTGGGGAACTTGGTCACGACGCGCAGCGCCCGCCCGCGTCGCTTGAAGTCGGAGGAGAGGTCGGCGAGGTCTTCCAGCGTCGCCACGTCGAGCCACGCCTGCGGCACGGCGACGACCAGCCGCGCCGAGCGGAAGCCGAGGCTCGGCAGCAGCAGCAGCAGATCGTCGTCGTCCTGGCTGCTCTCCGCCACGAGGTCATAGCCGGTGATGCCAACATCGGCGCTGCCATCGGCGACCTTGGCGACGATATCGGTCGTGCGCTGAAAGAGGACAAGGGTGTCCGGCAACGTGCCGACGCGCCCGGTATATTGGCGCGGGTTGGGGCGGCGCACCGGCAGCCCCGCGCCTTCGAGGAAGCGCCGCGTCTCGGTCTCGAACTCCCCCTTACTAGAGATCGCCAGGCGCAGCAGATCGGCGGCACTGCTCATCGTATCCCCCGGAGACGAGTGACGAGTGACGAATGACGAATGACGGATGAGGTGTGACGCATCATGCTCCCTGTGGCCTTTCCGCGAAGGTGATCCGCGAGGCGGTCGGGGTCATGGCCCCCTCGGGGCGCGGCAGAGCGTCGAGACGGATCCGGCGCTCGGCGCGCGTCGCGAGGTCGCGCCAGACGATCTCGCGCGCCGCGAGCTCGGTCTCGCCGAGGATGGCGACGGCGGGGATTCCCGCGCGCTCGGCCTGCGAGAAGTTTGCGGCGAGCCGTCGCCCGCGCAGATCGAGTTCTACCCGCCAGCCCGCGCGGCGCAGCGCCTCCGCCACCGGGATCAGCGCCGCCATGCCGACCGCGCCCGCGCTGCAGAGGAGGAGATCGGCGGGCGCGACCGACGGCACCACCACCCCGCGCGCGACGAGCGCGGCGACGATCCGCTCGACGCCGCAGCCGAAGCCGCAGGCCGGGACCGACGCGCGCGCGCCGAGGAGTTGCGCCAGGTCGTCATAACGCCCGCCGCCGCAAAGCTGTATCCCCGCGTCGGTCTCGGCGGACTCCCCGGCATAGATTTCGAAAAGGATGCCGGTGTAGTAGTGGAGGCCACGCCCGAGGCCGAGGTCAATGGTCAGGCGCTGGGAGTGCCCGTAGGCATCGAGGAGCGTCAGCACCTCTTCGAGTTCCTGCACCGGCCCGTCGTCGAGGCCGTAATCGGCCAGCAGGATGCGCGTAGCGGCCAGCACCTGCGTCGGCTCGCCGCGCAACTCGATTAGGCGGCGGACGAAGGCGACCGCCCGCGCGATGTCGAAGTCGACGCGCGGGCGGCGCAGCTTGGTCAGCAACCGCTCCACGATCTCCTCCGGCGAGCGATTGCTGCCGCCGAGATCGAAGCCCGCGCCGCGCAGCAGCCCGAGGACCGCTTCCTGGGCCTGCTCCTCGCTGAGGCCATCGAGGGTGCCCGCATCGAGG
>JAABUT010002096.1_pt1 | contig 20307 bp, 18 predicted proteins | sample 5559281 | NCBI WGS metagenome assembly JAABUT01 (sample SAMN10711880, study PRJNA513359) | rock metagenome | isolation source: Antarctica rocks | place: Antarctica: Victoria Land, Ricker Hills nord | collected 2016-01-04
TGTACTCATTCTTTCTCATGTTTTTCCTCATCCCGTCTCTGTGCTCTCTGTGCCTCTGTGGTTCAATCGTTTTCTCCCGTCGCCAAGTAGTTCGCTAATGCGTCGCGGTCGAGATGGGCGATACCGAGATCGGCGGGGGTGCGGGTGGCCGCCCGCAGGTCCGTGCCGGTGACGGCGGCGCCGAGGTCGGTCAATGCGTCCATCACGGGTGTGGGAACATCAAATTGCGTGCCGAGGGCGGCCCACGTCGCGATGCCGTACGGGATGTCTTCGAGGAGCCAGCGGGTGTCGAGCGAGCCGGGGGCGCGCAGTTGCGTTAGCATTCGGCTGCCGTTGATCGTCGCCCAGAGGTCGCCGCGCGGCCCGAACCCCGCGCGCCAGTACGCCTCCTCCACCGGTTCGAGCGTCAGCCCGAGCCGCGCGCCGACCGCCATCCGCTCCTGATCCACCGCCTTAATCGCGCGGACGACACCCGGTGTGACGCCCTCCTCGTAGAAGTAGAAATCGCCGCGCGCGTACTCGACGCGGCCGGCGTTCAAGAGCACCCCGGCGGGGTGGAGAATCGGGTTGCCCGCGCTCAGGCCGCACGCGACGACATGCGGATAGGCGCGGACGCCGGGAAAGAGAGCCGCGAGAAGATCGAGCACGCGGTCATTCTCCCGCGCGGGGAACGCCGCGACGCCGAGGCCAGAGACGACGCCCCAGATGTGCGCGTGGTCCGGGCCGAGTTTGCGGCAGACGTACGGCGCGGTGTCCGCCTCTGCGATCACGACACCGTCCAGCGTGCCCGCCGCGCGCGCCGCCTCCGCGAAGGCGAGCGCGCCCATGTTCCCCGGCGTCAGCACGATCACATGCCCCGGCCGCAGGTGCGGCACGCAGGCGGCGGCGAACGAGGCGTGTGCGTACGACGGCACGGGCACGAGCAGGAGATCGTTCGCCGCGAGCGTCTCCGCGATGTCGGTCGTGACGTGATGGAGCCGCACCATTCCCTGCTCCGCGACCCCGGTGAGGCGGATCGTGCCCTCTTTCAGCGCTTCAAGCGTCGCGCCGTGCTCCGGTATCTCCCAGAGCGTGACCGCAAACCCGCGCAACTGCAAGGTCGCCGCGAGCGAAAACCCGGTGTTCCCCCCGCCCAGCACCGCCACCCGCCGCTCAGCCATCATTAAACTCCTTTGAACCGCGAATACTGCCCAGAGGGCAGTATTCGCGGTTAGCTCTCCCCATATGCCGTGGCGAGGTCGGTGAAGAGGGCGCAGTAGGCACGACGGGCGGTCATGAAGGCGTCGAGCAGGTAGGACTCGTTCGGCGCGTGGACCTGATCGCCCGGCATCCCCCACGAGAAGAAGACCATGTCCGCGCCGAGTTCCGTTTGCAGCGTCTCGGCAATTGGGAGGGTGCCGCCCATGCGGACGACGAGCGGTTCCTTGCAGTAGAGGTCGGCGAGCACGCGCCGCGCCGCCTGCAACGCCGGATGGTCGGGCCGGATGGCGAAGGCGCGCGCCGCGCCGGGGAAGCGGCGCACCATCGCGGTCGCACCGGGTGGGCAGCGCTCCCGCACATGCGCCTCGATGGCGCCAATGATCGCGGCGGGTTCCTGATCGGGCACGAGGCGGCAGGTGATCTTCGCGTGCGCCTCACTCGGCGTCACAGTCTTCAGCCCCTCGCCGGTGAAGCCGCCCCAGATGCCGTTCAGGTCGAGCGTCGGGCGCGCCCCGCGCCGCTCATTCACGGTATATCCCGGCTCGCCCCAGAGCGCCGGAACATCGAGTTCTTTCCGGTACCGCTCCTCATCGAAGGGGACGGCGGCGAGTTGGGCGCGCTCGTCCGCCGTGAGGTCGCGCACAGCGTCGTAAAAGCCCGCGACGGTCACCCGCCCAACCGCGTCGTGCATCGTCGTGACGAGCCGTGCGAGCGCCTCGACAGCGTTTGGCACAACCGCGCCGTGCTGACCGGAATGGAGATCCGTGTTCGCGGCGCGGAGGTCGATCTGGCAGGCGGCGATGCCCTTGGAACTGACGGTGAGCGAGGGGGTGTCTGGCCCCCACATCCCGCCGTCCGCGCAGAGCGCGAAGTCGGCGGCGAGGCGATCCGCATTGTCGCGCACGAAGGGCGCGAGGCTGGGCGAGCCGATCTCCTCCTCGCCCTCGAACATGCACTTCAGGCCGATGGGCAGGCTGCCGTGGACGGCCTGATACGCCTCAATTGCCTTGAGCGGCGCGAACATGTTCCCCTTATCATCCGCCGCGCCGCGCGCGTAGAGCCGACCGTCGCGCACCGTCGGCTCGAATGGGGGCGTCTCCCAGCGGTCGAGCGGGTCGGGCGGCTGCACATCGTAGTGCCCGTAGAGGATCGCGGTCGGCGCGCCCTCCGGCGCGGGCCAGACGCCGTAGACGACGGGATTCCCGCTCGTCGGCAGCAGCGCGACTTCGCGCGCGCCGAGCGCCCGCAACTGATCCGCAACCCACTCCGCCGCCCGTCGGACATCGTCGTGATGCTCCGGGAGGCTGCTCGCACTCGGGATACGGAGAAAGGTCTTCAGTTCTTCGAGGTGCCGCGCGTCATGCTCCTGTAGGTACGCATCGCAGGCGATGTCGCTCATTGAGTCCTCCACAGTAGCCGGTTGCCCGTCGTCACTATGTCGCAGAGGGTATCACGGGCATGATGCGTGGGCAACGAAAAAGGCCAGTGGCAACAACACTGGCCTCGAACCAACTGACGACTGACGACCAGCGACTGACTACTTCTTGAAGTAGTCCGCGTTGATCTGAATGAAGTTCTTCCATTCATCGGGGAGGTCCGGCTCGAAGAAGATCGCCTCCACCGGGCATTCTGGAGCGCAGACGCCGCAGTCGATACACTCGTTGGGGTCGATGAAGTACATGGTGTCATCGTCAGTCGCGTGGATACAATCAACGGGGCAGACTTCGACGCAGGATGCATCCTTCACACCGATGCAGGGTTCTGCGATGATATAGGCCATTTGCGTAATTCCTCCCTCAAGCCGAACGAACACCCGATGTCCGTTGGTGTCGCGCCGCACGTTACGTATGGCCGCGAGTGTAGCACGGGGTGCGGGCTTTGCCTAGGCCCCGCAGACCGTGAGCCAGGGTTTATGCATTCTCACGATGCCGAGGATTTCCTAATGTATGATCAGGAAACCTCCTCGGGCATTGTCAGCATCCCTTCGGATGCGCACCGGAAACCGACGGTTACCACTCTTTCTGCCTGCGTCTATCGGGCAGATTTGCCAACATCCCACCATGCTCGACTGGCTCCTCTGAGCAAGCACTAACCCCCCCACCGTCCATGCTGCCCATGCCGCCCAGAGGGCACCCGCGCCCGCGCCCGCCCTTCCCTCCGAGGGAAGGGGCTGGGGTTTTAATCTTCCCCGCCGGAGATGAGAATGCATAAGCCGGCTGACCATTCCCTCCACTTGACAAAAGACTTATACTGAGTACGGAATGTGTCCGTACAGATTGGCGAAGAGGTAAGATGCGGGTATAAGATGAAAGGGACAGGGCACTGTGGGACCGCGAAGCGAAATCCGCGACATCGAACGCCATGAAGTCGTGCGTGCGCGCGGCCCCGCCACCCCTGGCCTGCGGCGGGGCTTGAACGCGCGCGGGCTGAAGCAACTGCGCGAGATGAACCGCCCGGTGCAGCGCTACAACACGCCCTCCTCCGTGCCGCTCACGCAGATGGGCTGGGCAATCCTGCTGCTCGCAATCCTGCTGCTCGTGGTGGTCGTGACGGTCGCGCTGCTCGTCATCCGCTGAGTTTTCGCCGCCGTTTCTCCGTGCTCGACGACACCGCACGCGCATTGCCGCGTGCGGTTCTTCGTGCGGTCGCCCAAACGTATTTTCTCGCTCGCGGTTCATATTGACAGTGGGGTGCGGTTGCCCTACGGTACCGGTCAGCACACACGCAGCACACCACCACACCCCGGACGTACGCAGCATGACTTCTTGGGAGGTATTCCGATGCCCCGCACTACTCGTGACAGCATGACCGGCTCATTCTCCCTCACACGGCGTCGTTTCCTCGCGGCAATGAGCGCGGCGGGCGCGAGCATCGCCCTCGCCGCGTGCGGTGGGAGCAGCGGGGGCGGCGCGACCGACGCACCGAAAGCCCCTGCGGCGACAACCGCACCCGCGTCGGGCGCGGCGAGCGCGCCCGCCTCCGGTGGATCATCGCCCGTCCCCGCAGCAGCGGCGACCAAGCCCGCGACGGCGGCGAAAAAGGGTGGCGTGCTCATCATGGCCGCCTCCGCCGACGCCGAGACGCTCGACCCGCACATCACGACCGCGCTCCGCGCCACGCGGTACCTCGCCTTGCTGCACGACAACCTCATCAACCGCGACTTCGATGGCTCGTTCAAGCCCGCCCTCGCGGAGTCGTACACCGTCAGCCCGGATGGCCTGACGTACACCTTCAAGCTCCGCAAGGACGTGAAATTCCATTCCGGCAAGGCGATGACGAGCGCGGACGTGAAGTACACCTACGAGCGGTGGCTGAAGACCGACAAATCCCCCACCTCCTACACGATCAAGCCGATCACGAGCATCGACGCGCCGGACCCGCAGACCGTCGTCTTCAAACTGGACAAGCCGTACAACATCTTGCTCGACCAGATCGCCGGTTCGTACGGCGTCATCCTCAATTCGGATGTGGTCGAGAAGGCGGGCAAGGATTACGGCGTGACGACGGTGGACGGGACGGGGCCGTTCAAGTTCAAGGAGTGGACGCGCCAGCAGAAGTTCGTCGTGGACCGCAACCCGGACTACGCCTGGGGCGGGCCGGTCTTCCAGAACGCCAGCGGCCCCACGTACGTTGACGGCGTCGAGATCCGCATCATCCCGGAGGACACGACGCGCAACGCCGAGTTCGAAGCCGGGAACATCCTCATCAACATCGACGTGCCCGCGCAGGAGGTGGACCGGCTCTCGAAGGGCGATAAGACGGCCATCATCAAGTACGAGCAACTCCAGACGACCTACATGGGCCTCAACATCAAGAAAGGCCCTGTGGACGATCTGATGATCCGCCGCGCGATTGGCTACGCGGTCAACCGCGATGAGATCGTCAAGGGCGCGTACTTCGGCCTCGGCCAGCCCGCGATCAACATGCTCTCGCCGCAGACACCGTCCTACTTGCAGGGCGTCAAGGATGTCGCGGCGGGTTTCGATCTGGAGAAAGCGAAGTCCACGCTCGACACGGCGGGGTGGAAGCCAGGAGCAGGCGGCATCCGCGAGAAGAACGGCCAGCAACTCGTCGTCCCATTCTGGTACATCAACGACTCCTCGACGACGCTGATGGCGCAGATTCTCCAGCAGCAACTCGCGAAGGCGGGCATCAAATTGGATATCAAGCCGTACGAGGAGACCGCGTGGTTCGCGGCGGCGCGGAGCGGCGAGCAGGTTGGTTTCACCGTCGGCGTCTTCTACGAGAACGCAGATGTACTCCGCTTCTACTTCTACTCGAAGCAGCAGCCCGCCCCGAACCGTTTCGGCTGGGACAATGCAGAGATGGACAAGCAACTGGAGGATTCCCTCACGAACCCGGACAAGGCAGCGGTGACAAAGGACTACGAGGCCGTCCAGAAGACGCTCGCCGAGCAGACGCCCGCCATCCCGATCATCCACGCACAGGGCACGATTGGCGTCAACAAGAAGGTGCAGGGCGTCAAGGTCCATCCCTCGCGCTGGCTCTACCGCGCGCTGGATGTCTCACTGGGGTAGTAGTCAGTAGCCGGTAGCCAGTAGCCAGTAGCCAGTAGTCAGAAAGGGCGCCAATCTCACTGACTACCGACTACTGGCTACCGGCTACTGACTACTGGAGGAATCATGCGTCAATACGTTTTCCGGCGGTTACTGCTCCTGCCGATCACGGCGTTGGGGGTCTCCGTCCTCGTTTTTCTCGTGCTGCACCTCGTGCCGGGGAATCCGGCGCAGGTGATCGCGGGGGCGGACGCGCCGCCCGCCACGGTGCAGGCAATCGAGCACGAACTCGGCCTCGACCGCCCCCTGCCGGAGCAATACTGGAATTACCTGCGGCGGGTGCTCCACGGCGATCTCGGGCGGTCACTGCGGAGCAAGCGGCCCGTGATCAGCGACATCAAGGACGCGCTCCCGAACACGCTCGCCCTCGCCGCGCTCGCCGCCGCAGTCACGCCGCTGATCGCGATCCCGCTCGGGATGATCGCCGCGACGCGCCAGGGCACGGCGGTCGACACGACGGTGACGTTCCTCTCGACGGTCGGAATTACGATCCCCGTCTTCGCGATTGGGTTGCTGCTGATTTTCGTCTTCGGCATCCGGTTCAGTTGGCTGCCGATCTCCGGCATTGGCGGCTCGCTTTGGAGCCTCGATGGTCTCCGGCACGCGATCCTCCCCGCGATTACCCTCTCGCTCGGCTCAATTGCGGTGGTGACGCGGCTCAGCCGGTCGGCGCTGCTGGAGGTGCTCAATCAAGATTACATCCGCACGGCGCGCGCGAAGGGCCTGAAAGAGCGCTCCGTCATCCTGCGGCACGGGTTCAAGAACGCCCTCCTGCCGGTGGTCACGGTCTACGGCCTGCAGATCGGCGCGCTCCTTTCCGGTGCGGTCGTCACGGAAACGGTCTTCGCGTGGCCCGGCATCGGGCGGCTCGCGGTTTCCGCAATCCAGGGGCGGGATTTCCCGGTGGTGCAGGGGTGCCTGCTCGTCGTCGCGACCGTCTTTGTGCTCGTCAACCTCGCGGTCGATCTCCTGTACGCGCTGATCGATCCGCGCATCCACTACACGTAAGGAACGGCCCGTGTCCGCTGAACCGCTCCCTGTCACAACCGCCGGTGCGCTTTCGAGCGCGCGCATCCTGGCCGAGGTGCGCGCACCGGATCCGTTTCTCCGCCGCTTCGCGCGGCATCGCGCGGGGGTGGCGGGCGCGGTGCTGCTCCTGCTGCTGATTGTGTTCGCGATCCTCGCGCCCGCCATCGCGCCCTACCCGTGGGCGGAGCAGAACATCGCGATCCGCTGGCAGGGGGCGTCGCACGCGCACTGGTTCGGGACGGATGAACTGGGGCGGGACATCTTCAGCCGCGTCCTCTGGGGCGGGCGATACTCGCTCACCATCGGCTTCGGCGCGGTGCTGATCAGTTTCACCGTCGGGGTGGTCATCGGCACGATCAGCGGGTACTACCGGCGGATCGACAGCACGATCATGCGGATCGTCGATGTGATGCTCGCCTTCCCGCCAATCCTCCTCGCCATTGCCATCGCCGCCGCGCGTGGGCCTGGCTTCTTCAACACGATCATCGTGATCGGCGTGACGGAGATTCCCGGCTTCATCCGCCTGACGCGCTCATCGGTGCTCTCGATCCGCGAGCGCGAGTACGTCAGCGCGGCGCGCGCCCTCGGCGCGGTGGACGGGCGGATCATGGCGCGGCATGTGCTCCCCAGCATGGTCTCGCCGATCGTCGTCTTCGCCTCCCTGCGGATCGCGACCGCCCTCCTGACGGGCGCGACGCTCAGCTTCCTCGGCCTCGGTGTGCCCGCCCCCCGGCCGGAGTGGGGCGCGATGATCAGCACCGCGCGCAACAATCTGCGCGTCGCGCCGCACACCTTCTTTGTGCCCACCGCCATCCTGTTTCTCGCAGTCATGGCCGCGAACCTCGTTGGCGACGCCCTGCGCGACACGCTGGACCCGACGCTGCGGGATTGAGGGGGAGAAGCCGGAGGCCAGAAACCAGAGGGGAAGATGCCAGATGCCAGATGCAAGACTCTTCCGGCATCTGGCATCTGGCCTCTTCCCCATCTTTCCCTCTGGTTTCTGGTTTCTGGTTTCTGGCCTCTTCCCACGCATTGCTCATTGCTCGTTGCTCGTTTATCCTCACGGCAGACGATGATGCCGATACGGACAGGAGGGATGCGCACCGTGGCAGAGCAAGAGCCGCTCCAGATTGACATCGAGGGGACACCGAACCCGAACAGCGCGAAGTTCGTCATGAACCGCACCGTCGTGGAGGAGACGCGCTCGTACTTCAGCGCCGGGATGGTGACGGAGGACGATAAGGTCGCCGGCGTCGCGAAGCAACTCTTTGCTATCCCCGGCGTGCGGACGCTGATGTTCCTCAATGATTTCGTCACCGTTTCCAAGGAAGGAAATGCGGATTGGAACATGATCGCTGAGAAGACGCAGGAGATTCTCGAAGCCGAGTATCGGTAGGCGGGGGGGTCAGCCAGCAGTCGGCAGTAGACAGAAGACGCCACGCGGATCACGTTCCGGGTGGCGTCTTTGTGTACGTGGGGAATCTTTGTCGGTATGGATACGTAAGTATTCTGTAAGGGCGGGCTGCTATGGTACTCGTGGAGCCACCCGATTGTCGGCCTCATTGCGGGGTGTGGAGTGTTCGCGAACAGTGTTGATCGTGAGGTGGGCGGGTGACGCAGCGTATTCTGGTGGTGGACGATGAGCCGAGCATCCGCGAGGTCGTGTCGCTCTACCTCAAGCGCGAGGGGTACAGCGTGCGCGAGGCGGTGGACGGCGAGGATGCCCTGCGCGCCGCATACGAGTTCGCGCCGGATCTAATCGTGCTCGATCTGATGCTGCCGAAGAAGGATGGCATGGAGGTCTTCCGCACGCTGAGCGTGAAACACCCCGTGCCGGTCATCATGCTCACGGCGCGCGGGCAGGAGACAGACCGCATCGTCGGGCTCACCATCGGTGCGGACGATTACGTGACCAAGCCCTTCAGCCCCGCCGAACTCGTCGCCCGCGTCAAGGCGGTGCTGCGCCGCGCGGGCACGAACGCCGCCGCCGCCGTCGATCCCGCCGCGCGTCCGCTCATCTTCCCCGGCCTGACGGTGGACCCGCGCTCCCGCACCGTGCTCGTTAATGGCGTGGAGGCGACGCTCACCGCGACGGAGTTCGACCTGCTGAACGAGTTGGCGCGGCATCCCGGCCAGGTCTTCACGCGGGAGCAATTGCTCGATCGCGTTTGGGCCGAGGAATTCTACGGCGACGCGAGCACCGTCACCGTCCACATCCGCCGCCTGCGGCAGAAGATCGAGCCGGAACCGGACAACCCGACTTTTGTTCAGACGGTCTGGGGCGTGGGATATCGCTTCCGTGCACCGAAAGAAGGGGTGTAACAATGCGGGTGGAGGGGGTTGAGGGGTGGGCCATGCCCGATTCCACGATGCGACGGCGGTTTCTGCGTGCGTTTGGGGTCGTCTGTGTCGCGTTCGCGGCGGTGGAGGTGATGGCCGCCCTCCTTTTCCAGCCCTCGATGGGCGACCTGGGGAAGATTGCCGCCTTTCTTCTGCTCTCGTGGCTGCTTTCGCTCGGTGTGATGGGACTGGGGTATGGCCTGCTGAGGACGGAGATATTCCCCTCGATCCGGGCGCGGATCATCGTCGCACTCATCGCCGGGTCGGTCGTGGCGCTGATTAATGTGCTCGTCTCCGCGCTCCTCATGTTCGCCTCCCGGCACGATGTCCTCCTGCTGATCGTCCTCTCGCTTTTCGCGGTCGTTGTCAGCGTAGCACTGGGCGCGGTGCTCGCCGGGTCGCTCACCGACCGCTTGCACGCGGTGAGCGACGCGGCGGCGATGCTGGCGATGGGCGACCTGAGTGCGCGCGTCCCCCCACCGGCGGCCGACTCCGCGCGCGAGGTGCGCGCACTGACGCTCGCGTTCAACAGTATGGCGTCGCAATTGGAGACGGCGGCAATTCGGCGCGCGGACGATGACGAGGCGCGCCGGATGCTCGTCGCCGCCATCTCGCATGATCTGCGCACGCCGCTCGCGTCCGTCCGCGCCATGATCGAGGCGATCACGGACGGTGTCGTGACGGACCCTGAAACGGTCGCGCGTTTTCACGCGACGATGGGCCGCGAAATCCGCACACTCTCCGCGCTGATTACCGATCTCTTCGAACTCTCGCAAATCGAAGCGGGCCAACTCGCCCTCTCGCTCGCCCCGGCGACGATCCCGGACCTGATCGCGGAAGTCGTCGAGGGGTTGGCGGCGCAGGCGGCGGCGCGGGCGATTCACATCGCCTCCGGCGTCGAGGGCGTGGTCGGCCCCGTCGTGATGGACACGCCCGCCGTGCGCCGCGTGCTCACGAACCTCGTGCAGAACTCGCTGCGTCATACGCCCGCCGATGGCACCATCGCCGTGACCGCGCGTGCCGTCGCCGATGGTGTGCAGGTGGACGTGGTCGACTCCGGCGAGGGCATCCCCGCCGCCGACCTGCCGCACATCTTCGAGCGGTTCTACCGGGGCGAGAAGTCGCGCTCCCGCGAGACCGGCGGTGCGGGGCTTGGCCTCGCCATCGCCCGTGGTTTCGTCGAGGCGCACGGTGGCCGCATCTGGGTCGAGAGTGAGGCGGGCCACGGGACGCGCTTCTCCTTCACCCTGCCACGGACGCCGCAGACGACCTGAAAGTAGCGAGTAATAAATAACGAACAACAAATATTTAGCGAAGAAGTACTATGACAGGAGTCCCTGGCTACGGGCCACTCGTTACTCGCTACTTCCCGAATATTTGGCAAGAATCTTGCGGTTGTGCGTCTGCATAACATTCCCTGTTGTGCTTCAATCAAATGAGGATTGTGGGAAAGCGTCACGCGTGGTAGTCTGTGTATATTATGACAATACACCAAAACATGTGTGGGGTTAGAGAGTGCATGAGACGGAGGGATGGCCATGGTCTATCTGGCCACGCAGGAAGTTGTAGAGCGCGTCCGCCCGCTTTTAGATCATCTCGCGACGCGCACCATCGATAAGGCGCGACTGCTCCAATACCTCTCCGCGATGGCCGGTGTGGAGTGGGATCTGTTCGAACTCGTCGGGCGCGTGCAGACGGATGAGGGCGAGTGCATCGCGATCCGGGACTGCGCCTCCCACGAGGACTTCAACCTTCCGTACCCCACCTGTCTCCCTCGCCATCTCGAACCGCTGGTGATCGCGGAGTATGTGCGCCTCGCCGCCGCCCGCCCGCTCACAACGATGGATGCACGGTTGTTCGACTACTTCTTCGGCGGCGGCTATTGCGTCGGGTGTCGTTGGCTCGGCGAGCGGCAAGTCTGCCGGGAGTGCCAGTACGCGGGCAACCCGATCAACTTCGAGCCGTTCAACCCCGAGGCCGCGCCGCCGCTACCGCTCGAACCGCCCACATTCAACTTCGACGTGCGGTAGTTTACCTCGCAACATTCCGCAGTTGTCTATTGGGGGTTCGTTTAGCCACGAAGGCACAGAGGACACAGAGAAAAGAAGAGAGAGATGGGAGACAAAACACGCTGATCTCCGTTATCACTCTTTTTCTTCTCAGTGTTCTCTGTGCCTCTGTGGTTTAATCTTTCAATCTTTCGATTGATGTGGGGGGTGTATGGCCGAGTACGAGAACATTCTGGTCGAGCAGGAGGACGGGGTTGCGGTCGTGCGGCTGAACCGGCCAAAGGTGCTCAACGCGCTCAGCGGGCCGTTGATGACCGAGTTGGTCGAAGCATTGGAAGGCCTGGACGCGGACCGTGCGGTGCGCTGCATCGTCCTGACGGGCAACGAGCGGGCGTTCGCGGCGGGCGCGGACATTGCGGAGATGGCGGACGCATCGGCGGTCGAGATGATGCAGCGGAACCAGTTCGAGCGATGGGAGCGCATCCGCAAGGTGCGGACGCCAATCGTCGCGGCGGTGAGCGGTTTCGCCCTCGGCGGCGGCTGTGAGTTGGCGATGATGTGCGACATGATCGTCGCGTCCGAGTCTGCGCGGTTCGGGCAGCCGGAAATCCTTATCGGTGTCATCCCCGGTGCGGGCGGCACGCAACGGCTCACCCGCACGGTCGGCAAGGCGCTGGCGATGGAGATTGTGCTGACGGGGCGGCAGATCACCGCGCGGGAGGCGCACGCCGCCGGACTGATTAACCGCGTCGTGCCGAACGAACTTTGCCTCGAATCCGCCGTGCAACTGGCGAGGGAGGTTGCGGCGCGGCCCCCTATCGCCGTGATGTTGGGCAAGGACGCCGTGCTCAAGGCGTTCGACACGACGCTCGAAGCGGGCCTCGACGCCGAGCGCAAGAATTTCTTCCTCCTCTTCGGCACCGAGGACAAGCGGGAGGGGATGCAGGCCTTCCTCGAAAAGCGCCCGCCACAGTGGAAAGGGAAGTAGCGAGTAACGAGTAACGAGCAACCAGATGCCGAGGCAAATTCCCCTCGCTACTCGCTACTCGTTACTCAGAAGGAGGTCCCGATGGCATACGAAACGATCATGTCCGAGACTGCGGATGGCGTGCTGACGCTGACGCTCAACCGCCCGGACGTGCTGAACGCCGTGACGGATACGATGCTGCACGAGTTGCAGGACGCCCTCAAGAACGCGGAGCGGGACGCGGCGGTGCGCTGCCTCGTGCTGACGGGCGCGGGACGCGGCTTCTGCGCGGGGCAGGATCTGAACGCGGGGGTGACGGTAGGAGACGGGAAACGACCCTCCATCGGCGACCATCTGCGCCAGGGCTACAGCCCGATAATCCGCCGACTGCGGGCGATAGAGAAGCCGGTGATCGCGGCGGTGAACGGCGTCGCGGCGGGCGCGGGCGCGAACATCGCCCTCGCGTGCGACATCCGCATGGCGAGCGAGAACGCGGCGCTCGTGGAGTTGTTCGTCAAGATCGGGCTGGTGCCGGATTGCGGCGGCACGCTCTTCCTGCCCCTGCTCGTCGGGTACGGGAAGGCGGCGGAACTCGCCTTCACCGGCGACCGCATCGACGCAGAGGAGTGCTACCGGCTCGGCCTCTTCAACCACGTCGTGCCCGCTGACGCGCTGATGGAGCGGACGCACGCACTGGCGGTGCGGCTGGCGGCCATGCCAACGAAGGCAATTGGCCTGACGAAGCGCGCCTTCAATCGTGCCGTCATGCCCGACCTCGACGCCGTGCTCGACTACGAGGCGGATTTGCAGGAGATCGCGTCCCGCACCGCCGACTACGTGGAGGGCACCGCCGCCTTCCGCGAGAAGCGCACGCCGCAGTTTACGGGGAAGTAGCCAGTAGCCAGTAGTCGGTAGGCGGTAGACAGGGATACCGTTTCCCTCTCCGGCTACTGGCTACTGGCTACCGACTACGATGAACCGGTAGAATGACACGGACGTATGAAGGAGTGGGTTGGCGTGGGGATCGTCCCGCGCGGAGTATTGGGACACACCCGCAAGGACGCGGGCATGACAAAGGGGTATGCATGCGACGAGGATGGCAAATCATCGGTACGGTAATGATGGCAGTCGCGCTGATTGGCCCGATGGCGGTGCAGGCGGCGTCCGGCTACGCCTCGCCCATGATCGAGGCGAACTGGCAGCAGGCGGAGCGCGTGCAGCCGAACTTCTGGGGGCCACTGGCGACCGCGCGCGACGGTCAGATGGAGGCATATAAGGAAGCGCCCGGCGGGAAACGGACCGTTCAATACTTCGACAAGGCGCGCATGGAGCAGTTCGACCCGAATCCGCGTGTCACGACCGGCCTGCTTACGGTGGAACTCAAGAGCGGCAAGGTCCAGCTCGGGGACGGCACCTTCGAGACACGCAGCCCCGCGCAGGTCAACATGGCTGGCGACCCCGGCGGGAACGGGCTGACGTACGCCGACCTCGCCAAACTGAACGAAAAGTACGACAACGCCCCCACCACGCCGAGCGCGTGGGTCTACGGGAGCGACCGCACCTTTCACGCCCTGACGAACGATGAGGGACGACAGTACGCGGGCCAGTTCGACGCGCCCTCCGGCGACACATTCGTCTATCAACAGGACCCGTCGGGGCGCTTCGGGCAGTTCGTCTACGCGCCGTTTGTCGATTTCATCAACCGTCTGACCGCCGCGAGCGTCCCCGTCGAGCAGACGCCGGGGTACGCGATCTCCCCGGTGATGGTCGCGCAGGTGCAGATCGGTGGGAAGGCGACGACCGTCTTCGTGCAGGCGTTCGAGCGGCGCGTGCTCACGTACAACCCGAACAACCCCGCCGCGTTCCGCGTCGAGTTCGGCAACATCGGCCAGCATTACTATGGCTGGCGGTACGGCGGGTAATCGGGAGAATTCAACCCCTGACCCTTTCCTAACGCGGGAGGGGATCGGGGGATGGCTATTCGTCCGTTGCCGCCTTGAATGTGACCGTGAAGACGCTGCCGACATCCACCGCGCTTTCGAGCGCGATGGCGCCGCCCATCATCTCCACCAGTTGACGCGCCACCGCAAGCCCGACGCCTGCGCCCGCCTGGGTGCACGTATACTCCGTTTCGATGCGCTCGAATGGCTCGAAAATGCGCGCGGCATGCTCCGGCGCGATGCCGATGCCCGTGTCGCGCACGGCGATGGCGACCGCGCCACCGTTCGTGGTCGTCTCGACGGTGATAGCGCCGCCCGTCGGGGTGAACTTGTAGGCGTTGACGAGGAGGTTGAGCACCACCTGCTCCAGCCGCGCGGTGTTCGCGTGGATGGGCGGCAGATTGCTGGAGGACGAGACGGTGAATTGCAGCCCCTTGCTGCTCATGAGCGCCTGTACCGCCCGCTCGCACCACTGTACAACGGTCATCACGTCCACGCGCTCCGGCACGACGGTCAGGCGGCCCGCGCCGATCTGCACGATATCGAGCAGGTCGTTCACCTGCGTTAGCAGGAGGCCGCCGCTCGCCACGATGTCCTCGGCCATTCCACGCCGCGCCGCCGCGCCAATCGAGTCGTTCTCCACGATGATGTGCGCGAAGCCGAGGATCGCGGTCAGCGGCGTCCGCAGCTCGTGCGAGACGGTCGCGAGAAATTCATCCTTCTGCCGGGCCGCCGCTTCGAGCACGTCCAATCGCTCCCGCACCGCCTGGAGTGTGCGGATGTGGGCGATCCGCGCCCCCGCCTGTGCGGCGGCCCGTTCGAGCGTCGCGAGCGCGGTCGCATCCATTGCCGGGGTCGCGCCGCGTGCGGCGGCGTAGAGAACGCCGACCGGCTCACCATCGGGGTGCATGGGCACGGAGGCGAGCGTGTGGTAGCCCCGCGCCACAGTCGTCGCGGTCAGCGGTACTTCGCGCAGAGACCGCACGCGGGGTGCGGCGGCCGCGATGCCTGGGAAGCCGCTCGCGCACGCGGCGAAGAGCGCGGCCATCGCGCCATCACTTTCCGGCGTGCGGGATGCATACGCGACGAGTTCGCCGCCCGCCGCGCCGTGGGCGACGACTCCGGCACAATCCGCCCATGTGGCGGTCAGTTCCGCCAGCCCCTGCAAGATCGCGGCTCCATCCGTAGCTGCGCCACATGCCTCCGCGACCGCCGCAATGTACGCCGCATCCCGCGCGCGCCGCTGCTCATCGGCGACGCGGCGCACATGCTCGTGCTCGCGTGCCCGGTACACCGAAACATCTGTGAGCGTCAGTACGGAACCGACAATCGCCCCATCCATCCGCCACGGCGCGGCGGAAAGGAGTATCGGGAGTGTTTGTCCCTCCCGATGGCGATACTCAACCTCGATATTCGTGATTGTCTCGCCCGCGATGACCCGCGCGTGGAAGCAAGCGAAACGCTCATCTTCCTCCGGTGGCACGGTGGGGAGCCGCGTGCCGGTCACTTCCCGCGCGGCGTACCCGAAGAGCGTTTCCGCGCCTCGGTTCCATCCCATCACGGCGCCGGATGCGTCGATGTGGATCAGTGGCCCCACACCTGTGTTTGTGTCGAGTGTCGCTTCCTCGGTATGTGTCGCTGGTGCGGTGAATGACTCTCGCGCCCCCGCATGATGAGGACCCTGCGAATCTCGCGCGGGGTCGCCGGAGATGGCCTCTCGCTTGTGCATCGTCGGTGCGTGTCGCGTTTTGTCATGATTGTGAAGCGGAGAAGGCTTCCGCCAGATCGTATCCGTTGCCATCGTCACTCCCACATACGTTGTACGAAAGATGCTACAAGGATGCGCGGTGCGTGATGCACTCGCTCCTGCCCCTTCCACCCGAGACCGCACGCACGTTCGTCGGTGGGCCTGCATCCGGCGTGTTCTATTGGTCTTAACGCGACTAGACATTATTTTGTTACGTCAGACCTGTTTTACAGTCTATATCAAAAACACTTTGAGATGCAAGAAAATGTACGTCTCATGCGCGAGCCAAGCGGATTAATTGAGCGGTAGCCAATGGCATCTGACATCCAGACATAACCCGGTTCAATAAGCAGAATCATGGTGGTGGCAGGCTAAAGCTCGCCACCACTGGGAAAATGCCGTTCTGTCCGGATGTCAGTTGGCATTGGTTGTCGCGTATGCAGTCGCTCCGGTACAATCTACTGGTTGTGGGAGGATAGAGACACTGGGGAAGAGACGGCGACCGCAGACATATCGGAGGCGCAACAATCGGCGACCACGGGAGCGGAATGCGTTGCTGCTCCTGATTCTTGTCGCGACCGTTATTTCCGTCGTCATGTGGCGTACCGCGCAACCCTCCCGGCCCACGCGGGCCACCGTCGCGAGCATCAACCCGACAAGTGTCATCTCGACCGCGAGCGCGAGTACGACCGCGAACGCGACGGCGCGCCAGAATGCGCCAAAGGTCTTTCGGACGCTGCGCCCCGCCATCGATGATCTGATTCAGCAGTACGCCACGCAGGGAATCACGCGCGTCGGCGTGGTCATCGAGGACGATCGCACCGGCGAGACGCTCGAACAGAACGCTGATGCGTCGTTCGCATCGGCGAGCCTCTATAAACTCTTCGTGCTGTGGCGGACGCAGATCGAAATTCGGCAAGGCAGGCTCTCGGACGGCTCACTCCTGCCGCTCACCGCCGCGAACGACGCATCAGCGGAGGATGGATACGTGCTCGGCCCGTACGGCGACACGGTGACGGTCGCCGATCTTCGCCGCCTGATGATCAGTTCGAGCAGCAACACCGCCGCGCAGGTGCTCACGCAGTGGTTTGGCTTGGGGACGATTGAGCAGTTGCTGCGGGCGAACGGATTCACGGCGACCAGCGTGCTGGACGAGCCGCGCACCACCGCGCGGGAGGTAACGCGCTTCCTCGAAGGGGTGGTGAACCGCAACCTCGATCCCCACCTGCAACCTGACGATTACGCCCTGATGCTCACGCTCCTCAAGGAGCAGCAGGTGAATACCAAGCTCTCGATTGGGTTCCCCGACGGCACCGTCTTCGCGCACAAGACCGGCGACATCCCCGGCGCGCACCACGACGCGGGGGTGGTTTTCCTGCCCGATGGCCGCTCAATCACGATCACCGTGCTCACTGGCGGCGATTACGACGCGAGCGTCCGCTTCCAGCACGATCTCGCGGAACTCCTCTGGCAGGACCAGGCGGGCCGCAACTGATTCGCCGCATCGTGTTCGGCCGATCTGTCGCGAGCCGGGCTTCGTCACGCGCCCGCTGCGTCCTCGGCCGGCGTCGTGGGTGGGTTGTTGGCGAGGGCATCGCCGATCGCGGCGATGACGACGGCGCGGAGGGTGTCGGCTTCCCGCGCGCGGATCGCCTGGAAGGCATCCACAAGGGCATCCCCACGATCCGGCACATCGGTGGGCAGGGCCGCGAGGAGCGCGGCGCGGTACACCTCGGCGGCGGCGGCGCGCGCGATGCGTCCCGGCTTCCCCCGCACGCCACCGAGCGCGGCGAGCACGCGCGGGTCGCCGAGGGGCGGCTGCAAGAGTTCCTGCACCCGCACCCGCGCCTCGATGCGCGGCTTCGCCCGGTTCGCCGCCTGCACCGCCGCCTCCCACGCGCTCCCCGCGCGCCGGACGCGCTCGTGCGCCCATGCGAGCGCGGTCTCGTACTGATCGTCGGCGGGTGGATCAACCGGGATGCGCGCCACGGTCAGCGGTATCGCGGACTCCCGCCACATGCCGAGCAGCAGATGTGTTGCGAGGACGAGCAGCACCGCGACATCGACCGAAGCGTCTGCCTCGATCAGTTCATCGGTGCCGTCCACGAGGGCGCGCGCGAACGGGCCGGTCGGCACGACCTGGAGCAGATCGACACCCCGCAGGGTGACGCTGATGAGGTGCGACCGCTCCGGCAGGCGCGGGCGGGGCATCCCGGAGGGTCGCGCCCCGTCAAGGATCAGATCGTTGAGGATGCGACGCGGTGTGAGGATGTAGCCGTCCGTCGCGGGCGTCCCCGGTGGCGCGAGCGCGGCGATGATTGCCTGCGCGAGCGGCCCACCCTCGACGAGGATGCGCCCCGTCGTTTCGGCGGAGACCTGCGCGGCATCGACGGTATCGAGACCGAGTTTCGCGTCCGCCCCGGCGATTGCCGTCTCGTCGCCCCGCGTGACGAGGAAGAGGAAATCGGGCTGCCGCAGCCCGCGCCCGGAGCATTCGAGTGCGATGGCGGGGTCCGCGCCGAAGGGGAGCGCCGCCTGCAGCAACGCGCCGTCCGGCAGCGTCTTCTCCACCAGTGCATGCACGCGCGGGAGCAGGTACTCCTCCCAGGCGATGCCGAGCGTCTGGCTGCCGCCGTAGGGATTGGCACGGTCGCGAACCGCACGGTCCAGCAGGGAACGCGCGGCGGCAATGGCGGTGCGGGAAGCAGGCAAGCGGCGGAGTATCCTTTCGTGGCACGCGCACATGCGCCGTCGCCACGCATCCTACCACTTCGGATAGGGAAAGTAGTCAGTAGATCACGTGGTCAATAGCGAATTTAGCCCATCCTGATGCGATAAATCCTAGTTAGTAAACCCGATCATAGTTTAGCGCACCCTGACGGTCTCAACAGAGTTTACAGAGGAAGTGCCGGAAAGCCCATCCCGTATACGGGTGGGATGAATGGCACCCAATCTGACATCCAGACATAAATGGGTGCAAGCGCGAAGAAACATGGTGGTACGGGCTGAAGCCCAATGCGGTTCAGTTAAGCAAAAAAGCGCGGATTCCGGTATGGTGAAGGGAGTCTCACCACCCTTTCCCAAAGGAGTCCGCGCATGTCGCTTATCATACGCCCGCGCGACGGTTTCGCCACCCTCCACGCCCACTTGTCGCTCGACGCCCTCGGTCAGGTCGTGCCGCGCGCGACGATCATTGCCGTCCTCGACGCCTGCCATGCGCACGAGGCGCGCACCCGCAAGCTGCCCGCCGTGCTCGTCGTGCTGCTCTGTATCGCCATGAACCTCGCTGCCGCCGATGCCCTCACCCATGTCTTCTTCCGCCTCGTCCCTATTCTGCGCTGGCGCTTGCCCGATCCCGGCACCGCCCGCGTCAGCAAGAGCGCCTTGTCGCAGGCGCGCTACCGCCTCGGCGCGCGCCCGCTGGTCGCCCTCTTCCATCACGTCTGCCGCCCCCTCGCCACCGCCACGACCCCCGATGCCCTGCTCTTCGGCCTGCGCCTCTTCGCTCTCGACAGCACCGTCTTCGACCTCCCCGACACCCCCGCCAATGACGCCGCCTTCGGACGGCCCCGTAACGGGCGTGGCGATGGCGCGTGGCCGCAAGCGCAACTGCTCGCGCGGTGCGAGTGCGCCACCCATGTGGTCTGTGATGCGGGTCTCTGGCCCTGCGCCGCCAGCGCCGCGCGGGTCGGCAGGCGGCTGGTGCGCGGTCTGACCAGGGGGATGCTCGTGCTGTGGGATCGCGAGTTCCACTCCTTCGCCCTGCTCGCCGCCACGCGCGCCCGCCACGTTCATCTGCTCGGTCGCCTCCCCGCTGGTGCCCGCCCGACCGTCAGCCGCACCCTCGGCGATGGCACCCAACTCGTGCGGGTCGAGCCGACCGACCGCCACCAGCGGCGGCACGGCACGCACCTGCTGCTGCGCCTGATCCGCTACACCCTCGATGATCCCGCCCGCCCCGGCCACGTGGTCGAGCATCGGCTCGTCACCTCGCTCCTCAATCCGCGCTTCGCTCCCGCACAAACCCTCGTCGAGGCGTCTCACGCCCGCTGGGAGTTCGAGCTGGCGGCGGACGAACGTGAAGACCCACCAGCGCCCCGGTACTCCCGTGCGCAGCCAGAAGCCCGTCGGGGTCGTCCAGGAACTTTATGCCCTGCTGATCGCCCACTATCTCGTGCGCGCAATGATGGTGACAGCAGCGCAGACGGTCGCGCTGCCCCCACCCGCCTGAGCTTCCTCGGTGCCTTGCGCGTGATCCGCGAGACACTCCCCGTCCTGCAAGGCACCCCGCCGACCGTGCAGCGACGCTGCTACCGGCAACTGCTCGCCGACCTCGCCGCCGTACGGTTGCCGCCCCGACCGAACCGGGCACAGCCGCGTGTCGTCAAGCAGCAGCAATCCCCCTACGCCGTCAAACGCCCCCACCATCGCCACTGGCCCCAACCCGCCAAACCCTTCCGCGATGCCATCTTCCTGCTAAACTGAACCGCATTGGGCT
>JAABUT010002097.1_pt1 | contig 20298 bp, 21 predicted proteins | sample 5559281 | NCBI WGS metagenome assembly JAABUT01 (sample SAMN10711880, study PRJNA513359) | rock metagenome | isolation source: Antarctica rocks | place: Antarctica: Victoria Land, Ricker Hills nord | collected 2016-01-04
CGGCGCGCACGCAGCACGCACCCCGGCTCATCCCGATCACCGCGGCGCACGTCGACAGCTGCCTCTACCACGGCCCGTCGAGCCAGGACTTCGTGCAGCGGCTGCTCGACGGCGGGGCGCAGGTGCGGGTGCCTACCACGCTGAACGTCGGCGGTGTGGACCTCAACCGACCCGATCTGTTCGTCGGCACCGCGCAGGCCCATGACGGCGCGGCGCGCCTGATGGACAGTTACGCGCAGCTCGGTTGCCGACCGACCTTCACCTGCGCGCCGTACCAGCTGCCCGGGCGACCTAACACCGGCGACGACGTCGCGTGGGCGGAGTCGAACGCGATCGTCTTCGGCAACAGCATGATCGGCGCACGCACGAACCGCTATGGCGACCTCATCGACGTCTGCGCCGCCATCACCGGCAAGGTGCCGTACTCGGGCCTGCACGTGCCCGCCAACCGTGCCGCACGCGTCGTGTTCGACCTCGACCCCGACGCGCTGCGCATCGATGCCGATCTACTGCCCGCCCTGCTCGGCCTGCATGTGGGACGACGCGTCGGCACGCACATCCCCGTGCTCACCGGGCTTGCGGATGTGATCCTCGACGAGGACTGGGCGAAGGCTTTCGGTGCAAGCGCTGCATCCGGTGGCGGAGTCGCGATGTTCCACGTCGCCGGGTGGACGCCCGAGGCGCCGGACCTCGACACCGCCCTGCAGGGCCGTGAACCGCTGCGCCGCGAACCCGTCCACGCCCAGGACCTGCGCACGCTGCACCGTGAGCTGACCACTGCAACGCGCGACAGCCGGCTGGGCGGCGTCAGCATCGGCACACCGCACCTGTCGCGCGACCAGCTGGTCGCCATCGCCGCACAGCTCGACCGACGGCGGGTGAGCGTACCGACGTTCGCGACGACCAGCCGCGCCGTGGCGGCGGCGGAGCCGGACGCTGTGCAGCAACTCGAGGACTGCGGCGTCACCATCGTGCGCGACACCTGCACCTACGGCCCGTCGAAGGTGATCACACCAAACGGCGCCATGATGACCAACTCGGCGAAGTGGGCGTACTACGCGCCGTCGCAGCTCGGCTACCAGGTCGTGCTCGCCAGTCGCGTCGACTGCGTCGAGAGCGCAGTCGGCGGACGAATCCTGACCGGCGACGTCGATGCCTGACGTGTGGTGCGCGGGGGAGTTGCTCGTCGGCGGGCCGGCCGCGGGTGAGCTCGTCGCGCTGGTCGAGCCGGTCAGCTTCTGGGGCGGCGTCGACGACGAGACCGGCGCGATCATGGATGTGCGGCACCCGCAGCACGGCACCCTGCTCGGCGGATCGGCGCTGCTGCTCGGCGCCAGCCGCGGCTCCAGCTCCTCTGCGAGCACCTTCCTGGAATGCGTGCGCCGCGACACCGCGCCGGCGATCCTGCTGCTCACCGATCCCGACACGATCCTGGTCGTCGGCGCAGCGGCTGCACACGAGTTGTACGGGCACGGGCCATCCGTCGTGCTGCTGCCCGACCGGCCCGATCCGGCGGGTGTCGGCGCAGTGCGGCTCGACGGTGCCGGACGCCTGTACGCCGAACCCGTCGCGGCGAAGGCGGGGTGAGCCGGTGCCGGCGAGATTCCTGACCGAGGCCGACGTCCGTGCGCAGCTGCCGATGAGTCGTGCGGTCGACGCGGTGCGAGAGGCGTTCGTCGCGCTGGCGGCCGGCGAGTTCGAACTGCCGCTGCGTACGGCGCTCGGTGACGGCCGGTTCCTGACCATGAGCGCCCGGCACGCGCCGTCGAACACCGCAGTCGTGAAGTCGGTCAGCGTCGACTTCGACCGGCGGCCTGCCGTCGACGGCGTCGTCGCATTCCTCGGGCTCGGCGACACCGCAGTGCTGACCATGCCTGCCGAAGCGGTGACCGCACTGCGCACCGGGGCCGTGTCCGGCGTCGCAACCGATGCGCTCGCGTCGGGCGACGCGCGGCGGCTCACGCTGATCGGCCTCGGCGGCCAGGCGGCGGACCAACTGCGCGCGGTGCGCGCCGTGCGCCCCATCGAGCAGGTGACGCTGGTCGCACGCTCGTCAGGGTCGGCGACCGACTTTGCGCAGCGGCACGCGCGCGAGCTGGCCGATGTCGACGTGCTGTGCGCGGAGCGCATCGAGGACGCGGTCGCCGGCGCCGACGTGATCTGCTGCGCCACCCCCGTCACCGAGCCGCTGTTCGCTCTCGCCGCACTTCCCGAGCGGGTGCACGTCAATGCGGTCGGTTCCTTTCGACCGACGATGCGTGAGCTGACCGACGACCTGCTCGCGGACGCCACTGTCGTCGTCGACCAGCGGGTGGCCGTCCTCGCCGAGGCCGGTGAGATCCGCCACGCCCTGGACTCCGGCGCCGTCAGCGAGGCCGACCTCGTCGAGCTGGGCGCCCTGCTCACGGACCCGGTCGAGACCGCCGCGCGCACCGTGTTCAAGAGCGTCGGCCTGGCGATCCAGGACTGGGCGATCGGCCGCGCCCTGAGCCGGGTCTGAGGGCGGAGGACACCGGGATGACCACCAGCAGTTCTGCCGAACGCAGTTCCGTGGACGGTGAGGCCGGCACGCCCGTACGAGTCGCGGCCAAACGACTGTGCGCCGACGGCGTCGTGACCATCGAGCTCGTCAGCGCGGCCGGTACGCCGCTACCCAAGTGGACGCCCGGCGCACACGTCGACATCGAGATCGCCGACCGGCATGTCCGGCAGTACTCGCTGTGCGGTGATCCCGCCGATCGCACCCGCTACCGGATCGGTGTCCTGCGCGAGACCTCCGGGCGCGGGACGTCACTGCACATCCACGACCACCTCGACGTCGGAGACGACATCGTCGTGCGCGGGCCGCGCAACAACTTCCCGCTACGGCCGGCGCCGCATTACGTGTTCGTCGCAGGCGGCATCGGCGTCACCCCGCTGCTGCCGATGATCCGCGCGGCGGCAGCCGCAAACGCCGACTGGCAGCTGGTCTACGGGGGTCGTTCGCGGGCGTCGATGGCGTTCCTGGACGAGCTCACCCGACACGGCGAGCGAGTCCACGTGAGTCCGCAGGACGAGACCGGCTTGCTGGACCTCGCCGCGATCGTCGGCGAACCGCGCGACGACACGCTGATCTATTGCTGCGGCCCCGAGCCGCTGCTCGCCGCGATGGAGAATGCGTGCCGCGACTGGCCGGCGCAGGCATTACAGCTCGAGCGGTTCAGTCCCCGTCCGGCCGGCGCGCTGCACCTGCGACGTCGTTCGAGATCGTGCTCGAACAGAGCGGCCGGACGCTGACCGTGCCGGCGGACAAGTCGATCCTCGAGACCGTCCGCGCGGCCGGCGTCGGCGCGCTGTTCTCCTGCGAGGAAGGCACCTGCGGCACCTGCGAGACACGCATCGTCGACGGTGTCGCCGACCACCGCGATTCCATCCTCGACGACGAGGAACGAGAAGAGGGAGAGTCGATGATGATCTGCGTTTCGCGGGCCCGCACCCCACGCCTGGTGCTGGAACTCTAGGCCGCCGTGAAGATCAGCCGAATCCAGGTCTTCGAGTACGACGTAGCTTACTTCTACGGGCCGTACACGATGTCGCACGGCCGCGTGGCCGGCGCGCAGCGCTCGCTCGTCGTCTGCGTGACGACCGATGACGGCGTGCGCGGATGGGGCGAGACCTGCCCGAACGGGCGGCGCTACCTGCCCTCGTTCGCCGAGGCGGAACGCGAGGCGCTGCGATTGCTCGCGCCGGCGCTGATCGGGCGCGACCCGCGCAACCTCGCGCAGGTGAACGCGGCGATGGACGAAGTACTTCTGTCCGGCACGGCGGCCAAGGCCGCGCTGGACGTCGCCTGCTGGGACCTGCTCGGCCAGTACGCCGGCCTACCGGTGAGCGAGCTCCTGGGTGGGCGACGGCAGGAGACGGTGCCACTTTTCGTGGCCGCGCCGGTCGCGGCGCCGGATGTAACGGCGGCCTTCGTCGAGCGCGAGCTCGCCCAGGGCGTGCACACCATCCAGGTGAAGGTCGGCGACGCAGTCGACACCGACGTCGCCCGGGTACTCGCGGTGCTCGGCGTCGCCGGACCCGACTGCACCGTGCTGGTCGACGCCAACGGCGGGTGGACACTGTCCGCAGCGCTGCTGGCCGCCCGCCGGCTCGACGGGCTTCCGGTACGCCTGGAACAGCCGTGCCGCACGCTGACCGATTGCGCCGAGCTGTCCCGACACACGGCGTTGCCACTGATCGTCGACGAATCGGTGACCTCGATCGCCGAACTGGTGCGCGCGAAGACCGAGGTGGGTGCGAGCGGGGTGAACATCAAGACCGCGCGGCTCGGCGGTTTGACGAAAGCGCGGGCGCTGCGCGACACGGCCGAGGGCCTGGGCATGACGTTCACCGTCGACGACACCTGGGGTGGGTCGCTGGTGACGGCGCACAATGCCCACCTGGCGGCGAGCAGCGACCCGGAACTGCTGACCGGCACCACGTACTTCTCTGCATGGACCCAGCCGGCAGTCACCTCGTCCGGACCTCGGATGCTGTCGTCGGGCCGCGGCAGCGTCCCGACCGCGCCGGGGCTCGGAGTCGAGATCGACACCGAGGTGCTCGGGCCCGCCGTATGCGACATCTCGACAGCACGCTGACCATGAATTCGCGCATCAAGAGCAGGAGTGGCAGATGACCGAGCAGCAATCACCTGGGGCAGGAACCGTAACGGGAGTCGGCGGAGCCGGACCCGCGCAACCGCCGGGCGGTGCGACTGAGTACGGGCTGGCGGAGTTCGGTTACCGGCAGAACCTCAGCCGCGGCCGCATCCACAAGTTTTCCATGTTCTGCCTCAGCTACGCGTTCTTGTCCCTGCTCGTCGGGGCGACCACACTCACCGGCTTCGGCATCGCCGAGGCCGGACCGGGCTTCTGGTGGACCTGGCCGGCCATCGCGATCGGCCAGTTCATCGTGTCGTTGGTCTTCGCCGAACTCGCCGCAGAGTACCCGTTGGCGGGTTCGCTCTACACCTGGGCACGGACCGTGACGACTCCGCTGATCAGCTGGCTCTCCGGCTGGCTGGTCATCCTGGCCTGGACGGTCGCGATAGCTGCCGTCGGGCTCACCTGGCAGCTCGTCCTGCCGCAGATCTGGGACGGATTCCAATTCGTGGGTAATGGCAGCGATTCCGGTGACGTAGCCAAAAACGCCTTCGTGCTCGGCCTGGTGATGCTCGTAGGGTCCACGATTGTGAACGTGCTGCATGTGAAGGTCGCGACTGTGATCAACACTGTGGCCGTGGTGCTTGAGCTCGTCGTTGTGATGGCGCTGATCGTGCTGCTGTTCGCGCATGCGAAGCGTGGTCCGGGCGTCGTGCTGCACAGCGCAGGTACCGGCGCTGCACATTCCGGTGGCTACTTCGCTGCGCTGCTCGTGGCGGCCGCTGCACCCGGATTCGTGATCTTCGGATTCGACAGCGCCGGGACCCTGGCCGAGGAATCGGCCAACCCTCGGCATGAGGCGCCGCGCGCGATCATCAGGTCGGTCGTGGCGGCCGGAGTGTTTGGCATCCTGCTCGTGCTCTCCGTGCTGGTGTCGGTGAACAAGATCGACCTGAGTGCCATCGGCAACGGCGGCCTGCCATTCATCATCAAGCAGCAACTCGGAGAGGTGCTGGGCAACATCTTCCTGGTCGCGGTCGCTCTCGCGATCTTCGCCGCAGCTGTCGCGGTGCAACACGCGGCAGCGCGTCTGGTGTTCGCCATGGCGCGCGACAACTACCTGCCTGGTGGGGCGGCGTTGTCACGCTTGAACCCTCGTCAGTCACCGGCAGAGGCCGCTATCGCTGTCGGGGTGGTGGCGATCGCTCTGGTGGCCCTGAACCTCGTACAGAGCCAAGTGGTCGCCGCGTTGAGCGCGGTGGCCATCGTGCTCGCCTATCTCGCCTACCTGTGCGTCACCGTGCCGCTGTTGCGGCACCGCCTGCGCGGGACGTGGCCGCTCGCGAATTCGCAGGGCAGGGCGCCGTCGTGTGGGGCGCAGCTCTGGCATTCGACCTCGCCTGGCCGTGGAAAGACATCTACAACGCCACGCCCCCGTTCCACTGGTACCTGCGCTACGCGGCCTACCTGTTCGTCGGTCTGGTGGTAGGGCTCGGGGGGCTGTGGTTCCAGCTCTACCAACGCCACCGCACGGGTGTCGTCGAGCAGCACCGCGCCGATGCCGTACCCGATGCGGGGCGCACGGATTCGGTCCGCTGATGTGCCGACGTCATGGGGCCTGGACGAGAGAACCACCGGCTGCCCAGTCACCGGGCGGCACGTCGCGGAACAGCACCAGGACCCCGGACGCGTCGGTCCTGCCGTCCTCGGCCACCGCAGCGGTGATGCGCTCGGCCACAGCCTGCTTCTGTTCAGCGGTGCGTCCCTCGAGCCATTCGACCGTCACGATCGGCATGGCATCCTCCTCGTCGCTCGTCGACACCCGATGTTTCAATTATCGCGCGGACCGCGGAAGGCAGCTCGGCCGGCACCTCGCCGACCCCACAGGACACAGCGCAGCGCGGAGGACAACATGAAGGACCGGACGGTTCACCCCTGCGTGATCGGCAGCGAGCTGGTCGCGACGAGCGGGCAACTCGACGTGCTCGATCCGGCGACCGGCAAGGTTTTCGCGCACACGGCGCGCGGAACGGGCGAGCACATCGACGCCGCGGTGACCGCCGCCCGCGCGGCCTCGATGCAATGGGGGCGCGAACCGGTACGCGAACGTTCGGCGGTGCTGCGCCGCATCGCGGACCTGCTGCGCCGTGACCGTGCGGAGCTCGCGGCGCTGGAGAGCCAGGACACCGGCAAGCCTCTGACCCAGGCACGGGCCGACGCCGATGTTGCCGCCCGCTACTTCGAGTACTACGCGAACACCCTCGAAGCCTTCTTCGGCCACACGCTGCCGCTCGACAACGACATCCACGCCTACACCCGACCGGTGCCTTTCGGCGTCACCGGTCACATCATCCCGTGGAACTACCCGTTGCAGATCGGCTGCCGTACGGTGGCGCCAGCCATCGCGGCCGGCAACTGCGCGGTGGTGAAGCCGGCCGAGGATGCGCCGCTCACGGTGTTGCGGCTCGGTCGGCTGGCGCTCGAGGCGGGCCTGCCGCCCGGCGTGCTCAACGTCGTGCCCGGCCTCGGTGCGGAGGCGGGTGCCGCGCTGGCCGCACACGCGGGCATCGACCACTTGTCGTTCACCGGTTCGGTCGACGTCGGGGCGCGCGTCGCCGCGGCGGCCGCCGCCAACGTCATCCCCACCGCGCTCGAACTCGGCGGCAAGTCGCCCAATGTCGTGTTCGGCGACGCCGACCTCGATCGCGCAGTGCCGATCATCGTGAGATCGGTGATCCAGAACGCGGGGCAGACCTGCTCGGCCGGCTCACGTCTGCTCCTGCACGAGAGCGTGCGCGACCGCGCACTCGACATGATCGGTGCCGCACTGGGTGCGCTGTCCATCGGCAGCGGTCTGTCCGATCCGGACCTCGGTCCGCTGATCTCGGCCAAGCAGCTGCACCGCGTCCAGGCGATGGTCGAGCGCGCGTTGCCCGACGCGACCCGGCACAGCCGTACGGGGGTCGTGGACGTGCCTGTGGACGGTTTCTACTACCCGCCGACGTTGCTCGCCGATGTCGACCCGCAATCCGAGATCGCGCGTGAGGAGGTGTTCGGACCGGTCGTTGCGGCCACCACGTTCGCCGACACGGACGAGGCCATTGCGCTCGCCAACGGTACCGACTACGGGCTGATCGCCGCCGTCTGGACCCGGGACCTGGACACTGCACATATTGCGGCGGAACAGATCCGCGCCGGCCAGGTGTACCTGAACACCTACGGCGCCGGCGGGGGAGTCGAGTTCGCGTTCGGCGGGTTCAAGAAGTCTGGATACGGGCGAGAGAAGGGCTTCGAGGCATTGGCGGCGTTCTGCCAGACGAAGACCGTCGTACTTCGGGTGGGCAGGTGAGTCGAGCCGGTGGCCTGGGGCAGCTCGCCGGCGTCCGGGTCGTGGACTTCAGCCAGGCCCTCTCCGGCCCGTACTGCACGCTGATGCTGGCCGACCTCGGCGCCGATGTGATCAAGATCGAGAACCCGGACCGGGGAGATGACTCACGGCATTGGGGGCCACCGTTCGTCGGCGCGGACGCTGCATATTTCATGTCGGTCAACCGGAACAAGCGCAGCGTCGCCTGCGATCTCAAGGATCCTGCCGGCCTGCGCATTGTCACCGAGCTCGTCCAGACGGCCGACGTCGTTGTGGAGAACTGGCGTCCCGGTACCGCCGCCCGGCTCGGCGTGGGTGCCGAGCGACTGCGCGCGACGAACCCACGCCTCGTCTACTGCTCCATCAGCGGATACGGGCAGGACCGGGGACCGTTGTCGGGTTACGACCAGATCGTCCAGGGCACCAGCGGCGTCATGCCGATGACCGGGCCACCGGGCGTGCCCACCAAGTGGGGCGTGCCGATCGGCGACATCGCCGCAGGCATGTTCGCGGCAGCATCGATCACGGCTGTTCTCCTTGAACGCGAGCGCACCGGGACCGGGCGCGTTATCGACATCGCCATGCAGGACAGCCTGGTCTCGATGCTCACCCACCATGCAGCGCGTCACCTGCACACCGGCGTGGTGCCGCCGTCCGATCACAACGGACACTCGACGATCGTGCCGTACGGCACCTTCCGGACCGCCGACGGATTCGTCAACGTCTGCGTGGGCAACGACTCCCAGTTCCACCGGCTCTGCGAGGCCCTCGACCGGCGCGATCTTGCCGCCGACCCGCGATTCGCGACGAACCCGCTGCGAGTGACGGCGAAGCAGGACCTGCTCGCCGTCGTCGACCCGATCTTCGCAGCGTTGACCACTGCGCAGGTCGTGGCCGCGCTCGAGCGCGTCGGCGTGCCGGTCGGCGCGGTGCGCGACATCGGTGAGGTACTCGCCGACCCGGCGACGGCACAACGGCACATGCTGCTCGATTTCGATCGCGCCGACGTCGCCGGCGTTCGGGTCGTCAACACCCCGTGGAAGATCGACGATGCGGCCCCATCGGTGCGGCGGCCGCCGCCGCGTCTCGGCGAGCACACCGACGAGGTGCTGGGCGAGCTGTCGGCGGCCAGGGCAGCGGGATCGACCGGCGGACGAGGCGTTAACTATTGTTAGTCGAATATTTGACAACGTGTTTTAGTGCACAATATGGTTTCGTCTCACCCCCGGGAACGGAGCCGCATGGTCACGTGTGACGTCGTCGTCATCGGCGGGGGATGCGTCGGTGCCAGCGTCGCGCACCACCTGGCCGAAACCGGCTGCACCGACGTCGTGCTGCTGGAAGCCGGTACCCTCGGCTGTGGGTCGACGAGCAAGGCTGCAGGTGGCATCCGCATGCAGCACGCCGACCCGCTCAACACCCGGCTGGCCCGCCGTTCGCTGGACGAGTTCACGAACTTCGCGCAACTGACCGGCAGCGAGATCGACTTCAAGCAGGTCGGCTACCTGTTCCTGATCGACAGCCTGGCAGACCTCGAACTGTTCGCCGCGGCCGGCGCGATGCAGCGCGATCTCGGCATTCCAGTGGAGCAGCTCGATCCGGCGGCGGCGCGCGACCTGGTCCCGCAACTCGACATCGACGGTCTGGTCGGGGCCAGCTTCTGCGCACTCGACGGCTACGCCACCCCGGAGGCCGTAGTGCAGGGCTATGCCGCGTCAGCGCGTCGGCGCGGCGTGCGGACCCGGCAGGGCACCGCGGTATCTCGAGTCGTGGTCGAGCAGGGCCGGGTCGTCGGCGTCGAGTGCGGTGAGGAACGGATCAGCGCGCCGGTGGTGGTGTGCGCAGCCGGCACCGGTTCCGTCGCCGTAGCCGCAAGCGCGGGAGTCGACCTGCCGGTGAGCGCGCAGTCGCGCCGAATCTTCTTCTCCGCGCAGAGCGGCGGGGTTCCGGACAGCATCCCGCTGACCGTCGACTTCTCCTCCAGTTTCTACTTCCACCGCGAGGGTCCCGGCCTCATCTTCGCCGGCCGGGAGTTCGAGCCGGAGGATCTGATGGAACCGGCATTGCGGCGGCTTCCCGTCCTTGGCGATCTGCCGATCACGTCGTCCTGGTACGGCGACTATGAGATGAGCCCGGACCATAACGGGATGGTCGGCGGCTGCAAGGATGTCGCCGGCTTCTACTACGCCGCCGGGTTCTCCGGGCATGGGTTCATGCTCTCGCCGGCGGTCGGCGAGCACGTGGCCGAACTGGTCACCGGACGTGCACCGACCATCGACCTCACTGCACTGAGCGCCGACCGGTTCGCCGACTCCGCGGGCGGTGCCGGCCCACGACTGGAACACATCGTCATCTGAGCTATCGAGTTCGACCAGAATCGACCCAGACCTACCGACGACCCGACCCGAGAGGCACCACATGCGCGAACCCCGAGACGAGCTGAGCGGACAGGTGGCCGTCGTCACCGGGGGCGCCCAGGGCATCGGCAACGCCATCGCCCGGCGCTACGCCGCCGAGGGCGCGAGCGTGGTGATCGCCGACATCGCGGCCGACGCCGGCGAGGCCGCGGCCGCAGCGATCACCGAAAGGGGCGGCACCGCGGTGAGTGTCGCCTGCGACGTCGGCAATCGCGACGACGTCGACCGGGTGGTCGAGACGGCGACGGGCAGGTTCGGTGGCATCGACATCCTGGTCAACAACGCCGGCGACGTCGTGACGCTCCGGCACTTCCTCGACGGTGACGAGAAGTGGTGGGACGACATGATCCGTACCAATCTCAAGGGTCATTATCTGTTCATCGATCGCGTCGCCCCGCTGATGGCGAAGGCGCAGCACGGAGTGATCATCAACATGTCCAGCGGTGGCGCGAACCGTTCGCACCGCGGTGCCGTCGCTTACGACGCGTCGAAGGGCGCGATCGAGGCCATGACCCGCAGCCTGGCACTCGAACTTGCCCCCTACGGCATCCGCGTCAACGCCCTCGTGCCCGGGCTGATCGCCACACATCCCGGCCACCTGGAGCCGGGCCCGAAGAAGCGGCGCGACGACACCGTGCCGCTCGGGCGCGGTGGCAGCCCCGACGACCTTGCCGGACCGGCGCTTTTCCTGGCTTCGGCCGACGCCGAATACATCACCGGTCACTGCCTGGTCGTGGACGGCGCCGTCCTGGTGCAGCAACGCTCCCCGCAGGTGGAGGTCTTCGGCCTGGACCAGTACCCGCGCATCGCAGGCAGTTTGCTCGGTTGATGACTCCTCCGCCCGCGAACGCGTCGTCGATCGACTTGAACGCCGACCTCGGTGAAGGGTTCGGTCGATGGAGCCTGGGCGACGACGAAGCTTTGCTCGAGGTGATCACAAGCGCGAACGTCGCCTGCGGGTTCCACGCCGGTGACCCGACGATCATGCGCCGGGTGTGCGCCGGAGCGCGTACGCACGGCGTCGTCGTCGGCGCGCAGGTGTCCTACCGCGATCTCGTCGGCTTCGGCCGCCGACGCATCTCGCAACCCAGCGCCGAGCTCACCGACGACATCGTCTACCAGATTGGCGGCCTCGACGCGTGCGCGCGGGCGGAGGGCACTCGGGTCCGCTATGTCAAGGCGCACGGGGCGCTAAACAACGTGTCGGTCGTCGACGCCGAGCACGCGCAAGCGCTTGTCGACGCCGTCCTGGCCGTCGACTCGGCACTGCCGCTGCTGGTGCAGCCGAACTCGCAGGTGCAGCGTCTGGCAGAGCGGGCAGGCATCACGACGGTGATCGAGGCGTTTCCCGATCGCGCGTACGAGCCCGACGGTCGGCTGCGCGACCGGCGCGAGGCCGGCGCCGTGCTGCACGACATCGAGTCGGTCACCCGGCGCGCCGTGCAGCTGGCGTGCGAGGGCACCGTGTACGTCGACGACACGACCGAGCTGACGCTCGGCGCGCGCTCGCTGTGCCTGCACGGCGACAACGACGAGGCCGTCGACGCCGCGTGGTCGGTCGCGGCGGCACTGCGCGCTCGTGGACTGACATTGCGCAGCTTCGTGGAAGCGTCGTGAACGTGCGCAGCTACGGCACGCAGGCACTGCTGGTCGAGGTCGACTCCGCAGCTTCGGCCGCGGCGCTGCACGCTCGGCTCGACACCGCACCGCTGCCGGGGATGCTCGAGACGATGCCTGGCCTGCAGACCGTGCTCGTGCGCTTCGAACCGGGTGCCGTCGAGGCGGCATCGTTGGGCCGCCAGCTCGCCGAACTCGACTTCGAACCGGGGGAGATCATCGCCACGAGCGGGCACGGTGCGCCGATCACCGTGCGCGTCGCGTATGACGGTGCGGATCTGGACGACGTCGCCACGCACACCGGGCTGGCGGTCGATGAGATCGTGGCGGCTCACCAGGACGCCGTCTACCGTGTCGCGCTGATCGGCATGGCGCCCGGTTTCTACTTCCTGACCGGTGGAGACCCGCGGCTGCAGACCCCGCGCCGCCCGTCGCCCCGCCAGCGGGTGCCACGCGGCGCGCTCGGCCTGGCCGGTGCGTACACCGGTATCTACCCGAAGAACGGCCCTGGCGGCTGGCAGCTGATCGGGCGGGTGCTGGACGACCTGTGGCACCCCTCTCAGCTGCCCGCCGCACTGCTCGCGCCCGGCGCCGCGGTGCGGTTCACGGCAGCGTGAGGCCAGAGCGGTGATCGAGGTGCTCAACACCGGGCCGGGCACGACGGTCCAGGATCTCGGCCGGAGCGGACACGCGGCGTGGGGTATCTCGGCGGGCGGGGCGGCCGACCGCGCGAGCCTGCGGCTGGCGAACCGGCTGGTCGGCAACCGCGAGGACGCGGCCGCGTTCGAGGTGCTGCTCGGCGGGCTGGCGCTGTCGTTCACGGCGGCCGCGACGGTCGCGGTGACCGGCGCCCCGGTTCCGGTGCTGCTCGCCGGTCGGCCGCTCGGGCGGATCGACGGCCCGCAGTGGGTGCCGGCTGGCTCGACGCTTGCGCTCGCCGCGCCGGCCGAACAGGTGCGCAGTTACGTCGCGGTGCGCGGCGGCCTGGACACCCCGCTGGTGCTGGGTTCGCGCTCGGTCGACGAGTCCAGCGGCGTCGGACACGCGGTGCGAGCCGGCGACACGATCGCGGTCGGCACGCAGACGCTCGGGCCACCGTTCGTCGACCAGGCGCCACGGCGCTCGTGGCCGACCGGCCCGCTGACGTTGAATGCCACTGCCGGACCCCGCGACGACTGGTTCACCGTTGATGCGCTGCGCCGCTTCAGCACCGAGTCGTATGCGGTGACAACAGCGTCGGACCGCGTCGGCGTGCGGCTGAGCGGTCCGCCACTCGAACGCGCGGCCGATGGCGAGCTGCTGTCCGAGCCGACCCTGCGCGGCGCCGTCGAGGTGCCCGCCGACGGACTGCCGATCGTGTTCGGCCCAGACCACCCGACGACCTGCGGCTATCCGGTGATAGCGGTGCTCGACCCGTCCAGTGCCGACCTCGTCAGCCAATGCCGGCCCGGGCAGCAGATCACCTTCCGCGTCCGCCGCCCAACCGTCCGCCTGACCCTGTGATCCGACCGCCTGTTACAGCACCGACCGTCCCGGAGGACGCCACGATGACGAGCACCGCACCAGCCGAGGCAATCGCGACAGCGCTGGCCGACGCCGGCGTCGAATACCTGTTCGGCATGCCTGGGGGCGGGAACAACCTCGACGTCATCGGCGCGTGCGAGGCCGCAGGGTTGCGCTTCGTCCTCGCGCACACCGAGACGAGCGCGGCGATCATGGCCAGCGCATGGGCGGAACTGGTCGGCAGCGTCGGCGCCTGCGTGGTCACCCGCGGGCCCGGTGCCGCGTCTGCCGTCAACGGTGCCGCGCAGGCCGAACAGGACCGTCAGCCGTTGCTGGTCATCTGCGACACCGTCGACGAGGTCAGCCGCCCGCGCATCGCCCATCAGCAGATCGATCAGCGCGCGATGTTCGCGCCGGTGACCAGTTGGTCCGCAACGCTCGGCGCCACAGACCCCGACCAGGTGATGGAGCACGCGATCACCATCGCCACGACCCCACCGCGCGGCGCCGTCCACCTCGACGTCGACCCCGGTTCGACCCGACGCGACGCCGCACCCGCGCGCGGCGGAACGGGCACCGACTGCGTCGACGGCGTCTCTGTCGCCGATCTGTCCACGCATCTGTCCGCTGCGCAGCGACCGCTCGTGATCGCAGGAGTGGGCGCCCGACCATATGCGCAGGCGGTCCGCGATCTCGTGGGCGGCACCGCGATCCCGGTGATGATGACCTACAAAGCCAAAGGTGTCGTTCCCGACTCGGGCCCCAATTCGGCCGGTACCTTCACCGGCTCGCGCACCGACGGCGTGCTGCTCGACCGGGCGGACCTCATCCTGACCATCGGCCTCGACTCGATCGAGCTCATCCCGAATCCGTGGGACCACGCGGTACCGGTCGTGGCGCTGACCGATGCCAAGGATTCGTACCGCTACCTGGAACCGGATGTCACGGTCGTCGGGGCGCTGGGCGAACTTGTCACCGGACTGCCCCGTCTGACCGATCGCTGGCCGGCGGGGGCAGCGGCCGGTCACCGGGCCGCCATCGAACAGGGGTTGATCGACACGCCGGCGCTGCACCCTGGAGTGGCGCCCGCGACCGTCGTGCGCGCAGTCCGCTCGGCCGCACTCACCGGCAGCATCGCGACGGTGGACGCCGGCGCGCACATGCTCGTGGCGATGCCGTTGTGGACGACCGAGCAGCCGGGTGAGGTGTTGATCTCCTCTGGCCTCGCGACGATGGGGTATGCGCTCCCCGCTGCGATCGGCGCTGCGCTCGCGCGCCCCGACGGCCGGGTCTACTGCTTCGTCGGCGACGGCGGCCTGCAGATGTGCCTCGGCGAACTCGAGACGCTGGCCCGGCTGCGGGTCGACGTCACCGTCGTCGTGTTCAACGACCGCACACTCTCGCTGATCAAGGCCAAGCAGCGACCTGCTGGGCACGGCGGCGCCGGCGCCGTCCAGTACGCGCCTACCGACTTCGCCGCCGTCGCAACCGGTATGGGCGTGCCCGGCCGCCACGCCGAGGACGAGGCATCGCTGCACGCCGCATTGGCCGAGCCGGTCACCGGCCCGCTGCTGATCGACGTCCGTGTGCACGCGGACGCCTACGGGCACGTCATCGACGTCGTGCGCAACGCGGCGCTGCAATGACCGCCAATGCGCCAACTGCACCCGCGGTCGTGGCGCCGCTATTCGGCACGCGGTTCACCCGCCACATGGCCACCGCAACGTGGCACCGCGCAACGGGGTGGTCGTCGCTGTCGATCGAGGCGTGCACGGCGCAACCGATGCACCCGGCCGCCGCCGTCCTGCACTACGGGCAGTCGGTGTTCGAGGGCGCGAAAGCGTTCCGAGCGGCCTCCGGTGCGGTGCACCTGTTCCGCGCCGACGATCATGCTGCCCGCATGCGCCGCTCGGCCGAACGGATGGCCATGCCTGAAGTGCCGCAGGACCTGTTCGTCGAGGCGCTCACCGAACTCGTGCGCGCCGATGCCGGTGAGCTCGCCGATGCCCCCGGCGCCGCGCTGTACTTGCGGCCGTTCCTGATCGCGTGTGACGAGCGCCTGGGTGCGGCGACCCCGCCGGACATCTTCCGCTTCACCGTCATCGCGTCGCCCACGCCCCCCGCCGAACTCGGCCGGGCATTGCGCGTGCGGGTGTGCGACAGGTTCGTGCGCGCGGTTGCAGGAGGCACCGGCGACGTCAAGACGGCGGCCAACTACGCGGCCGCCATGCTCGGTCAGGCAGAGGCGCGCGAGCACGGTTGCGACCAGGCGTTATGGCTGGACGCGTTCGGACGGCGCTGGGTCGAGGAACTGGGCGCGATGAACCTGTTCTTCGTCGACGGCTCACGGCTGATCACGCCTCCGCTCGGTGGCACGGTACTGGCCGGTATCACCCGCGACACCGTCCTCGCGCTGGCGGCCGGGCTCGGGCTGAGCGCGGTCGTCGAGCCGGTGGACGTCGAGGATCTGCTGGACCACTGCGCAAACGGGCAGATCACCGAGTCGTTCGCGACCGGCACCGCATCGGGTGTCCAGCGCATCGGCATCCTTGTGCACGGCGAGCGCACGGTCACCGTGGGCGATCCCACCGATACCCCGGTGACGGCTACGGTGGCGGCGGCCTTGCGCGCCGCGCACGTCGGCGACAGCGGGGACGCCCACTGGCACGGGCCCGAAATCAAATGACGTCCGGACGACAGTGGCGGGAGAGCGCATGGCCTGGATGTTCCTGAGCGTCGCCATCGTCACCGAACTGATCGGCACCCTCGGCCTGCGCGCGGCGAGCGAGCGGCTCACGGCACCCGTCGTGACGCTCGTCCTGGTGTCCTACCTAGTGTCCTTCGCAGCTATGACCGTGTCGCTTCGACAGCTGAAGGTCGGTGTCGTCTATGCGATCTGGTCGGCCGTCGGCATGGCCGCGGTCTCGCTCGCCGGCTGGCTGCTGTTCGGTGAGCAGCTGCGCTGGCCCGCGGTTGTCGGCCTGCTCGTGATTGCGCTCGGCGTGGCGCTGCTGGTGGGCTTCGGCGGCGTCCGCCACACGTAAGGCGGGAGCGGCTAAGCGCGTGTCGATGCTCCCGCGGAACCCAGATCGTCCCGATCAGGCGAGCAGCGTGCGTGCAGACCAAGCCCTCGGCGCTGGTGACACCGGGCCGCGGCTGCGACGAGCGCGACGATCACCAGAACCTTCACAGAGCCCACGCTGATTCGCAGCCGAACGGTATCTCGCGCGCTAGCACGCCGACCCGATACGAGACGGCACCAGCTACAACCTGGCCGGCCTGTGGCTTGACGACGCCGAGTTCGCCGAGTTTCTCCGCGACCTGTACACCGTGGTCCAGCCGCGGGCGTCAAATTCGCCGCGCACCGGCCGAACCCGTCGCGTACTGGCCACCGTCCTGCTGCCCGTCGGCGAACCGTCGCCGGCCCCGAACCACCAGCCCGAGGAGTTACCGTCATGAACCGCAGCATCAACCTGCCGAAGCCGTTGCTGTTGGCCTCGTCGCCGCAGAACGGCTCTCCGCAGGGTTCGCCTGGCGACCTCGCCCGCCGCGACGATCATCAAATCCGCGGCGCAAACGCGGCTGGCGGGTGTTCTTCGCACTCAACCCGGGCAACTCGCTCGCCTACTGGGCCGTCGGACGACGCTGAACCCTCGTAGGTTTTCGGCGCGGCGCGTAGTCCGCGCACCGGCAACCGCCGAATAAACCGGACCAGCCTAGAGTCGCCCGGGAGGCAGACCTTAGTTACCCGCCGTTGCGCAAACACTGGCGCCGCAAGTATGCCCCGAGGGCGCGCGCGAGCTGATCCGCTACGGCTTTCACGACGTGGGGCTCCATCGGCTCGTCGCCCAGACCACGGCCGTCAACGCCGCGTCGCGGCGAACGATGAGCGCCGTCGGTCTCCCCTTTGTTCTCGCGCGGGTCATCGCGACGTAACGGTCGACGGCTCCCTCGACGTGTCTGCGAAGGTCTCCGGCTCGGAGATGACCACGACATCGAACTCGACCCGTCTGCCAGCGCAGTAAGGGAATCCTGACTGGCAGCGGACGCTGTATTGGGCAATAATATACTTGACTCACCAGGCAGTGACGCGTGAGCCGCGAATGGTCACGGCATTCGCAAGTCACGCCAAGTCCTTGCGACATAGCGCCAGAGGAATTCGCAGCTGACGACGGTGGGGACCGTCTGCTGGATGAATTTCTGGCGCGACGCGAGGGTAAGGATGGGTGGGAGCGGGTCCACGCGCATGTGCACGGGATCGCCACCTACGATGATGGTGGGGGCATACCGCAGTACTTCTGTGCCCGATTCTGTTATCTCGCCGACCAGTGGTTCTACGCCGCTGGTGTCGGCCGTGAGCTGAGTGGTGCCTCCGAGCGCGATGCTCGCTCCTGCGGTGAAGTGGATGCGCGGGCCGTTCACGCCACCGAAAGCGGTATCACCGCCGTCGAGCGCGGACAATCGATGGCCACCGGCGTAGGCGATGGCCACGTTGACGGCGCGATGTTTGTCTCGGTTGGCCAACTCACTGAGGTCACAAAGGAAGTCGTACTGCGTGTCGCTCCGCGTGTGCGGTTGCAGCTGCTCAATCGCTGCCTTCTTGGCTGGATCGATGCTCCCGAGTCTGCGTACGCTTTCCTGTGGCGGAAGCGGCTTATCGCAGTAGATCGGGAACATCGAGTCGCGGGCCTCTTTGTCAGTGAGCGGGCGCCCGAGATGTCGCTCGCCGAGTTCGTGAACCATGTGGTCAAGAACCGCGCGCAGGTTTTGAAGGAAGTCACCGATTATGAGACTGAACTCATCGGGAACAGAAACCAGGAGATCGATGTATACCCGGTACTTGCCCATCTGAGTGTCGAACTCGGTTCGAGTGGCCCACGGATCACTTTGAAGCCAAGTGTCGATCTCGGCGTCCAACCCCATGAGGTGTTGGTATGCGCGCACTAGTTTCCAATGAGAGCTGGACGTTACATCGGATTCCGGCGGAAGAAATCTCAGTGCGCTTGCGTGCAAGGCTGGCGTTAGCGCCATCGCGAGCCTCTGCGCAAGGAAGACACGGGCGTCCCGCAGTTACCGTGTCGGCCGTCGCCGCTTGTCCACTTCGGCCTTTGGGACGGCGACGACTTTGCGGAGCACGTTCTCGAAGCGTTCGAAGGGTGTGCGGTTGTCGTCGGGCGGCGGTTGGCCCGGACTGGCAGCGGACTCGGTGCTCATGGTCATGCCTTTCCGGTGAGTTCGGTGTAGGTGAGGCGACGCCCAGAGGCGGAACCGAGAGCCACTGCGAACCGGCCGAGGTCGGTCAGGTCGCGAGTGTTGAAAGTGAACACTCGCTCGTCGAGGTAGCGGAACAGGTGGAACGGCTCGACGGAAATGTAGGTGCCGTGCAGGCCGCGCTTGAGCAGGGACCAGAAGTTCTCGATGCCGTTGGAGTGGACCTGCCCGTCGACGTAGGCGACGGCATGGTCGACGGTGGCGTGCTGGTAGTCGCGCTCAAGGCCGGTGTAGGAGTTCAACGAGTCGGTGTAGACCGTTGCCCCTTCCGTGACGCTGTCACGGACGTAACCCTGCAACGTGGGCGCGGTCCGGTCCAGGGCGACCGAGGCGCGGACCTTCCCGCCGCGCTCCAATGCGCCGACGACGATGGCCTTGTCTTTGCCGCCTGTGCCGGTGATCTTCCGCGCGCGTTCGGCCTTGTGCATGTTGCGGGCCTTGCCGCCGATGAATGTCTCGTCCACTTCGGCAATGCCGTCGATCTTGTCGAAAGATCCGGTCTGCAATGCGAGACGGATGCGGTGCAGCATGAACCACGCCGACTTCTGAGTGACGCCGAGCGAGCGGCCCAGCTCGTGCGACGAGATGCCGTTCTTCGAGTTGGCGATGAGCCACACGGCGGGCAGCCACTTGTCCAAGCCGAGCGGGGAATCCTCGAAGATCGTGCCGACCTTGACGGAGAACTGGCGCTTGCACGCCTTGCACTTCCACAGTCGGCGAGTGCTCAAGTACGAGTGCTCCATCCCGCCGCACCGCTCGCACACCGGACCGTCAGACCAGCGCATCTGCGCCACAAACTCGGTGCAGACCTCGATATCCGAGAAGTAGACGATCGCTTCGAGCAACGTCTCGGGGAGCTTCTTCGTACCCATGAGGTGAGTCTATGACGTCATACCAGGTGAGTCAAGTATATTATTACCCTGTATTGCGTACCTGCCATGTCCCGGGCGTGGCCATATCGACTGAGTCACTAGACGAGGTGATGGAGCCCCTCATGGTGCGTTGCCCGATCGGTGATGCGCGGCATCCGACGCACGGCTTGGCGGGGGAATGGCGAAACCCCGTTGATGTAGCTTTCGCCAGGGATCGTTCCGGGGGCTTCGAGGACAACGACACGTGGGAGCAACGGCGGCGTCGAGCACGGGCGGTATCCAGGCAGGTGAGCCGGACCCGGCGGTGTTGGCTCGGCTGATCACCAATGATCGGCTGCGCTCGTAGGTGGCGGCTTCAGGTGGCGATCTGAAGCGGGCGCTGGCGTTGTATGACTGGCACACGCGCGCAGGTGCGGCCGTGTTGGCGACCTCGGCGATGGTCGAGGTGGTCGTCCGCAATGCGCTCGACGTCAGTTAGCAGCGATGGGCTGATCAGCGTCATGGCGGCGACGACTGGCTGGACGTGGCGCTGTTGGATGCGCAGGGTCGATCCGATGTCGTGTGGGCGCGTGAGCGCGCGACTCGTCGTGGTCGTGACCTGCAGGTGCACGGCAAGGTCGTCGCCG
>JAABUT010002098.1_pt1 | contig 20297 bp, 23 predicted proteins | sample 5559281 | NCBI WGS metagenome assembly JAABUT01 (sample SAMN10711880, study PRJNA513359) | rock metagenome | isolation source: Antarctica rocks | place: Antarctica: Victoria Land, Ricker Hills nord | collected 2016-01-04
TCGCCGCCATCAGCCTTCGTGCTCGCCTGGTCGCGCTGGCGACGGCACCATCAGGCCCAGGCCCGCCGTAGCCACTACCAGCGTCGCCTTGCCCACCTCCAAGCACAAGTGCAACTGTAGAAGTAAGGCGCGCACGATCCGACCGGACGATTCCGAGAAGAACGCCTCGCGGCTCTGACAGGCGGCGTAATGGTCGGTGTTGCCCACACGCTGGCGTTCGAGGAGCCCCTTCTCGGCGAGGCGCTGCATGACCGTCAGCACGGTCGTGTACGCGATATGGGCCGGACGGCTGGCGTTGAGGAGGTCCAGGACGCGCCGGACGGAGGCCCGGCCCTGCGCCCACACGGCCTCCATGACATCGCTCTCGAGCTCGCCAAGCAGCCGCTCGGACCCGGATCGTGTCGGGTCGCTGAGCTGCCGGAAAAGGCGGCGATCCTGCATAGGGGACTACTCCTGTGTACCGCCCGACGACCCGCGCCATCCGAGTGTAGCCCAGGTACCGCGTGGTCGCAATGAGCGCGGCATGGCGACGATCGCGACCATGCGCACGATGACACGACTGTCATGCAAATGCGCTCCGGCCGCATATCCGGCTAATACAGCGCGGCGAAAGAGTGTCCCGAGTTAGGGGCAGAGGGGGCACCCCCGGTAGGTCCACGCTTGTTGGAAGGGCACTCGTGCCCGCCCCATGGGATCCGAAGCGGTGGAATACCGCGTGCGTGACTGCTATGTACTCCGTGGCCTGCCAGGGTCGCTTGGGGAGCAGCACGGGTATGCGGAGGACCATGCGCGGGATGATGATAGGACAATGGCGGGATAGGCGATGCGGGCGTCGGCTCGGGCTGTGTTGCGTGTCCGCCTTCTTGCTCATCGTTACGCACGTCGCCCTGATGGCCACCGAGCGGCATTGGGTGCTGATGGGGCCACAGATGCAGGCCACGCCTCTCACACGAAACAGCGCGGTGCTTGTCCCGGATGACGCGATCATCCAGGGCGACCCGGACCACGGCGGCGCGCCGACGACTCCCCACTCGGTGCTCGGCGATTGTCCGGCCCAGCAAGCGATCCCGCCCCTCTTCTTGCTACTCGTGCTCCTGCTCGCGATGCTACTTGCCGTACCCCCGATACTCACGGCTGATCGGGACGTCCTGCGTGGCTGGCACCACCGCTCCTCCTCGACACCCCCCCTCGCTCCCACGCGCCGTCGGGCGTTGCTCCAGGTCTTCCTGATCTGATACGCCCACGACCCGTGACATGGCCGGTCGGTCGACCGGTCGATTTGGTTTGTCCGCCCTCGGTGGCCCGGGATGGGCGTATGGTGAGGCCAAGAAGGATGATCCGGGCCAACCACGTACGGGCCAACCACGTAAAGGAATGAATGATGCGACGACTGACGCTCACGGCTCTCCTGACGCTATTCGCTGCTGTACTGCTCGCGATCCCGGTGGCCCCGGCGAGCGCCGCGCCGCCGCCGCTGCCCGGCATGGATCAGATGCAGCAGCAGATGGATCAGGACACGGCGAAGCTCCAGGGTCTTACGGGCAAGGACTTCGAGATCGCCTTCCTGGAGATGATGATCCCGCACCATGAGAGCGCCATCATGATGGCGCAGCTGGTGCCGACCCGCGCGACCCACCCCGAACTGAAGACCCTCGCGCAGAACATCATCGCTTCGCAGCAGCAGGAAATCACGCAGATGCGCGGCTGGCTGAATAGCTGGTATGGCATCGCCAACCCGCCGACCATGCCGATGGCCGGGATGGATCAGATGATGGCCGCGATGCAGCAGTTGACCGGTGCCGCGTTCGAGCAGGCCTTCCTCATGATGATGCCGATGCACCACATGGGGGCGAGCAGCATGGCCGCCCTGGCACCCGGGCGGGCGACCCATCCCGAGTTGCTCCAACTGGCGCAGAACATCGTCAGCAGCCAAGGGCGAGAGATCGAGCAGATGCGCGGCTGGGCGATGGGTTGGTACGGCTTCGACCCCATGCCGATGAACCACGGCGGCATGGCCATGCCCGGCTTACCCAACACGGGCGGCGGCGGCATGGCACGCCCGACCGCAGATACCCCGGCGTCCCTCCTGGCCCTCCTCGCGGCGCTGGCGGTACTGATGACGGGCCTCCTATTCCGTCGGCATCTGGCGCGCGCCACCCGCTGACGCCGGGACAAGAAGCAAGGGGGAGCCTCTATGAGCTATGCCCGGCGGATGGCCCAGATGAACCCGAGCACGCCCGACTTTAACCTGGCGGCGCCGATAGCCTGCATCGATCACGCCCAGGCTTGCACCGCCTGTGCCGACGCCTGCCTCGGCGAGCAGGATACCCAGATGCTCGCCCGCTGCATCCGCCTCGACCTCGACTGCGCCGACCTCTCCGACGCCACCGGCAAGATCCCCTCGCGCCAGGCAGCCAGCGATCCGACGATGCTGCGCGCCGCGCGCCAGGAGTGCAAACTGTGCGGCGACGAGTGCGGGCAGCGCGGCAGGCAGCACTGCGCCGCCTGTGCCGAGGCCTGCCGCCGCTGCGAGCAGGCGTGCAATGCCCTGCTACAGAGCCTCGCCGCGTAACCTCCTCTGCATGGCACGGGCGACGACCAGCGCCGCCCGTGCAATCTCCCCTTTCATCGCGCCCTTATACCCCCCTGGAGGGGTATTGACAATGCCATCAAGACACGCTATCATTTCGAACAGAAACCCCTACCGGAGGGGTAGGGATAGCGAAGGGTCGCCACATGAAAACAGCGAAGGACGACGCGCTCAAGCGGCTCAGCTACATCGAGGGCCATCTCAAGGGCATCCGCAAGATGGTCGAGGACGATACCTACTGCGTCGACATCCTGAAGCAGACCTACGCGGTGCAGCGCGCGATCGAGAAGTTCGAGCAGGTGCTCCTGCGCGACCATATCAACCACTGCGTCCCCGACGGCATCCGCGAGGGGCGCGACGAGGCGGTCCTGAACGAACTCGGCGAACTCTTCACGCTCGCCCGACGCTAGGCGAACGGGTTTTCGGCCCCGCGATGGCACAAGGCGGCGCGCCTGTGCGCGCGATAATCGGCACCGCACGCTTTTCGCAACCCCAATAGGAAGGTAACCGGCATGGCGATCGACGCGCGCCCCGCAGCAACCCCGCCCGCAGACCCCGCGACCGGCGGGGCGACACGCGACATCAGCCTGCCGATCACCGGCATGACCTGCGCCTCCTGCGTGCGCCGCGTCGAGCGAACCCTCGGCAAGGTGCCGGGTGTCGCTGCGGCGAGTGTCAACCTGGCGACCGAGCAAGCCACCGTCAGCTATGACCCGGCCACCGTGACCCTCGCCGACTTGGAGTCCGCCGTGGAGAAGGCGGGCTACGGCGTCCGCCGCGAGGAGCTCAGCCTGCCCATCACCGGGATGACCTGCGCCTCCTGCGTCCGGCGCGTCGAGCGCGCCTTGGCGAAGGTGCCGGGCGTCGAGTCGGTGGCGGTCAACCTCGCCACCGAGCGCGCGACAGTCGGCTTCTATCCCGGCGCGGCCAGCGTCGCCGACCTGCGCGCGGCGGTCGAGCGGGCCGGGTATGGCCTCGCCGAGGAAGCGGCCACCGACGACGGGATCGACCACGTCGCCGCGGAGCGCACCCGCGAGATCGCCAATCTGCGGCTGAAGTTCGGCGTCAGCCTCGCGGTCGGTCTGACGATCATGGCGGCGATGTTCGTGCCCGCGTCCGTGCTCCCCTTCGGGCGGCAGTGGCTCTTCGTGGCGATGTTCCTGCTGGCGACGCCGATCCAGTTCTGGGCCGGGCGACCCTTCTACCGGGCCGCCTGGGCCGCCGGGCGCCACGGCAGCACCAACATGAACACCCTCGTCGCGGTCGGGACGAGCGCGGCCTATGGCTACAGCGTCTTCGTCACCTTCTTCCCGCAGGTCATCGCGCGCGCCGGGTTGCAGCCGGAGGTGTACTTCGACTCGTCGGTGACGATCATCGCGCTGATCCTGCTGGGACGCTGGCTGGAGGCCCGCGCCAAGGGGCAGACCGGCGCGGCGATCACCAAGCTCCTCGGCCTCGCGCCGAAGACCGCGCGCGTCATCCGGGGCGGCGTGGAACGGGATCTCCCCCTGGAACAGGTGGTCGCGGGCGATCTGCTGCGCGTCCGCCCCGGCGACAAGGTGCCGACCGACGGCGTGGTGACCGCGGGGCGCTCGGCGGTCGACGAGTCGATGCTGACCGGCGAGAGCCTGCCGGTGGAGAAAGGTCCCGGCGACACGGCGATCGGGGGCACCCTGAACCGGACGGGCTCGTTCACGTTCCGCGCCACGAAGGTGGGGCGGGACACCGCCCTGGCGCAGATCGTCCGCCTCGTCGAGCAGGCGCAGGGCTCGAAGGCCCCGATCCAGCGCCTGGCCGACGTGATCAGCAGCTACTTCGTCCCGGTCGTCTTGGGCGTGTCCGCGCTCACGTTCCTCGGCTGGTTCGTCCTCGGGCCGGACCCGCGCTTCACCCTGGCCTTGCAGGCCTTCATCGCGGTCCTCGTCATCGCCTGCCCCTGCGCCCTCGGCCTGGCGACGCCGACCGCGATCATGGTCGGCACCGGCAAGGGGGCCGAGGCCGGGATCCTGATCCGGGGCGGCGAGGCGCTGGAGGGGGCGCACAAGGTCGACACCATCGTCCTCGACAAGACCGGCACGATCACGCGCGGCACGCCCGCCGTCACCGACATCGTCCTGGCCGACGGCTTCGGCGGCTCCCGCGACGACCTGCTCGCGCTGGCCGCGGCGGCGGAGCGCGGCTCCGAGCACCCGCTCGGCGAGGCGATCGTGGAACGGGCGCGGGAACTCGGCCTGACGCTCGGCGCGGTGGAAGCATTCGAGTCGGTGACCGGGCGCGGCATCAGCGCCGTGGTGGGCGGCCACGCGCTGCTCCTCGGCAACGCGGCCCTGCTCCGCGACCGGGCCGTCCGGGCGGACGACCTGGCAGAGCAGGCGGGGGCGCTGGCCCGCGCGGGGAAGACCCCCATGTACGTCGCGGTCGATGGCGCGGCGGCGGGCCTCATCGCGGTCGCGGACACCGTCAAGGCGGAGTCGCGCGCGGCGATCGCCAGCCTCAAGGCCCTGGGCCTGGAGGTCTGGATGCTCACCGGCGACAACCGCGCCACGGCGGCGGCCATCGCCGCGCAGGTCGGCATCGCGCCCGAATACGTCCTGGCCGAGGTGCTGCCCGGCGAGAAAGCGGCGCAGATCGCGACGCTCCAGCACCGGGGCAAGACGGTGGCGATGGTCGGTGACGGCGTCAACGACGCCCCCGCGCTGGTGACCGCCGACCTCGGCGTCGCGATCGGCACCGGCGCGGACGTGGCGGTGGAGGCGAGCGACATCACCCTCGTCGGCGGCGACCTGCGCGGCGTGGTCAACGGCATCGCCCTCTCGCGGCGGACGATCGCCACGATCCGGCAGAACCTCTTCTGGGCCTTCGCCTACAATGTGGTCCTGATCCCGGTGGCGATGGGCGCGCTCTTCCCGGCGTTCGGCGTCCTGCTGAACCCGATGCTGGCGGCGGCGGCGATGGCGATGAGCAGCGTCAGCGTCGTGACCAACAGCCTGCGGCTGCGCGGCTGGACCCCGCCGACGACGGTGCGGGAGATCCTGCACCCCGGCCTGCGGCGGCGCGTCACCGAGTGGAGCTACCTCATCGGCATCGCCCTCCTGGCCCTGGCGATCGGTCTCGGCGCGCTCTGGTTCAGCGCACGCGGCATGTCTGGCATGGCTGGCATGGATGTTCCGCTACGATGAGTTTTCAGCGCCACGGACGCACGGTGCTCGATCAGCGCCCGTTGACGCGCGGCAACGCCGCCGCGATCGGGTCCTTCAGCATGGTCGCCACCGGCCCATTCGCGGTGCAGGTGCGCTGAGACTCCACAACAATGGTTCCACTCCCGCGCGCCGGATGCGGCGTGCGAGCGGGACAGATAACCAAGCGTCCTGGCATGCGCCGGGTAAGAGTACAGGGAGGCCACCCCATGAGCAGCACGATCGAGCGGGCGACGCTGACGGCACCGGACATCTCCTGCGAGCACTGCGTCGCGACGATCAACAAGGCCGTCGGCGGCCTGGATGGTGTCAGCAAGGTCGCGACGAGCGACCAGACGAAGCAGGTCCAGGTCGAATACGACCCGGCCCGCGTCTCGCTGGCCCAGATCGAGGCGACCCTGGACGAGGAGGGCTACCCGGTCCAGAAGTAGGGCACGACACAAACGGGCCGACGGCCCCATGGGAGGACGGACGCGATGGCACACGATGTTGTCTGTGGGATGGATGTCAACGAACAGGATGCGACCGCACGCGGGTTGACCAGCGAGTATCAGGGGCAAACCTTCTACTTCTGCTCGCCGGGTTGCAAGCGGCGGTTCGACCAAGAACCAGCGCGCTACGCCGCCCAGCAGGCGAAGTAACGCCGACCCGCGCGGCCAGATCGGCGCCCCGGTGCGGAGCAATACCGCACCGGGGCGTCGTCCTTCGCTGCCGGGACGATCGGCGGGTAGCGGGCGAACACCCGCCACGTGGGCCCGCCGGGTCGCCGGTAATGGCGCTCGCGTGGCCGGATGCGACGGCGAACCGGGGGATACCATCGTCGTCACGCCCCGGTGACGCGCGGCACGGGCGGTCGCGTGACGAGGCACCGTGGCCGAGGGACGGCAGACGGAGGGAGGGGTAATGACACCGCTGCAGCAATACGCGCTCCTGCTCGGCATGATCGTCGCCACGCTCGGCCTGGTCGGGTTGCTCTACCGGCTCGCCCGCGCGCTCGGCCCGACGCGCGCGGAACCGGGCAAGGATGTGCCGTTCAGCGGGGGCACCCTCGCCCCGAAACCGGCCTGGGTGCGCTACCACGTCCACTACTACGGCTTCGCGCTCCTCTTCCTCGCCTTCGACATGGAGATGGCGTTCATGTATCCCTGGGCGGTCGTCTATCGGGAACTGGGGCTGACCGCCCTGCTCGACATGGGCGTCTTCCTGGCGATCCTCTTCCTCGGGCTCCTCTATGGCTGGAGTCAGGGAGCGTTGAGGCGGCAATGACGGCGCTCAGCGGTGCCCGAGAGGGCGGATGGACTCGGTGGCGACGACTCACGGCGCGGGCAGCAGCGCATGATCTCGCGACGTTCGTCGTACCTGGGCTCGAGATCGCGCGAGCGCATGGATTGGATCTGGCGGCGGCGGGGCTGCGCCCGGTAGCCACGCCACGCCACGCCGCCGTCCTCCTCGTAATCGGCGATCTTCCGGAAGGGCTCCGACTTGCGGCGGCGGTCGTCTGGGCGCAGATGCCGCGCCCCCGTGCCGTGCTGGCGCTCGGCGGGGGGGGGATCGAGTCGCTGCCCGGCCCCGACCTCGCGGCCCCGCTGGGGCAGGAGACGCTGGCCGCCGCGGTGGCCGACTTGCGCCGCTGCTTCGCCGTCGGCGCGTTCAGCCCGACCGTGACGGATTTTGATGTCGCGGCGGTCCGCACTACAACCACGTATACCTGTCCGATGCACCCCGCGATCGTGCGCGCCGAGCCTGGCCGGTGCCCGATCTGCGGCATGGATCTGGTCCCACGCAAGGAGGCGGGCGACGACGCGCACGAGATGGGCCACCAGGACGAGCGCCCGGGGGAACAGGGGGGGGGCGATCAGGCCTATACCTGTCCGATGCACCCCGAGGTCGTGCAAGGTGGCCCCGGCTCGTGTCCGATCTGTGGCATGGACCTGGTGCCGCGCGAGACGGACATAGGGGGTACTGGGGATGCGGTAGAGGGCAAGACGGCAAAGGGCGAGGCAGGGGCCTATACCTGCCCGATGCACCCCGAGATCGAGCGGGATATGCCGGGGTCCTGCCCGATCTGCGGGATGGACCTTGTACCGCGTGGCACAACCGACACCGGGCACACCGGACACGAGCCCCACACCGGCGCAGGGACTGATGCCCAACATGACGACGAGGCATCAGGACAGCACGCCGAGCAGGCACAGCATGACGATCATATGAACCACACTCCCTCCGATGAGCAGCACGAGGCCGCCGCCGATGCGGGCCACGGCGGGATGGGCAACACGGGCGGCATGGATCACGGCGGCCACGACATGGGGGGCATGAGCCACGGCGACGAACATGGCGACCACGACATGAGCGGGATGGATCATCGCGCTCATGACATGGGCGGCGGCTTCATGTCGATGGTGATGATGACGCAAGACCTACCCCGCAGCGCCGACGGCCTGCCGATGGAGTGGCTCGATGTCCCCTTCGGGCCGCTCTTCCCCGGCTTACCCGGCGGCCTCGCGCTGACCCTGACGCTCGACGGCGACACGGTGGCCGAGGCGCGGGCGACCAGCGCCACCGCGCGCGGCCTGGAGGAAAGCTGGCCGGGGTCCGTCGCCGGGCTGCCCGACCGGCTGGCGCGCCTCGACCCGCTCGCACCGGTCGCCTATCGCCTGCTGGCCGAGCGCGCGCTCGCGGCTGTCGCGGACACCGCACCCGATGAAGCGTCCGGGCGGGCGCAGGTCGGGGCACTGGAGCGGGAGCGGGCGGCGAGCCATCTCAACTGGCTCGCCGCGTTCGCCCGTTTGCTCGGCCTCCCCTGGTTGGCCGATGAAGCAACCCGGCGACATCATGCGCTGCGGCAAGCGGGGGATGTGGGCACGGTCGCGCACGAGGCGGAGAGGATCACGGCGATGGTGCGGCGGGTCCACCGCACGCCGCTGCTGGCGCGCCGCCTCAAGGGTGTCGGCGCGCTGGGGGCGACCGCCGCGCCGCCGTGGTCCGGCCCGGTGGCACGAGCGGCGGGGGCCGCGACGGACGCGCGCAGCGACGACCCGCTCTATCGCGCCCTCGGTTTCGCGCCGCTCACAGGCGGCGGGGACGACGCCTGGGCACGCCTCGCGTTGCGACTGGCGGAGATCGCGCAGAGCCTCGACCTTGTCGCCGCTGCGGGCGCGCTCGACCCGCCCTCCTTCCGCCCTCGCGTCGGGATCGCCGGCACGGGGGCGGCCACGGTCGAGACTCCGCGCGGCACCGCGACCTCGCGCGTGACGGTACGCGATGATGAGGTGACGGCGATCGACTTGACGACACCCTCGACGGCGCAGCTCGCCTTCGTGAAGCCGGTGGCCGAGGGGCACGAGGTGGCGGACGCTCTCATCGGCATCGCCTCGCTCGATCTCTCGCCGTGGGAGCTGGGGCGATGATGACACTCCTGGGCGCGCTCAGCGGTATCCTGCTCTTCCTGGTCGGTATCTACGTCGTCGCCATCGTCGAGGAGTGGTCCATCAGCGGACGATTCCGCCCCCTGGCACCCCTGTTCGCGGGGCTGGCGCTCCTCGGGCGCGAGGGCGTGGTGCCACGCAAGCCCGACCGCCTCCTCTACGAGGCCGCGCCGCCGCTGCTGCTGAGCGTCGCGCTCCTCGCCGCCGCCGTCCTGCCGCTGGCACCGGGCCTGGTCGCGGTCGATCTCGCAACCGGGGCGCTCTTCGTCAACGCGGCGCTCGCCTACGTCATGGTCGCGCTCCTGATGGCCGGCTGGGGGCCGAACGGGGCGTATGCCCTGATCGGCGGCTGGCGCTTCCTCGGGCAGTTGGTCGCCTACTCGATGCTGATCGTCATGCCCCTCACGGCGGTGGCGATGCGCGCCGCGTCGCTCGACGTCTCCGTCATCGTGACCTCGCAGGCGGCGCTGCCCAACGCGCTCGCCCAGCCGCTCGGCTTCGTACTCTTCTGGCTGGCGGCGCTGGCGGTCTGCTTCCTGCCGCCCTTCGATTTGCCGATCGCCGACGAGCTGGCGGGCGGGGTCATGGGGGAGTACACCGGGGCGCGGCTGGCGACCATGCGGCTGGCGCGGCTCACGCTCGTGCTGACCCTCGCGCTGGCGACGACCGTCTTCTTCCTCGGCGGCTGGCTCGGTCCGGGCCTGCCTCCCCCAGGGTGGACGGTGCTGAAGACGTTCGTCGTGGCGACCCTGATGCTCGCGGGCGGACGTCTCGTGCCGCGCCTGCGCGATGAGCAGGTGCTCGCCTGGGGCTGGAAGCTCGGCATCCCGCTGGCACTGACGAATATCCTCTGGGTCGGCGTGACCCTCCTGCTGGTGTGAGAGGGGCGACGATGGACGGCATATCCTTCTGGCAACTCCTGGCGGTGGCCGTGTTCGGCCTGCTCGCCGTCTGGTTCGGCGTCGCGGTCTTCCGCACGCACTCGATGATGCGCTCAGCGCTCGCGCTCCTCTTCGCGATGGCGGCGCTCGGCGGACTCTTCCTGGCGCTGGAGGCGGAGTTCCTCGGCGTGCTGCAACTGATGATGATGGCGACCGAGATGGCGATCATGGCGATCTTCATGATCATGTACATGATGGATCCCGGCGGCCTGGGGCAGATGGACATGACCCATCAGAAGCGCGCCGCTCTCGGCGCGGGCGTTGTCGCCGGGCTGGGGGCGGCGGCGCTGGCGATCGGCCTCGCCATCGGCGACGGCTGGGGGACGATCGTCGCCGCCGCGCCCGATCCGGTCCGGCAGAACCACGACCTGGGCATCGAAATGATGGAACGCTCGATGCTGATCTTCGAGACCGCCGGGATCACCATCCTGGTGGCGATGGTCGCGGCGACGGCGGTCGCGATCCGGAGGCGACCATGACCACCCTCGTCGTCGCGCTGCTCGTCGGTGCCGCGCTCTTCGGCATCGGGCTCTACGGCGTCCTCAGTCAGACGAACCTCGTGATGATCATGATGGGGGTGGAACTGATGCTCGCCGCCGCACTCGTCAACCTCGTCGCCTTCTGGCGCTTCCTCCACCCCGACGTATACGCCGGGCAGATGTTCTTCCTGATCGTGATGACGGTGATGGCGCTGGAGATGGCGGTCGGCTTCGGCGTCGCCACCGCCCGCTTTCGCGCGAAGGGTTCGGTCGAGATGGAAGAGGCGGCGGAGCTTAAGGGATGATGGTTGCGGCGCTCGTCATCCTCGGGCCGCTCGTCGCGGCGATCCTGATTCTCACCATCCGGCGCGGCGCGGCGGCATTCGCCCTCGGTGGGGCGGCAGTTGCCGCAGGCGGCGCGCTCGTCACGCTAGGCCGCGTCGTCGCCGGAGGGCGCTACGCGGCGACCCTCCCCGGATTGCCCGGGCTGCCGCTCCGCCTGCTTGTCGACCCGCTCGCCGCCGTCCTCGCCGCCGTGGTGGCAATCGTGGCCCTGCTCGTCCTGGTCTACGCCGTGGGCTACATGAGCGGGGAGGGGGGGCAGGTGCGCTTCTACGCCGGGATGTCCTTCTTCGCCGGGGCGATGGCGACGCTGGTCCTCGCCGGCGACTGGCTCCTCCTGCTGGTCGCCTGGGAATTGATCGGCCTCGCCTCATACCTGCTGATCGGCTTCTGGTTCGAGCGACCGGGCGTGCCGGGGGCGGCGACACGCGCCTTCCTCACCACGCGCGCGGCCGATCTCGGCCTCTATCTGGGGGTCTTCACCCTGATCGGCGCGTCCGGCACGAGCGCGATCGCGCCGACACTGGCGGTCGGTGGGGCGGCGGGGACGGTAGCCGCCCTGCTCCTCGCCCTCGCGGCGCTGGGCAAGGCCGGCCAGGTACCGTTTCACGGCTGGCTCCAGGACGCGATGGCGGGGCCAACCCCGGTCTCGGCGCTCCTCCACGCCGCGACCCTCGTGGCCGCAGGAGCGATCCTGCTGATCCGCGCTACGCCGCTGCTGCACGGCCCGGTCCTGCTCATCGTCGGCCTCGCGGGCGGCCTCACCGCCCTGCTCACCGGGCTGACGGCGCTGGCACAGGGCGACCTGAAGCGCCTGCTCGCCGCCTCGACCTCGAGCCAGCTCGGTTTCATGTTCCTCGCGCTCGGTGCGGGGTCGCCCGGCGCGGCGGTCGCCCACCTCGTCGCGCACGCCGCGATGAAGAGCGCCCTCTTCCTCGGCGCGGGGGTCTTCCAGCACGCGCGCGGCTCGACCGCTTTTGCTGAGTTGGGGGGGGCAGGGCGGCGGCACCCGCGCGTCTACGCCGGGTTCGTCGTCGCCGGGCTGGCGCTTGCCGGGGTGCCGCCCCTCGCGGGCTTCTGGTCGAAGGATGCGATCCTGGCGGCCACCTTCGCGTCCCCATACGCCGCCATCCTGGCACCGCTCGCGCTGCTCGGCACGGTGCTGACCGGAGGCTACGTCGCGCGGGCGCTGCGGCTGCTCTGGCGGGGGGTGGGGCAGGAGGAGCGCATCGCCGGGCTCGACTGGATGGGGGTGGGGCTGGCGGCGCTGGCGGCGCTGGCCGTCACGCTCGGCCTCGCCCTACGGCCGCTCGGCGCGATGCTGGCGATCGAGATCCCGGAGGGTCTCGGTAGTAGCAGCGCGGGGCTTGTCGCGGCGTTCGCGGGGCTGGCCTTCGGCTGGTCCGCCTGGTCCGACCGTTTCCTCGGATCGGCCCACGCCTGGGCGGCGCGTGGGTTCCGCCTGGGCGGCGGCTTCGTCGAGTTCGTGGTGCGCCCGACGCTCGCGCTCGCCCGCGCGGTCGGTGTGCTCGACGGGCGGATCGATGCGGCCGTGCGCCGAGTTGGGCGCGGTGCCCTCGCCGTCGCGGGCGCGACGGGCGCGACTGAGCGGCGCGACCACGCCACGGTCGAGGCGCTCGGTCGCACGGCGCTGACGCTGGCGGCGCGCTCCCGCCGGACGGACGAGCGCGACATCGACGGCCTGATCGCGGGCCTCGTGCGGGGGACGCGCGACCTCGCAGGGCGGGTGCGGCGCTTGCAGACCGGCCTCATCCACCGCGAACTGGCCCTCGCCGTCGGCGGGGTGGTGCTGCTGCTCGCGCTGCTGCTGCTCGGGCGCTTGCTCGCCCGCGTGTAGCCCGGCGGCCACGGCAATCTGGAATTACCGCGCGTTCGTGAAAGGTCACACGCCGATGCCGCTCGTCTCGCTCGTCCTCGTCCTGCCCCTCCTCGGGGCGCTCCTCCTCGTCGCCTGGCGTCCGGCGTCACCCCGGGCGGCGCATACCGTCGGCCTGGTCGCCGCCGGGCTGACGCTGCTCGGCGCGTTCGGGATCTGGGCGCGCGGGGCTGGCGCGGGCTTCGCCCAGGTCGAGGAGGTGCCGTGGATCCCCTCGCTTGGCGCGGCATACCGCGTCGGTGTGGATGGGATCAGCCTGCCGCTGACCCTGCTCACGGCCACGCTCTTCTTCGTGTCCCTGATCTTCTCGTCCGGCCTGGCCGAGCGCGGGGTCGCCTACGTCGCGCTCTTCCTCCTCCTGGAAACCGCCTGCCTGGGGGTCTTCGTCGCGCTCGACCTGCTCCTCTTCTACGTCTTCTTCGAGGCGACGCTGGTCGGCATGTACTTCATCATCGCCGGCTGGGGCTACGCGGGGCGGCAACGCGCGGCGCTGACCTTCTTCCTCTATACCCTCCTCGGCAGCCTGCCGTTGCTGCTGGCGATCCTGGCGCTCTACCTCGGGAGCGCCCCGCGCACCTTCGACATGCGCGCGATCATCGCCGCGCCGCCCCTGGTCGGCGCGACGGCGGGGCTGACCTTCGCCGCCATGTTCGTCGCCTTCGCGGTCAAGACGCCGCTCTTCCCGCTCCACACCTGGCTCCCCCTCGCGCACACCGAGGCCCCGACGGCGGGGAGCGTCGTCCTCGCCGGGGTGTTGCTGAAGCTCGGCACCTACGGCTTCATCCGCTTCGCCCTCCAGATGACGCCGGATACTTTTCGCGCCGCCGCCCCCTGGGTCGCCGCGCTCGCCGTCTTCTCGGCCCTCTACGGGGCGTTCGCGGCGCTGGCGCAGACCGACCTGAAGCGGCTGGTCGCCTACACCAGCATTAACCACATGGGGTACGTCGTGCTCGGGGTCGCGGCGGCGGCGGCCACGGATGATCCCGGCATCCGGGCGCTGGCGCTCGACGGGGCGACGCTGCAGATGGTCAGCCACGGGATCGTCACCGGCGTCCTCTTCCTCCTGGTCGGGGCGCTGCAAGACCGCACGCACACCCGGGAGGTCGGGGCGCTCGGTGGCCTGCTCCGCCCCCTCCCCCGCCTCGGCTGGGCCTTCATCCTGGCCTCCTTCGCCTCACTCGGCCTGCCGGGGCTGGCGCACTTCCCCGCCGAGTTCCAGATCTTCCTCGGCACGTTCCAGGTCTGGCCCTGGGCGGCGGCGATCGTCGTCCTCGGGATCGTCGTCACCGCCGGGCTATACCTGCGCGCCATCCAGGCCGCGTTCATGGGCGAGGTGCCGGAGCGCTGGCGCGGCTTGCGCGATCTCGGCGCGCGCGAAATCTGGGCGATCGCCCCGCTGCTCGTCCTCACGGTCGCCCTCGGCGTCGGACCCGGCGCGCTGCTGGGGCTGATCCACCGGGCGACGGAGGCGCTGGGCCGATGAACGGCGACATGCCGATGGGGATGCCGATGGGTCGTGACCTGGGGCTGCTGCTGCCCCAGCTCGCCGTGCTCCTGACGGCGGTCGCCGCGCTCGTCGCGGAGATGGTCCGGAGGCCACGCTGGGCGCTCGTCCTCACGGTGGGGGGGCTGCTCGCCGCCGCCGCCCTCGCTGCGTCGCTGGTCGGGACGCGGACGACGGCCTTCATGGGGACGTACCGGATCGACGACCTGAGCCTCTGGGCGACGCTGATCCTCGCCCCCGCGACCGCCCTCTGCGCCATCCTGGCCGCGCCGGAGGTCGGTGGGACGGACCGCGAGGGGACGGTCTACAGCCTGCTGTCATTCACCGCACTCGGCGCGCTCGTCCTGGCCGGGGCGGGGGACACGATGTTCCTCGTCCTGGGCGTGCTCCTGGCGAGCCTCGGCTCCTTCGCGCTCGTGACCTATCCGCGCGACGACCGGTCGACCGAGGCGGCGGTGAAATACCTGGTCTTCGGCTCGGTGGCGAGCGCCGCGATGATCTACGGGCTGACCTTCTGGTACGGCGCGACCGGCGCGACGCTGCTGCTGGACCTCGACCGCCTGACGAGCGCCCCGCTGGCGGCGGTCGGCCTCCTCGCGGTGCTCGTCGGCCTGGGGTACAAGGCCGCGCTCGCGCCGTTCCACTTCTGGGCACCGGATGCGTACGAGGGCGGGCCGCTGGCGGTGGCGGCGTTCCTCTCGGTCGTGCCGAAAGTCGGTGCCCTCTTCGCGCTGGCCCAGGTCGCGCGGAGTCTGCCGACGACGCCCCTCGACTGGCGGCCCGTCGTCGCGGCGCTCGCGGTCGCCGCGATGGTCTGGGGGAACCTGGCGGCGCTGCCGCAGGAGAATATCGTGCGCCTGCTCGCCTACTCCTCGGTGGCGCAGTCCGGCTACTTCCTGCTCGGCATCGTCGCGCTCGGGCGGAGCCCCCTGGCGCTCCAGTCCCTGGTCGTCTTCGCGGCGGCGTACGCCGCGATGAACCTCGGCGCGTTCGCGATCGTCGCGCGCGCCGGGCGCGATCTCGCCGCACTGAGCGGCTTCGGGCGATCGGCCCCCTGGGCGGGCGCGGCCCTCGTCGTCTTCCTCCTCTCACTCGTCGGCGTGCCGCCGCTGGCCGGCTTCGGCGGCAAGCTGCTGCTCTTCGGCGCGGCGCTCGACGCGGGCTACGGCTGGCTGGCGATCGTCGCGATCCTCAACAGCGTACTGTCCCTCGCGGTCTACCTGCGGATCATCGTGCCGCTGTATCGGGCAACGACGCTGCCCTCCGCAGGGCGGCGACCACTATCGCTCGTCGGGGCCATCGCCCTGGCGCTCACGGTCGCCCTCGGGCTCGGGCTACAGGCACTCATCGGCCTGCTGATATGAGTAGGTGCCGCCCGATGGGCTGCGGCACCGCCGTGGCGATCGCGACGGCTGAGACGTCACAACGCCGCGTGAAATGAGCCGTAACACCCTCCGAACCGGTAGATTCAGATGTACGATTATGGTATTCTGTTTCAGTAGAACAGGGTATATTATCCGCGTACAAACGCGGCTTCGTGTGGTTTGCTCCCAGGAGGAATGCTATGGCCGACCCGCGCGCGTTCATGAGTTTCGACTTCGACCACGACGAGTATCAGCGCACCCTTTTCGCTGGTCAAGCAAAAAACTCCAAGACCCCCTTCACTATCGAAGCACTGGTCCTCGGAAGAGGCACTGGCCCAAAGTAAGGTTGGCCCGCTGACACGGACACAATAGAGCTGGCACGACAACGAGACTTCGGCGGACTATCCGGCACGGGCGAGCGAGGCGAGGTGACGCTTGCGATGGGCGCGATAGGCCGCTGCCTTCCGCTGCTGGTGATAGGCGAACAAGGCGAGGGCACGGGGCACGTCGAGGGCGGGCAGTGGCAGGACGGCCCGCAGCAAGAGGCGCGCGCCAGCCAGGCTGAGGGGCAGGACCGCGAGGGGCGGCCAGCGCTGCCCGGCGGGGAGCACGCCGGGATCAAGCGGTTTTGTGGCCCCCTCTCCCACCCCGGCCGACTGGGCTGGGGCGGCGGTGGCCGCGATCCCTGAGACGCTGGCAGAGCCGCACCAGGAAGTGGTGCGCCAGGATCACCAGCGTCATATGGTGGTGCTAGCCCGGCCACGAACGGAGCTCGTAGTGGTCCATCCCGAGCTCGCCCTTGCCCTCCGCGAAGCAGTACTCGATCTCCCAGCGCATGCCGCAGATGCGGACGAGCTCGGCCGGCGGTGTCTCCGTCGGCGCGTTGCCCCACGCCTCGCCTCATGATGGGCTACGCGGGCGTGTACACGAACTGGCAGGATAACGAGCGAGTAGGAGGAGCAAATTGGGCGCGCACAGGCCATGTCACGCTTCCCTGGTGCGGAATTTTGCTGCCACACTGACTACACGTCGGCGTGCCACATCATGAGACGAGATGTGCTGGAGACGCCTCGCCGTAACGTGCCGGGTCTCCCGATATTTTGATGACGACTCGTGGCGAAAGCGCGATACTCTTCGCCGCCGGGGATGTGCGCCCGCTGGTCGTCGTGGAGGCCGGGTCGATGGTGAAGACGTTAATACCAGACGCCGGGGCGGTGCAACTACGCGAATTGTCTGCCGAGGGCGAGGTGATCACGCTCGTGGTGGCCGCTGCGGGTGCCACGGCCTGCTGCCCGGTGTGTGGCCAGGGCTCCTCGCGCGTGCATAGTCGCTACCGGCGGACGCTCGCCGACCTTCCGTGGCAGGGGCTCGCTGTCCGGCTTGCCCTCCAGGTGCGCCGCTGGTTCTGCCCCAACCCGGCGTGCGCGCGGCAGATCTTCGCGGAACGCTTACCGACGGTCGCTGCGCCCTACGCCCGCCGCACCGCACGGCTCGCGCACGTGGTCGAGGCGCTCGCCCTGGCGCTCGGGGGCGAGGGCGGCGCCCGCCTCCTGGCGACCCTGGGTGTGATGCTGAGCCCCGACGCCTTACTCGACGCGATCCGGCAGGCCGTCCGGCCCACCCCGCCCGTACCGCGCGTCATCGGCATCGACGACTGGTCCTGGCGGCGTGGCCACCGGTTCGGGACCATCTTGGTCGACCTGGAGCGGCATGCGGTGGTCGATCTGTTGCCCGACCGCGCGGTCGACTCGACCGTCGCATGGCTGAAGGAGCACCCGGAGGTCACGACCATCGCCCGCGACCGCGCGGGCGTGTACGCCGAGGCGGCCGCCCAGGGCGCGCCGCAGGCGATGCAGGTCGCCGACCGGTGGCACCTCCTGCACAACCTCGGCGAGGTCCTCGAGGAGTTCCTGCTCCACAAGCGCGCGGCGCTGCGCGCGGCGGCGATGCCCTCGACGGCGGGCGAGGGCGGGGTAACCGCGCCGGACGCCGCCGCCGAGGCGACCGCCGCGGCAGGGGGGCCGGAGGCGAGCGCCCCGGGGCCGCTCACGCCACACCGCCCCCGCCGCAATCAGGAACGGCTGGAGGAAGCGAGCCGCCGCCGACACGCGCGCGTCGTCGAGCAGTATGCGGCGATCCGCCGGTTGCACGCCGCCGGCGCCGATGTGGCCGACATCGCCCGGCGTGTCGGCACCAGCCGCCGGACCGTCTACCGCTACCGCCACCTGCCCGAGCCGCCGGAGCCGAAGCGCCCGCACCGCCCGCCGCGCCAGCGGGTGTTGACGCCGTACGAGCCCTACCTGCTGCAGCGGTGGCAGGAGGGCTGCCATAATGGCATGCGACTCTACCGGGAAATCCGCGGGCAGGGCTACGCCTACGGCGCCTCGAACGTCATGCGCTTCGTCGCCCAGTTGCGGCGCGACGAAGCTACCGACCAGCCAGCGGGGGCTGCAAGGCGCGCCCAAGCCACGCGGGTGCCGTCCGCGCGGCGAGTGGCGGGGCTCTTCCTCCGCCGCCCAGCCGATCTGCACCCTGAGCAGCAGGCGTACCTCGACCGGCTGCACCAGGCCGACACGGCCGTGGCCGCCGCATATCGCCTGGCCCAAGAGTTCGCGGCGATGGCGCGGGAGCGCGGGGGAACGCGGCTCGAAGCGTGGCTGGCCGAGGTGGATGGCTGCGACGCACCCGCGTTGCGCCGTTTCGCCACCGGCTTGCGGGCCGATCTGGAGGCCGTGCGGGCCGGGCTGACCGAAAGCTGGTCGAACGGGCCGACGGAGGGCTTCGTCCACAAGCGCAAGCTCGTGAAACGCCAGGCCTACGGCCGCGCGGGATTTGCCGTCCTGCGCCAGCGGGTGCTCCTCGCCGCGTGACGCAGGGCCAGCCGAACAGCAACTGCCCCGTCACCGCGGCGCACCCGCTGGCGCGCTTGGCCCACGGCGAGGCCGTCGGCCTATCATCGGGCGACGACGAGCTGCTTGTGACGCTCCTGCCGACCGCTTGATTCCCCCTGCCCACCCTTCTTCGAAAGGTCGGGAGACCCATGATGGGGTCCCAATACGTGCAGTCGCCCTGGCAGGAAAGCCCATGGCTGAAGGGCAGGATGAGGCAGCGGGCGACCCTGTTTGAGTCAGCAATGGCCCGGTAGTGGCTATGGTGGCTGGCGTCGCCGCATGGGTGCGTCGCTCTCCGCTTGTAGACATGTTCCGGTCGTCATACAAGCCGATCAGATCGTGGAGGATGGCAGTACTATGCAGTACTATATAGAAGGACGACGGAGGTCTTTGCCCTGACTACGCGCGTAAGGTGCAGCGATGCCGGAAGTGCAGCGCCCCCGGGTCGATCCGACCGATGACTGGCAGCAGCTCATGCTCTTAGCCCCCTTCCCCGAGCAGCGCGCGTACGAGCTGCTGCGTCCGGTGGTGCTCTTCGGTCGCTCGCCGATCGAGCGGGCAGGCGAGACCGGCACGCCCGAGCGCACCATCTACCGCCGCGCGGCCCGCTTCGACGCGGAGGGCATGGCCAGCCTGTTCCCGCCGCCGAAGGTCGAGAAGCATCGCCGCCTGCCGGAGAAGATCCGCCAGGCGATCCGCGACCTGAAGGGGGAGCACGCGCCGTTCCACGCCAGCGAGATCGCCGACATCTGCGCGGTGCGCTTCGGCCACCGGCCCAGCCCGCACACGGTCAGGCGCATCCTGGCCGAGGACCCGCCAGCGGCACCGACGGCACCCCGCTTCCTGCCGTTCCACGCGATCGCCGACCCGGCGGAGCGGCGCCTCGCCATCGTCCGACTCCACAGCGAGGGGTGGGCGGTGAAGAGCATCGCCGCCTATCTCCAGGCCGGCAAGCGCACCGTCTATCGCACCTTACGGCGTTGGTTCGCGGACGGTGTGGCGGGGCTGGACGACCGGTCGCACGCGCGCACGGACGGGCCGCGGCGGGTGACGCTTCGGGCGATCGCCACCGTGAAGGAGCTGCAGGAGAACCCGCGCCTGGGCGAGTTCCGCATCCACGCGGCCCTCCGGCAGCAGGGCATCTACCTCAGCCCGCGCACCTGCGGGCGCATCCTCGCCAAGAATCGGGCGCTCTACGGCGTCAAGCGACCGGAGGCCCCACCGCGCGAGCCGAAACCCTTCCCCTTCGCCGCCACCCGGCCCCACGAGTACTGGAGCCTCGATATCCGGTACCTCGACCATCACCTCGGCGACTTCAAGGTCTACAGCATCACCCTACTCGACAACTACTCGCGCGCGATCCTCGCCAGCCTCCTCTCGCGCAGCCAGGATCTCGGCGCGGTGCTGCTGGCGTTGTATGTTATCGATAATCTACGTTGCCTTTCCTCGGTGCAAGCTGCGATAATGTGTTCGTACAGAACGCCTATTCTGCTTATTGGGGTTGTATGCTATGGGGAACGGACGCATCCGGGATCTTCCCTCGGTCAAGAAGCTGCTTGACGACATCCACACGTTGGAGCAGTTCAAGCGCGCCCTCCCGCTGCTGCGCCCCTTCCTGCGGATGCTCGGGGTGCAAGTCGAGCAGATAGAAGCGGCGTTGGCAC
>JAABUT010002099.1_pt1 | contig 20297 bp, 19 predicted proteins | sample 5559281 | NCBI WGS metagenome assembly JAABUT01 (sample SAMN10711880, study PRJNA513359) | rock metagenome | isolation source: Antarctica rocks | place: Antarctica: Victoria Land, Ricker Hills nord | collected 2016-01-04
TCAGCGCACGCAGCCCGCGAGAAACTGTTTTGGTTGGCTGCCGACGCGGCCCTCGCCTTGTAGGTACGGCCACCCGCCCATGCGCGGATTCACTCCGGTCGACGTGCCCGCTCGGCGATCCCATGTGACGCAACCACCCAGGCAAGCTGCAGCGACACGCTGTTTCCGTACGCCAGTTCCGATACCACCGTCACGCTCGGCGCCGTGGATCTCGAAGCCGCTGCGGCGCTGTAGCAGAAACGAGCGATTGCGGAACGTCTTGAGGTGCACGTAACCGGTCTTCTGGGCGGCTGCCGGTTATGACGCGGTGGTCCTCCTCAGCCCGGCGGCGGGCATGGGCGCCGTGCGATACAAGCTCGTGTAGTGACGGTTATGTTCGCCGGCGGCACCCCTGCCGAGGCTTGGGATGGGTGGTCCTCCGTCGCGGCGTTCTGCCGGTGGTCATCTGTGCTCGCAGCTATGCGACGACGTCATCAACAGACCGACGAACTTTGGTGGGCGCGACCACGAACGCCCTCATCGGCCGAATTGAGTGCGTTCTGCGGACGGTTCACGTTCCATCTGAGGGCATACCTATGCGTGCCGTCACCATCAATGACCATTGTGGTGCTCAGTCCGGCGGTCAGGATGCCGCCGAGCACCAGCGGCAGCGCGCCCGCGGCGAGACCGGCGCCACGGGGGTCGCTGGGTGGTGTGGGCACGACGTCGACGACTTGCTCACCCGTCGCGGCGGTGGGCGTCTGCGGACCAAGCGTCGTGGCCAGCTGGCCCAGCGCTTGGGCGATGGCCGGGCTAGCCGCGGAGGCGGTCAGCACTATCGGCGGGCCGCTGCCGAGCACGACCGCGCCGTACACGTCACGTGCCTCGATGGCAGCGGGCGCCGCCCGCGCGTCGGCGTAGCGGGGCACGTCGAAGGCACCGGGGCGGGCCTGCTCGAGTCGCTGCGCCGTCACGGCCACCTGCCGCGCCGACCCCCGCGACGCCGAGCGGCACGTCGTGGATGGCGGTCCGGCCGGCCGGCCGGGCGAAGGCAATGAGCACGACCGGCACGATCGCGGTGAGCAGCAGCGTCACGCCGGCTGTGCGCCGCCAGGACGACACCGTGGCAGTGGCCGCGGCCTTATGCCCTGCTGGCTCTGGCGCCGTCGGCGGAACCGCGCCGCGACGCTGCGGCACTTCTGCCTTGGACATGATTCTCCTTCTGCGAACGAGAGTTCGCGTTCTGTTGGTGCGTCCGGAGCCTGGCTATGCGCGCGCCGTGATGCTTGGGCTGGGTGCCGGCTCGTCCGCAAAGAGGCCGTCGGCGCGCTGCTGCAGCCGGTCGAAGGACCGTCGTACAGCGATGATGGCCGCGAGGGTCAGCGGGCCCGCGAGCACCGCGCCGACGACGGTGATCATGCTGCCGACGCTGGTAGCCCTGCTGCCCAGGGCATAGGCGCCGTAGGCGTAGAGGGTCGCCCACAGCGCGCCGCCGGCCGCGTTGGCGAGCAGGAAGCGGGACCAGCGCATCCTGCTCATCCCGGCGAGGAAGGCTGCGTAGGTGCGCAGCACCGCGACGAAACGCCCGAAGAAGACGACCTTGCCGCCGTACTGGGCGAACAGGTAGCGGCCGACCCGCAGCTTGGCCCGGTCGAGGCGCACGAACCTGCCGTAGCGGTCGGCCAGCCGCTGGCCGCCGGTGCGCCCGAGCCAGTAGCCGGCATTGTCACCGAGGATCGCCGCCGCGATGGCGACCGCCGCCAACACCGTCACGTTCAGGTGGTGCGTCGTGCCGGCGTACAGCGCTGCGGCGATGAGCGCGGTCTCGCCCGGCAGGGGCACGCCGAGGCTCTCCAAGGCGATCAGCGCGAAGACCGCGTAGTAGCCGTAGGAGACGAGCAACGAGTCGATCAGGTGCTTGCTCATCGGGTCACCTCTGCGAGTTGACGGGGATATGGCACGTGCACCGGCGGCGTCTGGTCGGCGTGGCGCCGGGCCAGGACCGCGTAGGCCGCCCAGCCGGCACCGGCGGCGAGCCACAGGGTCACGAGCCGGTAGGCAAGGGTGGCGGTGAGCGCGTGCCCGGCGTCGAGGCCGGCCGCGGTGAGGGCCGCGGTCAGCCCGAGCTCGACGGTGCCGAGCCCGCCGGGGGTGAGCGCCAGCGTGGTGATGCCGGCGCCGGCGAGGTAGACCAGCAACAGCGCCCGCCAGGGGACCGCCCCGCCCGTCGCCGCGATCGCGCCGGCCAGGGCGAGGCTGTCGGCCAGCCAGTTGGCCAGCCCGAGCAGCGCGAGGAGGGACCAGGACCGTCCCGGCAGCCGTAGAACCCCAAGCTGCTCGAGCAGCCGTGGCAGCGCTGTGCGGACCGCGCGAGCCGAGCGGTCCACGACCGCCGGAGACCGCAACAGCAGCCTGTCGGCGCGGACCAGCAGCCGGTGGCGGACCTCCGCTTGGCCCAACAGCACTACCGCCGCCCAGCCGGGTACGGCGACCAGCAGAGCGCCGGCAGCGCCCAGCAGCGCCCCCCAGCCGGTGCCGGTAGCGGCGGCGCCGGCCACGACCAGCGCGGCGAAGGCGCTGGCCGAGGCGATGCCGGAGACGAGCAACGTCCAGCCGGCGGTGGCTTGACCGGCGCCGCGGTGGCTGAACTCCCGATAGTTGACGGCGGTTGCCAGCGGCGCGCCGACGACAGGCAGGGTCAGCGACACCGCGTTACCGGCGTAGACGATGGCGAGCACAGATCGGAAGGTGGGTCTGCTGCCGCCGGCCCGCAGCAGCTGCCGGTGCGTGCCTGCGACTGCCGCCTTCGACGCCACCTCGGCCAGCAGCACCAGCGGGACCCAGCGCCACCGCACGTGCCCGAGCGCCACCACCGACGACCCGAGCAGGGACCGGTGCGTGTTCGCCAGCGCGATGACGACGACCGTTGCGACCGTGACCGCCAGCCAGCGGAGCCTTGACCGGACCGGGCGGCCGGTCGGTCCGATCGATGTGCCCAGCGCGACCGAGGTGCCTGACCGGGCGGCTGCCCGGCGCCGTGCCGTCCCCGCTCTGCCGCTGGAGGCGGCGGTCCGGCGGGCTGTCCCCGGCCGGGCCCTGTCGCGGGAGCCCCGAACTCGGCTCGCCGTCCGGCCCGATGCGCCGCGACGGGCAGAGCGGTCACGGCGACCGCCCGCAGGTGCCTGGCGCATACCGCTCACCCGGAACCTCCCGTGCTGGCTGCCCGCTCGTCGCTGGCCTGCCTCGACGCTAGGCACGGGAAGCCCTCGTGGCGTCGGACTGCGGGATGGAACCGCGGTCATCCCGAGGTCGTACGGCACTGCGCAAAACAGCTGAGACGCGGTCGCCGGGCGGTGACGGACCTACGGTCCTTCGGGGTCGACCAGGACCAAGGTCGAGATGCCGGGGACACGCTCAGCCGTGATAAGCGGCGGTGGCGATCTGCACGAACGAGCGGATCAAGGGGTTGTGGTCGCCGGCCTTCCAGGCGGTCACTACCGGACTCGGCGCCATGTCGACCAGCGGGACGACGGCCAGCATGTCGCCCAGGTCGTGCCCCAACGGGCCCACGCCGACGGTGCCGTTCCAGAGCACGGCCTGCAGGCACTCCTGGATGGTGCGTACCACGGGGCCCTCGCGGGGCTTGCCGCCGTTCCAGTAGGTCTGCCAGACGGGATCCGTCCCGTCCGGGAACTGAAACCAGCGCCGATCGGCTAGGTCGGCCAGGTGCACGCGATCGCGGCGGGCCAGCGGGTCGTCGGCGCGCAGTACGACGCCCACCGGGTCGGCGCGCAACTCGCGCACCGCGAGGCCGGTCTGGTCGAACGGCCCCCGGGTCAGGGCGACGTCGACCAGCCCGGCGCGCAGCCCGAACGTCGGGTCGGTCAGGTCGGTCTCATGGGTCCGGACCTAGACGCCGGGATGCCGGCGGCGGTAGGTGGCGGCCAGCCGGGTGGCTCCCCGCTCGGCGCTGTCGCCCAAGATGCCGACCGTAATGGTCGCTGCACCGGCCACCGCAGTCACACGTTCGCGGGCCTGATCGGCCTGGCTCAGCAGGGCACGCGCCTGGTCCAGCAGCTCCGCCCCGGCCGGGGTGAGCGTCACCCCGGCAGTGGTCCGGTGCAGCAGAGCGGCGCCGATGTCGGTCTCGAGCTGCTTGATCGCCCGGCTCAGCGGCGGCTGGCTCATGTGCAGCCGGGTGGCTGCCCGGCCGAAGTGGAGCTCCTCGGCGACGGCCACGAAGTAACGCAGCAAGCGAAGCTCCACCCCCGCGACGATACCCGCTGGATATCAAGCCGACGCAATCAGTCTTGGACGTCGTGGCCGGCGAGCGTTGCAATCGAAGCATGACGAATGAATCGCTGCCCGACCAGACCATGCCCGACGCCGCTGTGCAGGATGTCGGCGCCCAATTGCCCGACCCCGCCGTACAAGTCGCGGGCGCCGAGGAGATCGCCCCCGACCTGCTGGCGATCCCGAACCACCGAGTCGACCTCGTACCCAACATCGGCATCATCGGCGGCACGCAGGCCGTACTTGTCGTCGACACCGGCATCGGCACCGCCAACGCCGAGCAGGTCCTCGCCCTCGCGGCAGACGTCGCGAATGGCCGCCGGATCTATCTGACCACCACTCACTTCCACCCGGAGCACGCGTTCGGCGCGCAGGTGTTCACCGACCACGCCACGTACCTTGTCAACCGCACCCAGGCGGAGGACCTCACCCGCAAGGGGGAGCCCTACCTCGAGCAGTTCCGGGGCTTCGGTGGCACGATCGCCCGCCGCCTCGAAGGCGTCCGGGTGCCCACTCCCGATCGGGTCTATGACGACGCCTACGACCTTGACCTCGGCGGTCGCATCGTGCGGTTGCGCCCCACTGACCGGGCCCACACCAAGGGCGACCAGGTGATCGAGGTGCCCGATGCCGGCGTGCTGTTCACCGGCGACTTGGCCGAGACCGGGCAGTTCGCGATCTTCCCCTGGTTCCCGCCGTACGACACCGACGTCTCGGGGACCGGCTGGCTCGGCGTCATGGAGCGACTGGCCGCCGGCGCACCGCGCGTGGTGATCCCCGGTCACGGCGACATCGGTGGCCCGCAGCTGCTCGTAGACGTCCGCGATTTACCTGCGGGAGCTGCGTGATGAGACGTGGCGGCGGCGAGATTCCGCCATGAGCGAGGAAGACATCGCCGCCGAGGTCGGCGCGCTGCTGATCGAACGGCATCCCGAATGGCACGGCCAGGAGTGGATCAGCCCCGGCGTCAAGTGTCTGTGTGCGGAGCACGACGCGGGGGCGGCCGGGCGGCACGCGGAGGAAGGTCCCGGCAATGTGGGGGCAGCGTCATGAGTGAGCAGCGGCGCGAGCGCGGCATAGCCGCATACGCACGCATCTTCGACGTGCCGCAGGAAACCGTTGCGGCGGTCATGGAAGAGCAAGTCGGCTCGGTGTTCGCCGACGAGGCCTTCACGGCGGCCGGCGGGACGGCCTGGGGCGGCCAGCTGCTCACCGACCGGGACCGCGCGATCGCCGTCCTCACAGCCCTGATCGCGCAAGGGGTTTTCGATGACCGTCTGTCGACCTACGCGGCGCTCGCCGGCCGTCAGGGGCTCGACCTCGACGCCCTCAGCGAACTGATGGTCCTGCTGGCTGGCTATCTGGGGTATGCCCGCACCTCACTCGCGATGCACGCAATCCGCGAGGCGACGCCGGCCCAGCGCCTCCCCTGACGCCATCAGGGGCCGAGTCTCGGCCCACCGCCTCGACATAACGCGGGTTTCCGTGGCCATGCGAGCAGTCCGCTTCAGTACGTACGGCGAGCCGTCGATCCTGCGGATGGAGTACGTGCCGCGTCCCGAACCCGGGGCCGGCGAGGCGCTGGTGCGGGTCGCGGCCACCGGCTTCAACCCGATCGATGCCACGATGCGCGCCGGGCTCCTGCAGCGGGGCCAAGAGAGATCGGACGCCGGCCCGCTGGGAGGCCGGCCCCAGGTCAGGCATCGAGTCCTGCGCCCCGCTGCGCCAGGACTCGTCGGCCCAACCAGCGGGAAGGGTGGCTCGGCCGGTTACCCACGGCAGCACGTTCAGCCTCGGGCTCGCCGGGGGTGCTTCGAGCCGCCGCCGACAGCGGAGGACCTGCGACCGACGCGGACACAGTCGAGGTCGAGCGCGGTGGGGGAGCCGGCATGTCCTGACCCTTCGGAAGTGGTGCCTTGTTCATGTATGCGCCCGGGGCTCTGTCACAGATCCGGTGTCCCCGTCACCTGAAAGACCGGTGTCCCCGTCACCTGAAAGAGAAGTGTTCGGCGTGGATGTAGTCGGGTGGCACGCCGGCTCGGTGGAGGTCGCGGGTGAGGTTGTCGATCATCGGGCCGGGGCCGCACAGGAACACGTGCGTCTCAGGCGTGACCTCGGTCAGAGCCGCGACCCTCGCGCCGGTGAGGTGGCCGGTCACGCCGGTGACGACCTGGTGCACGCGCAGCAGGGGGGCGAGGCGCTGTTCGGCCGAGCGCAATTCCGCTAGGTACACGGCCTCGGCCTCCGTGCTGGTGCTGTAGAACACGTCGATCGTGTACGGGTCCTCCGCGTCGAGAACCGTCAGCCAGCTCAGGAACGGGGCGATGCCGATGCCTCCAGCGATCCAGATCTGGTGTGCGCGCCCGACGGTGTAGTCGAACTTGCCGTACGGGCCGGTGACTGTCGCGGGCAACCCGGGCTGGAGCCGAGCATGCATCCGTGCGGTGTCGTCCCCCACCGCACGGATGGTCAGACGCAGATGGCCGGCGGCTGTAACCCCGGCCACGGTGAATGGGTGCTCCCGCCAGGCATCGTCGCCGCTGATGCGCACGAAGATGAACTGCCCGGCGCGGGGTTGGAGCCGATTGCTGACGGGGGCGAGGTGGAGCTCGAGGATTCCGGCAGCCGGACGGGCGACGCGCTCGATCGTGTAGTCGCCCGTGGGCAGTCTGCGGCGCATGACCAGCTCTTCGTAGGCGTAGCTGACCATACCGATGACACCGACGGTGAGGTAGACGGTCTTGAGCAGACCCGACCCGGCGATGACCCGGTCGACGAACAGCCCGTGCAGGACGGCGATGAGGACGAACAGCCCGATCAGGCGGTGGACGAAAAGCCAGCGGCAATAAGACAGGTGCAGGATCTTTCCCACCAGCGGCAGGGAAACCAGGACGAGGGCGATCAGGCCGAGCAGGGACGCTACGCCCAACACCAGGCCCGCCTGGTAGGTGCTGGCGCCGGTCGTTCCCTCGCTCGCGGCCGACGACAACAGTACGTGCGGCGGCAGCGTGGACGCCATCGCGACGGCGGTGAACTTGTGCCAGAGATACATGCGGTCGAGGCCGCCGAACCACGGCTCGAGCCACCGCGCCTTCGTAGCGAGCAACAGTGAGCAGCTGGACAGGTAAACCCCGGCCACGCCGATGACCTCACCCCAGAAGTAGCCGAGCGTCACTTCCTGCGGGCGTCGCCCGACCCACAGGGCAAGGAGCAGTACACCGAGTGCGAAGACGACAAACGGCCCGGCTCGGCGCTGTTTGAGGCGTGTGTCCATCGGCTTGCGTAGTACGCGCGCGGCATAGAACAGGAAAGCGACGATGACCGACACGATGAGCTCCCTAGGTCGATGCGACGGCGTCCGCGGCTGCGTTTCAAGTGAGCGGTACGCGCCGTGCACGAGCCGAGAACGACGTTAGGCGCGGCAGCCGGTCCCGTCGTCAGACGAGGGGACCGAACCGGGAAGCCGGGTTCAGACCTGGGAACGAGCCGCGGCTGCGACCAGCGGATGACCCCGACGGTCTCGTGGGTTACTCGGTGACGCGCACGAGAAGGCGTTATGGCTTCGTGCCGACGGCCGCCGTCGGTCGGCTCAGGGTCGGGCGACGCCGAGCTGGTAGGCGAGGATGACGACCTGCACCCGGTCGCGCAGCTGCAGTTTGGCGAGGATCCGGCCGATGTGGGTTTTGACGGTAGCTTCGGAGAGCACCAGCTCTGCGGCGATCCCGGCATTGGTGAGACCGGCCGCGACGGCGGCGAAGACCTGCCGCTCGCGCTCGGTGAGTGCTGCGAGGGCGGCGTCGGCGTCCCGGCCGGCGGCAGTGTCGGGCAGGTGCGGCGCGAAGGCGTCGATGAGGCGCCGGGTCATGCTCGGCGCGATGATCGCCTCACCGTCGGCGACTGCACGGATCCCGGTCAGCAGGTCGGCGGGTGGCACGTTCTTGAGCAGGAAGCCGCTGGCGCCCGCCCGCAGCGCGGAGAAAGCGTACTGGTCGACGTCGAACGTCGTCAGGATGATCACGCGCACCGCAGGAGTCTCGGCGGTGATGCGGCGGGTCGCCTCGATGCCGTCCATGCCGGGCATCCGGACGTCCATGAGCACGACGTCCGGCAGCAGGGAGGCGCAAGCCCGGACGGCCTGGGCGCCGTCCGCCGCCTCGCCGACCACGTCGAGGTCGTCCTCGGCCGACAGCACGAGACGGTAACCCTGCCGCAGCAGCGGCTGGTCGTCGGCGAGCAGCACCCGGATGGTCATGCCGGAGCCGTTCGCGGGGCCGGCGCCCGGCCGTCAGAGGGCTGACCCTGCAGGGGCAGGTGCCCGTGCACGCGCCAGCCGCTGCCCTCCGGGCCGTGAGGCCCCGCCCGCAGTTGCCCGTCGAAGGCGGCCAACCGCTCGCGCATGCCGATGAGACCGTGTCCGGCCGGCTGATTGTCGGGCTCCGGACGAGCCTTGCTCGGCGACAGGGCGCCGTCGTCTTCGACGTCCACGTCGACCGCGTCGCGCCCGTAGCGCAGGGTCACGGTCACCCGGGCGACCGACCTGCCGTGCTTGAGCACGTTGGTGAGGCTCTCCTGCACGAGCCGGTAGACGGCGAGCTGGGCGCTCTCGGGCAGGCCCGCCGGTGAGCCGCTCTCGATGAGGTCGACCCGCACGCCGGCCGCACGTACCGGCTCGAGCAGGTCCGCCACCCCGGCGAGACCGGGCTGCGGAGCAAGGTCGTCGAGGTCGTCGAGGTCGTCGGGATCGCCGTCGGTGCGGTCGCGCAGGACGCCGAGCAGCCGGTGCATCTCGCTGAGCGCCTGCCGACCGGTTGCCGAGGCTTGCTGGCTCGCCTGCCGGGCGGCCACGGGGTCACGGTCCATGGTCGCGGCCGCTCCGTCGCTGAGGGCGACCATCACCGTGACGCTGTGCGCGATGATGTCGTGCAGCTCCCGCGCGATCCGGGTGCGTTCCTGCGCGGCGGCGAGGAGCGCCTGCCGGTCGCGGTCGCGTTCGGCGGTGCGGGCGCGCTCGAGCACCGAGGCGAGGAAGGCCCGGCGGGTCCGTACGTACACGCCGAGTACCCAGGCCGCTGTGACCGTGCCGGTGAGTAGCAGCAGGGCAGTGAGCAATTGCCCCGGTGGTGCCCACCGCACGGCGGCGAGCACGACGCCAACCTGCGCGATGCCGGCGGCGAGCACCACGGCTCGCCAGGACGAGACATGGACGCCGACGGCGTACAGCCCGAAAAGTACGGCGAAATTGGCGTCGGCCGGCGTGCCGAGCAACCATTCCAGCAGAGCGAGCGCGGCGATGGCCGCGAACGCCGCCACCGGGCGGGTGCGGCGGGCCAGCAGCGGTAGCGGCAGCGCGACGTCCAGCAGGTACGCCGCGGCGGAGGGTTTGGTCTCGCCTCCCCACCTGGCGTGGCCGAGGCTGAACGACACCACAACCACCACCAGCAAGACGTCCCCGCTGCGGCCACTGAGCAGCCGCCGCAGCTGGGGGAGGGGGACCGCGCCAGGCGTCCCTCCGGCGCAGCTGCACCACAGCGACGGCCAGGGCAGCCACCACCCACGCCACGAGGACCGCCAGGCCGGTCCACGGCGCCAGGGAATCCGGACTCCGCACGCTGCTGATGAAGGCCTCCCCGGCGTTGCTGGGCAGGTAGGGAGTGATATGCGAACCCAGGCTACTGGGCAGGAAGCCGATCAGCAGGGGCAGCACAAGCAGCAGGCCGAGGTAGGTGGAGATGCCGCCGGCGGTGTTGCGCAGGATCCAGCCGATTGCTGAGCCGAGCACGCCGACGAGCGCGAGGAACACACCGGTCCCGATGACGATGCGCAGAACGCCGGGCGCCGTCAGCGCGGTGCTATGCCCGTAGTGGGCGAGGAACACCTGGCCGCCGAAGAAAGCGGCGAAGGACGCGGCCACCATCGCGGGCAGGGTGATGGCGCCGAACACGAGGGTCTTGGCGACGACCACCGGCGTACGGCGCGGGACCGCGGCGAGCGTGGAGCGGATCATGCCGGTGCTGTACTCCCCAGTAACGAAGAGCACGCCCAGCACGCCGATCAGCATGGTCACCAGTCGGTATCCCTGCAGGACGGCCGACGGGGCGGAGTCCTCCGGGTCGAGTCCGGCCCAGCTGGACCCGGTCGTGTAGCCGAGCACCACGGCGAACGCGATCAACGACACCACCGCGGCAAGCAGCATGACCCAGCTCGAGCGCAGCGTCCGGAACTTGACCCACTCGGACCGGACCACGTTGGCCGCAGTGACCTGGACGACGTCGGCGGGCCGGCCCGACCCCGGGTCGGAGGCGGCGCGCCGCCCGGGCGTTGAACCGGCCGTCTTTCGGGTGGCAAGGGTCGCGCTCATGCCGCGACCTCCTCTCGGGTGTCGCTCGTGGTTGTCCGGTTGGTCCGGACGCTGCCAGGCCGGTACTCGACGGCGTCATGGGTCAACTCCATGAAGGCCTCCTCGAGCGAGGCCTGTACGGGAGTGAGCTCGTGCAGTATTAGGGCGGCCGAAGCGGCGCGCTCACCAATCTCGTCGCTGGTCAGGCCGTCGACGATGAGCTCGCCCTCGGCGGAGCTCGCGACCCGCACGTCGTCTGCCAGCAGCACGTCGCGCAGCTGCGCCGCCTGCGGTGAGCGCACCCGCACCGACGCCGACGACGCCGCGGCGATGAAGTCCTCAGTCGATTGGTCGCGGATGAGGCGCCCCCGGCCGACCACCACGAGGTGATCGGCGGTCAACGCCATTTCGCTCATCAGGTGCGAGGAGACGAAGACAGTCCGGCCCTCGGCGGCGAGCCCGCGCAGCAGGTTGCGCACCCAGAGAACACCGTCCGGGTCGAGGCCGTTGACCGGCTCGTCGAGTAACAGGGTCTCCGGGTCCCCGAGGAGCGCTGCGGCGATGCCGAGGCGCTGGCCCATGCCCAGCGAGAAGCCGCCGACCCGCTTGCCCGCGACGTCGCCGAGACCGACCATGTCGATCACCTCGTCCACGCGCCGCTGGCCGATCCCGCACGTCGCTGCCAGGGCGAGCAGGTGACCCGCGGCCGAGCGGCCGGGGTGCACGCTGCGCGCCTCCAGCAGCGCGCCGACCTCCTGCAGGGGTGCCGGCGCGTCGACGTATCGCCGCCCGTGCACGCTCACCTCGCCGGCGGTCGGCGCGTCCAGACCGATGATCATGCGCATCGTCGTGGACTTGCCTGCTCCGTTGGGCCCCAAAAAGCCCGTCACGATTCCCGGCTGCACGTCGAACGTCAGGCCGTCGACAGCAACCTTGTCGCCGTATCGCTTAGTCAATGCACGTAACTCGATCACAAAATGCCTCCGTCTCGTTCCCTTGCGGCGCTTGCCGCGGGGCCACCAACGACGCTAGAGACGGCGATAGACGACGTCATCAGACGACGGGACCGATCTGCAGAGCCACTGTCAGCATCAGGGAGCAGATCAACTACGACCAGCGGATGAAGCGTGGGAGCAGCTGGGGCAGCGCGAGTGCGGCGCTTCTCCCGCACTGGACGGGTTCGGCGAGCAGCAACAGGCATCCGTGCCGATCGCCGCCAGGGAGCAGGTTGACGAGTGTCCGGCCGCGGTCGCTACGGGTCAGCCGAACCGCAGCCGGGAACGGGCCAGCGACTGCGCGTCGCCAAGGCCGCGGAAGGCAGGGTGGCTGCCATGTAACCCGCAACGTCTCACTCGGCATGTGCCCGACTTCGGCCGCGGGAGCGCCGGTGGCGCCCGCGGGTGGGGCGTCCGCGGCAGGGATCCCGGTGGCCAGGCGGGTGAGCATGGCGTCGGTGTACGGGACCCGCGCCTGCTCGGAGAACAGGCCGCCCCAGTCACCGGCGATCCGGGCGCGGTAGCCCTGTAGTCCCGGGACGGTTCGTGCACGCGGTCGGCAGCGCGTTTTGGCACGGCGGGCACGCGCCGCAGCTGATGTGCCACGGCACGACGACAAGGTGACCGACCGCTACCCTGGTGCACGGCGACGCCGACCTCGAGCATCTTCGACACGCACTCGTGTCCGATCGGGAACCCGTTACCCAGCGGCACGATCGGCTCGGCGTCCAGCGCAGACGGCCAGGACGAGAGTGTGCTGCGTTTCGTGGAAGCAGGCGTTTCCGCCGGGCGGGCATTACAGCTTGGTCGGCCACCCTCGCACGCGCAAATCTCCGAATGGAGCAGAGTCGAGCGAGGTGGCGTTCGGTGTCGGCCTCTACGAGCGGTGACCGTCGCGGCCGCTCTTTCTCGAGCCGCTGCGCCCTCCGGTCTGGGTGCCGCGGCTCAGCGATGCCAGGCCGGTCTCCAGCAGTTGCGCGGCTTGGCGTACGTCGCCGGCGACCGCGTCGCGCAGCTTGGCGCCGCGCCGGCCGGCGCGGATGTGACGCACCCTCGAGTCCATGTCGACCTGGACCAGGCCGACAAGCGCCCGGCCGGCGACTGTCGGCTTGGGATCGGTGGGCTCGATCCCCGCCTGCAGGGCGAGCTGTGCGGCGGCCACGCGGGCGAGGCGGTCGAGGATCTCCAGCCAGTGCGCGTGCAGCGCCGGCGTCTGCTTGATCATCGCCTCGAACGTCGTGGCGACGTAGGCGGCGAGCTCGTCGTCGAGCAGGTCGAATCCGTCCATGTTGGCCTCGAGCGCCCCGACGAAGGCATCGGTGATCGACATCCCGGCCGGCCGGCCGCGCAGCGCGGTCGCCAGGCCCTCGATGAGCTCGTCGGCGTCGTCGAGCACCATCGATTCCTTGGTCGGGAAGTAGTTATAGAGCGTCTTCATCGAGACGTTGGCGCGGTCGGCGATCTCCGTCACCTTCACCGCGTCGAAGCCGCGACTGGCGAACATCGAGGTTGCGGCGTCGGCGATGAGATGGCGGGTGAGCCGACGCTTGCGCTCGCGCAGCCCTTCGTCAGGATGCTCGGCGCGGTAGCGCGTCTCTTCGGCGTGTCGCACGCGGCGCAGGCGCTCGATGATCTCCTCGCCCATCTGCTCGGCGATGACGCCGTCGAGGAGGCGCTCGTCGCGTTTCTCGGGATCGATGACGCCGGAGCCTGACTCGCTCATGGGTCGAACGATACCCAGAACTGCACCTTGACGTGCTTCCTACAACATGTGTATTTTTACAAGCGTTATAGAAACCGCTATCCGGATTGAGAGCCTACCGATGACTGAGACCTCCACCGCCCCTCCCCCTGACCTCGCTACGCCGCCGGCCGCCCGCAACCCGCTGCGCTGGTTCGTGCTCGCGGTTGTGCTCACCGGCAACATCTTGGATCTCATGGACGCGACGATCGTCAACGTCGCCGGCCCGTCGATCCGCCACGATCTGGGCGGCAGCGCCTCCACCCTGCTGTGGCTGAGCGCCGGCTACACACTCGCATTCGCCGTGTTGCTGATCACCGGCGCCCGCCTCGGGGACATGTTCGGACGCCGCCGGCTGTTCCTCGTCGGCTCGGCCGGCTTCACGGTGATGTCCGCGGCCTGCGCGGCCGCGCCGTCACCGGCGGTGCTGATCGCCTTCCGGGTGCTGCAGGGCTCCTTCGGGGCGCTGATGATCCCCCAAGGGTTCGGGATGCTCAAAGAGGTCTTCGCCGAGGACGAGATGAGCAAGGTGTACGGCGTTTTCGGACCGATGCTGGGCCTCTCAGCGCTGGCCGCGCCGATCTTGTCGGGCACGTTGGTGGAGGCGGACCTGTGGGGGATCGGGTGGCGGCTGGTGTTCCTGATCAACGTGCCGATCGGCATCGCCGCGTTCGCCGGCGCGTTCCGGGTGCTCCCGCGGACCGTCGCGCATCCCGGGATCCGCCTCGACACGGTCGGGATGGTGCTCATCGGCGCCGCGCTGACCGCGATCATCTACCCGCTGATCCAGGGCCGCACGGCGGGGTGGCCCGCGTGGACGTTCACCACGCTCGCCGCCGGAGCGGTCCTACTCGTCGCGTTCGTGCTGTGGGAGCGCCGCCGACGCAGCGATCCCTTGATCGAGCCCGGACTCCTGACCAACCGCACCTACACCAGCGGCATCCTCGTTGCCCTCGCCTTCTTCGGCGCGTTCGGCGGCCTGCTGCTCTGCGTCTCACTGTTCGCCCAGCTCGGCGAGCACTTCTCACCCATCCACGCCGGGCTGACGCTGGCGCCAATGGTCCTCGGCATGATCGTCGGCATGGGCGCCGGGTTCTCACTCGTCGACCGCCTCGGCCGTCACCTGCTGCACATCGGCGTCGTGTTCCTCGCCGCCGGCATGGTCGCCCTGGCGCTCACCGTGACCGGCGCACGGACCGCCTCCACCCTGGATCTGGCGCCCTCGCTGTTTCTGGCCGGAGTCGGCGCCGGCGCGAGCTTCGGCCAGCTGTTCGACTTCATCCTGGCCGGGGTCTCGATGGACGAGGTCGGCTCGGCCACTGGCGTGCTCCAGGCTGTCCAGCAGCTCTCCAACGCGATCGGCGTGGCGGCACTGGGGACGATCTTCTTCTCAGCGTTCGCCCGCCACCCGCCGACCCACGCCCTGGAGATCACCGCGTGGGCGTGCCTGGTGCCGCTGGCCATCACCTTCCTGCTCGTGTTCAACCTGCCGATGCGCGTCCGCGAGAAGCAGGCCTGACGGGCCGTAGCCGGCGCGGGGCGATCACCCGAACCTTCAATTTCGGGCCGACGGCCCGGCGCCCATCCCCGACATCCCTCGGGTCGGGAGGCATTCAGCGGGACCCTGGATGAATAAGCAGGGGTTTTCGCCTGGTGATTCTTCGTCGGGTGTTTCCCTGACCGCCGAGTCCGCCACCGCGCAACGAGCAGCGCTGCCGCTTTGTCGCCAACGCGGCACTGTCGCTGGACGGGCGATTCGGCTCTGAGCCGTCCCGGATAGCCACCCCTTACGGCACGGCGCTTGTGCCGGTGAGCGTTCCGCTACCAGGACTCGGTCGAGCCGTTCGCCGCAACCGTTCTTTCCACGAGTCGGAACCAGTGCACAACGACGGGCTCGGCCTCTCGGAGTTGCCGGTCGGGGTCACCTGCATCGCCGCGCACAAGGTCGGCGACTTCGGCCCAGAACGCCTCGTGGCGGAGCCGTTTGACGATCTCTGACCACCTCCCAATCCGCTCGACTGCGGCGGGGAGCGGTTCGCGGTGATAACCCCGCGGTGCTGGATGCCGCAGTTGAGGACGGCGGCCCGGTCATGTGGATAGCGGTCGCCCTGGCGATCGACTGAGGATCACTTCACCCTGGACGCCGGCGTGCGAGCAGGGACTCGTTCAAGCCTGTCGAGGTCTCGGCTTTGACCCAACGGCGCTGCTGGTGCTCTAGGTAGGCAAAGAACGCGATCACGAACGCCAGGCCACCCGACGCGATCGCGACGCCGACTTCCTTGGTGGTGACCTGACCGAGCAGCCCGGCGATCGCGCCGATCAGAACGGAATCGAGAACTCCGAGCGTCCCCGCAGTCGTCGGTAGCAGCTGAGGACGGCCCCTACGCCCACCGGTCAGTGCCATCGCCTCGGCGACGTCGCGGCCCGGATCCCTGAGGTAGGCCTCCAGGCCGGGCGCAAAGTCGAGGTAGAACCGGCGGCAGCGGACGATCCGGCACCGGCAACCACGTCCGCAATCGACGATTGGATCGCCCGCGCGAACGTGACGGTGCCGAGGAAGAGGAGCACGATGAACAGCACGAGTGCGAACGCGTAGAACGGCGGCCCGAGGTGAGACGCCTGGCCGATGAAGGCCAGCGCTACCAGACCGGACGAGAGAGTGGCCAGAAAGATTGCGGCCCGCCCGTTGGTCTCGGAGGTCGTGACCGCACGCTCGGCCTGCAGGTTGTAGTGCTCGGTGGTTACGAACGTGACAATCGGCTGCGGATTGTTGGCGAACTGGACGTGGAGGGAGTCAGCGTCGGGCATGCCCCCGATCATCATGGCTGGTGAGGCGCCGCAGCAAACCGGGCCCGGCCACCGACAGCTCAGCACCGCCGAACGTCTGAACGTCTGGGCGGGTCGCGGGCCGCCAGCGTGAGTGGCGCGAGCGCGAGCGCTCGGGCCTGCAGGGCCGGAGGCTTGCGGACGGGGCCGGCCCGCTCCCGGTTTCCGAGTCACGGTCGTCTGAGCTCAGTCCCGGGACTCCAGCCAGGTAGTTAAGCTTTTGACGGCCGGGGCTAGGTCTTTGGTTGAGGAGAAGTCGGCTTCGTAAGAGGGCAGGTGGTTGAACCAGGCGAACATGGCTTGACGGTCTGGGTCCTGCTCGAGCACGTCGAGCGAGAGCGGGTCGAAGCGCGGCGGTAGCCCAAAGTGCTGGCCGTACACGGCGGCGATCTGCTCACCGGTCAGCTCGTCACCGGCGATCTCAATGGTGCCGCCGGGCACCCGGTCACGCTCCAGGAGCGCCGCGGCAGCTACGACGCCAATGTCGTCGACGCATATCATCTGCAATGGCACGTCCGGCGCGAGCGGCAGACGCAGGACCATGAAGCCCCCCTCGGGCTGGGGCCCCGACCGGGCGAAGTTGTCCATGAAAAAGGTGGGTCGGATGAACGTCGTCGGCAGGCCTAAGGCGCTCAGGTACTCCTCCACGCGACGTTTGCTCTCGAAGTGCGGGATCCCCGTGCGCCGCTCGGCGCCACCGACGGAGCTGTAGACAACATGCGGAACGCGTGCGGCGGCTGCCGCGTCTGCAATCCGCTTGCCGTGCTCGACCTCGCCGCTGGTGCCAGCAGGGCCGGCGAAGGGGGTCATCGCGAAGACACCGTCGACGTCGGTGAACGCACGGCGCATGCTCTCAGCATCGTCGATGTCGGCGCGTACAACCTGGACGCCGCCGTCCGCAAGAGCGCGAGCTGCCGGAGCCTGCGGGTCGCGCACCAGTGCCCGCACCCCAGCGTCTTGCGCCTGCAGCGCCCGCACTGTCGCGCCGCCCTGCTGACCCGTTGCACCGACGACCGCGAACATCCTGCCCTGCCGGTCCCCACCGACGAGTTCGGTCACGTCCGGACGCCGTCGACCGTGACCACGACCTTGTCGGAGTAGAAGCAGACGTGCTCTGCGGCGGGAACACCTTCCGGTAGCGGGTGTGGCAAGCTCCAGGCCACGTCGGGCACGACCACCGTGCCATCTTCGACGAGGTTCCAGTGCTGCCCATCGCCCTTGTAGGGGCACTCGGAGATGGTGTCGCTGAGCTCGAGCAGTTCGAGTCGGACGTCTGACCAGGGTATGTAGTGCCGTACGGGCAGACCAGTCTCGAACAACAACTTCGGGCGGTGGGTGTCGGCGAGAATGCGTCCGTCGAGCTCGCCGGTGACGTGCCGATGGGAGCTCAGGACGTCCACTCGGTGGTAGGGGTCGCGCAGCTCTGCGTACACGGGCTCGTCCTCGACGAACCAGCGGTCGGCGGTCTTGAAGTCCAGCTTCACGAAGCCGGCCAGGGCACGGGACACCGGGTCGTCGGCCTGCTCGAACTCGGTCAGGGCGGTGCTCGCCAGGCCGGATGCGTCGACCTGGTCCCGGGGGAACCACAGTTCCGCCCCGAATCCGGGTCCGTGGACCATCCAGGCCTTGTCTGTGTCCAGCAGGGCTTGGCCGCCGAGCAGGGCACGTACGCGCCGCGGGTAGGGCTCGGCGTAGGCCGCGCCGCGCGGAAGTTCGCCGGTGGACAGCACGCCGCGGCTGTCGGTAGAGAAGGGGCCTGGGCCGATGGTCAGTGACACTTGGGGCTCCGTTCTAGGGGGTGGGCGCTTGGATCTGTTGATAGCTCGTCGTGGTCGCTTGGGTTGGTCGCGGTGTTGGCCGCCCTTGCAGGCTCGTGCGGGCGCTCGTGCCTCGGAGGTGGGCGGGGGGGGAAGATTGTGGCGGTTGCCTCGGTCGGGCCGGGTGCGTTCTAGACGCCGCCGGCGGCGAGCTCTTCGATGTACTGGGCGACGGTTCTGGGCTCGCGGCCCAGGGCGGCGCGCAGGACAAGCGCGTTGCCGCCAAGGAAGCCGTGCTGGTCGTAGTGCTCCATCATCCGCGTCATCCCTTCGCGCATCGGCCCTGCAGGCAACTGCCGGGCGGCCTCCGCCGGAGACGACTCGTCGGCCTGCACAGGCCGCCCGAGGGCGCGCGCCATGAGCTCGGCCAGGTCGGTGCGGTCGAAGGTGCCCGGCGAGCACAGCTCGAACGTGCCGTTGCTCAACAGTTCGCCGGTCATCGCGACGGCGGCAACCTCCGCGACGTCGCGGTAGTCGACGTAGCACATTGGGGACCGCTTGGAGTACGGCATGCTGACGCTGCCCTGCTCACGGGCGCTGGCCCAGGCCCCGTCGAGCATCTGCATGAACATCGCGGGCTGCAGGACGGTGTAGTCCATACCCGACGTGTAGAGGGCCTCCTCGACGGGTGCCTTGTCGGCGTGGTTGACCAGAGTGCCGAGCGTGGGGTGCATGACGCCGGAGAAGACGAACTTGCGCACGCCCTGGGACTGTGCGGCGTGGACCATCGCCACCCCCAGGTCGGCTTCGTGGGGTGCGAACGCGGGGTTGATGTGGAAGACGCCGTCCATGCCCTTCGCGGCGGCGCGTAGGCTTTCCGGGTCGGTCAGATCGCCCGTGACGGTCTCGTCGGCGCCCCGATCACGAACCGCTGCGGCCTTGTCCGGATCGCGAACCAGAGCGCGGACCGTAGCACCGTGACTTTTGAGCTGAGGTAGGACCAGCCCGGCGTTGCTGCCCGTCGCGCCGATCATGAGGACGTTCATGCGCCGAAGATTCCGTGCGCTTCGGCGAGTTGCTGCGCACGCGCCGGGTCGGGCATCGCCACATCAGGTCCGGGAAGCTCGAGTGTGGTAGCCGGGTCGCCGAGGTCGTGGACCAGGTCGGCGAAACCAGCGGGAGCGTTCAGGAGCAGGGTCCGGCCGGGCCCGTCGTTGGAGACGGTGAATCCGTGCGGAACGTTGCGAGGCAGGAACGCGAGCGCGCCGGGTCCGGCGGGCCCGGTCCGGTCGCCGCAGTGCACGGTGAACTGACCGGCCAGGACAAAGAAGACCTCATCTTGGTCACGGTGCACATGCAGGGGCGGGGCGTAGCCGGGTGGGACCCGGTGGTCGACAATGTCGAGACCGCCCAGCGTGGAGCGGCCCACCACCTTGTTGATGGACAGCGATCCCAGCCAGTAGTAGGGGTCGCCCTCGTCACTGGCAAGGACGAACCCGCTGGTGCGGTCAGGTGAGGAAGTTTCTGCTTGCGTCATCGAGTTCTCCTGGACGATGTGGGACCTACAGGGTGAGACGATGCGGGACCGACAGGGTGAGGAGCTGCGCGGCTTCGGGGGCCCGTAACCGGCGGGTACCCGGTGGTCGACGAGATCCAGGCCGCCGCGGGTGTCGACCGCGCGGACCTTCGTCAGGGGGAGGCTGCCCAGTGGTAGGCCTCCCCCCGGGGTCCCCCTCGTCCGGTCCCACGACGTAGCCGCGCCGGGCCCGCCAGACAGGGGCGGCCCGGACGGGGGCGCGGGGAAGCTCATGTCGCTCCTCGGATATGGACGAGTTCGTCCACAACCTAGGTCGGATCGGGAGCCTTGGCAAGGGGCGGTGAGAGGCCGCGCAGGAACAGCGCCTTCTGGCGCCGCGCTGCCCGCTCCCAGCCGGGCGTCAGCGGCTGCGCGATCATCGCGCCGAAGACCACCACGTCGGCCGGTGTGACGTCCGCCCGGACGCTGCCGTCCTCGCGGCCGCGCGCCAGCAGCAGCCCGAGGGCGCGATGGACGGCCGCACGGACCACGACCGTGCCCGCGGGCAGGTCGGTGGGACCCCCGTGCAGGGGCAGGACGAGCTCGGCGCGGTGCTCGAGGGTGCGGTCGAGGAACCAGCTCACGGCCTCCAACCCGGACCCGGCGTGCGAGGCCGCCTCGACCGCGACTTCCAGGACCAGGCGGAATGATCGTTCGGTGAGCGCTTCAAGCAGCGCCTCCCGGGTCGCGTACCGGCGGTAGAGCGTGGCCACCCCGACCCCGGCCTCGGCGGCGATCGTGGCCATAGGCACGTTCTGGCCGTGCCGCAGCATCGTGGTCACCGCTGCGGCGA
>JAABUT010002101.1_pt1 | contig 20265 bp, 20 predicted proteins | sample 5559281 | NCBI WGS metagenome assembly JAABUT01 (sample SAMN10711880, study PRJNA513359) | rock metagenome | isolation source: Antarctica rocks | place: Antarctica: Victoria Land, Ricker Hills nord | collected 2016-01-04
ATTTCATATCATTTACACGTTGATAGCAGAGTAGTTGATTAGCATTTATCTACTGTTAGAGATCAATCTAAAGCGAGTCATAGAAATGTCATTTAACTAATAGATAAATGCTAAGAAAGAAAAGTATCTACAGAAAAGAACTCAATTCTTATATGTGTGTTTCTCAGCTCTGTGCTAGACTCGATTGAGTTGACGTCTTACACATATGATGCAGAGTCTCAATGATATCATCTTTAAATCAGATTCTCGCTAGACTCGATTAGAATGAAATCAGATGAAGACTAGACGAAGAATAGATGAAGACTAGAATTGTAACAGTATACATCTGCATTTGCTTTAATTGAATAGCAAAAGTCTTGATTAAAGAATCAAGTTTCATTTGCTTCAATTCATTCAATTCAAGAGAAATTTTCATCATCATTGCAATTTGTTTTTTCAATTCAATTGATTTAGCTTCAAATGAAAAAGATTAAAAAATTCATTCTTGAGTCATGTCATCATTTAAATGAATCATCAAACTGTCAGAGAAGCTGAAAGTCAATCTTGAAGCATGATAGATTGAAGAGAAAGTCAATGCAAAAAAAAGAATAAAAGTGAGTTTCAAGAACTTTAAAGATGAGAAGAATGTTTGAAAAGAAAATCAGATGATGAAATATGTATGCTTGAACTACTTGATGATAAACAATGATGTTAACAACATGAGTTGTTAAAATTAAATTAATGTTAACATTGCTAAAATTTTCTGATCATTTGATTCTTTCAAGATCATTTTTGATGATGTTGTCATTCTTCAGAAAGCTGACTTGACTGTGATGATACATGAAGAAGCATTTCTGAGCACTGAAATAAAGAACTCTTGATGATGAAATCTTTTCTTGCAATGTTCAAGCATGACTGCTTCATATTAACTTGCTGATCGCTGAATCAAATTTTTATGAAAGATTTGCAAAATAAAGATCTTGTACATTGTTGATGTATTTTTGAAAACTACGAGATTCAACGCTCATGTCAAATAAGTCAGCATCAGCATTATCTTCTGACACAATGATTATGATGAATATTAATAAATTATATATTTAATTCATAGTGATGATCTGAATAACTTTATCATCTTCATCATTTTGAATAATATAAAAACTATCAATTCAAAAATATCTTTCATCAAACATTTTTATAAACATCATTGCATTTTTGATGATCTTTGATAATCTGTGCTTTTCATGAATAAGAGCTTCACTCATGATTAAATCTTTGCAGAGAACTTTCATGTTTTGCAATGTCATCATTTCATTTCAGACATAATTAAAAATCACATATTAAACATTCTGCTTGTAAGCAACAACACATTGCTGATTGACATCTATCAAGTGAAACTTTTGTGATAAATTTCGATCTTGCACAATCAAAGAATTTGATTCACACTGCTTGCTTACACAGCAATGACATCATCTTTTGATTAATTCACAGTCAACTCGCAAGCTTTTAATAGAGATTTCATAATTTGTCATTCTCATTATCACATCTTTCTCAGTATGATATTTGAACAATATCAAGTGACTAAAGTCATTAATATTCTCAGACTGTGAAATCAGCAAGAGAATCATCTTAGCACAATCAGCAAAATTCATTGTTTTGAGCAATATTCTGAAATCACATATGACATTCTTTCTCTGAGTTTCAATCATGATTTGTTGTTCTTTTAAAGCATCTTTCACAATCTTTGCAATCAAGCAATAAAATGCACAATCTTTCTTACACAGCAGAACTCATTTTAATGAAAACAATTTAAAGTTCTTCAGAACTTGCATAAGAAAACAATTAATCAAATATTGAAAGTCAACATGATGACAAATCTCACAGAAATGATTTAACTCTTTTAATTCTGAAGTGCAAGAAATTTGCATCATTCAGCGTTTGAAAGATTTCTTGAGCAAAGTTTGCACTTTCAACTTTGAAATATCATACAGCTTCAAGAAGCACTGTTCAAGAAATTTCATCTTCTTTGTTTTTGAGAACTTTGATTAATGAACATCATGATTTACATTTCTTTGTTCATCGCGAGTGAGATCTGTATTCTTCTTCTTCTTCTTCTTGATTTTCTTTATCATAAGAATTTTAGAATTTTCTGAATCAGCAATAACATGATGAAACTTGACTTTAAATTCTTTCATTTTTTCTCAATATTGAAAACACTCATCAATAAATCATCAATTGATGAGAAAGATGATGATTGAAATTGATTGCAATATACAATGCATACATTGATTATAAAATGATTTGAGTTTCTTGTTCAATGAGTCTGAAGTTGTTGAAATAGCAAGAAGCTTTGATATCTCTTGAAACATTTATCAGTCAAGTAACTTTATTTTGTTGTTGTAAAAGCAGAGAAATGACAAGAACAAATGAATCAACTATCAGACAATAACGTGAGAGAGCGTATGTGACTCAGAGTTGACTACAAATGAAGTGCTTTGAAAATCTTGTTATCTTTTAGAAATCTAAGATGCTATCAGACTCAGCAGTGATCATTGACGATCTCTAATATATATCATGTGATGTAGGCTCACTGTCTTGTCACGCTGAGATGAAGATGCGATCGAGATGTACGAAAAAAGTGCAACGTCTAAGCTTGCCCGAGTCATTACGAACGCGACAGAGTCATTTCCTTGAAATGACGACATTCTCATCTTCATAGTCAGTACAGAAGAAATGGAGGGCAACTGAAGCCGGCTCAACGCAGTCAATTCAGGCTCCCACCTGCTGCGCGCCCTGCACCGCCCCATAGATCCCTCTTTGCTCCCTCGGTGCTCCCTTGCTGCTCCCTCTAAAGCAGCCCTGCTCCCTTTGCCGTTCCGGGACGGCAAAGGGAGCAGGGGGGAGCATCGAGGGAGCACCGAGGGAGCACGGGGGAGCACCGAGGGAGCACCGGAGGGAGCAAAGGGGCGCAGCACAAGGGAGCCTAAATTGGCAGCCTCGTAGCCTATGTTACAGTAGTGGATTTTAGGGCACAACACTTATCATTTGAGATGCTCTATCAACCCTTATATATGTACATCGTTTACCACTGATTTCAAAGCACCAACCCATGTATCTTTGTAGTAGCTTTCAGTGACTATCCAGTCAAGTTATCTATCAGCGCTACAGTCTATTTAAAACCCAAAGCAATAATTAGGATAGAAGTATCTAAGAAGGATCTACAGTTTAATTAGAAAAATAACCGACTAACGCTCTGAGATACGGAACCAATAGATCCTATTAAGCAACCGGCAACAATGGAGTACAGCAGCAAAGGCATACGCAAAGAGATATACTAGACTATCCCAAGAGGACCCCACCCCAGCACACAAACAGCCAGTACGGACGACTATACGAGGATATATCAGGAGATCAAGGCCGCGTCGAGACACGCTACCAAAGACAGTAGGGAAATATATCAAAGAGGTGGATAGCGCCCTCCCAGGAAGGTGTATTAAACAGATATATGACTCTCTTACTAAGAAAAGTGCCAAAATACTAGCTCAGCCACTTACTAGAATAGCTAGACTAAATGGCTACCACAATGTGATTAACGCAACGGAATCAGAGCAATGCGACTATTGCGGGAGTAAAGAGACCGTCAAACACTTCCTATTTCAATGCTCTCAGTGGAGAGATTAAAGGCAACAGATGCAACGACTAGCTAATAGTAAATGGGGAGATCTCTCCTACTGTACTTCCTTAGGGGCAAATCCAGCTAAAAAGACAACGGTAAATGGAGACCAAACCTGGCAACCATTGAGGCGATTATTAAATACGCAGGAAACACCAAAATACTGGACCTGGTAGCGGACACGGACTGATAAACAACTAACCCTCTCACCAACGCCTTAGTAGGCAGTGCTTTAGTGGCTGCAGTTAGGATACTAAACAGCTGGAGAATCGCCTTCAGTAAACCTACCTTACTTACAATCTATATGGGACACAAAAATCAAATCGCAACAATAAATGCAAGAAATTGAGTAAATTGAGCAAAGCAGACGGGCTTTCAAGGAGGTTATGGCGATAATACAGGAAATGTATGTAGAACAGTACTAGTTCCGCTTAGTGCCTCCGGGCGTAATAAATCAATCAATCAATCTCAGCCAGCTTTCACGTACGGTACCAACACACCAAAACTCCAACACAACGCCGGGACCGGTACTACAAGGAGATACTGGATTGCTGTAGCCTAGTTGGGCCGAAATCAGGCTGCTTGACCCTCAGAGCCCGCACAATAAGATAACACCTCTTTCACCTCCGAGACCTCTTCATTGTGAGTAGTGCCTAAATTTTTAGAAGTAGCCTCGCTCGAGCAATCTCTCAAGGCTCCAACCGTCTAAGTAAACACGAGGAGATTCCTCAAGGAACTGACAGAAGTTGGACACTCGGATGTCGCAGTGGTTGAGAGAGTCTTGAAACTTCCACCCGCCAACTTTTATACCAAAATTCGATCCTAACTTGGTATTTTCTAGTATCATCGCGGTGCATGGCCTTAATCCGTTGGGCGCGCGGACGTTCACGCCTTCAAGACGTGGACTGCGTCGAACAAATTATCGCTGAAGGGTTTTCTTCCTCAAAATATATCTGATGCTCGTATCTTTCTTGACAGCTATAATGCCAGCGCCACGTTTGGAACTTCTCAAGCCGGTGGTGATGGCGAGTCGCACGAGCTGATGAACAGAAATTGAGCTTCAACGTCTGGTAAGACTGCCTCTGTGTCATGTTCAAGTATAAAGGTATTAACGCCACCATTCTTTGGCATAGTCATCCATGTCGCCTGCTGATATTCGTTTGTCATAGCCTTGGCGGCTCGATAGCCAAAAGAGTAGGTGTAAAGAACGTAGGATATCGCGTAGTTGGTCAAGCAAAGCATAAGGGAGCATAAGGGAGCAGTAAGGGAGCAGTAAGGGTAGCGTAGGAGAGCCGAGAGGGAGCAAGAGGGAGCACAGAGGGAGCAAGGGCAGAGAGCAGCCCTTTTCTGGCGATGCCGCGCGGCACAGTAGGGGCGTAGTATAGTGGAGCATGATTTGGCTTCTTCTATATCGGCTTGAGATGCCCAACACCTCAATTCTGTTTGCTGCCTAAAACTTGCTACTGCCCTCATCAGATACTTTGAACAATCCGCAAAATTTCCAGCCTGCTTTAAATCAGCATGGAAGAAGTTTTACAGTATAAACAGTGCCAATGAATATAGATCACGACTGCATTCTATGTAGTGATGGCCGTCGGGCCTAACATTGAAAAAGATACCAAGAACCGACAAGAGGGTTAACCTTGAAAACTCGATACTGAATTATGTTTTCTTTATTTAAATACAGCGAGAGATTGTAAGCGCAGCTTTTGATATGAGAGGTTCAAATCAACACGGAAACGATACCTCGTGAATTTAATACACGATGAGCGTCCCCGAGCACAAGAGTTTGTATCAGGTCCAACGGAAGGATACGATCAGCGTTCAATGCTAGGCACCACCATCCCTTATCATCTTAGCGATATCCTCATGGCCATTCTCTACAGCAATATCCAACACACTACGACCCTTCCTGTCTCTGAATTTTGGATCCGCTCCCTTCTCGAGTAAGAAATCCACAACCTGAGAGTGACCTTGTGCCGCGGCCTTGTATAGCGGTGTCCCTTGGTCGTCCAGCTTCCTCGAGTCCTCTTCCCCGTATTCCTCGACTTCCCCTAAGTCGCAGACCCCGTTCTTGGATTCGTGTTCGATCAACAGTCGAAGTGCCTCAAGATTACCATGTTCGGCAGCCGCGATCAAAGACCCAGTCCCCTTAACCGTCATCCCTCGTATAAGCAACAATTTTACGAGTTCCAGTGAGGCTCGAGGGCCGACGATAGTCCATATGAGCGCCTCGTAATGACCGAGAGGATATCCACAATTGGGGTCGGCTCCGTGATCTAATAAAGCCTTCGCGAGCTCGATATTGCCGGCGTAGCATGCCGACACGAGCGGTGAGCCGTTCATTTCCAGGTACGTGTTGACATCCATGCCATGCTCGAGAAGCACCTCGAAGACGGCGATAGAGCCGGCATCGCAGGCTGCATAGACCAAAGGGTCATTGACCAAGCTCGGGTTCATCGTGAGACCCTCGGAAAAGCAGAAGGTCAAGATTGGTGGGTGAGAATTCTTCGCGGAGAGGACGGCCATTTGGGACAGCGTGGATGCTTTGGCTGACGGACGCGTGCTCGCGAATTCATTGTAGTGAGATTTGGCCTCCGATAAGTTGCCAGAAATGCAGGCGGCCTTGAGAGAGGCAGAAATTTCAGACATGGTGAGGGGCTATTCTCCGTGGTATTTTGAGAGGGCAAGTATTGTTTGGAAGAAGAAGGGTGTAAGTGCTGAGTAACGTATGGATGACAGTACGGGACAGAATATTAGAGATCGCACATCGAGTTATGAAGAGTCCCAGATGCGTACGCCTCGATGGTTGATGGTTTTGAAATTTCATACGCCCCGACATCAGCTGCCTAAAACCGCAGCCTAGACCCACCTGGTTATGTGCCACACCCTTTTGTGCCACAACGTTTATTTCCGAGTGAGGTGTGGCACATAACCAAAGGGGAGCCCCCTTTTTTTTATTAGAGGGGCGAGGCAATCTTTTCACGCCCATCACTTGGTAGCGACAGAATTCTCAATACAATGACTGTGCCTTTTCCTTTCTGTTTCGTTTCTGTTTCGGTGTGACATCCAAGTCAACTAAAACGTCATCTCTACACACCCTCGGCCGATAGAAATTGTCCCAGTCGACCTGCAGTTGAACATGTTGTTATCTTGCGCGGCGAATCCTTCGCGTTACAAGTTGCCAATATGTCATTCAAGAATCTACGCCTCTTACAGAAGATCATCTCAGCTGTCATGTCCGACCGCAAACATGAGTTTCATGTGTCTACACTGCCTCTGGAGCTGTGTCTGTGTGACTCGAACCATAGCGATCAGATGGGGAGATTGCGAGAAGAGATCACCGAAAGAATCGCAAGGTATTAGATATAAAAGAGTTGCCTCCATGGCCTTTTCTATCAGCACATCGTCCTTTATTTGTCTCGTATTGGCAAACTGTCTCTCGTGAGGCTTGCCGTTCATATCATCCCCACTTTCATTAGCATTACTATTGTTTTGGAGGCATTCGTCTCCTCGATTCACCTCGAAATATTTTCTGCGACCTACACTATCAATCTTCTGTCATCATGGCTGCCATCCAGTCTTTCGGATCCAAGCGAGGCTTGGCTCTCCTGTTGTCTTTCTTCTTATGGCTTTCTGCTTCTGTCGTGCTGGCCACGCCTATTGGACTCGCCTCTCCTGATCTCGAAAAACGCAAGCCTCCCTACCCATCCGTCCAAGACTGCAAAGACAAGTTCACAGCCCCACCAAAGGACAAAGCCATGTACTTTACCGGCCTGAAGACCAGAAAGGATATCAACTCGGCCAAAAAGTATGCAGTGGATCACGATCTAGTGCATGTCGGCCTGTCATTCCCAGAGACCTTCACAAATCCAGGCAATTACGAGGGCACGGACGAAGAGAGGCGAACGTTCCAAGAAAACTTTTCAAGGCTTTATGCCGAAGCTACCGAGGGTATCGCCTACCTATTGATCGACGACGACAAGTCACCCGCAGGCGACAGCATCTTCGAGACCGTGGAATTCGCTGCTATGAGGGACGGAGGCAAAGTTTCCAAGATCCTTCGGTTTTCCAGCGATGAGAAGAACCCTGCGAACTCGGACCAGCAGTACTGGCCTGATGACGCGGGTGCCGCGTGTCTGGATTACCAGGGACCACCGCCATGCCCAGGCCAGCGCAAGAGATCGGTGCTGTGGGCTGCGGCCTCAGAGTGAGCGCCTTGTGCGCTGATCGAACGCGTGCTTTGGATGAAAATGCCGAAGATGAGCTGAAGCAAGTCACATTCCAGGATCGAGAAGTCAGCAACGTTGCACATGGCCAGTTTGAGCTCGGGTTTGATTTCTATTATGAGAAAGGAGAGACGCGTTATCTTGGCTCAATTTCCTTCCAGATAGCTTGAACGCGGTCGATTCGACAGAATGCCTAGTTTTCCAGCGAACGTGCGATGAATTGTACGCACCTCTTAGGTCCTTTAATATATAGATCTGTTTTTGTTGTAAAGGGTAGTCGAGACCGACTATCCGTGCCCCCCACTTTCGCTCAGTTCTTCGCTTAGTGCTCACCAGCCATGCACCACTTCCAGCCATGCACCACTAAACTTCATATTTTTGATCCACCACCTTCAAAAATCCACCAAATTTCAACCACATGGCTGCTACTTACGATATCATCGAGAGTCGCATTCAGAAGGCTATTGACGCCATAAACACGCGTGAAAATCCTAATCGAGCCGAAATTGCGCGCGAGTTTCGTGTTTCATATGATCGACTTCGATCTAGACTACGAAATTATCAGTTCAAAACAGCAGTACGAGAACTGCATAACAGAGCTTTAAAATCTGATCAGAAGTCAGCTTTATGACAATACTTAACTACAGTGAATCAGTTAGACCTGTCAGCTAGACTACACATGATGCAATCAACGACAAACGTTCTTCGTGCTCAAGACTTTGCTCGTTGAAATTCTTCATCTCTACTGAACGCTTGATGAATCAAACGATGATTAGATCATCAGTCAGATCTCTTCAAGGTTAAACGAAAGTCTTTAACAGCTGAAAGAAAGAACACGCATGATTCAAAAGTACTACAGACTCATTTTGATGAGTTTAAAGAGATGATGATTCAATATGATATAACGAAGAATGATACATGAAATTTCAATGAAATCGACTATCGTATGAGCATTGCACGCTTCGATTGAATTGTTACTGTAGATTCAAATAAAAGAATCTACTTCAAGAATTTGAATAATAGAGAGTCATTGATGAGCATCGAATGCATCAGCGAAGAAGACAAGAATATATCGTCAATGCTAATTATGATTGAAGTTCAACTTTTAACGTCTCATTTTAACAATGATCTTGACGACAACGTGTTAATCACTATCTTTGATACAAACTATTCAAATGACTGAATTTTTCTTCAATGACTGAAGCACTTCAATCGCTTTAGTCAAAAGCATCAAAAGAATGCTTGAAGAATGCTTGTGATGAATGACTATGAATCTGTTATGAAAGTCGTACGATCAGAACTATGTATGAGTGAAGACATGATATTCTCTATCTAAGATTGAGATATTTATGTATCATCATGACTAAAATAGAAAGAAATCATGAATGAACTTGAAAGTGAGCTCGAGAGTAAGCTTGAGCAAGATTCATAATAGTTTTTTCATTTTGAAAAAAAGAACGATGTTCTTGTCGTGAAGAAACAGAGTAGTAAATGAAATAGATCGAGTATCAATGCTGTAATCATGAAAAGAAAACGAAACTTCACTCGATATTTTCCTTGTGATCTTGTACAATAATCTTGACATCGTTCAAAGTTGTCATATTCTTGATCAGCGATTGATGCAAAATTCGATTGTTTTCATACAATTCTGCAATAGTCTCATTGTATGTAGTTGCGTTGATGATCTCGTTCTTAAGTTCGCGCAGCAAGACGTAGCTCATGCGTTGAAAACTCTTGACATTCTCATAAAGCTCATTGAATTTGCTTAAAAAAATGTATTGAATCTTGTTCTTGAAGTTCTGCTCATTCTCGCTGAAGCTCATCACAAGATATTTATCATTCTTGATCTTCTTTTCAAATGTGATCTTGATCTTCTTTGATGAACTGTTGAACGTTGCAATTCTACGCTTAAATGCGCTGTCGTCAATGACAATCATAACTTCAATAGATGCATCGATCGATGCAAAGCTGCTGACTGAAAAGAATTTTTAATCATCAAGAATGTAGATTTCAGATCATGTTATGAACATGTCTGAATCAATCAGAGTTCAGATCTAATTCTAATCAATTTGATTAGAACAAGTCATGATGCTATGTCTAGTTTGAATCTAGCGCATTTCTTCGAGTCATTCTCAGCACTTCTTTTCGTTGTTCAGCACTTTCTTCATTCATCTCTTTCATCATTCTTTTAGACAAACACATCTGACATATTACATCACATTTGTATCGAGTCTAGCGCAGCCTCAAGCCATTATTTATAGAAGAGCTTGCACTCTTTCTCTTCTGTATTCTTAATGTCTTGTTATAGCTATCTCTAAAGAACAATACATACATATCAGCTCTGAGTTTCTTTGATTGAATGATCTAGACACGATTTCAACAGATCACATAAAAGAGATTGAGATCAAGTTTTGATGAATCAATTCAATTCTCAGCAGATTTATTGAAAAGAAAATCTTATTGACGTAGACTTGAATAGCTGAGTGCTCAATGAAAATCATGAGCTTCTTCTTGAGCTTTCAATTAAGTATCTGAGATCATTTCAGACATCTTTCATCATCTTCATGTAGTTCAATGTTTTCGTACGTCACTATATAGTGTCATGTTTTCGTTATGTGAGCGAAAGTGATGATGAGACGATCAACGAGAACTTTATTGACTTGCAGATCACATTTGACAAAATCGATGTTTCATTCTTTGAAATCTGCTATTTTCACGTTCAGAATTTTTCACACTCAATAGTTGAAGAGAATTGTTCTCGCTGACAATAAATATTTCGATTCGATTTTGTCAAAATCACAATTCATGTATATGTTGTACAAAGAATATGATGCAAAAAGATTCATTTTGACGTTATTTGTTGAGATGTTAATCGATTTTGATTGAAAAGTGCTTGTGTTATAGATTTGATAAATTGAACAATGAATAATTGTTGCGCTGATGAGCGAATTCGAATTTGTCACGTTCTCATCTTTAAACAACGCGCTCTTCTTGATCTTAGCTGAAATTTCTACATTTTTGTCATTCTTTGAGATTTCTACATTCTCGTCGTTCACAGTCATATCAATAGTGATCTTGAAGTTAATCATGTTTAACAACTTGTCATCATTGATCTCTTTGAAAGTAATCTTGATGAGATTGCTTCTGATTGTCTTACAAGTTGCAAAACTAGATGTCATTTTGTTCTGACGTGAAACTTCTGTTTAACTTGCAATAATATTGTTTCAAAGATATGATATGATCAAAATAAATGTGCGTTGATGAGAAAAGTGTATGTGAAAATGATTGATGTTGATGATTTGTAAAATGTAAATGAGATGAATATGAAAGAAAATTGATTATCATTGTGAATATTTAAGTCAGTGATAAGTGAATATTTGTGAACAAAGTGAATACTCGAAAACTAATAGTTCTTTCTTAATGTAAAAATGTTAGAAAGCTTCATTTGATGATCTAAGATAAATGAGCTTTTTCTTGAGTGCAAACTTGATCTTGAGAAGATTGTCTCATTTCATATTGCTCAATCAGTTTCACTGCGTTTTTCAAATCGTCAACGAAGTATCACACGTTGTGCTCATTGTCATATTCTCTTCATTTGATCAGATATTAACGTTGATCTTAAGATGTGCAATGATGAATGAGTCACTCTATCTTGTACTTAAATGTCTCTTGATTATCTTTCTTTTGTACGAAAGATGATTCATCATTTCAAACTTTATTATAGAGATTCTGACCTTCAAAGATTGATTTCAGCTGAGCTATGCTGATGATTGAATGTATCTTTATGATTGAAGATAGCGTCAATCTGCAGACTAAATCATTGAGTATCATTTTCAATACTTTGAATGATCTCATTCTTTGTATGTCAGCTTTCGATTCTTGACGTTAGAAATCTCATATTTATGATGTAATCATAAATAAACGTCATCATCAAGCTTTATTGTAATGAGTTTATAAGATTTATCATATCTGACTTTCATGACAACATTTGCGAAGATCATGATGCTATCAGCTTCGTCTCTCTTCATTTGACGTAGTCACATGTAGTTCTCAAGTGACAAGTTGAATGTATGCAATAAATCAACTGTGTCTTTAACTGTTTAATTATAAAGAATTTCATTAAGCGCGACTTTCGTTGATTGATTTTTGAAATTGTTTATCATATCTTGTAGATAAGATAGTACGATGATTCAATCTTCATTTGAATTCGTCATGATGAAGAATTGAATAATAATTTTGATCATCTGATTCATTCGCTTGAACATTTCATCTTGTTATGAGTCTGCATAGAGCGAATCATATGAGTGTATTCTAACTAGAAGTTCAAAGCTAAAGAAGAAGAAAGATGAAACACGTTGTGAGTTTTACTCACGAAAACACGTTAGATCACTAGCGTGTCAACATCAGCTCTATACTAGTTTATAATAGTCTAACATGATCTATGTTAGACTAACTTAAAGTGTATGCTTGCAACATTATCTCTTTTCTTCATCTAGCAATGTTTTCATTGCTGCAGTTCAATTGATCTTTCTTTCAATTTCTATCTTGACTTATTCAAATATCATTCATGAAAGTCATTTACAATCTTCTGACATTTCTTGAACTCATTTTCATCAACGTTGTATCAATGTAAATCAACGTTGTATTCTTTTCAATTGACATGATATTGTAGTCATCATCTGTAATGTTTGAAGTTCAGTATGTTCTTCACTTTTCATTCATCTTCGTCATTCATCACTATAAAATCAGACGACTCATTTCATTGTTCTTTCGAAGAGTTCTTTGAATTCAGTCGCAACAGATTTGAGATGAACTTCGAATGAATCTTCATTGTCGATGACAATTTCAGTTGATATGCATGTTCAATCTCGATCAGAATCTTGAAAGATTCTAGCATTTTATCATTTAGTTTCTTTGATGATCTTGTAATCATAATGTTTCTAGAATCTAGAAACATTATGTCATTTATCTTGTAAATCATTTTCTTTCAATGCTTGTCAATCTGTTTCTTCATAATGATTCTGACTCTTGCTAATGCTTGTTTGATCAACGCTAGTGATCATTTCATATGTTCAAATATATTCTTTGCTTTATCTGCTTCGACTCTTGCTTAAGTGATTTCATATTCAATTGAATTCAAATTGAAACTCATATAAAAGTGAAAGTTCTTATTCAGAAAGAACGTTGACTGTTCAATTGATGACGAAATAGCGTTGTTATCAACGAATTCAGTCATAAATAATCAAATAAATGAATCATCTTGCATATATGAGCAGTAGCTTCATAGATATCGTTTCACATTCTGATTCATTCTTTTCATTTGATCATCAGTTTGCAAATGATAGTTGATAAATAGTTTCATCTTGATGTTGAGTTTCAGACATAGAAACTTTCAGACAATTGATATGAATTGAGAATCGCAATCGAATACTATTGTTCTTGATAGTTCATGAGTTCTGAAGACTTATATCAACAGCAGCTTAACTGTTTATTCTGCGAAGATTTCTTCGTCATCTGATCAACATGATATATAGTATCATTTCTTAGACAATCAATCTATGACTGTCAGAATCGCGTTGCTTTCATCACTTTCTGATAGATCAATAATGAAGTTTAATGATATGTTCTGTCATCACTGCTCAAGTATGAGCAATGACTTCAATAATTCATTGATTCAATCTCTCGATGCTTTTGATTTACAACAAACGTAACAGTTTCAAATGTAGCGCTTGATCATCATTCTCATCTTTAATCAGTAATATGATTGTCTCAGCAAGTTCAACGTTCAATTCATGTCAGAGTGATCATTGATTGAAAGATCATATGCTTTTCTTATCAATCAAGTGATCATTGACTGAAAAACTCATAGTCTATCATCTTTTCAGAGTACTTCATCAAGTACTTTGCAATTGTCTAAATCAATATCTTGACAAGTTCTTCTATTCTGTTTCATGACTATTTGAATATTGAAACACAGTTGATTCATTTAATTTTCTGCTATAATCTGATTCTGAATAAAAATCATCTCTTCAATCGAATTTTGATTAGCTTTCGATTTGAGTTTCAAATCTGAGTCAGATTCTGAGTCAGATCTGAGCAAGATTTGAGTCAGATCTTGATCAACTTTCTGATCATCTTCTTGATTAACTTCTATTGACTGCAGTTTAAATTTGCCTTCTGACAATAGCATCTGATGCTGATATAGCTTTCAATCATCATTTGCTTCAACTGACTTAACGTCTGACATTCTGATCAGCGCGTTGACTTTCAGATTCTGTTTTTTCGACTGATATATGATCTTGAAGTTATGTTCAGATAACTTCTCAGCTCATTTAGTCTATCATCAAGTCAGTTCTTTGATGATCATGAAGTACTTCAAATTCAGATGATTGATGAAGATCTTGATTGAAATATCTGTACATTTCAATTCAGAATGTCAGTGCTTCAAGCAATGAATAATGATCAGCAGTTCTTTGTCATAGATCTCGTAGTTGCATTCTGCAAGAATCATGTTCTTGCTATAGAAGATTATTGAATGTAGAATGTCTTCATCATCATACTGAGACAACACTTCATCGTTGACATAGTTTGAAAAGTCAGTTTTCAGAATAGCTTCTCTGATTGAGTTGAAATACTTCAGAACAAGAGCTGTTGTCACTTGTTACTTTAGTTTTTTAAAGATCATTTGACAGATCTTTGTTCATTCAAAGAAAAGATTTTTTCAAGTCAGCTTTATCATGAGTTGAGCAATCTTTGAAAAGTTCTTTATGAATCATTGATAGAAATTGCAGAAGTCAATGAAAATCTGCACATGAATCAATAATTGAAACACTTTTCAGTCTTGAATCACATCTACTTTTCAAGAATTCATTCGCAGATCATTGATGAATATTAGTAGTTCAAGAAACGAGATTTTCTGAATCTTGAACTCACACTTGTCAATGTTTATCTGCAGATCAGCTTCATGAAGCTTGTTGTTATGAGTTTGCATAGAGCGAATCATATGAGTGTATTCTAACTAGAAGTTCAAAGCTGAAGTAGAAAGAAGATGCAACACAACGTGAGTTTTACTCATGAAGACATGCTAGATCGCTAGCGTGTCAACAACAGCTCTACTCTCAGCTCTATACTAGTTTATATTAGACTAATCAGACTAATCAGACTAATCAGAAATATCAGAGATGCATGCTCACAACATTATTTCTTCTCTTCATTTAGCAATGTTCTCATTGCTGCAGTTCAATTGATTGATTCTTGTTGAGTCAATTTCTAACTTGACTTGTTCAAATACTTCTGATGAAAGTTATTTATGATTTTCAAGCAGTCTTTGAACTCATTTTCATCGACATTGTATCAATGTAGATCAACGTCATAATCTTTTCAATTGACATGATATTGCAGTCGTTTTCTGTAGTGTCTGAAGTTCAGTATGTTCTTCACTTTTCATTCGTCTTCGTTATTTATCACTATAGAATCAGACGACTCATTTTATTGTTCTTTCAGAAAGTCTTTTGAATTCAGTTGTAGCAGATTCAAAGCGAACTCTGAATGAATCTTCATTGTCGATGACAGTTTCAGTTGATATGCATGTTCAATCTCAGTCAGAATCTTGAAAGATTCTAGCATTTTATCGTTCAGCTTCTTTAATGATTTTGCAATCATAATGTTTCTAGAATTCAGAAACATCATGTCATTTATCTTGTAAATCATTTTCTTTCAATGCTTGTTAATCTGTTTCTTCATTGTGACTTTGATTCTTGCTAATGTCTGCTTGATCAACGCTAATGATCATTTCATGTGTTCAAATATATTCTCTGCTTTGTTCGCTTGAATTCTAGCTTGAGTGATCTCATATTCAGTTGAATTCAAATCAAAGCTCATATGAAAATGAAAGCTCTTATTCAGAAAGAACGCTGATTGTTCAATTGACGACGAAATAGCATTGTTATCAACGAATTCAGTCATAAATAGTCAGATGTGTTAGAGATCAGCATAGAGCGAGTCATATGAGTGTAATGTAACGAGTATATAAATGCTAAGAAAGAAAAGTATCTAGAAGAAAAGAATTGACTATCTATATGACTCAGAAAAACATAAGCTAACTCTGAATAGAGTTGACTTCGAAACAATTCAATAGTCTAGTGACGAGCAATCAACGATAGTCATGAACATAGTCATCGACATAGTCATCAACATAGTTATCAACATAAATGCGTAGCTAGAATCATAACAAGATGAATCAGTCATCTTGCATGTACAAGCAATAACTTCATAGATATTGTTCTACATTCTGATTCGCTCTTTTCGTTTAATCATCAATCTGTGAGTGATAATTAATGAATAGTTTCATCTTAATGTTGAGTCTCAGACATAAAGACTTTCAGACAATTGATATGAATTGCAAACTTCTATTGAACACTATTGATCTTGATAGCTCATGAGTTCTGAAGACTCATATCAGCAGCAGCTTAACTGTTTATTCAACGAAAATTTCTTCGTCATTTGATCAACAGAGTATATAGTGATGTTCTTTAAACAATCGATTTATCACTGTCAGAATCGCGTTGCTTTCATCACTTTTCAATAAAATAATAATGAAATTCAATGATATGTCTTGTCATTGATGTTCAGATATAAACAATGACTTCAGTAGTTTATTGATTCAATCTTTTAATGCTTTTGATCTACGACAAACGTAACAGTTTTGAATGTAACGTTTGATTGTTATTCTCATCTTTGATCAGCAATATGATTGTCTTAACAAGTTTAATGTTCAATTCACATCGAAGTGATCATTGATTGAAAGATCATGTGCTTTTCTTATCAATTGAATGATCATTGACTGAGAGATTCACAGTCTATTATTCTTTCAAAGTACTTCGTTCAATACTCTGAAATTGTCTAGACTCATATCTTGACAAGTTCTTCTGTTCTGTTCTATGATTGTTTGAATATTGATACATTGTTAATTCATTCAATTTTCGACTATAATTCAATTCTGAATAGAAATCATCTCTTCGATTGAATCTTCATTAGCTTTCAATTTCTGTTTTGAATCTGAGTCAAATATGAGTAAGATCTGAGTCAGATCTTGATTATCTTCTATTGATTGCAGTTCAAATGTGCTTGCTGACAATAGCATCTGATGCTGATATAACTTTCAATCATTATTTGATTCAACTGACTTGACATCTGACATTCTGATCAGCGCATCTGCTTTCAGATTCTGCTTTTCTGACTGATATATGATCTTGAAGTTATATTCAAATAACTTCTCAGCTTATTTAGTCTGTCGTCTGATCAGTTTCTTGATGATCATGAAGTACTTCAAATTCAGATGATTAATGAAGATCTTGATCAAAATATCAGTAATTTGAATTCAAAACGTCAATGCTTCAAGCATTGAATAATAGTCAAAAGCTCTTTATTGTAGATCTCATAATTGCATTCTGTGAAAACATATTTCATCAACTATGAATGATGCATGTCTGCAAGACTAGCTTGCAAGATTAGATCAAAGAGATTAACGAGTGAATAAAGATAATGACTTGACAGAAGATGAAAACTCTGCAAGCTTTCACTTTCGTTTCTTAGCAATTAATTCTATCATCAATAAAGTAATATCTTATTATCTTCTACTACACAGTTTCACGTAAAGAGATCTTGTCATCTCACAGTTTTAATTGCTTCATTTGCACGAAGCTGCTCAGTAAGAGATGTTGAACACGCAGCGACTCATCAGAAGTTGCATGATTGAAAGAAGTGATAACTTCTCTTATACTGAGAATTTATCGTTTCATCAGAACAGATTTGAGAATCACGCATTCAAACATGCAGATGAGAAGTTTAAGTTGCAAGAATCTAATGAACAGACAAATCATATTTCTTGATGATCAACAAGTGAAGTACGCAAGCAGTTAAAGAATTTGAAGATGCAGAATGTACTGCTTGTCTTGCAACTTTACATATTGAAACTCAAGTGAAAAACTTGATTAATCTCTGATCATCAACATCAACATAGTGATGATCACTATTGAAGCAATGCACGCAAGCATGCTAATTGATCTCACGAGTCTAGAGAGCAAATCATCACAAACTACGACTTCTTAATGTTCTGACTGCAAGACTGTAAAGACTTCATAGTTGCAACATCATCTGATTTCATCACAAAAGAAGAGAAGCTGTGATGATCTGCATCATACTTGTCAGAGAAGTCTTGCAATTAATGATGAGATCATGTGATGAGCATGTGCAATCATGATGAGATACTCAACTGAAAGTACTACATTAAATACTTGCGTGCTAAACTTAGCAATTCTGAAATTTGCAACTTTCAAACAGAATGTCAACTCTGTTAGAGATCAATCTAGAGCGAGTCATAGAGATGTCATTTAACTAATAGATAAATGCTAAGAAAGAAAAGTATCTACAGAAAAGAACTCGATTCTTATATGTGTGTTTCTCAGCTCTGTGCTAGACTCGATTGAGTTGACGTCTTACATATGTGATGCAGAGTCTCAATGATATCATTTCTAGATCAGATTTTCGCTAGACTCGATTAGAATGAAATCAGACGAAGACTAAACGAAGAATAGACGAAGACTAGAATCGTAACATTATCTTTCTTTCTTGACTATTCATGTTCGCATGAATGTTGTTTCTTAATGCGCTTTTCTTGAATATTTGATATGAAAGTCATCAATCATCTCTTGAGTATTCATAAATTCGTCGTCGTCAGCGTTATATCAATTGAGATTGTTGTCATAGTTCTTTCATTTGACTCGATATTGAAGTCGTCTTTTATAGCGTCGAGAGTTCAGTCTATTATCGATTTTTCATTCGTCTTCATCGTTTATCACTATTGATCTTGAAGATTCATTCTTTTGATCAGATAGAGAATCATCGACGACAGAACGAAAAAGCTCTGAATAAAATACGTTGTGTATATGCATAGTCTCTGATAGTTTCAACTTATAGAATGAGTCAATAGACGCAGTGATCTGAAATGAGTCGAGCATCTTGTCATTCAATTTTTTGAAAGATCTCGCTGTAACGATGTTTCGTTCATTCAGAAACATCTTTGATTCGATCTTGTAATTGATCTTCTTTCTATGCTTATTAGCTTGATTCATCATTTGTTTTCGTGTTTTGATCAAAGCTTCACAAGCGAAGATCAAAGTCTTGTTCATTTGTTCAGATATATTCTTGACTCGATCGATTTGCAAGCGTTCGCAAGTGCTTTCATACTCGATGATGTCAGAATCGAAACTCATACGAGAATGAAAGCTCTTGTTCATGAAGAAGAGAATCAAGAAGATGACTGATGACAAGACGTTATTGTTGACAAACTCAATCATGAGTAGTCACTTAGATCAGTCGTTCTGCATATACGAACAGAAGAATCAAAGATATCGCTTGACGTTTTGATTGACTTGTTCGCTTTGATCGTCGATCTGAAGATGATAGACGATGAACAATCAAAGAAAAATGCTCAGTCGTTTGCAAAGAGACTTTCATAGTATAGAGGTGAATTGCAAACCTCGATCAGATACTATGAAGCTTGATAGATCATGAGTTCAATATACTCATTGAATCAGCATTTTAGCTGTCTTTTGAGCTGTGATATCTTCATCATCAGTGATGCAAGAGACATAATGTCTTTCTTTTGACAATCTGCAGATGACAGTCAGAATAGCGTTGTAATCATATGAATCAGATAGATCGATAATGAAGTTCATTGCTATGTCTTGTCATCGCTGTTCAGATATAGATAGAGATTGAAGCAAGTCGTTTGATTTATTTCTTGATGTCTTTGAACGTTGACATACGTAGCAGTTTCGAATATATCGATCTATCGTTTTTCGCATAGAAGATCAATAGTAATTTCGCTTTATGATCTTCACTGTTCTAAGAATTTCAGAATGATCAATCGACGATTGATCATGTATCTCACGAATCAGATTCATTTGTAGAAGCTCGTTGAACGAAACTCATAGCTGACTATCATGATACAAGATTTCATTCTGAGTTCGACAATTCTTCAATTTGATATCTTCATATTGTGTCTCGTCTTTTGCTATTGCTTCGCGAAGTAGCGTACAATTCTCGTCGATCTCATTAGTTTCAAGAATCTGTTTATAGATTGATTGATCATTATTCTTCTCTAGATCAGCAATCTTCATTTGATTCGATGTCAAAATAGTAGTTCTTTGATATTGAATGTGTTCATCGTCGAGATCTCTAGGCACGAAGTCAGCTCAACGAGTTAATGCATCGATCTTAATGTTCTGTTTGTCAGATCGATACATTATCTTGAAGTTGAAGTCAGCTAGCTTCTGAACTCAGCGCATCTGACGTCTGCTCAGCTCTTTATCTTTCATCAATGAG
>JAABUT010002103.1_pt1 | contig 20262 bp, 18 predicted proteins | sample 5559281 | NCBI WGS metagenome assembly JAABUT01 (sample SAMN10711880, study PRJNA513359) | rock metagenome | isolation source: Antarctica rocks | place: Antarctica: Victoria Land, Ricker Hills nord | collected 2016-01-04
CGGCACGCTCGATGCGAAGGCCGAACGGTTGGCCGGCCGGGCAGCGGCAGCCGACGCGGCTCTCGACGCAATGCCGAGATACCCGCTGGGGCAACCGATCCTGGTCGGACACCACTCCGAAGGCCGGATGCGGCGCGATCTCGCGCGCTTGGATCGTGCGATGCGCACCGCGATCGATGCGACAGAGACGGCTGTGGAGGCCGCGGCCCGTGCCGACGCCGCGGCCGCCACGACGAGGCACCGGTACAACCCACTGACGGTCGGCAATCGGATCGAGACGTTGGAGGCGGACATTCGTCGACTGGAGCGTGAGCGAGACGGATACACCCGCACACTGTTCACCCGGCCCGACGGCACCAAAGAGGTCGACACATTCCCCGCCACCGGCGGCCCCTACCGCGCCGAGATACAACGGCGCATCAACACACTCGGCGACCAGGTCACCTACTGGCGAAACGTGTTGAAGGAAGCCGTAGAAGCCGGCGAGGTCACATTGTACGACTCGACCACCGTGGCCGCGGGCGACGAGGTCCAGGTCCAAGGCACCTGGTATGTCGTGGTCCGAGCGAACAAGCGCACCGTCACCCTCCCGACCGGATACTCCTGGACCCAGACAGTGCCTTACCGTCATATCCGAGGGCACCGCCGACCTCCGGTGTCCTGATCGTTTGAGAGCGTCTGTCCACCAATGAATCCGCGACTCTCAAGAGGACCAGACTTCCCGACCGAGCGTGACCGGTTTGCCCGCGCTCTACCTATCGTTGCCGGCGGGCTGAGTGCACTCCGCTGTACTCGCCGTTACGGCTTACGTTCAGTTCGCCGCCAGTGGTGGCGCGCCGATATGGATTGCCGATGCCGTCGCTGCAAGGCCGGAGCAGCGGGGTGTCAGTCGGCTTCCTCCGGACATCTTGAGCCGACCGCCGTCGGTCCAGTTGCATGTAACAACCGGATCATGTATGATGAAAGTACACCGAGAGGGAGATGGTCCCTCACCTCGAAACGAAAGGGAGTGCCTGCCATGGCCACTCAAAAGCCCACCTACATCACTGCCGCAGTCGTCACGGACGACTTCACTGTCACACCGGTCGATCTGGACGCCAGCCGCACGCTCGACGAGTTCTACCGGCTGATCAACTGCCGATTCGTCGACGTCGTCGCGCTCGACGAGAACCTGGACATGTGGGTCGACGACGAGGGGATGTGCACCGGCTCCACCCCGAACTGGGCAATCACCAAGGTCGCCCAGGCCTACGGTTTCACCGCCCAGCCGTACTTCGGCACCGCGATATTCACCGGCGGGGTCGACGAGGACGGCAACTCCGTGGCCTTGACGCCTGCGGTTCTCCAGGCCCTGACGGATCTGGTCACCGCGTAAGCCCCGCCGGGGCCCGGGCCAGATCGGCCCGGGCCCCGGCCGGCCCAGAACTAGCCAGAGAACGCCCTATCAATATAACGACATAACACCTGTGTTCAGTATTTACCTTTCACCTGCGATAGTCAGGACTGCCATGACCAGCAAAAATGCAGACATTTACGACACCTCCGCCTACCGGGCCAGCACCAACGATTCCACCCGCATCGACCACGACGAGAACTACCGCGGCCACCAGCTCCGAATCCTCACCACCGACTGGCCGAGATCTCACGGAGCCGGAACGCTCTATACCCGGGTCAGCGTGTGGATCGACGGCCACACCTTTCGGACCCCGAGCGGCACAGTCGACCGACTTGTCCGCGTCCTCCGCCAGTACGTCGACCGCGACATCGAGGACACCGCTCTGCTCCCCCGTTTGCTGGCCATGCACGACGTGCACGACAGCCGGCCGCCGGCCGACGGTGCCCGAATCGAGCCCGGCGCCCCCGCCTACGTCCTGGCCTATCGGTATTGGCGGCGCGGCGTGATCACCGCGGTCGGCAATACCAGGATCACCATCGCCTTCACCACCCCGGCCAGCCTGGGCCGGGTGTTCCGCAAGTCGGTACCGCTGGATCAGATCAGCCTCTGACCCTGACCGGCAGCCGGCTCATCGCGCCGCCGTCGGGTGGACCGCCACCCCACACCAAGCCGAGAGGGCGATGGCCCCTCACACCCAGAGAGGAGAACACCATGCTCGAACGGAGCGAGATGTACGGAGCCACCCTACGAATCGCCGGCGTCACCGAGGAGCCCCAGCAAGTTGAACCCACCTATGAGCAGATCAGGGCAGCCCTGATCGACATGGTGACGGCAGCACTACGAGACACCCACGGTGCGGCCCGGGCCGAGGTCGAGATCGTCGACCTGGTCGACGAGCGGGTCGTCCTCTACCTCGGCGGCTCCATCGCGGAGATCCATGATCGCCTGACCGGAGCAGCTCCTCCAGCGAGAGCAAGCTGACAGCCCGGAGACTGCGCACTGGCCGTCGCCTCACCTGACGAGGACCACTTCGCCGACTGCACAGCGGATTTGGCCCGGCTGCGCTGGACTCGAAAACTAGTCAACACGGTAACGCGGTAACGCCCTAACACATGCGTTAGGGCGTTACCGCCATACACCCATAACGCCAGAGGACCGAGCATCATGAACACCACCACGTGTATGAAAACGGTACATTTGCCGGATGAGCCGACCCGGATTGATATGACCACGCCGCATCGCGCCCTGGCCCATCTGGCGATCACTGACCGGGACGCAGAAGTAGGCCAGCGGATTCGCCGGCAGGCTGTCCGTGATGCCAAAGCCGCCGGCGCATTGGTCACCGAGATCGCGGCCACACTCGGCACCAAGAACCGGAACGGGCTCTACCAAATGCTCGACGAAACCGTCGGCGAGGACGTGCCGGCTCCACAACTCACGCCGGCCATCTTCATCCGCGGCGCCGGCGTCAGCCCCCCCGTTTGGTCCCTTGTCACCGCAGCCATGCAGGCGCGTGGCTGGCTCGTCGTCCGCGACCGCACCCAGGCCTGGCACCTCGCCCGCGGCCGCGTCCCGGTCGTCATGGTCGACCTGTCCCACGCACATCCCAGCGTCGGGCGAGTACGCGCCCGCTACAACGACGCCCAGGAGCCCGAGCTGCCGCTGGCCGGCGACCGCACCGTCCTCGATTCGCTGGATCCGAACCAGCTGGCCCTGGCGGTGATCGATCACCTCACGCCGCAGGACCAGCCGGTGGCCGCCGTGCCGCGGACGGAGGCGCAGTCATCCGTGCCTGCCGCCGCGAGTACCGCGGGCGGGGGAGAGGTGAGGAAGCGGTCGATCCCGATCCCGGACGCGCTGTGGGATCAGGGCAAGGCCGCGGTCGACGCCGGCGCTGCCGGCACGCTGCAGGAGCTGGTCGGGGTGGCCTTGGACGAGACCATGTCGGCGATCGAGCATGGACACAACGAGGGCCGCCCGTTTCCTGCCGTCGCTCGACTGTCGACCGGGCCCCGGTCGTTCCATGAACCGACGAGCGGCAAGGCCCGGCAGATCACGTTGCCCGAGGCCTCGTGGGCCCGGGCCCGGGCGATCGTAGCGGCCGGCTACGCCACCTCACTGCCGGCACTGTTCACTCGGGCGCTGCTGACCAAAGTGACCGCGGTCGACGCCAGCCGGTGAGTGGCTTCGGATCCTTCGCCGGTCGATCTTGATGGTGGTGCGGCCCGGTCGCTGACGTCTTTCGTGGTGAACCCGTGGTTGAACGGGCTCACCACGGCCCGGGCGGGGGAGAGGTCGACCGCCGGGGCGAGGTGTCGGAGTCGGTCTGGCGGAGTTGAGCCGCACCACCAGCCATCACCGGTCTAACATGCCGCACCGACATCGGGCCGTTGGCCTCGACATACAGCAGTAAGACAGGAACGCCCTAACGCATGCGTTAGGGCGTTCCTGTCTTACTGCTGGGTCAGAAGCTGCGGTGCCGGAGGAAGTCGAGCCGGCCGGCTGACGGCTCGAAGTGCCAGCCGTACTGGGCATCGCCCATGTACTCGCGGGCCATCGCGTCGCCGAGGGTGTCCAGCGCTGCGGCCTCACCGCCGCGGTAGTAGGCGTCCAGGATGTCGCCCATCGCGTCACCGGACAGGTGAAAGTCGATGTTGCGTCGTTTGATGCTCGCCCCGGGGCTGTCGGTGGTCGGACCGGCGATGCCCTGGAATCGGAGACGGGCCCCGTTGTTCCGCATCCGGGTTTCCCGGCGCTGTCCCACCTGAGCCTGCCGGAAGTCCGCCGTGTTGCGGTGCTCGGCCACTGCCTGGGTGAAGTTGCCTTGGGCTCCGCCCCGGGTCGGGATCTGCCCCGTCTGGGCCCACCGGCGGACAGTCCGCTCGGATCGGCCGGTCCGCTCGGCGACCGCCCGGTTCCCGCCCAGCTCGGCGATCTGCTGGGCCACGTCGCCGGCTGGCGCCGAGCGGGTCAGCCCTCGGCCCATCAGCTCGCCCACCGGCCGTTGTACCGGGCCGCGTCCGCGGCGTCGGAACCTGGCCATCATCAGCGGTCACCGAGCTTGGGCACCAACGGCAGGAACTGGCTGAGCCGACCGGTCGTCAGCGCATGCCGGATCTCCTCGGTCGCCGGTGCGGAGCGGGTGACCTTGAACTTGCCCAAGCTGTCGCCGAGCTGCAACGGAGCGGGCAACGCAACGACCGGATCCGGTTCGTCGGACAGGTAGAACACCTCATCGGTCGAGATGGCGACGGGCCACTGATCCGCAGTCTGGCCGGCGGTGCGCAACTTGCGGAGCAGGTTCGCGTTCGCGGTGCTGACGATCGCCAGCCGCCAGTCGGGTCGATACAGCTCGCTGCGGTTGTGGGCGTCCTCCTGCCGAGCGAACCGGCCGATCAGCCGGGTGTAGGTGGCCTTGATCGCGTCGAGAACGATCGGGGCGTCCGGGTCGCCATCGGCGGCCGCGACGAGCATCGCGCTGCGGGCATCGCGGACGACCTCGGTCCACCGGTCGAAGTAGCGACGGGTGGTGTCCGGCCAGGTGTAGGCCTCCAGGATCTCCGGGGTCTGGCCGGTCTCGACCAGGTACCGGATCACCGGCGTGCTGTACCAGCCGGTCCGGCCGGCCAGTGAGCCCGCCGGCCGGGCGATGTCCGGGAGCCGCCAGTCATCGGGGCGGGTGCCCGGATCGATGCGCCACAGACCGGCCACCTTCGCCGAGAACTCGGTGCCGTCCGGATGGTGCACGGGCGCCCCGACCCCAACCTCGGTCGCGCCGATCGCGGCCAGGTACATCGCGTTGGCGTCGTAGGAATGAATCCACCCTCGGCCGGCCTCATCCGTCGACGCGCTCCGGCACCACAGGATCGCGCTGTTCGGCACCTGCCCGGGGTCGCGGACCATAGGCGGCGGGGGAGAGACGTACTCGGTTGCGACCAGAGCTCGACCCTTCGCCGGCCGCAGGGTCCGCAGCAACGACAGGCCGGTCACGCCGCCGGAAGCACCCCAGGTCACGCTCAGCGTCTCGGCGACCATCTGAGCCCGCCGGGCCAGCACCTCCGGGGTGGGGTTGTCGCCGGTCAACGTGGCCGCAGAGTCGAACGCGGCCATCAACGGCACCAGGACCACCTGCATGCTGATCGACGTCTGCGTCTCGGTCTTGGGCCGCCAGATCCGGGTCCATACCCGCAACTGATCGTCAGAAGACAGCCGCCAGCCAGCCGCGGTCACCGCGGCCGCCGCATCGGCACCGGCCCGGGCCACCGCATCGGAGGCGGCATCGGGATCGGCGATCAACTCGTCGATGTCCTCCCGGTCCAGGTCGATATCGAACCGGGTCATGCCTTCGCTCGTCAGCAGGATCTGACCGGGCGAGGGCATGACGTGCTTTCCGCCGCCGTGCCCGAGCCGGAGCCGGGCCGCGAACTCGGCGAGCTGCCACAGCTGCGTGATCGCCGGGTCCAGGTGCACGTGGGTGCCGTCCGGCAGGACCAGCTCGTCCTCAGTGACCACCGCCGCGGCGGCCTGCCACCGGTCGTCAGTCCGGGTCGGGGTCGCTGCCGGCCGTGGGGCCGCATTGGTCAACATCGGTTCACCAACGATCTCGGCCGTCGGTGCCACCTCGGGCTCGGCGGCCTCGCCCGGGGTGTTGGACGGCTCCTGGTGTTCGGGCTCGGATTGCGGCTCCTGCGGGGCCTCCGGAGTGGAGGCGGCCGGGCCGGTCGCCTCGGCGGGAGTCGGGGAGGTAGGGGCTGGGCTCGGTTCTGGTCGACCGGGGGCGTCCCACCACAGATCGCCGGTGGTCTCCCATGGCGCCATCGGCAGAGGCGGAAGATCCGTGGGGTTCTCCGGGCGGTCGTCCTCGACGCCGTCCAGAATCTTGCGGGGCATCACCCAGACCCTCTGCTGGACCGTGGCCACCCGTCGATTCGCCGAGCGGTCTCCGGCGCCGTTGGCCTGGATCCAGCCGCGGCCGGCCATGGCCGACCCGATCGACACCGATGAGTGGGGGAAGGTCTCGCCGGCCTTGCCAGCGACGGAGTTGACCACGCCCAGGACAGGGCGAGGCATCAGCCAGACCTCGGTGTCGGTGAGGATCCCGACCCGCTCACCGCGGGCCTGCCAGATCACCTCATCTCGCCGGAACGAGTTCTCGGCGATCGGCCCGGTCAATGACTGACGCGGGGTCCAGCCGTAGGGCACACCGACGTCCATCGACGTGGCCTCGCGGATCTCGCCGGGCACCGACCCGTGCTGATCGGACAGGTGGCAGGCACCGGACAGCAGGGCCGAGCGGAGCAGGTCGAGCAAATGCCGCGGCCCGTCGACGGCCGAGGGGTCCTGCTGGCAGACCTGCTCGATCAGGCCGTCCATGGCGATCGCCCAGATGGTGTTGGCCTGGTCCTGGGTCATGACGCCGGTCTCGAGAAGCCAGGTCAGCAACGCGGCCCATCCGGTGGTGCAGACCATCGCGGTCCGGGCCAGCCGGCCCCGCACCCCGGGCTCGTGATCAAGACGCCGGCACACCCGGTTCCAGTCCTCGATGTACGGGCTTTCCTCCTCCAGCTGGTCGAGCCACTCGGTGAGTGATTCACGCCGACCGGCGACCCACTGGATGAACGAGGCGCCGAGCAGCCCCCGGGCAGACCGGGCGCTCTCTCGCTCCAGCGAGGACATCAACGTGTTCAGGTCACCGTCGGACACCAGCGAGTCCGAGCCGACCCGGATGGTCAGCGCTCGGGTCGCCGACGAGCCGGTGCTGCTGGTTTCACCGGTGGTGATGGGGGTGCAACGGGGGGCCCCGGTGGTGATGCTGCCGCCGTTCCGAGTGGCCAGCGAGCGACCGCCGCCGTTCCAGATCGCCGACTGCAGGGTGGCTAGCTTCGCCGCGCCCTTCGGTCCCTTGAAGTCGTCGACCAGCGCCGGTAGATCGGCGAGCAGGTTCATCTTGTGCAACAGACCCTTGATCGTTTCGCCGGTGTCTTCCAGGGCGGAGAAGACGTGCTTGCGGGCGCCGCGGCCGTTCTCTTTCATGGCCGGCGCGAACCAATGCATCGACGCGATCCGGGTGATCGAGGTTTTGCCGCTGCCGGGCTCACCGACCAGGTGAAGGGAGGCCTGAGGTGTGCCGAAAACTGCGCGGAAGGAGATCCCGATCAGCGGAGCGATGATCGACGCGGGCAGGTGCAGCAAGGGGGCCAGACCGAGCCTGACGGCCTCTCGAAGCGCCTCCACGTCCTGGGTGGGCTCATGCATCCGGAAGACGTCGAGCTTGCCGTCAATGGCGATGTGGGGGAGGTCGACGCTACCGGCGGCGTCAATGCCGCCGGTAGCATGAACGAACACATCCCGCCCGTCAAGGGTTCGCCAGCCGGTCGCGGTGTAGCGGCGGGCCATCTTGACCGGCATCGGCTTGGCCAGCAGCGCGGCCTGCAGCGCCGTCGTCCGGCCCTTGTTCGACAGGTCGTGGACCAACCCGGGCCAGGGCAGGTCCTCGTGCCAGCTGCCGTCGCGGACCTTGTCCGGGGGCAACTCGATCTCGGCCTCTTCCCAGACCGCGGTGCCCTGCTCGTCGAGCAGCACCACACCGGCGTCGTCTCGGGCCGGTCGCCGCAGCCGCAGCCGCCAACGACCCCCGATGTCCGGGGTGGACTTGTCCCCGTCGTCATCGACCATCTGATCGATGACGGAGACCTCGCAGCGCCACACGGTGGAGAAGGTCGGCTTGTCCTTCGTGCCGGCGACGTAGACCGTCTCGCCGTGCCGATGCACGTACCGAGGGAGCAGGTTCGGTACCTCTTCGGCCCGGCCCCCTCCCCCTCCGCCGCGGCCACCGGTGGGCGGCTTCGGCGGTGCCGGCGGCAGGCCGATTGGCGGGTCGGGCACGTCCCGGTCAGGGACCAATAGGGCCTGGCTCGGTGCCGGCGCCGAGACCACCGCGGCGATCGCTTCGGGAATCGGCGCCTCGACCTGTGCCCAGGTCTGGATGACCACCTGTTGGGCGTCGAGCTGGGCCTGTTCGGCCCGGGCCACCAACTCGGTTGTCGTATCGACCCCGCTCGGCAGCTTGGCCGCCAACTGCTCGACTTGACCTGCGAGTTTGGTTCGGTTGGCGAAGGCCTCGGCCGCTTTGTCGACCGTTCGGGTGGCGGCTTTCCCGGCTTCCTGCGCCCAGCGCAGCGCGAACCGCCGTTCCTCGGACGCCGCTTTGGTGGCACCTCGGTCGGCGGCTTCTTCGGCGGCCGCCAACCGAGCGGAAACCTCCCGTTGGCAGGTCCGGGCCCGCTTGGCCGCCTCGACGCTATCGCGGGCGGCCGCCTCGATGTCGGCGATCAGAAGCAGGATCGGCAGCTGGTCCAGTGGGACATCGAGCATGTCCCCGAGACTGCGTCCGGAGGCCAGATGGTCGGAGACGTCGGCGTGTGGCTCGACGACTGCGGGCAGGACAACTCGGATCGATGCGGCCCGGGTATCGAGCCGACGGGCCACCTCGGCGGCCCGTCGGTAGCCGGCTCCGTCACGGTCGACCGCGATCACCACATGGGCGCCGGCGAGCTGCTCCCACAGTTCGCCGAAGTTGCCGGCGCCGCCGGCGTTGGTCGTTGCTACACCGGTCGACCGCGGCAACACCTGGTTGACCGACTCGTCGTCCTTCTCGCCTTCCACGAGCCAGATCTCTCGGCCATGGGCGATCGCCTCGACGACGGCCGGCAGATGACGCAGCACCTTCCGGGTGGGTGCGTGGCGCTCCCACCCGCCGTTGCCGTCAGGCCGCTCCTGGGTGAATTCCTTCTCCGGCCCCTGGGCGGTCACCCACTCGAACCGCACCACCCGGCCCAGGGCGTTGCCTGCTTCGTCGGTGTACTCGTAGGTGCGGACGGCATGCCGCGGCTCCAGGATCTCGACCGCGTCGGCATCAGTGATGAGCCGCTTCGGCAGGGGCCCGGGCCGCGGGGCCGTGCTGGCCTTGGCCTTGCGTGCCCAAGTCTTGGGTGTGGTGTCCCGGGGTGGCGGCGGCTGATCGAACAGATCCGGCACCCCGAGCCCAATCGCGTTCAACACGTCAACGTCCTGCGCATTGCAGGCGAAGCAGTGGATCAGGATCCGGCCGTCGTGATCGGGGGTCCAGTCGATCGACAGGCTGGGCTTGACGTCCTCGTGAAGCGGGCAACGGGCTTGGACGTGGCGTCGCTTACGTTCGGGGTGACGGCCGCCCGCCTCCAACGCCTCATAGACCCGATCGAGGCTGGTCTGGGCAGGATTAGCTGCGGTGGCAGCGCGCAGCAAAAAGCCCCGCTCGACGTTTCCTGTGGGGGATTCGTCGGCGTTGCCTCTGTCAAGAGCAGCGCTCAACTCGTACACTCCAGGTAGCTAGATACGGGTTCTCCGACCTTGGTCGGGTCATCCGTAATGGCTGCCGGTTCGTTAGACCGGGACGGACCGAGCGGTCCATACGCAGGACAGATCCCCCTCAGCTGAGGTTCTTGGCGGCCAAACCTTTCGCCTCAGCTGTGGGGGATTTGTTGTCTCTAAGTCACGGGGTTCTCCAGGTCTCTTCGCAGGTGGGAATGGCTTGTGGGCATCAGTCAAAGTCGTTTGGTCAAGCGCCGATCGGCAAGCGTTCCTGATAGGGATCGATGCGATCAGCCAGAGGGATCTTGTGCAGTTCGGCGAGTCTGACCATGCAGTAGCGGGCAAGTGGCAGGCCGGCTGCCGCCGCGGCCGCCTCCAGGGTGGTCTGCATCGAGTCATCGACGCGCACCGCGATCGTGTTGACGCGCGTTGTTCCGAACGCGGCCGGGGCTCCGCCCGGGTGCTTGGGCTTCCTGGGTGCCATGCGATGGATCTTGACAGTTCCGGTTACTCGAATCGTCGACGACACGCTGAGTTGCAGTAACTCCGTTGTTTGTCCGCTGGAGCCGGGGGGTTGCCACATGCGACCAAGTCGAACGCAGGTCGACCGGACATTGGAAGGACATTTCGCGGACATTTCAAATGTCCGGTCGGTGTCCCGTTCTGTCGCCATCGCTTGGGAGTCGTGTGTAGTTCGCTCATCGTCCCGGCTTCTACGGGGGGCTCGTCCCTAGAGCCGTAGCAGCCGTAGCGGCCGGGGAGTATGCCCAGGTCAGTAGGCGTGTCGTGCCGCTACGGGCTGCGGTAGCGGCACCGCGGATAAATGACCGTGCCGAAGCGGTATCACCGCAGCTCAAAGGGTCTAAAAGAGGTGCTAGGGCTGCCGCTACGCCTTGCTCGGGACCAAAGCCGTAGCGGTAGCCCGAGCACTTACCGACCCTTGGCGGGGCGCAGGTTGAACTCAGCAGTAAAGCCGTAGCGGTCAACCCGAAACGCGCAGGTAAGACGGCGTGTCGCAGTGATACAGAGAGTGAAAGAACAGGGCGGCACATGCCCGCAACTTCCACGGGGTGCCATCCCGTGGATGATTCGACGGCCCCCCGTGGGTCAGGTGGAGTCACTTGCTAGTACAACAGGGAGCCGTGTACTTGACGCCAGCCCTTTTACGTCCTACCGTCATGGCATATAAGTGGGAGCCGCCCACTTAATGGACTAGGAACCGTACATCGTGTGGGATGGACGGGAAAGATAGGTGACGCACGATGGCTCCCGATATGGAAAAGTCTATGGTCATGCCTCGCCTGGAATCCGCATCCGGCCGGCTGGCCATTGCCGTCGACGTGGTCAGCCGCGTCGAGGCGTGGGCAGCGCAGGTCGGCATGCCCAGGGAAGAAGCCGCCGAGCTGGTGCTCCGAGCCGCGACGCCGCCAGTCGAGCTGGTGGCCCAGAAGCTGCTCTCGGCCTACGACGCCGGCGACAGTCAGCGGCCGGAGGACATCAGCGCTGTGCTGACCGCGGCCGAGATCGATGTGCCGATCGTGACCGCCCGACTCGGCGGCAAACGCGCTGTCGATGACGAGACGGTCGAGCCGTTCAGCCGCGCGCACATCGGCGCCGACCTCGACGCCGGTCCCGTCCCGGTGTGGGGCGCGGTGCGGGGGCTCTGGCGAATGTCCGATCGGCCTCGGATCATCGTCGCCGTTCGGCTCGGCCGGCCCCTTGGCATCTTCCGCGTTGCCGGCTGGGAGCACGTCCCGGATACCGGCCGACGGTGGGCGCCGGCGGGTCAGCTCTTGACCGGCGACGGTCGATTCGACGCCGAAAGCGGCGAGCGCATCGCGGACGCCACCGACGCCGATCGCACCATCGTCGCGGCGATCACCGCCCGCCGCATCCTTCTCACGCCGGCTGCCGCCAACCCGATTGGCTGGCTGCACGGTCGCTGATTGACGACCCCCTTTTGGGTCGTCGCAGTGCGCTCGGGATACCCCCGGATTCTCGCCTCTGATCTGCACAGACAGACGCCAACCGGGCAGAGCCAGCCCATTTGCAGACTTCTCGACCGATCGGTCGACCCAGTCGGGTTCTCAGGCTCAGAGCATCTCGGGCCGCAGCTGCTGCCGGCCCTTCATGCTCCGCGAAGGACCCCTGATGAGCGCTCCCGCAATCTCCCAGACCAACACCACTGCCTCCCCGACCGTCGACGTCTTCTCGGCCCCGCACGATCCGACCGCCTGCGAGCTGGACCCCGCCGGCTGGGAGGTCGACCACGGCGAGCTTCCTGACTGGATGCGCGCCATCCGCAACTGCATCGAATGCCCGCTCAAGATGGCCTGCTGGGAAAAGCGCAACCGCCTCTACCCCGAGGAGCATCCAGCCGGCGTCATCTGGGCCGGGACCCTCTACACCGAAGACTCGGTGCCGATCATGGCCGGCGACGAGCTCGTCCGCTACGCCACCAAACTCCTGCGCGAACGCCGCGAGGAAGAGCGCTTGGGTCAGGAGCAGGTGGTGGCCCTGGAGCATCAGCCGCGCCGCCCCGTTCGGCCGTTGGTCGCCAAGGCGGCCTGACCACCAATGCGGAACCACCGCCTCGAAGAGGCTCTGCGGGCCCGAGGGGTCACCGCCGCTGCGTTGGCCGCGGCCGTCGACGTCACGCCGAAGACCATCAGCCGATGGCTCGGCGACGACTCCTGCATCCCTCACGCCGAGACCCGCGCCGCAGTGGCGACCCACCTCGACCGACCAGCAGGCGACCTCTGGGCGGCGGCCGGCGCCGGCGTACTGCCGACCGGTGACGAGCTGCTCGGCCTCTACCCCTCCCGGGCTTCCGTGCCCGCACCTTTGATCGCCGAACTCCTCCGGTCCGCCCGGCACCAGATCGACATCGTCGCGATCTCCGCCCTGTCGGTGTGGGAGAGCGTCGACGGTCTGGTCGACCTCCTGCACGCCCAGGCCCGCGCCGGCGTCCGGATCCGGATCGTGCTCGCCGATCCCGAGGGCGACTCCCTCAGCGACCGGGGCGCCGAGGAGAGCATCGGCGAACTGATCCGCGCACGCACGCAATTGGCCTGGGCCGCCGTCCGCGCGTTGCGTGATGTTCCCGGCGTGACCTTGGCGATGCACGACGCACACCTGCCGGCCGCCATCATCCGAGCCGACGACGACCTCCTGGTGAACCTGCACATCCTGGGGATCGCCGACGCTGCGGCTCCGGTGCTGCACCTGCGTCGCCAACCCGCCGGCCGCACGGCCGGCGCGTACCTGGAATCGTTGGATCTGGTCGCCAACCTGGCCCGGCCGCTGGCTGCGCCGGCGTCGCGCCCGAGGCGGGTCAACCGGCCGCGGACCCTGCGACCTGTCGCCGGTCAATCAGGGACTTGAGCGGCACCACCAGGCGCACGCACTCCCCGCACAGCTCCAATTCCTCGTCCCAGCCACTCGCGGCTGCGAACCTACTTGCCTGCTGCGGCCCGGCCCAATGGCGTTGACCGTCGACGACCAGCTGTCGGCGACAACCATCGCAGCTCATGGTCCAACACCGCTGATGGAGCTGGCTCAACTCCTCGATCGGGATGCTCTCCCGCCGGCGCAGCCCTCGGATGACCTGCTCCATCGCAGCCATCAGGCGATCCACGCATGCCCGGGCAGCCGCGGCTTCGGTGCGATGGTGGTGACCTTGGGCGGCACCGGGCGCCGCCGCTATCCAGCACCGCCGATGACTCTCACTCAGCACTGCTCCACCTCCGATGGCCGTCGAGCAAGCCCAGGTCTACTCGTATTGAGGTTCTCATCAACGCATGAACTCGGGTGTTTAGCTTCGGCGTAAGTCGTGTGATGTGCACCCGGCATATGTCGTGTGTTCAGCCCGTTACCGGAAGTCGTGTGTTCCGACCAAGAGTAAGTCGTGTCTTCGGAAATAGGGGTAAGTCGTGCGTTGTGCAACGGAGGAACGCAGGAAGTCGCCAACGCGCCAATCGGGTATCGGATGGCTTCATTGAGACCCCGAGACCAGGGGAGGGCGCTCCGATCCGCTTCCTCCTTCGTCGGGTCGTTCGGAGCGTAACCCCCGTGTCAAGAGGGTTGGGCGAAATTTCCTGCGATTCAGCAGGCGCTGGGGGCTCACTCTCGCACCGGTCGACCGGTCGGCATCCGGGAGACGCGCGGGAACTTCTTGCCGTGGTTGTACTCGGTCTGCAGCTCACCGACCGCCCGGATCAACGCGGGGTTGATGACGTCGGAGGAGGACTGGATGCCAGCCTGCGCCTTGTAGGCGCCGAGGTAGGTGACGGCAGCGCGCAGGTCTTCCAGGATGTCGGCGCGGATCAGGAGGGAGACCTTGGCGGTCTTCACGCCGGAGGTGGTGCCGGGCGGTCGACCGCCGGCCATCCGGGAGACGCGGGGGAACTTCTTGCCGTGGTTGTACTCGGTGTGCAGCTCGCCGATCGAGCGGATCAGTGCGGGGTTGATGACGTCGGAGATGGACCGCACCCCGGCCGCCGGCTTGTAGGCCGACAGGGCGGTGACCGCGGCCCGGAGGTCCTCGACGATGTCGGCGCGGAGGAGGAAGGACCGCTGCACCGACTTGTGCTTGGTCGACCCGGTCGTCCCGGTCGACGTGGCCGCCTTGGCCGGGCTGGCGCTCTCCTCGGTGGGGGAAGTGACCGGTGCGTGGTCGACTGGAGCGGACGGGGTCGCCTTCGGTCGGCGTTGCTTCCTGGGCGCCGGCAACTCCTCGGCTAGCTCAGGGGCAGCCGTCGGCGCGGTCGCTGGGTCGGGATCGGCCGCCGGCGGGGCGACCAAGGCGTCAGGTTCGTCGGTGGGGCGGGCGCGGACGATCGCGACGGGCTTGCGTGGTCGTGCGGGCATGTCTTGTCCTTCGCGGGTAGCGGGTAGGTGTTGCCGGCCGGTCAGCGGCGGCGCTTGCCCTTGGGGAGCGACAGGCCTCCCGCTGCGAGCAGCTTGGGAAGGTGGCCGGCGTAGGCGTCGGCGACCCGCTCGGCGTACGGGTCCCGCATCTGCCGGAGCGGTGTGTGGAACGACTCGTAGGCGGTGGCCACGATCTCGTGACGGGGGATCGGTGGCTGCCAGACCTGGTCGCCGAAGGTCGAGACCAGCTCGCCGTAGATGCGGTTCTCCTCGGCGCGGCCGGCGAACTTGGTGATCAAGATGCCGGCCAGGTTCAGTTGGTTGTTGAACTGCCGCCCGACCGGGATGAAGTCGTCGAGCAGCTGCGAGAGCAGCCGGGTGGAGAACGTCGTGCAGGCGGTGAGCGCCAGGACGTGGTCGGCGGCGACCAAGCCGGCCAGGGCAATCCGCGACCGGTTGGGCGGTAGATCGATCAGGATGACGTCGACGTCGCCGGCCCCCCGGTCGATGGCATCACGCAGTCGCCGCTCCGAAGCCGGGGCCGTCAGGTCGTACTCCCGGTTGGACAGCTTGATGTCGGAGATGCAGATCTGGATGCCGCCCCACTGCTCGCCGGCCGGCACCCAGCATTCGGTCAGGCTCAGGGATCGGTCGTCGCGGAGAACGTCCTTGGATCCGGCGACGTCCAGTTCGGCCGGATCCAGTGCCTCGGTCAGGGTGCAGTTCGGGTCCAGGTCGATCGCGCCGACGCGCAGGCCGGCTGCCACCGCAGCCTCGGCGAATCCGAGGGTCGAGCTGGTCTTGCCGATACCGCCTTTGTGGTTGGCCATCGCCACCACCAGTGGTCGGGTCATGGGTGAAGAACCTCGTTTCGCGACTTGCGGAGAAACTTACGTCTTATAGAACACCCTAACGCATGTCTTATCAGAATGCAACATAATTATGCCGCGTGTGTCGGACGGTTGGTGCCTAGCGTCAGGCCTTGCCGGTGCCTTCAATCCTTCGAGCGGCCGCCAAGGGAGGAGGGGGCACCGGCACAGCGTCTGAGCCAGGAGGTATACCGTGCGCAAGGCATCTGCACCGCGTCGACCAGGAGGACAACAGCCCTCGGCCGCTCCGCCGCCGCCGACCCCGGAACAGGTCATCCAGGCCCGCAAGCCCCGGGTTCCATGGCCGACGTGGGCGTTGGGTCTTGGCCTGATCCTCGTGGTGGGCCACTCGATGGCCGGCTCGCTGAAACCGGCCACACGTCAGCAGGCTCAAATACTGGCGACCGTGCACACCTGGGCGGTCCCCGCCGGCGTGGCCCTGATGACGGTCGGGGTGATCGCCCTGATCGTTCAGCCGAGCTTCGAGCCGCGCGGCGCCGCGGCCGTCCGTGTGCTGTCTGCCGCCGGTAGGGGACTGAAACTGGGCCCGAACCAGGTGACGCTGGGCAAACCCCGATGGAAGGCGACCTGGAAGCGTGGCCGCCGAATCCGCCGGCTGACCTCGGGGCGGATCCGCTACGCAACCGGCTGGGTCAGCACCGACATGTCGGCCGACCTGGAGGAGATCCTCGAGTCCTTCGCCGCCGGCCCTCTGCATGTGACCTGGGAGCCCGATCACGACCGGTTCTCCGTCACCATCCAGCCGCCGGCCCCTGTCTTGCTGCAGGACACGAGCACCACCGTCGGCGCGATAACCCGAACCTTGTCCCATCTGATGGGTGAGCTGGAGGTCGACCAGGTCCAGACCCAGATCGGCCCTAGGGGCGCCATCACCCAGTTCGTCGCCCAATACGCCCGCACCACCCGGGATCTGGCCGACAGCTACCGCCAGCGGATCAAGTACGTCCTGGATGCAAAGTGCCCGTGCCCGACCGGGTACTGGAATGTCCGCCTGGATCCGACGACCAGCCGGATCACGGTCACGCCCTCCGAGCCGATGCCGACCAAGGCCGAGCTGCCGCTGATCGAGCTGACAGCCGACGACCGTCTCAAGATCCCGGTCGGCGTGGCCGCTGGCGGCGAAATTGTCTACTGGTACCCGGCGATTTTTCCGCACATGCTGCTGGCTGGGATCACGGGAACCGGTAAGACGATCTTCATCAACTCGCTGGTCGTGCTTTGCACCGCTCGCGGCTGGTTGGTCACCCTGGTCGATCCCAAGGAGGTCAGCTATCGCGGCTACATCCCCGACACCCTGCGCCGACTCGGCCGCCGATTGTGGGCCGGCATCCGGCGCGTGGCCACCGTCGAGCTGGAGATGGAGGAGGCCATTCACGAGGAATACGAGGAGCTGCGTCGTCGATACGCGGCCCTCAAGGTGTTCGGCGTCCGGGAGCGCGATCTGCAGCCCCGGCTGCTGATCGTCGACGAGGCCGGGGAAATGACCGAACGGCTGAACTCCTGGCAGTCCTCCGACGCCAAGTTCTTCGCCCTGGTCGAGCAGGCAACCGCCAAGGCCGAAGCGGAAGGCGCTGATCCGATCGCCGCCGCCAAACTGGTCGACAAGCCCAAGGGCTCACGGAACCCGGTGCTGCTGGAACTGTGGTCGTTGCTCCGGCTCGGACGCCAGGCGCTGCAATTCGTCGTCACCGGCACTCAGCGACCCGACGTCAACTTCATCCCCGGTGAGGCCCGCAGCAACCACACCGCCAAGGTCGGCATGGGCAAGCTCGACGGAGCAGCGATGGACATGCTTTTCGGCACTCGTCTGATCCAGCAACGGGTCCACGACACAACAGTGGATCCGATCACCGGCGAGCGGAAGTTCACCCGAATCCGTGGCCGCGCGACGATCGACGTCGGCGACGGTCCCGTCTCAGTCCAGACGTTCTGGACGCCCGAGCCGGGCAAGGTCATCAGCGGAGAACTCGACGAGTCGGATACCGCGCTTGTCGGCCGCCAGCACGACTACGTCACTAAGTGGGCACCCACCTGGGACATCAATTCGGAGTGGACCGGATTCGATGAGCCGGCCCCCAAAGACATCGTCGACCGCAAGACGACCATGGTCACCGCCGCTCTGGATGCGGACCTGCACAAGGAGCCACCGAAGCCGAAGAAGAGATCTCGCGACACCGGCCGGCCGGCCGGATCTCTGGCTGCCGGTGATGTCGCCACATTGGAAATCGACGGTGAGCAGGTCACTGTGGAGATCACCGAGATCGAGGACGACCCTTCCTGGATGGGTGAGGAGGGCGAGGTCCATGAGCTGCAGCTGACGTACCGCTTCGCCGAGGGCACAGACCGGGAGGGCCAGATCGGCGTCACCACCCTGGCCGACGACGAGCGGATCGAGTCATGACCCATCGAGCGGATCGAGTCATGACCCATCGAGCCGATCGAGTCATGACCCATCGAGCCGATCGCTTGTGCAGTAAGACCAACTATGATGAACTAAGACAAGGAGAGGAGATGGAGACCATGAAGCTGTCGATCCAGGCCCGCGAGCTGGCCACCCAAGCCCACCGAGGCCAAGTCGACAAGACCGGCCACCCCTACATCGATCACCCAACGCGGGTCGTGACCCGCGTCCAGCAACTGGCCCCGGGCGACGATGACGCCGAGACCGTCGCCTGGCTGCACGATGTCGTCGAAGACACCTCCGTCACCATCCACGAGATCGAGCTGCGTTTCGGTCCGAGGATCGCCGCGGCCGTTCAGGCCATCACCCGCCGGCCCGGAGAGAACCCCGACGACTACTACCGGCGAGTCGCTCAGAACCCACTGGCATTGACCGTCAAGAACGCCGACATCGCCGACAACACCGACCCTGCTCGGACGAGCCAGCTGGATCCAGCCACCAGAGACCGCCTGGCCGCCAAATACGAACACGCCCGAGCGAGGCTGACCGCCAAGGTCACCGCCCCGGGCCCCGTGAGTGTGTAGGTCATGCGCGGAGGGTCAACGTCGGTGCCCGGATCACCGCCGGCTGCAGCACAAGCAGCTGGAGGATCTACGCCCGGCAGCGGTCGCCGACGTGCCCGACGTGGACTGGGGCAACGCGCCGGCGGGCCCGGCCGAGCTGTACGCCCAGTTTCCCTCCGAAGTCGCTGCCAGCACCGTCATACGACTGGAGGAGGTCCGAAGCATCGAGGCCGACGCCACCTCGGCGATAAGGGCCGCGATGGCCGCGGCCGGAGCGAGGCCGCACGGGCTGGCCTTCCGGATGAAATCGCCCGCCTCGACGGCCCGCAAGATCCAATCAAAGCTGCTGCGCAGCAACAACGTCGCCGCACTAGCCGTCGCCGATCGACTGACCGACCTGCTCCGCTACACGGCCTTGACGAAAACGAGCACCGAGGTGGTGCCGGCGGCCCGGGCCACCGTCGGCAAGTTGGTCGACCAGGGCTGGCAGGTGGTCGAGGCCGAACACAGCTTCATTGCCGGCAACCCCTACAAAGGCCTTCACGTTCTGCTGCGACACCCGGCATCGAACCTGGTCATCGAGCTGCAGTTCCACACCGACAGAGCCCAGCACCTGAAAGACATCTCGCACCTGGATTACGAACGGGAGCGGGACGACGCCGAGCCGGTCGAGGTCCGCGCCGCCGCCCACGCGCGGATGGTGAAGCTCTGGAGCGGGGTGCGCCTACCCAGCGGCATCGACGGCCTGGTCGTCGACGGAGTGAGAGTCAACGCCAAGGTCTACCCCAACCCCTATAAGACAACTGAGCAGAAGGGACGCACATCATGAGCCTGTATCTGGTCCGCGATCCCGAGACCCAGCAAGAAGTCTGGCTGGCCTGGGTCGACACCGCGAACGTCCGCGTTTACACCTGGATCCCAAACCTCGACCGGTTCGTCATGAACAGCGGTCTGGCCCAGGACTTCTACCGCGAGAACGAGATGCGCTACGAGGTCGTCGACGACGCCGGCGCCCGAGCGGCCATCGCAGCCGAGGTGGGCAAGATCGACCTGCGCAGTCGCCGCTGGATGGTCGACCAGTTCGCCCAAAGCCCGTTCTCCCGCACCGCCGACGAGGTGTTGGCCGCAGCCGTCCCGTCAACTCGGGCCGGGGTGCGTCAGCAAGCCGCCGCGATCGCCGGCCGGGTGAAGGACTCCGCTCCGGGGGAGTGGGTCACCTGGAAGACCTACCCGGCCGAGCGGAAGCAGCTTGCCTACGTGGCCGCCAATGACCTGCGTAAAGGCCGTGTACGGGCCTTGGTGGCCCAGGCCGGCGAGGTGGACAGCCGCGTGCTGCCAGCCGGCGACGGCAGCCTGCTGGTGCAGGTCAGCCGCATCGCGGCACCGTGGACCGCAGCCGTCTCGCCCTCTAGACGATGATCACCAGCCCGAAACCGGTCATACCCGCTGGGACCGTTGCGTCGCTCACCGACCACGTGTCGGGCCCGGTGGCAATCGCTGCTACGGTCGTCGTCGGTGTGGCTCTGGTGCTCATCCTGGTCGTCTGGCTGGCCAAAAAGGTCCTGCACAAGGTCGTCGGAGTCGCGATCAGCGCTGCCGCGGCCGCCGCTGCCCATGAAGGCACGCAGACCTGGATCCACCATTTGATCAGCTCCAACCTGCATACTTGACTAAGACGAGGCATCAGAGGGACGCACACCAGGTGCCGCAACACCGACGCGAAAGCTCCGGGATCCTGCCTTTCAGTGTCGATGTCGATCTGAGGACTCCCGCAGGATGGTGAACTGGTAT
>JAABUT010002104.1_pt1 | contig 20256 bp, 19 predicted proteins | sample 5559281 | NCBI WGS metagenome assembly JAABUT01 (sample SAMN10711880, study PRJNA513359) | rock metagenome | isolation source: Antarctica rocks | place: Antarctica: Victoria Land, Ricker Hills nord | collected 2016-01-04
CAAGTAGACCTTCAGAGTGAGTTTTCCATTGATATTTCCGGGCACGTCGTAAAAATGAATAGTATATTTGGTGGTTGGGTGCCGGGAAAATTTGTGAGTCCGGCTTTTTTTGCTACCCGCGTGAGTACCTACTCTGCTTCCCGACCTTTACCCATTAACAAAGTGCATTGACAAGCTGGGTAACAGTATCAGAAGTATCAGGAGCTTGATTGCTCATCTAGGTACTGTAACATACATTTCTACACATAACATCTATCTTCTAGGACTATTCTAATGGATACTTTGAAAATTCCATTCTTTGGAAAATATCCAATACACAACTAACCTAGCTAACATGAGTTCCCCTCATAATGGTCCCAACGATAAAGCCGTTTCAAGCGTTCTCTGGTAGAGTTATCCAAGTTCCCTTCTCTCGGCAATCCCTCCACTCGATTTAACTGGCATGACCCAATACAATCCCCAACGAGGAGGCCTTGCAATCATTCCCGAAAGCCACTCGTCACGGTCATAAATCGAGGACCCTCCCATGCTGTATTGACATTCGAAAGAACAAGGAAGTCGAAATCGTGAGGCATCTGAATGGTGAATTGTCCGTCTAAGTGGATTGCGCCACAGAATTCGCGGTCACGATCGACAACTCGCCGACATGCCTTCTGTGCGTCGATCTTGAATGTTTCAAAATGCGCTGTGAGTGTCCAAAATTGCATTAGTGGATACGATCACGAAGAGCTGTCGAAATGGAGACGCTCTCTCGGCGTCGTCGGAAATACATCACTATGCAGACAAATTTGAGGTTGCGATGGCATTCGAGTACGGTAACAAACGTCCTCACGAGTCATCTTGGCGACATACTTATCGTTTGCTGGATACCACACCCAGTCTCCTTTTCTTGATTGGTCTCTCTGATGCCAAACGATCCAAAGTTCTTTGATCGAGCCATCCCGGTTACGTCAGCTGGCTCAAGAAGCAGTTCACGCATGTCGCATTTCACACTTTCACGCGAGTATGCCTAAGGACAGCTTGCAAGTTCCTTTCACCGGCATAGGTTCGCTCAATGGCCGAAGAACAGAAATTATCATATTCGGCTGCTAGGCTGCCCTTGAGGAAATCGCATTTCATGCGCAAGGGTGATTGGCGTAGAAGACCTGCTATTGCGTTCAAAGCGTCACTGTACTTGGTAAGCTCTCGGCGAGCAAAGTGAAGCAGGAGAGCATCATAAGCCGCAAATGACGGAAACTGTGGGTCGAATGAACGTAAGAGGTAGTTGTGTTCAAAAATAATCCTTGACGAGTTTTCGTCATCCGTGGAATCTCACTCTAGATAGTCTGATGACATCTGAAATAAGCCTAGTCGTGAATGAGAAGATAAGGATCTGAGAGGGAACAGTTGTTTCGGAAACATTCGGCAATTAATTTGATCAATATGTCAGTCAACTGTACTTCCACGCTCTTCTAGACTGAATAGATGCTCGAGGTAATTCTCCACGTTCGAGACTATTGCTATGTTAACCCGGGGCTTAACTTCCTGAGTACATTAGGTCAGGTTACGAGAGCTGTGTTGAACACAAGGAAGGTTACTGTTCGTAACAATACCCCCTGCTGCAATAACTGTAGGTTTTGCACGTCATAAATTGTATTCATCTTGTTATTCCTCGAGCATACCAAAAAAGTTATCCTGAACGAGATAGGACATCTATCAAAAGAAATGTCGCGTCCTTGTCCTGTGTGAAGAAGGGGAGAGCATCCTTGATGATCTATGAGATGAACGACCAGCAGCATTTGAGTGCGCCGGACCCCATCATATCCATCTTGTTTTCCGTGCAAGGCAATAAGATAATATATCCCCCGTACATAGGTCAAGCCACATACTGGCGTGTCGCGGGCGCTGTGACGGTTTTGTACATTAACAACGTGAAAAGATGATTCAAAGTGAGCGAACGTCGGCAAGGGAAATAAATCAGTCAAGTTTTCGACGAGAGCATATCCTCCGCCATGATGCTCATCACAGTTGAACAGCCAATTTGCAAGACGATTCGTGTCGACGAGCTCTTCCCGAACCGCCTTTGCAGCATATCTGAGGAACTCGTTATCTTCGTTATAGTTCTCTCCTTCACACACGAAACAACTCCGCATGCCAGACGCAAGGTGAATTTTGTACCCCGGCGGGTGCTCCTCTCCTTCAAATTCAGTCCCCATTCAGAAGAAATCGATGCCCGTACGGTCGATCAGGGCATTCTGTCCTCCCCCCAAATCTCGAAACACGCTGATTACTGGGATTGTTAAATCGGCAGAACGAATTCAGATCGTGAGATGACTAAAACCATCTTCTGACACGGACATGTTGGTATGGAAAAGGGTGGGTTGTTCATTGAGTCGGCGGAGGAGTGGGTGAGGGCTGAATCTGAAAAGAGTTTTGTGAGGTGGAAGGGAGTTCGGGGCGATGGGATGGATGTGCTGAAGGTTGGATGTGGGGATACTTTGAATGCCGGAGGGGGTGGCTGGGATGGGACGGTGCGTGGAGTAGCAGGGGCGTTGCGTTCAGTGGAACAGAAAAGGCTTACGAAGCAATAGTGCATTCCGCGCGTATAAGCGTAAGCAGTCTAATAAATCCAACGATGATTGATATCGAGGCCTGTTCTCTCCTCTCGCTGCACAAGAAGTTCTTTCGTTGTAGTGCGTAAATTGTGGCGGCAGCGACTGTTTATGAAACGTGGTTGTTGCAAGAAGTATATGATACGCTCTCTTCTGCACCATGTAGAGAATGAACAGTGCTTAACTGTCTGTGAAACGTAGTCGTTGCAATGAAATGAACGCTACGTTAAACCAAGAACCTCTAAAAGTTGGGGACACGACCTTAGAGAAAGCTCTCTCGTTCCATCCTTGAATCTAATCCCCTTCGATCCCTCATATCTCAGCAGCAAAAAACCATCGACCTTTGATTTTTGAATCCGTCAAATCCTGTTTTCCGTAGCTGAAAAGCGTCCTAAGCTTCACCGGATCCAAATCGCCGAAAAATGCTCGATAGACACAGATAGAACGTTAGAGGTACAGTCCCAAAGCAAGACCAGCTGCATAGCAAATCAATACCAATGACAAGCGACACGAAAAAATACGTAGGAGAATCTAAAAAAAATCATCTTTGATGCTTGACGGCGGGACACGAGTGAAAATGCAGAAGCTGAGGCTTCATGCACCTCATGAAAAGCACCTGTAGCGGACCACAGTCTTGAACATTTCCTTCAAATGAGTCATGATACTCCGGCCCCCTGGAAAGGTGCCAGTCTCTTTCATGCAGAAGACCAGCCGAATCTGCACCTTCCAAGGTTCCGTTTATATTGGAAACCAATACTGAGGCAGTAAGATATCGAATGTAAGCCTGAACACTACGTACTCGCATATGACCGCTTTCAATACCTACATCGATACTGTGTGAACCGGTCAAGGTACTCTGAGCTATGGTGAAGAAGACAAGGGTCAATACAATCTGTTTTAGACACGCTCGACATCTATATCGGCTTTTGAAACATCAGTGAGTGCACAAAGTAATGAGACTATAAGCGAGTAACATGCACTTACTATTAGTTCACTGGCGGGAGGTGTGTAGTACTAAATGTCAGCTCAACATCACTTCGCAGAGTACTAATGATAGAACTACAAACGGCCATCTCTGCAATCAAACTCTTCTAGAGGACCGACGCGCTATATTGGCCATGTTCCTTGTTCTCCATTCCGTTCTCTGGCTCTAAATCCCTACTGCAAATTACATCTTTCCACCCATTGCAAAGTTTCAGCGTCTCAAGCACTTCGCCCTCATAAACTCCATCGTATCCGGTCCTAGCGGCAGCCTCTCGAGCATTGGCCTTCCTGCAGCCATGCTCTCCAACTTGACCACAAAAATCATACGCTCCGCGCACTTGACCGAATCGCCGCGTTGATACCCGTCGATGACCCCAACGCCAGCTACCACGGCAGCGAAAGTGTCATTGTAGTCAGCGTGCGTGGGAGGTGACACTTTGCAATTCTGAGCGAAGAAGATCTTGGTGCGGTAGTAGCCGGGTTCGAACATGATCGACTGGATGCCAAAGTGCGATACTTCTTTCTGCAGGCATTCGACCTAGCCTGAGGTCCAAGCTGTAAGCATCTGTGGTCCCCTAGTAAGAGATCGGTAGCGTGAAAACAGACCTTCCAACGCGAACTTGGCGGTACAGTACGGAGCTGCTCCGACTGCACCATACCAGCCCCCATAAGAGCCGACAAAGGCAATTTTTTCTGATCGTTTCTCGCGGAAGTGGGGAAGAATGGCTCGGGTCATATCAATGGAGCCGAAAGATTGGTGTTAATCTAATCTAGCCATCTTTCAAGGCTGCGAGTCGTGTAAGACTGATGAAGAACCAAAGCAGGAGTCAATACATCTTCCATCAAGGGAGGTTTGTGCATTGTTTCAGCTCCATAATGGGCAAAGAGGTTTAAGAATGCCGAGATACATCATTTCCTCTGCCAAACCTGCTTCCACGTAGCCGGCGTTGTTTCATCAGCACGTCAGTGCCATTGAAGTACCCAACAGCTTCTTCTACTTTGGCATTGAGCACGTTCCGCGGGGCGATGATATTCAGATCGAGGGACTTTTGGCCTGCTCGAGCGATGGTCAAAATAGACACCGTTTAGATGATCCAAGTGCAGGGGTTAGGCGTTACCTGCACGAACAGCCAATGGGAGTGCTTCTGAACACAGAGCCTCGCGGGTGCGAGGAGGGGAAAATGGCGAGGCTGCCACTTGACACTTGATACTTGAGACGTTCTACCCATACAGCACAGAGCCATTAAAGTGTTCTATTTTCGTTTTCGTCTCGTTCCTAGTTTCAGTCTCGCTTGAGGGTAATTCGTGCCATCCATTCTACCTCAGACATGCCTCACCACAATTGGTTCCATAGAAAACCCAAAGAAGGGACAGCAGGCCATAGCCAAGACCTTTCGTCACTGCCATCTGCCAACACGCGCAAGGCGGTACACGGCTCCGGAAATTCTTCAGTGGTCGGCGATCACCATACCATCGTTTACATCACTAGAAAGGTGTTACTAATTGAGCCAAATAGCTTCTACCCAGTACATTACCAGTGAGGGCAGCTGGCAATTCTTCTGCACCGTCTGTAACCTCAGCTACAAGCCAAGATCTAGATGCAAACATCCCTGAGCCTGGGACCGTGGCCTCCGCCGACGATAAGCCTGAGGATCTTTGGGATCGGGCCTATACAGCTCTACGCAAGCGTGAGGACCTTAAAAAGCTCATAGACACTTATGAGAAAGTTTTACTGGAGAATCTCCAGGGTGAAGATACATCAACGAATACGTTTGCCAGTCTTAAAGCTTCAGACCGAGAGGAACGGATGTCAGCACTTGTTCAGAAGAAAGTCGATGACATGGAACAAGCACAGTCCAAGCTTCGCCTGGGAAATAAGGAGATAAAGCTGCGGCCACAGGTCGATCGAGTTGTCAAAGTTGTCATATATGCGAAAGACTTTGTCACTTCAGCCATGAGCGCAGACCCACACGCTGCGCTAGCTTGGGCTGGAGTTTGCGTGTTTCTACCCGTAAGCCTTCCTCAGTCAAGTCCACAGCATGCTAGCTCGCTCCTGCCATGAGCCTTGAAGCGCTTGTGTTTTAGCAATGTAGACGAATTTCATAATGTTATAGTTCATGACTTTTGGACTTGTTACCTACTTACATCGATCTGTCCAGCTACTCCTAAATCCTTCCATACAACACAAAGCTCTTGAGGAAGGCTTGGGGTATATCTCCGATCTTGTCTGTCGCCTCACCGTCATCGAACGTATTTATATGCAGCAAAAAGTGTCAAGGCCCGATTCGTCGTGCCCAGAAGACATCAAGAGACTCAGGCAAAGTTTCGAAGTCAGGGTCACAACACTCTACTCCGAAATTCTAGAGTATCAAGTTCGAGTTGTATGTCATCCAGATCACAAGCTAGTCAAATTAGGCAGAGGCATCATCGCGGCTGATGGCTGGGTCAAATTGCTCGTCGAAATAAAGAAATTGGAAGTAAGCTGCGGAGGTTTCACCCAAGTGCTTGATAAAGAAATATTGGATCATGCATTTAAGGTGCAGAATCGCGTTATGGAAGAACTGCTGCAGGCACAAGATAAGCGCTTTAACAAGGTGGCTGAAGCGATAGTCACAGCTTCCAAAGCCAGAAGCGAGGAGCATCGGACAGACGAAGAAATTGACTGTCATAGAGTTTTTCGCACCTCGGATTACGAGGCTCAGAAAAACAGAAATCCAAAACGCGTAAACAATACTTGCAATTGGTTCCTGCAGCATCCAATATACAAACAGTGGCGAGATCAAGAGAAAGACAGTCTGCTTTGGGTATCAGCGGATCCAGGGTGTGGGAAGTCTGTACTGTCGAGATCCCTCATAGACAACGAATTTTGTGATATGGATTCGTACACAGTATGCTACTTCTTCTTTAAAGAGGATAACGAAAACCAAAAATACGCAAAGAACGCATTGTGCTCTATACTACATCAGTTTTTCGGAGAAAAATCACACCTCTTGAAACACTCCGTGCCGGCGTTCCATCAGAACGGCAACACGCTCCCGGAACTGTTCGATAGGTTGTGGAGCATCTTCACTAGCATAGCAACCGATCCTGAGGCTGGTAACATCATCTGCGTACTTGACGCCCTGGATGAATGTAAAGCATCGGACAGAGCTGATCTTGTCGATAAGTTGAACCAACTTTATCAACATACTACTGAGAACGGCCCTGGAAAATCTGCTCTGAAATTCCTCGTTACGAGCCGCCCATATGAGACCATTGAAAATAATTTTGATCCGTCAACTATTCGACTCGCTGGTGAAGAGGAAAGTGATGCAATCCGCCAAGAAATTGATTTGGTTATCAAAGATAAGGTGCCCACAATAGCGTTGAAACTGAGAGTTAAAGACCAGCCGTGGTTCGAACCGTTTTTAGAGCAGAAGCTTACATCTATGCCGCATCGGACTTATCTATGGCTTCATCTTATCGTTGAGGCGATAATCCTTAGACAAGATCATCTTTCTGCCGGTGTTACTAAAAAGAATTTAGAAGCTGTGGTAAATTCAATACCTGGCACCGTGGACGATGCTTACACCACCATTCTTGAGAAAAGTCCTAACAAACTTCTTGCAAAGAAGCTTCTTCACATTGTTATTGCAGCTAAAAGACCGCTGACATTAGGAGAGATGAATATAGCAATGAACGTTGGGAATGAAATCAGATCCTACGACGGTCTCGGCCTCGAACCAGAGGATAGGTTTAAGATCACCATCAGGAACCTTTGCGGTCTCTTCGTGAGCGTTATAGATTCAAAAATCTATTTGCTGCATCAAACGGCGAAAGAATTTCTGATCACTAAGAGTAATGCTGCCGCGTCTCATACTGACGTGCAACCTCAATTAGGGTTTTGGAAGCACTCACTTGAGCCAGGGAAATCAAACTCCGTCCTCGCAGAAGCATGTATCTCATATCTTCTGTTCTCGGTGTTTGAGGAAGCCCCTCTCATTATTTACAAGTACACCGAGCATTTTAAGCTCATGAGGTATTGTGAAGAACACAAGTTTCTAGACTACTCTTCACTTTACTGGGCTACTCATTTTCGTGAAGCTGTATGCATCGACGAAGCATTGCCAATCATGGCTTTAAATATCTGCGGCACAGGAACTAAAAGACTTCAAACGTGGCTCACAGTTTCCATGATTTCTCCGTACCGGTCGAGCTATTTTGGAATGACGAATCTTATGATTACATCTCATTTCGGACTCGTGCTTCTTGTGCAGTTGCTGCTGAACAAAGGGGCGAATCTGTCAGATACAGATGAACAGGGAAGGACAGCACTGCACTGGGCGGCTCTTCAAGGTCATGAGCCTGTGACGCAGCTGCTGCTTGACAGAGAAGCGAACGTGTCAGCTACAAATAAACGGGGGATGACAGCACTGCACTGCGCGGCTCGCGAAGGTCATGAGCCTGTGACACGGCTGCTGCTGAACAAGGGAGCGAAACCGTCAGCTACAATGAAACAGGGATGGACAGCACTGCACTTGGCGGCCAGCCGAGGTTATGAGCCTGTGACACGGCTGCTGCTTGACAAGGGAGCGAAACCGTCAGCTACAACTACCAGTGGAGAGACCGCATTGGATATAGCACGCGAGAGGAAATTTGAATTGCCAGGTCGCAGCGATTATGATGCTGTAATACAGTTACTCGAGCCTATCACCAAGCCTACCACGACTACAACCGAATTTTCTCGTTCCTCAGTTGCCAGGTCGTAGTCTTCTCGGTCTCTCAAAAATCTCGCAGGTCGAGAGTGACTAAATGTCACGGGGTCAAGCAATGGAACTCAATGGAATTCAAGAATGATCGAGGAGCAGAAGATGAGAAATCCTTTCGATATTTACTCGTATTTACCCTTCAGTCGCGCATCGTACTCTACTACGAGAACTTCATAGCAAGCGCCTCTCTTTGAAAACTCTCACGCATCTTCTAAATGAGCTCTCAATTCCATGAACATCATTCATCTCCCCCAAACCCAAAAACCCCCAAGGTCCCAAACCCTCACCTCAACCCCAACATCTCACTCCAACATCTTTCCTTCCACTACCCCCTCACCCACATCCGCTAATCCCAACCCCGCTGAACTAACCACACCCCAACACCTGCATCCCCCGTTCCCTGACCCAGACGATAAGCACTACTCATCAATCTCTTCTTTCAATGACTCAGTATTCAGATGATAAGAAGTAGAAACGCTACGTATTGACAGCGTTGGAAGAGCATAGGATCCGGCCGGGGTTGTGGTAGCAAGGGGCTTTGATAGATAGAACTGAATTTTGCGAGGGGGGCTGCTGTTCGGGGGGTTGCGAGGAATGTTGGAAGGAGGACATGGAAGAGCGTGTGAGCGAATCTTCGTTCATCTCAGCCAAGTAGATATAATGGTGAGAGAACAGTCTGGCATAGCGGATAGGTCTATTGGGATTGAAAAGCTGGGTGTTTGGAGAGGAGAGGAGAGGGGATGCGTTTTGGAAGCGATAGTACGCCAGGAACGGAGAAAGGGAAGCATGATTTTCTTTTCTTTAGCTGTATCTTCTTTCCGGTCAAAGCGGTTAAAACCCCTCAATCAATAATTTCAAGGTTCCTGAATTCATCCTACGCACACACTTTCTTTCCCCCAACAACTCAGCGCTTCTTGAAGAGATGCCAATCTAGAGAATACCAGGCATAATTCACCTTAACACCAACCGGTCCCCCTACGCCACGCCTCCTTCGGCCCTTATCCAGGACTACAGCCCTATCCCCACAGCCACACCCTGGCTGATCTGCCGGCTTCTAGCTCCAGAGGAATAGATATGTGCTGAAGCGAGAAGTAAACCCGGAATCGTAGAGATTTCCTACTGGCAATGTACGACCTATGAGCCTGATCTATCTTTGTAAACCTCATTGAGACTGCAAGTCGACGAATTGGAATATCTGGTTTTGTTCAATCATGCGTTGGCTAGTTGGTCGGATACACTTTTAAATAATTACTAGAAGTTCAGTATGAGGGTTAGAGGGGGAAAACGAACCGTGGACTTGGATATAGTGCAGGGGAAATTTCAGGGGCGAAGTAAGCGAGTAGTGAATTTTCATACGTCTGGTTTAATTGGTATGCAGAAGCTAGAATCCGAACCTGGTACTGAATGATCAGACGCTGCAAGAAGTTCCAAGGGCAATACTTCGTACTTGATATTCAAATCGACGTTATTAGTTTTATGATGCTAGATTTCTAGCAAGAGGTAGCTATATACAAAATTCTTCTGTTAATACAGGTTGGATAATGTCTAGTCTAGCCCGTATAAACGCCATTATCATTAAACCCCTGATTGGTAGAATTGAACTCCTGCACAGGCAAATACTCCAACCCATACATAACATCCGCCGCGTTCCCAAATGGCACCCTTAGCGTCTGCCATCCCTCGCGCTGCTGGCGATTACTTTCGTCGTCCAAGCCGCTCTTGGCGTTCGGATCAATGTAATCGCTCCACAACTCCCACTTGACGAGCAAAACGGTGGAGTCTTTGATGCTGCGCTCGTCCAGGACGGCAAAGGTCGTGATGTCGGCTGAGGAGTGGGTTTTGCAAAATTCGCCGAGGCTGTCGAGGCTGGCGGAGGTGAATGATGTGGTAAACTCACCGCTGTGTAAGTTGGGAGTCAGCGGTACTTCTTTGAGAGGAAGGAATGGTTGAGATAGATGTCGTGGACGAGAAGGCGGCAGGTTTGTTAGCGATCTTGCTTCAGCGACACTTTCTGCGACTCGAGAGGTGACATGGATATTCAATCCGGGAAGACACATACATCGGTGGCTCTGTTGGCTTCTCGAAGGTCTTCTGGGAGGAGGTTTTGACCAGGGTCCAGATGTTGCCGATGTCTGATTCGGATTTCTCGAGGAGGTCGTCGATGAGCTTGAACGATCGAATTAGTCTAGAGCCGAGACATTGCTGAATGGAGAAGAGAGACTTGCCTTGGGAGGTACTTGGGCAGTGCAGAATAGGGGAGAGCATTCCGACATAGTGTGATTAAACAAGTAACAACTTCCTCGCTATTCGTGGGAATCTTAAAAGAGTTAGGAACCTACTCTAAGAAATAGGTCGAGGAATAAGGGGTGAGAATCAAGAGTCGAAAAAAAGAAAAAGAAGATTTATTGTCACGTCAGAAAGGACTTCGAGTAGCCTACATTAATTATATTGAAAATGTTGGAATACGAGGTCATATGGGGCATTTAGTATATGGTTGTTGTTGTTAGGAGGCTATCTAGGTGGAAGGTGAAAACTCTACTAGCGGGCCCCAGCCCTACCAGCCCTATGAAGGCGGAGATTACCATCTCCCCTATTTCCAACAAAAAATCCCTGTTCGAACATGAAATTATATTTTTATAAGTTAACACAGTGGCACCTACTACCTAGCTAATATTCTGTCGTCTTGCATCTTTTCTTGTCTTATGTTTCAGGCTTATAACCGCGCGGCTTTCCCGCCAGCTCGCTTCAGCTCACGAAACGCTTTCAGTGCCATTGAAACATTCAACATCTACGCCGTCAACAGAAGTCAAGTCTCGATTGAGCGCTCTTCAATCGCGAGTCATAGTCGCTCGTATCTGAAAAAGAATTTAAAGTTATCAGCATTCGAGAAGACTATGTGAGACAGAGTCTGCGGCCACCACCCACCTCCGCCCATACACGCACTTGCCCTCCCCATGCTTAAAACGCGCTCGCACGGCGTAGCTGTTATTGCTGTGAATGCCTGAGCTCTGCCACTTTTCAGATGCGTGGTTCTTACAGGCCAACAGCGCACGCCACCTGGAACATACTCGGCTGCAGCCGCAATCTGGATGTTGACACTTGGCGAGCGAGACTTTCATCCTCTTACGCGGTACTTTCTCACTTCTCACTTCTCACTTCTCACGTTCATTACATTGGGTAGCGTGGTTTCTATCTCACCGGTTCTATTACCAGAGTTCAATTATACTGTCTTTGATATCTGCCATCGTTGCGCTGTATCTCCCTGCTCACTACCCTGAACGAACATTGCTGTTCTTGACTCTGCTTCTGCCCCAGGCCCCGAGCTACATCCTCGTCATGTCTCTTTCCGCGCAAGATGAGAAGCAAGATCGTCAAAGTGCCCAGAAAAAGAGCAAACCGCCCTCATGTTCTACTGGATTCGCATGTGCTCCTTCGCTTGGCCCAAGTGATATATCTGCTCAGGTGGCAATGCCTCACTCGTGCGGCTCATCGTGGGACAAGACCGATATTGAAGCTGAATACCATGACAAAGAGGCTACTATCCTCGGTGAGAGGGTCCTTCCAACCTTAACTACGCGGACTTAGCCACACGCAGACGACGGAAGAATGGATGTATGCATTGATGAAAAACCACATTCATTTTGAATTTCCACTTCAAGGCTACTTGAGCGATGAAATGGAAGAGGCGAGTGCTTTACCACCATACATATCCTCCATGATCGGAGGTGTGCGTGGTGAATCTAGGCCTCCCGCTCTCATTGTTTTCATGCATGTTGCAGGATGCCGAAGTGAGTTTCAGCCATTTCTCGCGCTAGGTCAAGTACTGCAGAGGAAGCTCGGTCATCGAGTCCGCAAGCTACCCATCCGGGGTACAGAGGAGATATAGAGAACGGAGGGCTAGAGTTTTCAAGCATTGGAACCCCTACATCTAGGGGTTCGACCTCGACTTCGGTGGCCAATAAACCCAACCTCACGCTACCGAAGCGCTCTAGCATTGCTTCAGATGAGAGCATAGAACACACGGAAATCTACAAGATGATTCAAGCCTGTTGGAGATCTTGTTACGACACTGGCGGGCAAGAATCTAAAATTGGTTTGACAATGTCGCACCATACCCACCTAATTTTGAAACGCTCAAAACGCCTTTCATCACAGATACCATTATCTCGAGTTTCGCCCACATACACTGCGCGGAGAAATTGCGGATACCTTTGCACCTCATGTCTACCACGCCGTCAAAACCCACACGACCGATCCCGCATCCTTTAGGAAACATCCAATTATCCGCCGCTAACCACACTTTCACAAATTTATTCATGTATGCTTTTGTCAACGTGACGACTTGGCGCCTAGTCGGCGATGTCATCAACAGGTTCCGACGAACAGACTTGGGGTTAGAAACACTAAATGCAGCGTCGGCTAGTAATCTAGTCAATCGGCTGAAAGTCCCTCATCCTTATTTCTGGTAATACTTCTGACCCATTCACGAGATCCCGCTCTTGTTCCCCTCACTAACGTAGGCCATTAACAGGTCGCCCTCAATACTTTCGAAGTCCAAAGACTGGGGCCTACATATTAATGTCTGCGGTTTCAATCAATCCAGCCAGACACAGAATCAGATCCGGGCCTGAAAGCCGCTGTTGCAGCATTCTTGGATAATGGTCCATCACCGATCTACATCAAATGGTCATCAATTCCATCCAGAGACTCTCACGGCATCCGAGACCTGGTCTTGAAGGCTATCGAGACTAGCAAACAGCGAGCAATAATCTCAGCCAGACTTGACCAATTTCACGGCCTTGGGATCACCTCTTCCATTTTCATCCTTGATAAAGGTATGGTTACACACGACTGTCTTTTCGAACATGTCTCTTGCGTCGTGCACTCAGGCGATGCGGAGGTTACAGCATCCGCACTCAAACACGGGAAACTAATGGTCATAACCCCTAACTATGGTGATCAGCCATTCTGGGGCGAAATCCTAGCGAAAGCAGGACTTGCCCCCAAAACCCTTCCACTTAAGACATTCACAGCCGAAGCTCCCATTCGAAGCTCGCGGCCGAGCTGGCAGCTGGAATGAACAAGGAGACGAGCACGGAAGAAGCAGTCAACCACTTCCATGGATATTTCAGAATAAACGACCACAGATGTGCCGTGTAGCCAGACCGTATCGCAGTCTGGCGGCTCAAGAGAGCCGGAATATTGCTCAGCGCGTTGGTGGCGACTGTATTGGCGAACGAGGGGCTTACTAACGCTGGGGATTTAAAGTTGTAAGAAGTGGCATTTGAGCTCGAACGAACCTTCGCCATTGCTGGTTCCTTGCAGGTGCCGGAGGCGAGAATACACTATCGCACGCCAGCCCGGGGATCCACTTTCTGGCGGTTCAATGGCGCTACTCGGCTCCGTGGGAGGTGTCGTCAAAAGTGTCGTGGATCTACCAGTCGAAGTTGCGAGGTCTGTGAGGGAGAAGCCAGGATTTTATATGGAGGAAAGCCGAGCGGAAAACGGCATCCCAGCTTCGCTGGACCAGGTTCGTCGTGGAAGTCTAACGCCAAAGATACCCAAGTTGAATTTGCACCAATGCGGAGCCCATCCTGCCGCCATTGAAGAAGGACATTGTTCGGCCATTTCAGAGAGCAGCACTCAGCGTTTGTCTTCAAGGCTACAAGGCCAAAGCAACTCCTCCTTCGCCCCAGAAAAAGACGTCAACAACGCACACGTCACCCCCAGCCAATCTACCACCCCCCTGCCGCCTCAACTCACCTTCCAGTCCCACACCAGCAGCTCATCATCCCTCTCCTTCGCCCTTGCCCACACCAGCAGCTCATCATCCCTCTCCTTCGCCCTTGCAAACTCCCAAAGCTTCGACCGCATCCTTGAAACCACCCTCACAGCCCCAATGGCATTCACGCTCGGAATGATAAAAGGCTTCCGCAACGCACCCACATTCTACGGCGACACCACAACCCGGCCAGCGACCAAAGTGACAGGATGGCAGAGCGGCATCAGGGCTGCCGGAAAGGAATTCGGGCTCGGCATGTACGACGGTCTTTCCGGTATGGTAACGCAGCCATACCAAGGCGCCAGGAGAGAAGGGGGTTTGGGAAGGGGGTCGCGGGTGCTGTGGTCAAGCCTGGCATAGGTAAGTCTGTGGATCCGCTCGATTTCGTGGAGTTGGTGTATATTTGGGGGGGAGCATGACGGTGTGCTGATTTATTTTTTGATCCCCCCCTCCCCCCCTTAGCCGTCTTTGCGCTTCCGGCGTACACGCTTCAGGGAATTCATGTGAAGATGCATAAGCAAGGCTCAGATACTACTGGGGTTTCCGGACTGGTGATGCCTATGTTTGCGCTGCACGGTTGGAACAAGGTCGGCGGGAGTGGATGTCAGCAATAGCCATAGATCGCGCTGGAGATCTATTTACCTCTTCTATTTCTGCAAGACCGAGTTCAAGCTCTTTGTCGTATTGTCGGCAGCGTTTGGGGAAGTCTTGCCTTGTGCTGCGAGCTATGTGTCGAAAGGGTCTCGATGGGATGCACAAGAAGACGACAAGAGCGACAACGATCTATCAAAACAGCTGGCGACTACGAATGGCTACAGCCAGAGCAAATTGATTTCAGAGCTTTTAGTCAAGGAGTTCGGCCGGATCTCACCCCGGTACGAACCACGCACTCCAATCGTCAGACCTGGCTTCATCATTGGAACATCTTGCGAAGGATTCGCCAACAAGGACGATTCTCTATTACGCTTGGCTGCAGGAGTCGTTCGAAATCAGGCCATCAACCGAGACGTCTAGACTCTTGAATTTTCATGGCTGATGGCGAGTGCATTGCGCACAAGATCATGTCCAACGTAGTCCAAGAGAGGCCAAGCGGTACCCTGATGACCAAAGTCATCGATGGGATCACCGTCAAGGAGCTTTGGCCTATTCTAAGAGATGTGTTGAGAAGGCAGGCATCATTGGATGACCTAGTCGGATTCAGTTTGTCTGCAGAGCTCGCGCACACATAAAGTTCGTTATGCAGCTCCTAGATAGATTGAGTAGTAACATACTAATCGTTAAAACGTGTTCAATTAGGCTATCTTGTTGCACTGATCGCCAAATCCAACAAGATGATCTCGGCTACGCGCTGGAGACGATGAGTCGCGACGACTGGGTCCAGTAATTCGAAAGCGTGTGGATGCACCGGAGCAGAATCACTCGCTGTGGTCAATCCTGCACCTGATTGAGCATGGCTACAGTAGCTTGGGCTGCAGCATGCCGACGTCACAAGATCATGGCCGGTATCGACTTCTTGCCAAATGCCAAGGGGCTTGCGGTGAGCAGCAAGAAGCCAAGGTTCAGCTGCTCGCAGGCAATAGCAGTTTGTTGCTGGGATTCGATCGTTGTTCTGTGTGCCAACAATTCCAAGGTCTTTGTTTCACACACTGGGTACCCTCGTAGAACTACAACGTACGTGGGGACAGACGGGCTTGATAGACATGATCGGACATCAGTAGGGAGGTAGAGGGCCGGTGGATGTGAGCCGAAAGTTGCGGAACCGATTCTCCGCTCCTGAAGCGGGCTACGGAGCCGTGTTCTTTGCGGTCCGAATGGATGGATTGATTGCATTGCATCTGCAGGTGCAGGTGCAGGTGCAGGTGCTGTGAAGATCGATTGAGTCTTCGGGAGCATCGTGGCGAGGTCCGCTCCAGGAAGTTAATTAAGATAGCAGTAGAATGGATTCCGCGGATGTATAGGACGGCGGTAGTTGGGTATTTTGTACTATTATGGTATTGTGTGGATATGGGATGTATGATGTATGCAGCCATGTAAGATTGCGCCAAAAGCGCTGGACCCTCGTGATCTCGCACCGAGTACCGCGGTTAAAGGGGGAAAAACCACACCAGAAATTGTTCTCGAATTCCCAAGACCAACACAAAGCTTCCAAAATTCCGACACCATTTGAGAAAATGGATCAGCATCTGAGCTCTTATCACCATGAATTTCAACATGTTGTGGTCCACCTTTGTTGCCCTGCCTGAAATTCCCAAGATTGACCTTTTGAAGTTCTTCGCTAAGTTAGCGTCCCTCGACTTTTGGTGTAGGTTTTTTCCCTTGACCAGCGTGGCTGCATCCTGACCGCGGCCGAGTATCTCCAGACCAGTGGGACCGGCGATGACTCCAAATCGTGCTTGATGCAAGTCAACGACATTGGTTGCTAGGGATCTAGCTCATTGTTGCGGACCTATGATACGAGGTCGAGACTTTTGCGTCAGTGCTGTACTATCGGGAATGCTGAATCCATGGACGCCTGTAGAGGTACCAAGAACAACCACAACCGGGGCGTTCTCATGCAAAAGTTGGTCATCATCAGGTGTAAATCAATCGAGCCTTGATCGCAACAAGTACCTTGACGTGAATCTGTGAAGCTCAGCCGGGTGATGAGACTCTGCGTCAGGGCCAACCCTAATGGGGAGTCAAGCGTGCCAGTCAGATAGATCGAGAGGACAGGTTGGTGAGAAGACCTTGTAATGTAATGATGGGCGGCAGGTATTGCAATGCATCGAGCATACCCGGAGGAGTCTCTGGAAAGTGGGAGAAATTGACCAGCACCTATAAGGTGGACACCCCCATTGCTGTGAAAGGCTTCTTCCAGCACCTCGTCCTACAAGTCTTCTTTCAGGATCTTTACCCCTCTCGACAGATTCGACTTCAAGCTTCAAGATTGTAATGTTCAAATCTTTGATCGCACTGTCCCTTCTCATCTCCCTCCCCCTCTCTACTCAAGCCAAATCATGCGTCACCCAAGATGGCAAACCAAAGCTGACCCTTCCATGGGGCACATATGAGGCAGAACCGTACGGGGACAACGGGAAGGTTAGTCGAGGTTCCTGGTGAATGACTGAAGAACAACAATCCTCTTCTGGCATCTCTTGGGTCTTGTTGACGCATATCTTGACATGTCTGCAGATTGCTCTTTTCAAAAATGTCCGTTTTGGCAAAGCCCCCGTGGGTCCCCTACGCTTCGCAGCTCCCCAATTTCCAGACCCCATCAGGGACGATAAAGTTGTTCAGGACAATAGCTTCGGGCCAAGTTGCATTCAGGCGAACTTGGATGCCGAGAACCCGAGCCCGGTCCCTGGAGGTGCAGAAGACGAAGACTGCCTCTTCCTTGATATATACGTACCATATTCCGCGCTTACGTCTCCGGAGAAACTCCCTGTAGTGGACTATATTTACGGAGGTGCATATCTCTTCGGCGGTAAAGAAACAGTCCTTCAGTCAAATGATACAACCTGGTCGTTGTACGATGGAAGAGGCATCTTCGACGCCTCTGACAACGGTATAATCTGGGTCGTTGGAAACTATCGGCTTGGAGCGTATGGCTGGTTGGCTGGTAGCACAATGGAATATGCTGGGACCCCCAATGCAGGCTTGCATGACCAACGTCTTGTTCTCCAGTTCATTCAGACGTATATTGGTCAAGTCAACGGTAACAACGACAAAGTCAGCGCGTGGGGTAACTCTGCCGGGGCGGGATCAATTATTCATCATCTCACGGCATTTGGTGGCGACCAATCACCACTGTTTCAGAGGGCAGCTCTGTGGAGCCCAGCGTACCAATGGGCCTGGGATCGACAAGGAACTTTACAACAAACCTTCTCTAACTTCTCGAAGGCGGCCGGATGTGGCGCGCGCACTGGGAGCCTTGATTGTTTAAGGCAGGCGGATAACAAGCAGCTGAAGGTGGCGAACCAGGAGATTGTGACCAGTGTTACCAAAACTGGTTTGTTCCCTTTCGGACCCGCCGTTGATGGATCTTGGGTTAAAGCGCTTGCTGCTCAGGAATTATCCCGTGGTGAGTACTGACTTTCATAAAACTTTTCCGATAAGAATATACTGATACCATGTCCGTCTAGGAAACTTCGCAAATTGCAGCTCTCTGATTGTCTCACACGTATGGAATGAGTCTGGTATATTCGTCAAAGATTGGGTTCAAACCACGGGAGATTTCACCCGGTTTCTAAATTACGCTTTCCCAGGTGAGAAGTTACAGTATGTAAGGGACGCGATAGAGGGAAACTATCCTGCTGAAAGCCCTCCCTTCGACGGCGATCAACAGATCCGTGTCAGAAAAGTGCTACAAGACTCGACGTTTGTCTGCAACTCGCGTCAGGTGTACGATGCCTATCGTGGTAACGTCTATATGATGCAGTACAACTTTCCTCCCGCCACACACGGCTCTGACTTGATCGCCTCGAGTTGGTACAAAGGAGTTGCCATTGGGGACCTTATCACCTCCTATATCCCTAAACTGCCCAAGGGTGTGGCAGTTCTCATTGATAATCTTATAGCTCCTTTAGCAGGTCCCTACCAGCGCTACTTTGCGTCGCACGCGGTGACTGGGTCTCCAAACAACCTGAAACAGCGCGGCGCCATCGACTGGCCTACTTCTGAGGACAATGGTAACACGATCGGGAATGTTCTGAAAGCGGGAATCGCCCTGGACAGTGATCCTAATACTGGTCTCTTCGTCGTGAATGAGGACAAGCAAAGCTCGGCGGAGAACTGTGCTTTTTGGAACGATGTAGCGGATGAAATTCAAAGTATTTCCTCCATGGAGAGCAAGCACCAGACTACGAAATTTGGCAAAAAGAAGGGACAGTCTGGCTTGCTTGTGCAGACAACATAGTATATGAACATGGCCGGATGGGAGCTATAGGGTGGTGCAAAGGGGCTGTTAAGAAGGGGGGGTGTTAGGAAAATGATACGGTAGCGAAGAGGTTCTCCAAGCAGGAAGACTTTTCTTTGCGGGGCTCTGGCTTGTCGAAACTAGCCTTAATCCTGTCTCTGGTAAAAGTCAAGGAATTCCCTTAATCTGAAGTAGTGTCTGCAGAGGGAAAGAGTCCTTTTTGGCACTTACGAGTAGTCGCTGGAAAAAGTTATGAAAACACCACAGTCGTTTAATGTACGCAGCAAACCAAATAAAGGGTACATATTGTGAGCGGCGCACGCTACTAAATCCAACGCAACTCTAGCAGAAATGGTCCCACCGGAGAGTTTCATCAAGACGTTAGTTCGAAACCAAACCAGCTGAAAGGTGTCATGTCTTCCACGCAGAACCTTACCAAATGGCCTCATCTCAATCAAGTAACGTGGAACATGCCAGATGAAGGGCCAAAGGTCGAAACCATCTTTCAGTCAAGGCATATCCGTGAACTTCTTCTCGGGCCGATTCCGTCTTGTGAATATGCTAACACTGTTTAAATGAAACAGACGGAGCAAGCTAAAAATCTTAAAGAAGCCAGACTTTAGTAGTTTAGCTTATCGCAGATGCTGATGATTTCTGCAGTTCAATGAATGAAAGTTCTTTCAAAAAGCACATTTCTCAGAATCAGTTAGAAGCATGGTATAAGTAAGCATTAGATTGAAGCTTCAAGCTTCAATAGACTAGAATTTGATAGATGTTCTCAACTTTTCTCTCACTTGTGTCAAAAGAAATAATTCTGTTCATGTTTGTTTCAATTATTCATTTTTCTTTATTGTCTTATCTTTTATCAGCTCTCTTCAGTCAATGAGAATAAATAGTCAGAATCTCAATTTGCAAGAAAAGACTTGAGCTTTGTTCTTTGAGAATCAGTCACTGACAAGAATTAATCTATTTATTGCTTACTTCATCTCATTAGTTCAGCGCTTCGTCTATCGAGAAGGAAATTCTGAAGTTGACATTGAAGTAGCAGTCAAGGCGGAAGTCCGGGACCGAATTACCTATAGAATACTCGTAAATACTGTTAGCTTAACCTTAAGTTTCAGACATCTGAAATAGGAGTATTCCCGGCCCGATGCACGTTCCGGTCCCGTGCACACCCCACTTTACTACTTTCATCTTTCTTCAAAAATCAATTACAAATTCAATATGGCTTCAATTGAGGCAGCGCTTGCAGATCTA
>JAABUT010002105.1_pt1 | contig 20252 bp, 19 predicted proteins | sample 5559281 | NCBI WGS metagenome assembly JAABUT01 (sample SAMN10711880, study PRJNA513359) | rock metagenome | isolation source: Antarctica rocks | place: Antarctica: Victoria Land, Ricker Hills nord | collected 2016-01-04
ACGACCTCGCCCAGCGATCAAGCTCCACCCGATCGCCGGCTCGCAGGACCAAAGCCGCAGCACGTCGATTAGCCATGCCCCATCGTCGCACCAAAACGTAAAACTATTTCAACGACATGCCACTAGTCGGGTCGTCGGGGTTCTGTAAGACGTCGAAGCTGTCGTCACACCAGCCCCACCCGTCACAGTCACCAACCCGGCGCGGTGAAACGGGTCACAGCTCGGGCCGCGAACCGCGGACAAAGCGGGCAGCGAGGTTGGCCGGGGGTCGCTCCGTCGTTACTGTCCCGTAATAGTCGGCTGGGATCGGGGAAGGTCTCGGACGGCATCTCGAGGAGCGGCCGCTGTCGCGGCGGGTCATCGCGCACGTCGCGACCGGTCGCTTCGTCGTATCCGGGCACCGTCAGGTGAGTGGCTGCGACGACGTCATCGCTGACGCACGGATGTCGTCTCTTCTCACGTGCCCGGGGCATTCCCAGCACTGGAGAACCGTGCAGAAGAAGATTGTGGTCGGCGCTGTCGGCCTCGCGCTCGTGGTCACGGCGATCGGCGGCACCGCCGCCTACGCCTCCTTGGACAAGAAGCTCACTCTGTCGATAGACGGTCAGGACCGTTCAGTCAGCAGCTTCGGCTCGACCGTCGGCGACGTCCTAGCCGCCCAGCACATCACCGTCGGGCCGCGCGACGTCGTCGCGCCGGCGCCGACCAGCAAGATCTCCGACGGCACCCGCATCGCCGTGCGTTTCGCGCGCGAGTTGAAGCTCAGCGTCGACGGCAGGAACCGCAGCTACTGGGTGACCTCCACCGACGTGTCGAACGCGTTCAGCGAACTGGGTCTGCGCTTCGACGGCGCGAAGATGTCGGCCAGCCGATCCGCGGGCATCGGCCGGGCGGGCCTGACGCTCCAGGTCGCAACCCTGAAGACCCTCACCGTCAAGCACGACCAGAGGGCCGACTCCGTCGAGACGACCGCGCTGACGGTCGGCCAGGCGCTCAGCGCCGACAAGGTCACCGTCGACGGCGACGACAAGGTCAGTGCAAGCCTCTCCAACCCGATCACCACAGGTGACGTCATCACCGTCGTCCGGGTTGACAAGCGCACCACGAAGGTTTCCGGTCAGATCGCGTTCAAGACGGTGCGCCAGGCCGATTCGCGTCTGCTGGAAGGCAAGACGACGATCGGCCGCGCCGGTGTCCGCGGCACCAGGATCACCACCGTGTCGACCGTCTACGCGGACGGCCAGAAGCTCTCCTCGACGATCCTCTCGACCAGCACCGCGAAATCACCGGTCGACGAGATCGTGCGCTACGGCACCAAGAAGCCGCCGACGCCGGCTCCAACGCCGGTACCCTCGCCGGCCCCAGCGCCGGCGCCGGCTCCAGCACCGGTACCCTCGCCGGCTCCGGCTCCGGCGCCCGGCGGTGGCGGCAGCGGGAGTGGCGGCGGACTCAACTGGGGTGCGCTGGCGCAATGCGAGTCCGGCGGCAACCCGCACATCGTGAGTCCGAACGGCATGTACTACGGGCTGTACCAGTTCTCCGTCGCGACCTGGCACGCCGTCGGTGGCTCCGGGGTGCCCACCCAGGCCTCGAGCAGCGAGCAGACGCAGCGGGCCCAGATCCTCTACCAGCGTGGCGGCGCCGGACAGTGGCCCGTCTGTGGTCGGCGGCTCTTCAGCTGACTCCGCGCCCGGACGGCCCGGATGGCTCCGACGAGCTGTCCGGGCCGATCCGGCATGCTGACATCGTGACGACACCGGTCAGGTTGCTCGGCTCGAGCGAGGTCCGGGCCCTCGCCGGTGACCTCGGGTTGCGTCCGTCGAAGCAGCGCGGCCAGAACTTCGTGACCGACGGCAACACCATCCGGCGCATCGTCGCGGCTGCCGCGCTGACCGGGGACGACGTCGTCCTCGAGGTCGGACCCGGCCTCGGCTCGCTCACATTAGGGCTGCTCGACGTCGCCCGTTCGGTCGTCGCCGTCGAGATCGACCCACTGCTGGCGCGTCGACTGATCGCCACGGTCGCTGAGCGGGTGGCCGATGCCGCCGACCGGCTCACGGTGATCGAAGCCGACGCCCTTCGCGTCGACGACGTCCCCGGGCAGCCGACGGCGATGGTCGCCAACCTGCCCTACAACGTGGCCGTGCCGGTGCTGCTGCATCTGCTGGCGAGTGTTCCCAGCCTGCGTTCGGTGCTGGTGCTCGTCCAGCTTGAGGTGGCCGAACGGCTCGCGGCCGGGCCGGGGTCGAAGGTCTATGGCATCCCCAGCGTCAAAGCCCGCTGGTACGGCCACGCGACCCTCGCCGGCCGGATCGGGCGCAACGTGTTCTGGCCGGCGCCGAACGTCGATTCCGGGCTGGTGCGGGTGGTGCGGTCCGATCCACCGCCCGGCGACGACGCGCTCCGGCTCGACACCTTCGCCGTGGTGGACGCCGCGTTCGGCCAACGACGCAAGACACTGCGCTCGTCGCTGAGTCGGCTGACCGGGTCGACCGAGGCGTCGGAAGCCGCGCTGGTGACCGCAGGTGTCGATCCGGGCCTGCGTGGCGAGGTGCTCGAGCTGCCCCAGTTCGTAGCGATCGCACGCGCCTGGGCGGCCCAGCGTTGAGTATCAGGGTGCTGACACCAGCCAAGGTGAACCTCGTCCTCGGCGTAGGACCGAGGCGGGTGGACGGATTCCATGACCTGGCGACCGTCTACTACGCCCTCGACCTGCACGACGAACTGCGGGTCCACGACCGCGACGACGCCCGCATCGTCCTCACCGTCACCGGCAGCCAACCGGGACTGCACCGGCTTCCGGTGGACGGACGCAACCTCGTGGTGCAGGCCGCGCAGATGCTGGCCGACCGGTTCGCTCCCGGCCGGGGTGCCGATGTCGTGCTGCACAAGGACATCCCGCTCACTGCCGGTCTCGCCGGCGGATCCAGCGACGCCGCCGCGACCCTCGTCGCGTGCAATGCCCTGTGGGGGCTGGCACTCGAGCCCGCCGACCTCCTCCCGATCGCGGCCGAGCTCGGGTCGGACGTCCCGTTCTGTCTACTGGGCGGCGCTGTTCTCGGCACCGGCCGCGGTGAGGTGGTGACGCCGTTACCCGTGTCCGGCGTCCACCACTGGGTCCTCGTGCTCGCCGACTGCGGCCTGTCCACGCCGGCCATGTTCGCCGCCCTCGATCATGCCCGCGACCACGGCACGGCCGCCCCGCCGACAACCACCGTTCCGGCGAATCTCCTGTCGGCGCTGGCTGCCGGCGACGTCGCCGGCATCGGCGCGGCGATGACGAACGACCTCGAGCCGGTGGCGCTCGCCGCCCTGCCGTCGCTGGCCCGGGTGCTCGAAACTGCCCGAGCCGCCGGTGCTGCAGGCGCCCTGGTCTCCGGTTCCGGGCCGACCTGCGCGGTGCTCGCCGCCGACGCCGAGTCGGCCGACCGGATCGCCGTTGTGCTGAGAGCCGCCCGGGTCGGCCGCCAGATCGTCGTGACCACCGGTCCAGCGCTCGGAGCACGGATCGACTGAGCCGAGTCGCCGACTAAACTCGACGGGTGCCAGCGAACCTCGTCTCAGCGGAGTCGGTCAGCAAGACCTACGACATCCGTACCATCCTCGACACGGTGAGTCTCGGTGTCGGCGACGGCGAGCGCATCGGGGTCGTCGGCCCCAACGGGGGCGGCAAGTCCACCCTGCTGCGGATCCTCGCCAAGCACGAGGAGCCAGATGCCGGTCGGGTCTCGCACAGTCGTGGCCTCGAGGTCACCCTCGTCGATCAGCACGACGACGGCGGCGACGACCGCAGCGTCCGCGAGCGTGTCGTCGGTGATATGGCCGAGCACGAGTGGGCCAGCATCCCCGTCGCGCGTGAACTCGTCAGCGCGCTGCTCGACGGCATCGGCTGGGAGGCGTCGACGCGGTCGCTCTCGGGTGGCGAGCGCCGGCGGGTCGAACTGGCCGCCGCGCTGCTGACCGACCCGGACCTCCTGATGCTCGACGAGCCGACCAACCACCTCGACATCGACGGCATCAGCTGGCTGGCCGCGCACCTGCGCTCGCGGCGGTTCGCGCTCGTGGTCGTCACTCACGACAGGTGGTTCCTCGACGCTGTCGCCACCACGACATGGGACGTGGCCGAGGCCGGTGTGACCGCCTACGACGGCGGCTATGCCGCGCATGTGCTCGCGAAGGCCGAGCGGGAGCGTGCGGCGTCGGTCACCGCAGCCAAGCGATCCAACCTGCTGCGCAAGGAACTCGCGTGGTTGCAGCGGGGTGCGCCGGCCCGGACGTCGAAACCCAAGTTCCGCATCGACGTCGCCGAGGACCTGATCGCCAACGAACCGCCGCCGCGGGATTCGCTCTCGCTGGCGAGGTTCGCCACTCAGCGACTTGGCAAGCAGGTGGTCGATCTGGAGGACGTCACCCTCCGCTTCGGAGCACGCGAGGTCCTCGACGACGTGACGATCCGCCTCGTCGCCGGACGCCGGATCGGGATCGTCGGACGTAACGGCTCGGGGAAGTCCACACTGCTCGGGCTGATGGCCGGTGAGCTCGAACCGACCGCCGGCAAGGTGATCCGCGGCAAGACCGTCCACGTGGCCCACCTGTCCCAGGGTCTCGGCGAGCTCGACAAGGCGGTGACGGCGCTCGCGACGGTCGAGTCGGTGCGCTCGTTCGCCGACACGGTCGACTATCCGAACCGCCCCGTGTCGGCGGCCCAGCTACTCGAACGCTTCGGCTTCGGCGGCGGCCGGATGATGACCCGGGTGGGCGACCTCTCAGGTGGCGAGCGACGCCGGCTAGCCCTGCTGAAGCTGCTGATGGCCGAACCCAACGTGCTGCTGCTCGACGAACCGACCAACGACCTCGACATCGAGACGCTGACGATTCTCGAGGACTACCTCGACAGCTGGCCGGGCACCCTCGTCGTCGTCTCCCACGACCGGTACCTGCTCGAGCGGATGAGCGACGAGATCTGGGGCGTGCGGGCCGACAAGTCGCTCGTCCTGCTGCCGCGCGGGATCGACGACTACCTCGACCAGCAGGCCAGGCGGTCGGTCTCCGGGCCCACCGGCAGCGCGTCCGGGCCCGCGTCGGCGAACGGGACGCCGGCCCTCGGTGCCGCCGAGCTCCGCAAAGCCCGTAAGGCCTTGACGACACTCGAGCGGACGATGGCGAAGCTGCGGACCGAGCGCACCAGGCTCGAGGAGGAACAGCTCGTCAGCGCGCAGGACTACGAGAAGCTGATCGAACTCGGAAGCCGGCACCGTGAGGTGGTCGCACGTCTCGCCCGGCTCGAGGACGAGTGGCTCGTGATGGCCGAGACGATCGACGCGTAGTAGCTGGCCGTCGATCGCTGCGGCCCGGTGTCCGTGTGGGTCGGCCGCTGCGCTCAGTGCCCGTGCAACGGCTCGGCCAGGGTGCGCAGGAGGTCGGCCAGCTGCGTGCGGTCGTCGGCCGTCAGCCCGGCCAGCAGCTGCTCCTCGCGTTCGAGCAGCGCCGCCATCGCCTCGTCGACGCGGGCGAGGCCGGCGGGCGTGAGGGTGACGACGACGCCGCGGCGGTCATTCGCATCGGGTGCTCGTTCGACCAGACCCTGACTCTGCAGCCGGTCGATGCGATTCGTCATCGTCCCGCTCGTCACCAGCGTCTCGGTGAGCAGGCGCCCGGGGGAGAGCTGATACGGCGGTCCGCTACGCCGCAGCGCCGAGAGGACGTCGAACTCCGACGGCTCGAGGGTCTGTTCGCGAAATGCCGAGCGGCGACCCAGATCAAGCTGGCGGGCGATCCGCGACACCCGGGAGAGCACCTGGAGCGGGCTGACGTCGAGGTCCGGCCGTTCCCGCTGCCACGCCGAGATGATCTCGTCGACCTCGTCGGTGCTCATGCGGTCCAGCGTAACCAGCCGACTCGCACCGTCAAGAATCTTGACATCGAGAAACCGCCGGATGAGACTGAGTCTCTCGACGTCAAGATACTTTCGTCCAGAGGTTTCGCGCCGACGCACCGGGGGCAGCATGGCCAGCACGACGACCGACGGCTTCAGCTGGGACGCGCCGCAGTATCAGCGGTACGCAGGCGAACGCGACCGGCCGTTCTTCGACCTCACCTCGCGGATCGACGCATCTGCACCGGCCACTGTTCTCGACCTCGGCTGCGGCGATGCGCGGCTCACCCAGACCCTCAAGCAGCGCTGGCCGAACGCCGTCGTCAGCGGAATCGACACGTCGACGGCGATGCTCGACGATGCGCGGGCAGCACGCCGGGATCGTGACCTCGAGCTCGCAGTCGGCGACGTCGCTTCGTGGCGCGGTCGCGACCTCGACGTGATCGTCAGCAACGCTGTCCTGCAGTGGGTTCCCGGCCATCTGCGGCTGCTGCCCAGCTGGGTGGACGCGCTGACGCCGGATGGCTGGCTGGCGTTCGCGGTGCCCGGCAACGCCGGTGCTGCGACGCACGCGGTGATGCGCGAACTCGCTGAGGAGGCGCCCTTCGCCCAATATCTGGACGGTGTCCGGCTTCTCCAGCCGGGTTACGACCTCGCCGACTATGCCCGCCCTTTGCTCGAAGCCGGCTGTGCCGTCGACGCGTGGGAGACCACGTACCAGCACATCCTGACCGGTGCAGATCCCGTCGTCGACTGGGTCCGCGGAACCGGCCTCCGACCCATTCTGCACGCGCTGCCGGCCGGCGTCCGGGAGGAGTTCGTCGCGCGCTACAGCGAACGGATGGGGGTGGCCTATCCGCCGATGTCGACGCCAGCCGGCCCTTTCACCATCATGCCGTTCCGTCGGCTGTTCGTCGTTGCTCACAGGAAGACGGCGGGGCCGATATGAGCATGCTGATAGATCACGTCCAGGTGTCGTGCGCACCCGGTGGTGAGGATGCCGCGCGTCGTTTCTACGTCGACGGCCTCGGGATGACCGAGCGGCCGAAGCCGCCGATCCTGGCGGCGCGAGGGGGCGCGTGGTTCCGGTCCGGTGCAGCCGAGGTCCATGTCGGTGTCGAGGACGACTTCCGTCCGGCCCGCAAGGCACATCCGGCGCTCGCCGTCGACGACGTCGATGCTGTCGCCGGCCGACTCGCCGCCCTCGGATTCCCGATCAGCTGGGACGACGCGATCCCCGGCCTTCGCCGTTTCCACACCGCCGACGGCAACGGCAACCGGATTGAACTGCAGGCGCATCGGGCTCGCGACTGCCCGAGCTAAGGTCGCGGAATGGCCACCGCGCTGATCATCGTCGATGTCCAGAACGACTTCTGTGAGGGCGGGAGCCTCGCGGTCGCCGGTGGTACCGAGGTCGCCGGCCGGCTCGGGCACCTGCTGGCTGAGTGGGTGCAGGCACCGGTCGCCAAGCGGCGCTGGGACTTCGTCGTCGCGACCCGCGACCACCACATCGATCCGGGTCCGCACTTCTCCGAGCATCCGGACTTCGTCGACAGTTGGCCGCCACACTGCGTCGTCGGTACGGACGGCGTCGAATTCTCGCCGGCGTTGACGCCCAGGCCGTTCGACGGTGTGTTCGACAAAGGTGAATTCACTGCCGCGTACTCGGGATTCGAGGGCAGCGACAACGGTGTCGGGCTCGGTCGATGGCTAGCCCTGCACGACGTCGACGACGTTACCGTCTGCGGCATCGCGACGGACTACTGCGTGCGCGCCACCGCTCTGGACGCGGCCGATTCCGGCTTGTCCACGAGGGTCCTCGCAGCGTTCACCGCTGGCGTCAGTCCAGACACGACGAGTGAGACATGGCGGGATCTGAGCGCGCGCGGAGTGCTGATCGACCCCTCCACGGATTGAGACCTTGACCACACGGCCCCTTCTGTACCTGAAGATCTCCTGAGACACCGCTTGGCCGGCACTTGACTTCCGGGCCGCTACCGAACATGTTCTCCTTGCAGATTCAACCGGATCTGCCTGGAAGGACCGCCGAGTCCCGTCCACCTTCCAGCACGAAAGCACCACCCGTGGACGGGAGCGGGGGAACCATTCTCCGCGGATTCGGGTGTTCAACCACATCAGGATCCTTGGGGCGAAGCCGCGAGAGCGGCCGGGCTATCCCCTGCCCGAGCCCGACAGCTCACCTCGTAGGCGTCGGGAACGGGACCCTGCATGCTCGAAGCTGCCACGAGTGCGCCCAATATTGGTGGGTCACATCGCCACGCACGACCGACAACCTCCCCCTGGCGGATCCAGCGCATCATCCTGGCCGTCGCCCTCGCCCTCGGTGTCAGCATGGTGGGTCTCGTCGCCCCGTCCACGCAGGCCGAGGCTGCGATCCCGATCCCGGCTTCCGCGAGGGCCTACCCAGCCCTGCAGTACGGCCGGTCCGGCTCCGCGGTGAAGTACCTCCAGCAGCGGCTGAACGTCAAGCCGACGTCCGGCTGGTTCGGCCCGATCACGCGCGCGGCCGTGAAGAAGTACCAGGCGGCGCACCGGCTTCCGCAGACCGGCAAGCTGTCAGTCGCGATGTGGCATGCGCTCGGAGTCAAGTACCTCAAGCCCGCGCCGAAGCCGAAAGCTCCGCCACCCGGCTCGAACGCGTTCTACAAGAAGGTTCTCGCCGAGGCCAAGAAGCACCAGGGCGCCCGGTACGTCTTCGGCGCCGCGGGTCCCAACACCTTCGACTGCTCCGGATTCACCCAGTACGTCTACCGGAAGGCCGGCAAGAGCATCCCGCGTACGGCGAGCCAGCAGCGCCGGTACCTGCACGTGATCAGCAAGTCTCAGCTCAAGGCCGGCGACCTCGTGTTCGTCAGGCTCGGCAGCGGTGCCAGCCACGCGGCGATCTACGCCGGCGGCGGCAAGTGGTGGGAAGCGTCGCGTCCCGGCAAGCCGCTAGGTCTGGACAACGCCTGGACGACGAACGTGTCGTACGGCCGCGCCTGATCCAGCACCACTAGCACCACCAGCAGCACCAGAGCACCACAGACAGCCCCTTAGGACCACCAACGACCCCATACACGGGGCCGTCGGTGCTCCGGCGGGGCTGTCTGTGATTTGTCCACAGCCTGCTTCATCGCATACCTGTCCACAGGTCGAGGGGGAACGGACCAGGCAGACGTCTCATCCGTGGATCCTGGCGGGGTGATCTCAGAGGCCTTCGCGAGCGGACCCGCCGCGACCTTCACCCGCGAGCAAGCCAGAGGCGCGGGGTTTGGCGACCACGAGATCGCGTGTGCCGTACGCGCTGGCCGTTGGGTGCGTGTGCGCCGCGACATGTACGCGTTGCCGTTTGGTGTTGGCTCGCAGCCGACCGAAGAGCAGAGCCACGTAGTGCGGGTCCAAGGCGTCGCCGCCAAGCTCGGGCATCGATGCATCGTGAGTCATCAGTCGGCCGTCCTCGTCCATGGCCTGCCGGTCTGGGGAGCGTCGCTCGATCAGGTACACCTCACTCGCATCGGAGCGGGGACGAGCCGCAGTCGTGCCGGCGTCACGATGCACCTGAACCGCCTCCTCGATGGCGACGACGTTGTTGTGCACGACATCCGGGTAACGACGGCGGCACGCTCGTTGGTCGACCTTGCGCGTGTGGCCGGGTTCGAGGCCGGTGTGTGCGCGATGGAGGCTGCTTTGAGGCTCCGATCGACTACCCGAATCGAACTCGAGCGAGCGAGTACGCCACTTCATCGGCAGCGCGGAGCCGGCGTGGCCCGTCGTGCGGTCGATTTCGTCGACGGTGCGTCGGAGTCCGTCGGGGAGTCGCGCATGCGGGTCGCGATCCACGAGCTCGGGCTGCCTGCACCGCAGCTTCAGGAGCTTTTCTGCAATGACCGCGGTCGACCCGTCGGCCGCGTGGATTTCTGGTGGCCAGACGTCAACGTCATCGGCGAGTTCGACGGGCTCGTGAAGTACCGGGGGACCTTGGGCAACCCGGTCGACGTTCTGATCGCCGAGAAGCGTCGAGAGGATGCGCTGCGGGCGCTGACAGGGGCTCGTGTCATCCGCTTCACCTGGGCGGACCTCGGCGACCGCGTCCGACTCCAGGGCGTCTTGCGGTCGGCTCTCCGATGACTGACAGCCCCACCGGCTCACCAACAGCCCCGTACGCGAAAGGCTGTCGGTAGTCCGCTGGGGCTGCCTGTGGTCGCGCTAGAGCACGCCGACGTGGGCTTTGATGCACTTGGTCTGGGCGGTGAGGTCGGTGTACGTGCACGGTGCCGCTTGGTGCTGCCAATACACCGAGACCACGATTGCCGCTATCGCGAGCACGACCCCGAGCTGCGTCTCCCGCTTGTTGGTCGCCTGACCACGATACGAACGCGCCAGGCCGATCAACGAGAAGCAGAACGCCGCGATACCGACCACGAGCCAGATGATCGTTCCGTCGAAGATGGCTGCTATCAGGGCGATCCCGCCGGCCATGAACCCGATCTGGCCGATCGTGTTGCGGATTTTCTTCCCGTACATCTGGTTCGCCCGACGGGGATCGACCTGCGGGCGTGACAGCTCCCGGGGGTCGTTGGGTTCGGGAATGTAGGTCATGACCGTTCCTTCCCGTAGGAGGCCGACAGCATCGGCGCCTTCTCGAGGCCCGACAGCCCGTTCCAGGCCAGGTTGACCAGATGCGCGGCCACCTCGTCGCGACCCGGTGTGCGAGCGTCCAGCCACCACTGACCGGTCGTCGCGACCATGCCCACGAGCATCTGGGCGTACATGCCTGCGTACCGCGGATCGTAGCCCCGCGGCTCGAACTGCTCGACGAGGATGTGCTCGACACGGGTTGCGACGTCGCCGATGATCGTCGCGAACGTTCCGGACGCCGTCCCGGCGGGGGAGTCGCGAACCAGGATGTGGAACCCGTCGGTGTGGTGCTCGATGTAGTCCAGCAGTGCCGACGCCGCCTGTTCGAGCTTCTCGCGGGCCCCGCCGCCCGTGAGGGCCGCAGTGAGCATCGACAGCAGCGTCGCGACCTCGCGGTCGACGACGACGGCGTACAGCCCTTCCTTGCCACCGAAGTGTTCATAGACGACGGGCTTCGACACGTCGGCGCGTGCAGCGATCTCCTCGATCGTCGTGGCCTCGAATCCGCGTTCGGCGAAGATTGCCCGGCCGGTGTCGAGCAGCTGCTCGCGCCGCTCGATACCGGTCATCCGAACCCGGACCCGACGGGTGCCGTCGGCGGTCACCGCTGCACCACGGTCACAGCGACACCATCGGTCACAGCGACACCATCGGTCACAGCGACACCATCGGTCACACCGGCACCCACCGGGCTCAGGCGGCCCGGCGTGCAGCGAGACGTGACGCGACGGGCCAGCGGACGGCGGTGACGAGCCCAAGCTTCTCCAGCGCCCAGATGACCCGTGCGCTGCTGTCGAGCTGACCACGCAGGACTCCATGCCGCGCGCAGGTCGGATCGGCGTGGTGCAGGTTGTGCCACGACTCGCCCATCGACGCGATCGCCAGCCACCACACGTTCGCCGACTTGTCCCGGCTGACGAACGGCCGGTCCCCGACGGTGTGACAGATCGAGTTGATCGACCAGGTGACGTGGTGCAGCAGCGAGACGCGCACCAGCGACGCCCAGAAGAACGCGGTCAGCGCACCGGTCCAGGAGCCGGCCCACAAGCCGCCGGCGACTGCCGGCAGGAAAAGTGACGCGGCGGTGATGAGCGGGAAGAACGCGGAGATCCGGCGGATGTCGCGGTCGGCCAGCAGGTCGGGTACATACATCCGCGGGTTCGTGTGCTCAGGGGCGAACAGCCAACCCATGTGGGCGTGCAGGAGGCCCTTGGACAGCGCGCTGACGGACGTGCCGAAGCGCCACGGCGAGTGCGGGTCGCCGTCGCGGTCGGAAAACTTGTGGTGGCGACGGTGGTCGGCCACCCAACGGATGACGGGTCCCTGAACGGCGGCGGAGCCGGCGACGGCCAGGGCGATCCGGAGCGCGCGACGGGCCTTGAACGACCCGTGGGTGAAGTACCGGTGGAAGCCGACGGTGATCCCGTGGCCGGTGATGGCGTAGGCGACCAACGCGATGACGACGTCGTGCCAGCCGAGCAGTCCACCCCAGGCAACCGGGACCGCGGCGATCAGGGCGAGGAAAGGGACGGCGATGAACAGAGCGAGTGCGACCTGCTCGACCGACCCCTTGGTGGGTGCGTCCCACGGACCCGCGGGGACGCTCGCGGCATCGGATGCACTCCCGATCGTGGAGGTGGTCGTCACGTGATGTGCTCCTTGCGCGGGGTCCGGTCGGCGGCCGCCCAGGTCGATGACCTACGCGTGCGTAAGTTACGCACCCGTAGGTTAGCTGGTCGCCTCAACGCCCGATCATGTGTCGTCCTCGGTTAGTACGCCGTCGTGCTCGGTGAACGTCGATCCGGTCTGCGGACAACGCCAGTGCTTGCTGTGCGTGCTGTCGTCGAGCAGCTCGAGCGGTACTCCGGCACGGCCGACCCAGCGCAGACGGCGCGCCGGCGAGCTGGCCACCAGCGCGAAGTCCGGTACATCCCGTGTCACCACGGATCCGGCTGCGACCGTTGCCCACCGACCGATCGTCACTGGCGCGATGCAGACGGCGCGGGCGCCGATGGACGACCCCTCGCGCGCGACGACACCGACCGCGTGCCAGTCGTCGCTGTCCTTCAACCTCCCGTCCGCATTGACCGCCCGGGGGTACAGGTCGTTCGTGAACACCGCCGCCAGCCCGACGAACACCCCGTCCTCGAGCACTGCCGGCTCATACATGAGCGCGTAGTTCTGGAGCTTGCGTCGATCGCCCATGACGACTCCGGGGCCGACGTAGGCGCCGCGGCCGATGACGCACTGCTCGCCCACGGAAGCACCTTCGCGGATCTGCGCGAGGTGCCACACGAGTGTCCCCGCACCGAGCGCCTCGGGGTCGGCGACGTCTGCGGTCGTCGCGATGACCGCCGGTGCCAGGTCGGACATGCCATTCCCCCGTGTGGTGAGAAGTCGATTAGCGGACGGCAAATCCGCCTTCCGCCGGTTCGTCGTCGATCGCAGGTCGACCCGCGGGCGTCGTGGGCGCGCGGAGCGCAGTCGGTGAGGTGCCGACTCGGTCGTCAGGCGATCGACGCGTCCAGTTCCGCCACGAGGTGAGGAGCGATCTCCAACGCGGCTGTTGCAGCGGGTGACGGCGCATTGAGAACGTGCACCTGGCGGTGAGCCCGCTGTATCAGAAAGTCGTCGACGAGGCGGCCGTCACGGGTGAGGGCCTGTGCGCGGACCCCCGACGGGCTCGCGACGAGGTCGGACGTGCGTAGTTCGGGCACGAGCCGGGCGAGGCTCCGCGCGAACACCGCCTTGGAGGCCGACCGGATCAGCTCGCGTGCGCCCGCGCCGACGTTGCCACGACCGAGCCGCCACAGCCCCGGCCCCGACAACGCCGACGCGAGGTCATGCAGCTCCACGTCGCGCCAGCGGTAACCTTCACGCGCCAGCGCCAGCACCGCGTTCGGCCCCGCGTGCACACCGCCATGGATCATCCGGGTCAGATGCACGCCCAGGAACGGGAATCTCGGGTCGGGAACGGGATACACCAGCCCGTTGACCAGCCCGGCCGCATGCTCGGTGAGCTCGAAGTACTCGCCGCGGAAGGGCACGATCCGGGCCGCCGGCTCCAACCCGCAGGCCCGCGCCATCCGGTCGGCGTGCAGACCAGCGCACACGATCAGGCCGTCTGCCACGAGATCACCGCGGTCGGTCGCCACCAGGAGCGACCGCCGGCCGTCCGTCGGCCATGCACCGACCAACGCGGTCCCGAACCGGATCTCGCCGCCGGCCGCTTCGACCCGCCGCGCCAGTACCCGGCACACCTGTTTGTAGTCGACGATGCCCGTCGACTCGACCCGTAGCGCCTCGACGCAGGCGACGTGGGGTTCGTACTGCCGCGCCTGGTCACGCCCGATCAGGACCGCCGGCACTCCGTTCGCGCGCGCACGCTCGGCCAGCCGGTGCAGCGCCGGCCGCTCGGCCTCGTCGACAGCGACGACGAGCTTGCCGCACTGGTCGACCGCAATGTCGTGCGCCCGCGCGAATGCCAGCATCGACGCGGAGCCGGCCACACACATGCTCGCCTTCAAGCTGCCCGGCTGGTAGTAGAGCCCCGAGTGGATGACGCCCGAGTTCCGCCCGGTCTGGTGCTGCGCGAGCGCGTCCTCCTTCTCGATCACCGTCACCCGGTCGCCACGGGCGGCGAGCCGATCCGCCACCGCGAGACCGACGATGCCGGAACCCACCACTACTACATGCGCCACGTCATCTCCGACGGTCTCGAGTGCCGCGCCCGCCGCAGCCGGCCGGTCGTGCCGTCATCATCCTCGGGCGGCCCGTACGATGGCGGTCGCCCGATCACGTATGCAGTCGGCGATGGGCCGTCGTCTAAGGGCAAGACCCTAGATTTTGGTTCTGGTGATGGGGGTTCGAGTCCTCCCGGCCCAGCGAGACGTCCATTCGGCATCGAGAGCAAGTCAGGGAGTTCTGAGAATGACGCTACGCCGACCTGCTGCAGCGATAGTCCTGGCAGCGGGCGGCGGGACCCGGATGAAGTCGGCCACGAGCAAGCTCCTGCACCAGATCGGCGGCCGCAGTCTCGTGGGCCATGCGCTGGTCGCAGTCGCCGGACTGGATCCCGAGCACACCGCGGTCGTCGTCCGGGCACATCGCGACCAGGTCGCGCCACACGTCGCCGAACTGGCTCCGACTGCGGTCATCGTCGACCAGGACGAGGTGTACGGCACTGGTCGCGCCGTCTACTGCGGTCTGCGGGCGCTGCCCGAGGCCGCGCGCAACGGTGTCGTCGTCGTCACCTACGGCGACGTCCCGCTTCTCACCACCGAGACACTGCGCGGCCTGATCGACCAGCACCTGCGCGACCACAACACCATCACCGCGCTCACCGCCTTCGTCGACGACCCGACCGGCTACGGACGAATCGTCCGCGCCGGCACCGGCGGTGTGATGGGTATCGTCGAGCACCGCGACGCGACTCCCGAGCAGCGCACGATCAAAGAGATCAACTCCGGCATCTACGCGTTCAACGGCGACGTCCTGAGCGCTGCCCTCGAGCACCTGACCCCTGACAACTCGCAGGGCGAGTGGTATCTGACCGACGTCCTCGGCATCGCCGCTCGCGACGGTCACCGGGTCGGTGCGCTCGTGACCGACGACATCTGGCAGACCGAGGGCGTCAACGACCGGACGCAGCTCGCGACCCTTCGGCGGGTGCTCAACGACCGCATCACCAAACGCTGGATGCTCGACGGGGTGACAGTCGTCGATCCCGCGACGACCTGGATCGACGTCGACGTCGTTCTCGGCACCGACGTCGTGCTGGAGCCCAACACCCAGCTGCGCGGCAGTACCAGCATCGGGGCCGGCTCCGCCATCGGCCCCGACACCACCCTGACCGACTGCGAGATCGGCACCGACACCCTCATCGTCCGCACGCACGGTGTGGGCGCGAGTGTCGGGTCGGACGTCCTGGTCGGCCCGTACGCGTCGCTACGTCCGGGCACCGTGCTCGGCGACCACTCGAAGATCGGCACCTTCGTCGAGACGAAGAACGCCCGCGTGGGCGCCGGCGCAAAGGTGCCTCATCTCTCCTACGCCGGCGACGTCACCATCGGCGACGGGACCAACATCGGCGCGGGCGTGATCTTCGCCAACTACGACGGAATCATCAAAAGCCACTCGACCGTCGGCCGGCACGTGTTCGTCGGCAGCGACTCGGTCGTCGTCGCTCCCCGCGACATCGCTGACGGCTCCTACATCGCCGCCGGCTCCACGGTCGTGTCCGACGTCGCCGCGGGCGAACTCGCGGTCGGCCGCGGCAAACAGCGCAACATCCCGGGATGGGTCGCGCGCAAGCGGGCCGGCACGAAGACCCACCAGGCCGCCATCGACGCCGAGGCGGACACCGAGGACACACCTGCACCGGATGCCGCGCTCGCACCCGAGGGACAGGAACCCATGCCGTGAGCGGGATGAACCGACCCAACGACAAGCATCTGATGCTCTTCTCCGGGCGTGGGCACCTGGCGCTGGCGCAGGAGATCGCCCAGCTCCTCGGTGTCGACCTCGTCCCCACCGTCGCCCGCGATTTCGCCAACGGCGAGATCTACGTGCGCTTCGCGGAATCGGTACGCGGGTGCGACGCGTTCGTCGTCCAGTCACACTGCGAGCCGATCAACGACCAGATCATGGAACAGCTCCTGATGGTGGATGCGCTCAAACGGGCTTCGGCCAAGCGCATCACCGTCGTCACACCGATCTTCGGCTACGCCCGCCAGGACAAGAAACACCGCGGCCGCGAACCCATCTCCGCACGGCTGATGGCGGATCTCTTCCTCACCGCGGGTGCCGACCGGCTGATGGCCGTCGACCTGCACACCGCGCAGATCCAGGGCTTCTTCGACGGACCCGTCGACCACCTGTTCGCCATGCCCGTGCTCGCCGACCACATCGCCGGGCACTACGACACCACCAACATGACGGTGGTCTCGCCGGACGCGGGCCGGGTGCGGGTCGCGGACATGTGGACCGACCGGCTCAACCGAACGCCGCGACTGGCGATCATCCACAAGCGCCGTGACCCCGACGTCGCGAACCAGGTCGAGGTGCACGAGGTCGTCGGTGACGTTGCCGGCCGCATCTGCGTGCTCGTCGACGACATGATCGACACCGCCGGGACGATCTGCCAGGCGGCCGAGGCACTGACGGCGCGCGGCGCAGCGAAGGTTGTCGTCGCGGCCACTCACGCCCTCCTCTCCGGGCCCGCCGTCCAGCGGCTGCGCGACTCCTCGATCTGCGAGGTCGTCGTCACCGACACCCTGCCCATCCCGGCGCAGAGCCGCTTCGAGACGCTGACGGTCCTGCCGATCGCCCCACTGATCTCACGCGCGATCCGCGAGGTCTTCGAGGACGGGTCGGTCACCAAGCTGTTCGAGAACAACGCCTGACCCCCTCGACGTTTCGAGCCGCCGTCTGCACACCGTTCCCACACGATTTCCGCGTACGGAGCCGCTTCGCTAAGCTGACGCGGTTGCCTCGGCGAGGGAGCCCGCACCGGAACGTTCGGGATGCGGATCCGTGATCGACGCGGTGTGTGCGCACCAGCGCTCCGCTGTGCTGTGACCGGCATCTCCCGGTAGCCGGCCAGCAGACCAGAACCGCTCGGTAGAACCCGCCACATCAGAACCGTCAGACGTCAGACAGCTCAGAACCGTCAGAGGAGTACCACTGTGTCCGAGACCAAGATCGCCGCCCAGAAGCGCACCGAGTTCGGCAAGGGCGCGGCCCGTCGTCTACGACGCGACAGCCAGGTTCCCGCCGTCATCTACGGCCACGGGTCCGAGCCGCTGCATATCGCGCTGCCCGGCCACGAGCTGATGCTGGCCCTTCGTCAGTCCAACGTGCTGCTCACCATCGACGTCGAGGGCGAGCCGCAGCTTGCACTGCCGAAGCAGATCCAGCGCGACCCGGTGAAGGGCTTCCTGGAGCACGTCGACCTGCTGCTGGTCCGTAGCGGCGAGAAGGTCTCCGTCGACGTCGCCATCCATACCGTCGGCGACGCGGCCCCCGACACCCTGCTCGTCATCGAGGCGAACACCCTCCCGGTGACAGCCGAGGCCACCCACATCCCCGAGAGCTTCATCGTCTCGATCGCCGGCCTGCGCGCCGGCTCGCAGATCCACGCGTCAGACGTGATCCTGCCCGAGGGCGTCGAGCTCGACATCGAGCCGGACACCCTCGTCATCAACGTCACCGCGGCAACGACCGCCGAGGCGCTGGAAGCTGAGCTCCTCGAGGCCGAAGCCGAGATCGGTGCCGAGCACGAGCAGCCCCAGTCCGAGACCGGTGAGGACGACGACGCCGAGCAGGACACCTCCGCCGAGTCGTGACCGGTGGGGGATGGGCGGTGGTCGGGCTGGGCAATCCCGGGCCCGACTACGCCGCCACCCGGCACAACGTCGGCTTCCTCGTCGTCGACGAACTCGCACGCCGTGCCGGGTCGAGTTTCAAGCGGGCGTCGAAGCTGCGCAGTGACCTGGCCGAGGTCCGTATCGGCCCGTTGCCGGGGACCCGCGCGGTGCTCGCCAAACCTCGCACGTTCATGAACGACTCCGGCAACGCGGCAGCGAGCCTGCTGCGGTTCTACTCGACCGCGCCCGACCGCCTGGTTGTCATCCAGGACGAGATCGACCTCCCGTTCGACACGATGCGGGTGAAGTTCGGCGGGGGCGACAACGGTCACAACGGGTTGAAGTCGATCCGTGCCTCGATCTCCTCGGGCGACTACTACCGCGTCCGCGTCGGCATCGGACGGCCCGACGGCCGCGGCGACATCGCCGACCGGGTCCTGTCCAACTTCGCTCGGCACGAGCGTGACGTCCTCCCCGCTCTGATCGAGCGAGCCGCCGACGCGGTCGAGACACTGCTCGAGAGCGGCCTCGACGTAGCCCAGCAGCGCTTCAACAGCTGACCCTGACGCTGGGAAGCCGAGTGCCCTCGAGCCTCCGGACCCGGCCAGATGGCCGGCCGTACGCCGTCACTCCCGGTCAGACTGCGACGCCTGCGCTCGGGGCGGGCGAGGGCGCACTCATTCGCTACTCAAAGTTTTCAACTAGCTACTCTAAGTAGCTCAGGTGGTAACACGTGCCTCGCAAATCTCATGAAAGTACCCCCACTGTGTGTTCTGAACGCCTACTTGTAGGGTTAAATAGGTTGAATCGCGAAAATTCTCGCTAATCGCGTATTAAGACGCCGATTTGGTACCCATTGTGCATGACGCTTCACGCACCGTTACATGTCGTCGTTGCGTAACCCCTGAACGGCACATACCGTTCTAAGTCTTCGAGATCGGTTACCCAGAGTTCACAAATCTTGTCCGATTGGCTGGCAAATGGTTACTTTACGTACTACTGTCCATGCATGAAGCCGCGCGATCTGAACGCCGGTGACGACATCGTCGCCACTGTGAGTGACAGCGCGACGCGCGATCGCATCACTTCCGAAGGCGTCCGGATGCTGTACTCACCGGTGGCCCGGGTCGACGCGGACGGCGAACGGCGACGCCCCTCGAGCGGCCCTCGGCGATCCTGGACCGACGATCCACCCTTCATCGCGCCGTCGGACGACCGGCTCGCGGAGTTCAGCAGGGTGGGCTGGCGGCACGCGCTTCCGATCTATCGCGGCCTGCTCATCGGGACCGACTTCACCATCACCTTCCTCCTCGTGTTCCTCAGTGCCCTCGTGCAGCCGATCACTCACGGTAAGGCTCCCGCGATGGGGTGGCTCGTCCTGGGTTCCGCGGTCGCGGGCCTTGCGGTCAACGCGGTGGTCGCCGCCTGCCACGGCTACGACCTGATGGCCCTCGGCGACGGGGCTGACGAGTACCAGGCACTGCTCTGGTCGGTGCTCGTCACGGCCGGCAGCATCGGTCTCGCCAGCCTGATGTTCGAACTCCACTCCCCGCGTGACGTCGTCATCCTCGGACTCCCGGTGGTGCTGGTACTCGGGTGGGTCGCCCGACACGTCGGACGCCGGATCCTGCACCGGCGTCGGTTCGACGGGCGCTGCCAGATGCGCACGCTGCTGGTGGGCGACCCCCTCACGGTCAAGCGGTTGCAGGCGCAGCTCGAGCGCGAGCCGTATCACGGCTACGACGTCGTCGGTGTCTGCCTGCCCGCCTTCGAACGGCGCGAGATGGTCGGTATCCCAACAGTTCTCGGCGCGATCGCGGACATCCCGCAGGTCGTCGTCGACAAGGGCATCGACGCCGTCGTCGTCGGCGCCGGCCAGTTGTTCGGTGACTCGCTGCGGAGGTTGTCCTGGGCGATCGGCCGAACCCAGGCCGAGCTCGTCGTGGCACCCGGCATCGAGGACGTGCTCGAGCCGCGGCTCCGGGTCCGCCCGACCGCCGGCCTGTCTCTGTTGCACGTACAGACCGCGAATCCTCGCATCCGGCTGTTCGCCAAATCCGTGCTCGACCGCGTTCTCGCCGGGCTGTTGCTGCTGATCGCCGCGCCCGTCCTGATCCTCGCGGCCATCGCCATTCGCTTCGACGACCACGGCCCCGCCTTCTTCCGACAGACCCGCATCGGCGAAGGCGGCGTCCCGTTCAGGATCTGGAAGCTGCGGACCATGTACGTCGACGCCGAAGAACGCCGGCTCGCGCTGCTCGCCAGCACCGACCGCGACGGACCGATGTTCAAGATGCGTCGCGACCCGCGCACCACCCGGGTCGGCCGGCACCTTCGACGGCTGTCCCTCGACGAACTCCCGCAGCTGG
>JAABUT010002106.1_pt1 | contig 20232 bp, 17 predicted proteins | sample 5559281 | NCBI WGS metagenome assembly JAABUT01 (sample SAMN10711880, study PRJNA513359) | rock metagenome | isolation source: Antarctica rocks | place: Antarctica: Victoria Land, Ricker Hills nord | collected 2016-01-04
GGGTCCTTCTCGTACGCCGCATCAATCACCCGCTGCGGGATGCGCGGGTTCATCTCCTTAGTCGTCCCACGCCACACCAGCACGTCGGCATCGTCGCGGGCGTAGTGGTCGCGGAACGCCTGATACAACGCGCCGCGCTTGGCGTAGGGCGAGCTGGCCAGGAGCAGCATCGCGCCCGGGATCGTCGCCAGGCCCGGCCGGATGGCGGCCAGGATCTCCTCGTCCGGGTTCGCGCTGGTCTCGTCGCTGCGCCAGAACGCCACCTCGTCGGCCAGCACCGCCAGAAAGGTGTATCCGCGCGTCACCCGGAAGCTGGCGGTCGCGATCTCCAGCGTCACGCGGTTGCGCAGGGTGATGGCGTCGGCGGTGCTGTCCTCCACCAGGTCGGCCAGCATCGGCGTCTCTGTCAGCAGGCCCATGGCGAACCGGAAGATGCTGCGGGCCTGCTTCCGGTCAGCCGCGATGATGGCGATCGTCGCTCGCTCGCCCGGCGCCAGGTGCGGGGTGACGTCCTGCATCGTGGCCAGGAACACGGCGATCAGGGCCAAGATGCGGGACTTGCCGCCGCGCCGGCCGCAGATCAGCGCCGCCTCCGCGAACGCCTGCGCGGGCGGCTCCACGCGGCCCGTGTGGTGCCTGTATCGGGCGAGGGTGTCCGCATCTGCCGGCAGGCCAAACAGAGCCGCCAGGAAGGCCCGCCACGCCTGCCAGGTATCGCCCTTGAAGTGAGGGGCGAACAGGTCCGGATCGTCCAGGGCGGCGAGGATGTTCACGGGGCGAGGCCCTGGCCGGGCGGGTCTTTGCGGACCCGCCCGGCACCGGCCACCATCGGGACTGTCGAGGAACCGATGGAGGACTGGATGAGCGACGAGACGGCCGCGCCCAAGCTGCGCATGAGGCTGATGCCCGGCAGCGACGAAGCCATCATCGCGATCACCGGCGGCGGGGAAGTCACGAAGACCGCGCCGGAGGTCGAGAACATCATCCGCGGCATGATCGTGATGCGCGAGATGATGTCGCCGGCGATCCCGATGGCGGACCCGGCCGAGGGAACGCCCGTCATCACCACCGAACGGATGCGCTGGAATGCACAGCCCAACCCACACACTCCCGGCACGGTCAACTTGGCGCTGCTGCACCCGGGGGTGGGCTGGATCGGCATATCGATCCCCCAGGACAGCGCGCAGGACCTAGCGGCTACCATTCTGCGATGTGCTCAGCCGGCGGGATCGGGCCGCGCGAACTGATGGTCGGACCGCTCGCGCTCCAGTGTCCGCCGGGGCCGCCGCTCGGCGCCGGGGCATCAGCCCAGCTCTGCCGCGCGATCTCGCGGCATAGTGCCGGGCAGAGGCGGTGGAGAGTGCGGGCGAGGAAGGGGCGGAGGGACATCAAGCCGCCTTGCTGGCCAGGTGCTCTTGCAGCCGGTTGCCCGGCGCATCCTTCGGCTTGCCCAGCCCCAGCTCGCGCAGCGTGCGGGTCAAGCTGTTGCTCCAGGCGAGGTATGTCCGGCTGTCGTGCTCCGTCATCACCCCGCCCGCCAGCACCTTGCGGTCCAGGGTCTCGACGTGCAGCGCGAGGGTGGCGGCGCGTTCGATCAGCATCCGCTGCGTCGCGGACGGCTTGCCGCCGACGTGCGCCGTCAGCTCGGAACGCACGCGGCGCAGCATTCGCGCTTCCCGGGTGCGACCGTCCATGTTCGACAGGGCATGTGGGCGTGAATAGGGACCGATCTGGCTCATAACCGGGCTATATCACCAGCCAGAACTCTGTTTCCAGTGGCAAATACTGGCGATCAGACCGGAGTAACTGTGTCTGGACGTGTCCAGTTAGGTCTAGGCGTCTCCCGTTATGTCATCATTATTCGTCATCAGGCCCGTAGCGACACGACGGTGGCGGTGCGATCGGCCGCGGTGCAGAACGTCGCCCATTCCTCCATCAGCGGGCGGCGCCGCTCCATCAGGTCCGATCGCTGGTAGGCGGCCTCGACCTTGTCCTTCAGCGTGTGCGCCAGCGCCGCCTCGACAACCTCGCGCGGGTAGGGGGCTCGCTCGCCTGCCCAGACCCGGAACGTGGAGCGGAACCCGTGAACGGTGATCGGCACGCCTGTCGTGGCGTCGCGCCAGGGTGGCGTCTGGCCCTCGACGACGGTGTTCATGCGCCGCAGCACGGCCGTCAGGCTCATGTCGGACAGCGCGGTGCCTGCTTTCGCGCCAGGAAACACCAGGACTGCCGCCGCGCCAGGCTGTCCCGTGTGCATCCGGCGCAGCAGCAGCACCGCGGCGGCGGACAGGGGAACGCGGTGCGGCTTGCGGGCCTTCATGCGCACGCCCGGGATCGTCCACACCGCCGCGTCCCAATCCACCTCGCCCCAGCGCATCCCGCGCACCTCGCCGGACCGGCAGGCCGTCAGGATCGCCAGCTCCACGGCCTGCGCCGCCACACCCTCGCGCTGGCGCAGCTCGGCCAGGAAGCGGCCGACGTCGGACCATGGCAGGGCAGGGTGGTGCTCTGTCGCCTTGACCTTGCGGGGCGAGGGCAGGCGCGACGCCAGGTGGCCTTTCCAGCGGGCCGGGTTCTCGCCCTCGCGCCACCCGCGGGCCTTGGCAGCGTCAAGCACCGCCTCGATACGGCCGCGCAGGCGCGAGCCGGTCTCAGGGGCGCGATCCCACAAGGGGCGCAGGACCCGCATCACGGCGTCGCTGTCGACGTCCTGCGCCGGCCAGTCCCCGAACACGGGGTAGGCGTAGGTCTCCAGGGTCGATTCCCACTGCGCCCGGTGCTTCGGGTTGCGCCAGGCCTTGCCCTTGTCGGCCATCAGCTCCCCAGCGGCCCGCCTGAAGGTCTGTTGCAGGGTGGCGATTTTCTCGCCCTGGACGGCCTCACGCACCGCCAGCGGGTCGTCTCCCGCCCGGATGTGCTTTCGGGCGTCTGCGGCCCGCTCCCGGGCTTCTGCGAGGGTGGTGGCGGGGTAGGCGCCCAGCCCCATGTCCCGGCTCTTGCCCGATCGCATGTATCGCAGGACCCACGCCCGGCGGTCCGCGCCCTTGACGTAGAGGTGCAGCCCGTCGCCGTCCGTGTAGCGACCGGGCTTCACCAGAGCCCGCACGCCAATCGCTGTCAGCTTGCCGGCCATGATCCTGTTCCCAAAGTTGTTCCCAAAATAGCGGCGAGTTGCCAGGACGCAAGCGGGAACAGTGGGAGACGGATCGGGCCAGTTACCTCAGTGTTTCATGGGGTTTTTGGAACGCCGGGGAACGGCACGAAACGCAGGTTCTACGGACACTCTCTCCGCCAGCGCCTATTCAGTCGGCGGGATTACGACGGCGGCCGGGTTGTGAGTGCTGACCCGTGAGCAAGCAAGGCTGGGCTCTGCCCAGACCCGCCAAAGGCCGAGGCCTTTGGAAACCGATCTGCTGAAGCAAAGAGTCGTCTGCCGCTGCGGCCGGGACTGGCCATGCGCGCGGTCTTCCTCCAGGCTTCGCCAAAACCGCCCGGGGAGACATGCCGATGACCGACCTGTTCGCGCGCCGCACCCTGCTTGCCGCGCCTCTGATCGCCGCCGCTGCGGCCTCGCTGCGGTTCGGGCCTGCCGAGGCGGCGGGAGCCGACCCGGCGATGACGCAGGTCGTCGGGTCCGGTGAGATCCCCTGGAAACAGCTCTACAATTTCCCCGAGGGCACCGCCGAGCAGGCCGTCATGCACGGCGCGCTCGGCGAGCCCGGGCAGTACTTCGTGCTGATCCGCTGGCATCCCGGCTACATGAGCGCGCCGCATTTCTACGAGACCGACCGGCTGTGCATCGTGGTGTCCGGCACCTGGTGGGTCGCCAGCGGCGAGGATTTCGCGCCGGAGCGCGCCGTGCCCGTCCCCGCCGGCGGTTTCGTGCGCCGCGTGGCACGCACGCCGCACTACGACGGCGTGCAGCGCGACGCCAGGGAGCCGGCGATCCTGGCCATCTCCGGCATCGGCCCGATCCACTTCACCCCGACCGACCCGACGAAGCCCGGCTGGCGCCAGGTCTGACGACGCCGGCGCCGCTGCCCTCCACGCACCGCCAGCCCTGCCCGGCAGATGCGCGAGGGCACGGCACATGGCCGGGATGTTGCGCCCTCAGCCGGGATTGCTGAGCCACAGGCAAGCAAGGCTGGGCTCTGCCCAGACCCGCCAGGGGCGAGCCGCCCCTGGACCGGCTTTACTTAGGTGTTGGATTCCAAAGGCGAGCCTTTGGCGGAGTTTGAGGCAGAGCCTCAACCTTGCCTGCCTCGCCGGTCTCACGAGGGAGCTACTGGCGTTAATGCCGACTTAAGGCTGTTTGCTCATGATGGCGATGCATCATCTGCGGAGCACTGCCGTGAGTGCCAGCCTTGGCGAGATCACCACCCAGCCAGTCGTCGCGGACGTTCATGCCTCGGACCTCGCGCATCCGCCTCTCAGCCCGGAACCAAGCGGGCCGCCGACGTCGTCCTCCACCGCCGCGGTTCCAGGCGCCGGCAGTGCGACGACATCGGCCAACGCCGACGGCTCGATCACGACGACCGTGGCGGACAGCCTCGGCAACATCGTCGCCACGAGCACCAGCCCGCCTGCGGTGCAATCCGGCGCCAGCGCGCATCCCGTGCTGAACATCGAGGCCTGAACCCCGGCCGCAATTGACAGCGCCCCTCAGCCCAGGGCCTCGGGAAATTCATCCCTTAACTGAGGCCGGTCCAGGGGCGCTGCCCCTGGCGGAGTTTGAGGCCCATGCTTGAAGGCGGGGCCTCAACCTTGCTTCCTGCTCGTCCTCGTCCCGCCTGCCTCAGCGCACAACCCGGTGCTGTTTGCGTGCCGCCACCGCCCTGTGCACCCGGCGGCACAGCGGCAGCCAATAGGGCGAGAACACCACCGCCGCGCCGGGGACGCACAGCCTGTCGATCCGCCCTTCCACGAGGTTGGCCCCGTGCCAGCGCAGCGACCCTGGCGGATGGTCGTCATCCGCGACGCTCGCCCAGAACACCATCCCGCCGCCGTGGGCCGCGACCGCCTCGGCCACCGGGGCCACGTGATCGGCGTGCAGCCCCGGGTTGACGCTGCTCTTGACCACGAAGATCTTGTCACCGTCCTCAAGATCCTCCAGCAGCTTGCGCCGGCAGAAGCTCAGCCGCACCAGCTCGCGCGCCAGCAGGTCGCCTGGGCTCATCGAGGCCGAGTCGACAAAGGTGTGGTACGAGTAGCGGTAGTGGGTCTGGTCGACCATGTACTCGCCTTCCCCGCCGCGCACGGCAATGTTGGCGGGGTCGTCGATGCCGGCGAAGCCGGTGTCCAATGCCTCGTGCAGGCGGTGCAGGCGGATGCCGCCGAAGCGCAGCAGGCTGAGCGGCTCCGCGCCGACGGCGCGCTGGGCGAAGCCGAACTCGCAGTCGTCACCCAGGCTCTCGAAGCCCATCATCAGCGCGCGATCGTCGAGGCCCTCGATCGGCGGCTCGATCTCGTCGGCGCTGCGCGGGTCGGCGGAGAAGCTGACAGAGTGCAGGGCGAAGGAGAGCTGGCGCACGTCCTCGCTCAGGCCGAGCGCCGCGGGGCTTGCGAAGTGGCGCGGTGTGAACACCAGCTCGGTCCGCCCGCGCCCGGCCATCACCGCAGGCTCGAGCCGCACCACCAGCGGCCGGTCGGCGTCCAGCTCGAACTCGCCGAGCGCCACGCCGTTGCACACGATCCCCAAGGCCTGCGTCCGCCCGCCCGGCGCGTAGGGCACCGTGGACAGCGTCATCACGTAGCCCCGCGGCGAGGCGGGCAGGCGCGGCAGCACCAGCGTGCTGCTCGGCCCCACCGCCCACACGTCGTGCGGCTCCGGCTCCGACCAGCCCCGCCCGAGGCAAACCAGCCCCTGCTGTCCCGCGCCGAACATGACGATCATCCGCGCCCTCCGCTGCCTGTCCCGCGCCGCGACGTGTGGGACGGAACGCGCGGCCAGGCAACCCGTGTGCCGCCGGCGCCCGGTTCGCCCCGATGCCGACGATCCGCTCCGGAACGGATACACCCGAATCCGTCAACATTTCATCAAGGCTTCTCCGACGCGCACTCGCGCGGCAGGGCCAGCCTGGGACATGTACTCCCCAGGACCTGACACCATGCCCCGGCGACGGCGGCGTCATCCAGGCCCAATCACATCGTGCGCGAGGCATTCGATGACGACCAAAACCTGGAACGGCAGCGCCGACCCGCTCTCGACCGCCGCGGACTGGACGCCGACCGGCGTCCCGGCCGAAGGCGACGTCGCGGTCATCGCCGCCGGCAGCCCCACCGCCACCGGCACCCTGAACGGCGTGGAGATCGACATCGCCGGCGCCTCCGCCGCGGGCCAGCCGCAGCTCGTCGCGACCAATCTTACGCTCGGCGCCCTGGAGCAGATCAGCCTGGGCGAGTCCTCCGGCGCCACCGCCTACGCCACCGTGCAGGCCCGCGGCACCACCACCAGCCACGGACAGATCATCGCTCCCGGCGCCGGCGGCACCCTGACCGTGGCGCTGGCCGACCTCGCCGACGCCACCGGCCGGATCACCACCGCCGGCAGCCTGGTCAACGACGGCTTCATCTCGGCCACCGGCGGCACCGTGCGCATCAGCGGCGCCGCAGAGGCCGGCCTCGTCAACAACGCGACCATCGGCATCGGCGGCGGCGGCGAGGTCGACCTCGGCACCGCGGTGACCGGGACCGGCCGCATCGTCCTGCAGGGCGCGGCCACCCTCGACGTCGCCAGGTCCATCTCCGCCGGCCAGACCATCAGCTTCGCCGGCAGCACCGCCACGCCCGAGCGCCTCAGGCTCGACACCCCTGGCGCCGTCAACGCCGCGCTGAGCGGCCTGGGGATCGGCGACACCATCGACGTGCCCGGCACGATCACCGGCACCGTCAACGGCAGCACCCTGAGCCTGCAATCCGGCGCCGCCGCCGTGGCCTCGCTCGACATCGGCGCCGGCTACGCGACCTCGAACTTCACCTTCGCGAGCGACGGCGCCGGCGGCACACTGATCGGCGTGGTGTGCTATGCCCGCGGCACCCGCCTGCTCACCGCGCACGGCGAGCGCCCCGTCGAGCAGCTCCGGCCCGGCGACACCGTGACCACCCTGTCCGGCGCCGACGCCGCGATCCGCTGGGTCGGCCGCCGCCGCATCGACATCGTCCGCCACCCGCAGCCGGACTCCGTGCGCCCCGTGCGCATCGCCGCCCACGCCTTTGCCGACGGCCTGCCGCACCGCGACCTGCTGGTCTCGCCCGAGCACGCGCTGTTCGTCGACGGCGTGCTGATCCCCGCCCACCGCCTGCTCAACGACAGCAGCGTCACCCAGGACGTGCCCGCCGCCGTCGAGTATTTCCACGTCGAGCTGGACCGCCACGAGGTCCTGCTCGCCGAGGGCCTGCCTGCGGAGAGCTACCTCGACACCGGCAACCGCGCGATGTTCGCCAACGCCCCGCTCGTCGCACTCCACCCCGAGCCCGCCGCCTCGGGCTCGCCCGACGCGCTCGCGCCGCTGGTGCTCGAAGGTCCGGCCCTCGACGCCGTGCGCGCCCGGCTCGCGGCGCGTGCCGCGGCGCTGGCGGAAGGCCGGGTAGCCTAGCAAGGTTGAGGCTCTGCCTCAAACTCCGCCAAAGGCTCGCCTTTGGAAACCAATACTTAAGTAAATCGGTTTCCAAAGGCCTTGGCCTTTGGCGGGTCTGGGCAGAGCCCAGCCTTGCTTGCCGCTTCTACTGCAGCGGCTCCACCGGCAGCGCCCACATCAGCCCGCCCCGCGACGCCAGCGTATTGCGCCCCCTCGGCAGCGCCAGGGCGGAGCCGCCGCCCACGTCGCGCTCGTACATCTCGCCGTAGTTGCCCACAGCCTCGATCGCCAGCCGGAAGGCGTCCTCCCCCACGCCCAGCGACTTCGCGATCCAGGGCAGCCCGCCAGTCAGCCGCCGCACCACCGGGTCGGCGCTGCGCCGCATGTCCTCGGCGTTGCCCCGGGTGATGCCGTGCTCCTCGGCCTGGAGCAGCGCCCACACCGTCCAGTCCACCAGCGCAGCCCACTGCGCGTCGCCCACGCGATACGCCGGCGCCATCGGGTCGAGGGTGATCGTCTCCGGCAGCACCACGAAGCGCTCGACCTGGGCGTGGAACGCCGAGCGGACGTTGGCCATCCACGAGACGTCGCCGGTGATCGCGTCGCAGTGCCCGCCCACCAGCGCCGCCGCCATCTCGCCGCGCTCGGAGAACGGAAAGCGCGCCTCGGGCACGGCCAAGCGCGGCTCAAGCGCGTCGTACAGGCCCTGCTCCGGCGGCGAGGCGTTGATGAAGCACACGTTGCGGCCGCCCAGGTCGGCTGTCGTGGCGATGCCGCTGTCTCGCGCCACCAGGAAGCCCTGGCCGTCGAAGAACATCGGCGGCCCGAACGCCACGCCGTAGACGCCCGCGACCACAGGATGCGGCGTGGCGCCGAACAGCACGTCGACGCGGCCGTCGCGCAGCGCCGCCAGCCCGCCCGGCTCGTCGGGCAGCGACAGGAACAGCGCCTTGCCCGCATCGCCCAGCGCCTCCGCGGCCAGCGCGCGGCAGAAATCCGCGCCCAGGGCCGACAGGTCGCCGTGGGTGTCGGCCTCGGAATAGTCGTCCACGTCCGTGACCACGCCGCAGCGCAGCGCGCCAGCCCTGCGCACCGCCGCCAGAGTGTCGCCCGACCTGTCGCCCGACCCTGCGACGGGCGCACGCGCGGCACCGTCGCCCGGGGCGTCGGCGGACGCGACAGCGGGCGGGGCGGGATTGATGACGCCAGCTCCCGGCGCAGCCGGAGACGGCCCCGCCAGATCAGCAGAGGCGGCATGGGTGGTCGCGCCCGCCAGCGACACGGCCAGCAGCATGGCAGACAGGATCGTGGGTCGCGTCATCGTGGCAGGTCGCTCCGGACAAGAAGAAGGGGAGCCGGACGTTCCGGCTCCCCTTCAGGCATCAGACTCGGGCGGGACGGATCAGGGCGTCCACGTCCCCGAGGTCGGCACGCCGGGGGTCAGCGACGGGCGGGGGTTGAAGTCCGCCGGCGCCGGGTCGAGCAGCGTGCCCCCCTGGTAGTCGGTCGGCACGATGTTGAGCGTGTAGCAGCCGCCGAGCGGGTAGTGCGGCAGGCTCGGCGCGGTGCCAGGCAGGATCTCGGCGTAGGACGCCGGGAGCGGCGGCACCTTGCCGGTCAGGCGGGCATTGTCGAAGGCGGCGAGCATGTCGCCGATGCCCGGCGTCTTGTCGTCGGCCGGGCCCATGTAGTCCTGGCCCGTGAGCGCTTTGCCGGCCACGAAGCCGCGGGTCTCGTCCGGCAGGTCCGCGAGCGGCGTCAGGCTGAAGATCGCGTTGATCAGCTTGATGATCGAGCTGTGCTCGGAGTTCTGGCTGATGATCGCGTGCGCCTTGCCATAGGGCGAGATCACGATTGCGGGGATGCGCGAGGACGGCTCCAGCGGGGTGCCCGACGGGTCGTTGACGCGCGAGGTGACGGCGGCGTGGTCGTAGAAGCCGTCGCTCTCGTCATAGGCGATGACGATCGCGCTGTCCTTCCAGTACGGGCTGGCGGCGATCGCGTTCACCTCGTCGGCGAGCAACTGCTCGGCGATCTGGCCGTCCGAGTAGCCGGGGTGGTCGTCGCTGCCCGGGAAGGCGGCCTGGACCTTGGGGTTCGGGTCGACCGGCAGCAGGCCGTCGTTGTTGTCGTAGCCGCCGCGCACGTAGAACACGCCGCCCGTGGTGCCGAGCTGCTGGTTGTGCACGGCGCCGAAGAAGTCGTTCAGGCCGCGCAGGTGGGCGTTCGCCACCACAGGGTTATCGGCGATGTAGCCGAAATACTGCGGCCCGTTGTGGTGGATGATGTAGGAGCTGTGCAGAGGCACGGCCGCGCTATCGGTCGGCTCGGCGTCGTAGCCTTCCTGGAACCAGCCCCAGTTGGTGGGCGCGCGGCCGTCGCCGGCGATGGTCCTGATGTCGTGCTGCACGTCGAGCAGGTCGAGCGCGGGGTTCGGGTCGCTGGCGATCGTGGTCTGGATGGCCTTGCCCATGAACGACAGCGGCAGGCTGGCGTAGGTCTGGTTCAGCGTCGGCTTGTTGGGGTTCTCGTCGCCCGGGTTGTACGGCGGCTTGACGGGCGAGAAATCGAGGTTGGAGCCGGGGAACGGGCCGGGGTCGGCGAACACGGGCTCGCCGCCGCTGCTGGCGACCACCGGGCTCGCCGTGTTGCTGCTGGCGGTGCCGGGGTGCAGCGCCCACTGCGTCAGGCCGGACTGGCCGGCGATCATCGCCAGCGCGTTCGGGGTGGACGGCCCGGTCACGGTCATGTGGAAGTTGTCGAACAGAGCGAAGCGGTCGGCGTACTGCCACAGGTAGGGCGCGGTGTCGCAGTCGACGTGGCCGACGGACAGCTCGCCCATCTGCTTCTGCGCCAGCGTCGGGTTGGATGCTGCCGGCAGCAGCGTGGTCCTGCTGACGATCTGGCCACTGGCGTTGGTGGTCAGCCCTTCCTCGTCGAGCGCGAAGCGGTCGTTGCGCGAGACCTTGTTGACGAAGTCCTGACTGTTGTTGATGCCGGCGTGGGAGTGGTCGACCGAGGCGACGTCTGCCGGGTAGATCTGCACCGTGGCGCCGGCCGCCTTGACGGTCTGCGGGATCAGGAACGGCGAGACCGTGCTCACCGAGCCGTCGGTGTTGACGATCGGCTGCACGAAGCCCGGGGTCTGCGACGCCGGCTGGCTGAACAGGCCGTGCGCGCCGGGGAAGGTGCCGAAGTAGAAGTCGAAGGAGCGGTTCTCCTGGAACAGGACGAAGACGTACTTCACCTTCTTCTGCAGCAGGGCGACCTTCTCGGCGGTGCTCAGCTTCGGCTGCGCGGCCAGGTTGGTGGCGAAGCGCTGCACCATGTCGCTGCTCTTCGGCGCGATGGCGACGTCGCCCGGGGCCTCCTGCGCCAGCAGCGCCGTGGGCTGCAGCATCGCGAGGGTGCCGAGGACGGCGCAGGAGTTCCTGTACCAGTTTTTCAAAGTCATGCCGTTCCACCCGGGGTTCTGCCCGGCCGCGCGCCCCGCGACCGCCGGGCGGAGTTGAAGCGGCTCGGCGAGGCGGACGCCAACGACAGTTCGGTGACATGTCGAGGCAAGGAAGGTTGGGCTCTGCCCAAACCCGCAAAGGGTCCGAGGACCCTTTGATCCCATGAGTTGAGAGAAGCCGGTTCAGGGGGGCTTCCCCCTGGCGGGGTCCCCGCTTCCAGGCATGGGGGCAGAGCCCCTGGCCTTCCTTGCCTCAGACGAGTCGCCGCACCTCGCGCTCCTCGCGCACCACGTAGGTGTAGAACCGCACCGACCCGTCCGGCTGCTTCTCGCGGTAGATCCCCTGGATCTCGTTCTCCAGGCCCGGGAACAGGTTGGCCGCGCGCTCGAACACCTTGAGGTACTCGACCATCGGGCGGGCGCGCTCGTCGAGCCGCTCGCCGGGGACGATGGTCGCGATGCCAGGCGGGTAGACCACCCAGAGCGTGCAGGCGATGCGGCCGAAGATCTCGTCGATCGGCAGGAAGTCGACGTTGTTGCGCACGAACTCGCGCACCGCCTGGTCCGGCCGCATCGCCATGGTGGGAAAGTGCTCGGCGCGGAACTGGTCGCGCTGCAGGGTGCTGGTGCGGTGCGAGCGGTAGAAGCCGTGCATCTCCGCGCACAGGTCGCGCAGCCTGACGCCGCCGTAGCGCTCGGGGCGCTGGCGCACGAAGTCGGGCATCACCTCGTCGAGCAGGCGGTTGTCGTCGTGCAGGCGCTTGAAGAACACCAGGAAGCTGAGCAGCGTGCCGGCCTTGCTGCTCTCCACGCCCGGGGTGAGCAGGAACAGGATCGAGTTGAGGTCGTTCTTCTCCGGCACGATGCGGTTCTCGCGCAGGAACACCGCGAGCACCGGCGCCGGCACGCCGTGCTCCGCATACGCGCCGGTCTCGTGGTCGAAGCCGGGGGTGAGCAGGGTCAGCTTGTTCGGGTCGGTCATGGCAAAGCCCGACGCGATCTCGCCGAAGCCGTGCCAGCTCTCCCCGGGCGAGATCGACCAGTGCGCGGGGTTGGCCGCCAGCTCGTCGGTCGACACGTCCTCCCAGCGCACGCGCGCCGGCGCGCCGGCGACGACGCCAGCGGGATTGGGCACGGTGTCGGGGACGAACGGCTCGAAGAACCACTGCTTGGCGGGCTCTGTCTCGCGCGCCAGGAACTCGTCGCGGGCGGAGCGGATCTTCTTGCGCAGCTCGATGCCGAGGCGGACGGTGTCGTCCCACAGCACCTCGCCCTGCCGCCCCTTCATCATCTGCGCGCCGACGTCGAGCGAGGCGAACAGCGGGTAGAACGGCGACGTGGACGCATGCATCATGAAGAACTCGTTGAACCGGCGGTGCTCCACGCGCCGGCGCTGGCCCTTGATGTGGTTGTCGCGCACGTGGATCTGGCTCGACTGGCTGAAGCCGGCGAGCTGCTTGTGCGTGGACTGCGTCGCGATGATCCCCGGGCTCGCCTCGCCCAGCCCGCCCAGCCCCATGGCGAAACGGCCGCGGTACAGCGGGTGGAACTTCATGAAGCCGGCCCAGGCCTCGTCGAACATCAGGTAGTCGCACAGCGGGCCGAGCTTGTCGGCGATCATGTCGGCGCTGTAGATCGTGCCGTCGTAGCTGCACTGCTCGACCACGGCGACGCGGAACGGGCGCTCCCTGCGCCAGGCGTCCTTGTCGATCACCAGCGGGTTGTCGCGGATGCTCTCGCGCAGCCGGGTCTCGTCCAGCGCCGCGAAGTCGATGGGGCCGATCATGCCATGGGCGTTGCGCGCGGTCGGCAGGAAGATCGGGATGCCGCAGCCCAGGAACAGGCCGCCGTGGTGCGCCGCCTTGTGGTTGTTCCTGTCGAACAGCACCAGGTCGTCGTCGGCGACGAGGGACTGCAGCACGATCTTGTTGCTGGTCGAGGTGCCGTTGAGCACGAAGTAGGTGCGCTCGGCGCCGAAAATCTTCGCCGCTTCCTTCTGCGCCTGCAGCGGCGCCCCCTGGTGGATCAGCAGGTCGCCGAGGTCGAGCACGGAGTTGTCGAGGTCGTCGCGGAACACCGCCTCGCCGAGGTGCTCGACGAAGATGCGCCCGATCGGGCTGCGCGAGTAGAACACGCCGCCGTTGTGCCCCGGGCAGGTCCAGAGCTGGTTGCCCTGCTCGGCGAAGTCGAGCAGCGCGCCGAAGAACGGGGTGCGCAGCGTCTCCGCGTAGTGGCGCAGGTAGCTCGCCAGGTTCTTGGCGATGAACTCGGGCGTCTCCTCGGCGAGGAACACGAAGCCGTCCGCCTCGTGCAGCACGTCGACGGGCATGTCCTCGAAGCGCTGGTGGCGCACCAGGATGATGATCGGCACGGCGAGGCCACGCTTCCTGATGAACGAGACCAGGGCTGCCGCCCTGCCCTGCGGCCCGCGCTTGCCCCAGTCGATCACCACGCAGCCCAGCGCCGCGTCGGTGCGGATCACCAGCTCCGCCTCGTCGCTCTTGCGCGCGCGCAGCACGGAGAAGCCGATCTTCTCGATCTCCGCGGTGATCTGGTCGAGGCGGATGCCCTCGATGTCGTCGGCGTCGAAGCCCGGCGCTGCGATCAGGAACTTGAAGCGGCGCTCGAACTGCACAGGCGTTCCTCCAAAGGGGACGGCGGCCGGGCGCCGGACTGGGACAGGGCCACTGGGACAGGGCCACTCGCGGTGTATCGCGTCGCACGCGCCCTGTCGAAGCCTCGAATGCGGCGCCGTCAGGATACCCACCCGGCGGGATCGGGCGGTGGGTCGGTCTGCCCGGAGCTGCCGCAGGCGAAGGCGAGGCAGGGAGCAAGCAAGATTGAGGCTCTGCCTCATCCGCCAAAGGCAGGCCTGTGAAATCCACTCCTTAAGAAAGCCGGTCCAGAGGGGGCTCACCCCTGGCGGGTCTGGGCAGAGCCAAGCCTTGCTTGCTGCCTGACAGCCGTGAGCCGGTTTGAAACTGACCCACTGGCCAGGGCCGCCACAGCTCGACAATGAGGTCCCGCGGCCGTGGCCTGCGCGTCAGCACGCGCACGGCCGACACGCGCACGGAATGGCCACGTGTCACGCCTGAGACGGCAGGGAAATCCGTCATTCGTGTAGGATACCTGGGGGCGGCGCAACCGTGATCGGCCCCTCGTGATACCAGCTTCTGAATACGTGTGTATGTCATTTACAGTGACTCAACAGATTTTATCCCAGGTTATCTCCGGCTTTCCTGTATAGGTCGTAACGTTCCATCAATCCTGTCGTCCAGTCCGACGCGCTGTCGACAAGAGCCGACTATCGACAATGAAAGAAGCTCAACGATGGTCGACGGCGCAGACTGGATCGCCAGATCCACCGGTCCCAGACAGATCGACCGCTACGTCGGCGCGAGGATCAGAACCGCACGGGAGCGCCAGGCCACGTCGGTGGAGGATCTGGCAGCGGCGGTGGGCTCAAGCATCTCCTTGATCGCGGGCTACGAGGACGGTCTGGAGAAGGTCAGCCCGGCGATGCTCTGCAGGATCGCCGTGACACTCGACGTCACCCTAGGGTCTTTGTTCGGCATGAACGCGATATAAGTCACCAGGCACGGCGCTGCCGACTGGACGCTCCGGTCGCGGCCTGTCGCCTCCCACCCACGGCCCTGCTTGAGGTGACACAAAGGTCGATCGTGGGACGAAAGACCGTGGATCATGATAATGCCATCACCGGCTGGATCGTTCCAGAAGAAGCGCCTGGCAAAGCGGCTGGTGTCGACCTCCAAGGCAGCCTGCGACGTGCAGGATCTTGATGCCGCGTTTCAGGTGCTGCAGGCCGCACAGATCCTGCTGCGCGGCACGGAGTTCACCGCGAAGGATCAGCGCCATATCGTCGGCTCCCACGTCGTGCTCTGGAGGCTGCGGCACGAGGCCCGCATCGACCCGGTGCTTGCGAGCAGCCTGCACGTTCATGCAGCGACCCTGGAACGCAAGGCGGGAACGACCCTCGCCTGCGGCCAGGATCGATAAGCGGCAGGCGGCTCCGCCCAGACCCTCCAGGGGAAGGCGCCCCTGGATCAGCCTTGCCTGAGTAGTGGATCCCAAAGGCGAGCCTTTGGCGGAGTTTGAGGCAGAGCCTCAACCTTCCTTGCGTCCAACTTCCCCGCCGGCTGCCCGATGGCCCGGCGGCGGGTCGCCGTGTTACCTTGCGCGCCGTCATGCCCGACCCGGAGCAGCCTCCCGAGCCGACCCCGCACTCGGCACAGGCCGCGAGCGCGACGCAGCCGGCGATGCGGCGCATCATCCACATCGACATGGACGCGTTCTACGCCTCCATCGAGCAGCGCGACGACCCCGCGCTGCGCGGCATCCCGCTCGCCGTGGGCGGCTCGCGCGAGCGCGGCGTGGTGGCCGCCGCCAGCTACGAGGCGCGGCGCTTCGGCGTGCACTCCGCCATGCCGTCGTCGACCGCGCGGCGCCGCTGCCCGCAGCTCGTCTTCGTCCACCCCCGCTTCGACGTGTACAAGGAGGTCTCGCGCCAGATCCACGCGATCTTCGCCGACTACACCGCGCTCATCCAGCCGCTCTCGCTCGACGAGGCCTACCTCGACGTCACCGTCCCGCTGCTCGACCGTGGCTCTGCCACCGCCATCGCCCGCGAGATCCGCGCCCGCATCCGCGCGCAGACCGGCCTGACCGCGTCGGCCGGGATCTCCTACAACAAGTTCCTCGCCAAGCTGGCCTCGGACCACCGCAAGCCGGACGGCCTGTTCGTCATCACCCCGCGCATGGGCCCCGCCTTTGTCGAGCCGCTGCCGGTGGGCAAGTTCCACGGCATCGGACCCAAGACCGCGGAGAAGATGAACCGCCTGGGCATCCACACCGGCCTCGACCTGCGCGCGCAGTCGCTGGAGTTCCTCGCCGCCCGCTTCGGCAAGGCCGGCGCCTACTACCACGGCGTCGCCCGCGGCCTGGACGATCGCCCGGTGGTCGCCGACCGCCAGCGCAAGTCCGTCGGCGCCGAGAACACCTTCCCCCGCGACGTCGTCGCCTGGGAGGAGGTGCCCGCCCTGCTCGCCCCGATCCTCGCCAAGGTGTGGGCCGCCTACGCCCGCGGCGCCCTGCCCGGGCGCACCGTCACCGTGAAGATCAAGTACGCCGACTTCCGCATCGTCACCCGGAGCCGCTCGTGCCCCGACCCGATCGCCACGGCGCGCACCGTGGAGCGGCTGGCGCTGGAGCTGCTGCGCCCGCACTTCCCGGCGCCCGAGGGCATCCGGCTGCTCGGCGTCACCCTGTCGAGCCTGGAACACCCGGATGCGCGCGTGCAGCTCGCCCTGGGCCTGGGCGAGACGCAGACGACCCAGGCGCTCCCGGCACCGGACGCCTTCGCGTAAGTCGCTCTATGGCAAGGCAGCAAGCAAGGCTGGGCTCTGCCCAGACCCGCCAGGGGCGAGCCGCCCCTGGACCGGCGCTTTTTTAAGGAGTGGATTCCAAAGGCGAGCCTTTGGCGGAGTTTGAGGCCTGTGCTTGAAGGAGGGGCCTCAACCTTGCTTGCTTCGCCGTCCCCATCCCAGGCGGCGGCTCGGTCTGCCTGGGGCAGCACGCATCGCAGCGTCCCCGATAGGTGCAAGAACTGCTCGCAGTGCGCGCGGGAAACCTGCAACGTCTTTTCAGAAGAGCTGCCAACAGCCGGGCCAGGGCCTGCAAGTGAACGAGGCGGCCGTCCGAGCCGCCCGATTGAAGGAAGCTGACATGGACGTGCACGAGTACCAGGCCAAGCAACTGCTCGCGAGCGCGGGCGTGACCGTGCCGCGCGGCGCCGTCGCGTTCAGCGCCGACCAGGCGGTGTACGCCGCGACCGAGCTGGGCGGCTCGCGCTGGGCGGTGAAGGCGCAGATCCACGCCGGCGCGCGCGGCAAGGCGGGCGGCGTCAAGCTGTGCTCCACCTACCACGGGGTGCGCGAGGCCGCCGCCGGGATGCTGGGCAAGCGCCTGGTGACAGAACAGACCGGGCCGGAGGGCAAGCCGGTGCAGCGCGTCTACGTCGAGGCGGCCGAGCCGTTCGAGCGCGAGTTCTACCTGGGCTTCGTGCTCGACCGGAAGGAGGAGCGCGTCCGCGTCATCGCCAGCCGGCACGGCGGCATGGAGATCGAGCAGATCGCCCACGACAGCCCCGACGAGCTGATCCAGGCTCTCGTGGAGCCTGCGGTCGGCCTGCTGGCGTTCCAGGCGCGCGAGATCGCCTTCGGCCTCGGCTTCACGATCAGGCAGGTGCAGAGTGCGGTCACCTGCATCATGGGCGCATACCGCGTGTTCCGCGACCTCGACGCGACCATGCTCGAGGTCAACCCGCTCGTGCTCACCCGCGACGACCGGGTAATCGCGCTCGACGCCAAGATGAGCTTCGACGACAATGCCATGTTCCGCCAGCGCGCCGTCGCCGGGATGCACGACCCGAGCCAGGAGGACCCGCGCGAGGCGCAGGCGATGGAGCACCAGCTCAACTACGTGGGCCTGGGCGGCGACATCGGCTGCGTGGTCAACGGCGCGGGCCTGGCGATGGCGACGATGGACGTCATCAAGTACGCGGGCGGCGAGCCGGCGAACTTCCTCGACGTCGGCGGCGGCGCCAGCCCGGAGCGGGTCGCGACCGCGTTCCGCCTGGTGCTGTCGGACCAGAAGGTGCGCGCGGTGCTGGTCAACATCTTCGCCGGCATCAACCGCTGCGACTGGGTCGCCGAGGGCGTCGTGCACGCAGTGCGCGAGACGCAGATCAAGGTGCCGCTGATCGTGCGTCTCGCCGGCACCAACGTCGAGGCGGGCCGGCGCATTTTGCAGGAGAGCGGCATCGCCGTGATCGCCGCCGACAGCCTGACCGAGGCCGCGCAGAAGGCGGTCGCCGCCGCGAAGTCGCACGTCACCTCCGCCGGGGCCTGATCCCATGAGCATCCTGATCAATGAGACCACCAGGATCCTCATCCAGGGGTTCACCGGCGACAAGGGCACCTTCCACGGCCGCGAGATGATCGAGTACGGCAGCAACGTCGTGGGCGGCGTCACGCCGGGCAAGGGCGGGCAGACCCATCTGGGCCGCCCCGTGTTCAACACGGTGCGCGAGGCGGTCGCGGCCACCGGCGCCGAGGCCTCGATCACCTTCGTCGCCCCGCCGTTCTGCGCGGACGCGATCATGGAGGGTGCGGACGCCGGGCTGAAGCTGATCTGCGCCATCACCGACGGCATCCCGGCGCAGGACATGATGCGGGTGAAGCGCTACCTGCGCCGCTACCCCAGGGAGCGCCGCACCCTGCTGGTCGGCCCGAACTGCGCCGGCATCATCAGCCCGGGCAAGGCGATGCTCGGCATCATGCCCGGCAACATCTACAAGCGCGGCAGCGTCGGCGTGGTGTCGCGCTCCGGCACGCTGGGCTACGAGGCCGGCGCGCAGCTCATGGAGCTGGGTATCGGCATCTCGACCAGCGTCGGCATCGGCGGCGACCCGATCAACGGCAGCTCGTTCCTCGACCACCTGGCCCTGTTCGAGCAGGACCCGGAGACGGAGGCGGTGATGATGATCGGCGAGATCGGCGGCCCGCAGGAGGCCGAGGCGGCGGAGTGGATCCGCGCCAACATGAGCAAGCCGGTGGTCGGCTACGTCGCAGGCCTGACCGCGCCGAAGGGCCGCCGCATGGGCCACGCCGGCGCGATCATCTCCGCGGCCGGCGACAGCGCGGCGGAAAAGGCGGAGATCATGAGGTCGTTCGGGCTGGCGGTCTCACCGAGCGCGGGCGAGCTGGGGTCCACCATGGCGGGCGTGCTGTCGCGGCGGGCGGGCTAGCTATAAAAGCAAGGCCAGGGCTCTGCCCCATTGCTTGAAGGCGGGGACCCGCTGGGGGCAGCGCCCCCAGACCCGCCTCCGTCAGAAGGTCGAGTGCCCGCCGCCTTTGTGAATGGTTTCCAAAGGGCGAGCCCTTTGGCGGGTCCGGGCAGAGCCCGGCCTTGCTGCCCTGCTCCCGTCCCGCCATCGGAGGACCACCATGAGCTTCACGCTGATCGACCCGCCGACGCCCCGCCTGCACCGCTCCGAGCTTGCGGTGCCCGGCTCGAACCCGGGCCTGTTCGAGAAATCCGCGAGGAGCGCCGCCGACATCGTCTTCCTCGACTGCGAGGACGCGGTGGCGCCCGACGACAAGGAACAGGCGCGGCGCAACATCATCCAGGGCCTCAACGAGGTCGACTGGGGCACCAAGACGATGATGGTGCGGATCAACGGGCTCGACACCCACTACATGTACCGCGACGTGGTCGACATCGTGGAGGCCTGCCCGCGCCTGGACATGATCCTGATCCCCAAGGTCGGCGTGGCGGCGGACGTCTATGCCGTCGACATGATGGTGACGCAGATCGAGGCCGCGATGCGCCGGGAGAAGCGGATCGGCTTCGAGGTGCTGATCGAGACCGCGCTCGGCATGGCCAACGTCGAGGCGATCGCGCAGTCCTCCAGGCGGCTCGAGGCGATGAGCTTCGGCGTGGCCGACTACGCCGCCAGCACACGCGCGCGCACCACGGTGATCGGCGGCGTGCACCCGGAGTACGGCGTGCTGTCGGACAGGGACGCAGACGGCCGACGCGAGTATTTCTGGATGGACCAGTGGCACTTCGCGCAGAGCCGGATGATGGTCGCCTGCCGTGCCTACGGCCTGCGCCCGATCGACGGGCCGTTCGGCGACTTCGGCGACCCCGACGGCTACCTGGCAGCCGCCCGCCGCGCCGCCGTGCTCGGCTACGAGGGCAAGTGGGCGATCCACCCGAGCCAGGTGCAGCCCGCCAACGAGGTGTTCTCGCCGTCGCAGGCCGAGGTCACCAGGGCGCACCGCATCCTCGACGCGATGGCGCAGGCGGCGCGCGAGGGGCGGGGCGCCGTGTCGCTCGACGGGCGGCTGATCGACATCGCCAGCATCCGCATGGCCGAGGCGCTGATCGCCAAGGCGAAGATTGCGGGGGTGGGCGTGGCCTGACGGTGCGGGCAAGGGCAGCAAAAAAGCGGGTCTGGGCTCTGCCCAGACCCGCCAAAGACTAGGGGCGGGGTCTTTAGTAGGGCAATATGGTGCTTGAAAAATCTGTCCACATTGGGTGGAATTGCTTAATAGATGGAGAGATCCAAGTGACCAGAACTCATGATTAAGAGTATTACTAAATGAACCTAAAATCTCA
>JAABUT010002108.1_pt1 | contig 20217 bp, 14 predicted proteins | sample 5559281 | NCBI WGS metagenome assembly JAABUT01 (sample SAMN10711880, study PRJNA513359) | rock metagenome | isolation source: Antarctica rocks | place: Antarctica: Victoria Land, Ricker Hills nord | collected 2016-01-04
CGACGCCTGGGTCAACTGCAGCGGAACACCCCGAGCCAAGCTGATCCAGACCCTCATCCGCTAACCCGCGGCTATGATCGCGAACCATCAACGATCGTTGTGTTGCGACGATGGCTGGAATCCGCCAGCGCAGACACGGGGTCAGTTTTCAGGCGACGTCGACACATCCCCGCCTCGGAACTACAGCCCGCGACGACTGTCGTGGGTGGCTGGTATGTCACCGTGCTGTTCTGGGCGCCCCAGGTCGCGCTATTCGTCAACGAACCGACCCGGCTCCCCCTGTTCGTTCCGCTCGCACCCGGCGCGAGCGTCGTTACCCGGATGACCGAGACCGCCGCCAGCGTGTTCACGGCCCTCAGCCTGCCGGCCACCTTCGTCTCCCAAGAACTCGCTGAGATGCGCAGTCATCAGATGGCGAAGACCGCCAGCCGCAGCGTTCTGGGCACCCTCAACGACTTCGCCTACCTCGCGAAGCCCACCGAACACCGAAACACACCACTGACCTGCTCGAGCTATCGCTGAACCTGACCAAGACACCGTGCGGGCCGCTCCACCGCAGCCACATCAGCCCAGACCGCGAAATCGTCGCCTACGTAGCCGACCACAACCGATGAACCGCCGGCGCCGACATCGGCGCGAAAGCCCAGGTCAAGCCGCAGTTGCGGGTTTTGGCACGGCACAGGCCTACATCGGCGGCAATCCGCCGGCGCGCGACGCCACCGCTATCGGACGTCTCGGTCCTTGCCAAGATCACGCGGCAACACCGGGCGGCGGCTCATGCCTTGATGAGGGTGTGCTGCTGAAGAAGACTCTGCACATGTGCTCCCAGCCGTTGGGGGATGTCGCCGCTTCGGATGAGCATGCCTACTTCGAGGTTGTCGCCGGCGGCGCGTCTGGTCATGTTGGCGCTGGTGATGAGCGCAATGGATCGGTCGATGATGACGGCTTTGCCGTGCAGGGCGGCGCCCGCGGCTGGGCGCTTGCCCGCCGGCCACCGCAGCCGGTGAACGGCAAGACCTTCGAGGGCTTTCACCGGGTCTCCGTGGAAGTGCTGGTCGTCGTCCTGGTCCTCGGTGAGGACGGTGATCTCAACTCCACGGGCAAGGGCGGCGGCAAGGGCGGTGTGTAGGTCGTCGTACATGTGCAGTGCGTAGGTGATGAGCAGGATCTCGCGATGGGCTTCGCTGATGAGTTGGAGGAGGACCTGTTCGGTGCGGCGTGCGTGCAGGACAGTGCTGGTTGGGCCGCTGACAACCAGGTCGAGGTGGTTGGCACGGCGGCCGTTGTCGTGGGCGTGGGCGGCGGCGGCAACGGCCGCTCCGACGGCGAGGCCGGGCACGTCGGGGTCTTTGTCCCATGCGTCGAGCAGTCGCTGGGTGCTGTCGTGGAACGCGGTGGCCGGGATGAGGGTGACCAGGTGTTGGGCGGCGTGCGGGCTCGACGCCTTTGCCAGCTTAGCGGCGAGTCGCTCCGCATGCGCCGGCCGCAGGGTCTTGCCGACGTCGGCGGCGACCTGCAGCAGGTCGCGGCCGGGCATCGGGCCGGTCACGTGTCAGCCGTTTCGCAGTTTGAAGTGTTGGGTGAGCGCGAGTGCGGTCTCGGCGTTGTCGATGGGGACGATGAGTCGGCGGTCGAGGAACCGGTTGCCGCGTTCGCAGGTGGTTTCGGAGGCGAACAGGCAGGAGTGGCAGGCGGCCCCGTGCAGGCTGTCTTCGGTGGACAGCGGTGCGTGCTCGGCGCACAGCGGATCGGACGAGCACCGTCCGGCGTTGGCGAAGGCGGCGGTGAGGATCCGCCCGAGCCGTGCCGGCTGGGCCAGTCGGACGAGGCCGCCGAGGGTGCCTTCGCTGTCGCTGGCGGCGGTGTAGAGCAGGATGCCGGCCTCATCCCGGGTCGGGTTGGCGTAGATGCGTTCGGTGATGCTGGCCGAGGAGTAGCCGCATTCCAGGGCGATCTCGCGGACCAGCAGATGCGACAGGGTGTGCAGGAGCAGGTAGCGGTCACCCGGCCAGAAGCTGTCGTGCGGCTGGGGCATCTGCCGGTTGTCCCGCCATCGGCCGTGGGCGGCGCGGAGCCGGCCCAAATGGTCGCTGTCGCGGGCGGACTTCTCCCAGGCGGCGATCAGGTCGGCTTGCAGGACGAGGAAGATGCCTTCGCCGTGCGTGGTCGCCGCCGGTGTCCACTCCAGGTTGCGTCGGCTCAGCGGTGCCCGGGTGCTGCTGTCGGGCTCGCCCCAGTCGGGAGCGTCGATCCGGGTGAACCCGACCAGGGCCTTGGTTTCGCGTAGTCGGCCGAGTTCGACCACCTTTTGGACGAGTCCCTTCCACGCTGGGGGGACCGGCACCTGGTCGGCGGTGAAGTCGTGGTCGCGGCGGGCTTTCGTCGGGTCGGTGAGGGCCTCGTACTCGCGGGCGGTGAGGTCGACCGGTGTGCCGGGCAGCTTGTCTTGGCTGGCCTTGCGCCGCAGGATCTCCGCCCAGATTACTGCCGGGTCGTGGTCGGCGAGCGGGGCGAGCTCCGATGTCGTTGTCAGCGCGTAGGCGAGGACTTCGGGGCTGGTCACCTTATTGAGCTTCGGCCAGTGTTGTTCGACCAGGGTGGTCAGCTTGCTGCCGAGGTCGGGGATGTAGAGCGCGCGGGCGATGAGGCTGAACCACTGGTTGCTGGCCCCTAGCACCATCGCCCGGACCGGGGCGGTGCAGCCGTCGGGGTCGAACCAGCCCAGGTGCGGGTGCCGGGCCCGGCATCCGGGCAGGGCGTTGCTGCCGGGGGTCCGGTGGTGGCGCAGCGCGTCGCGCATGGTGCGTCGTGCTCCGCAGGAGCAGCGCAGGCTGATCTGGGAGCCGTAGTTGCCGCCGGGGTCGAGCATCTGCAGCCGGCCCTCCGGCCCTTTGGGGCAGAGGCCGCCCTTGTGGACGTAGGCGACGTAGGGGAACTCGTCGAGGTGCCCGGCCGGGCAGGCGGTGACGAAGCGGGCCGGGACGACGGTGGGTGGCTTGCTCCGCCCGCGGCCGGGCGCCGCCGGGCGGCAGTCGTGGACGAACCGGGCCTCGTCGGGCCGGTACCTGTTGACGTTTTCGAACGAGAACGGCCGGGTGCCGGCGTCGTTGATCCCGGCCAGCAGATGGCAGCCGGTACAGCGCAACCATCGGGGGAACGGGCTGACCGGGACGCCGACCCGGTTGGCCTCGGTGTCGTCGGGATCGCTGCCCTGCTCGCGGTGTGGAGTGGCCCGCAGCTCGCGGACGTGCGGGCCGAGGACCTGGCGGACTCGTTGCAGCAGCCGCGGTTCAGTGAGCTCGTAGTCGGTGGCCTGCCGGTAATCCCAGTAGTCCAGGCCTTGCACGACGACGGTGAGGTGGGGCAGGTCGACGACCGCGCCGACCCCGTCGCTGTAGAGCAGGGCGTTGGGTCGTTGGCTGCCGACCCGGCGCAGGTACTTCTCCCCCGCCCCGCCGGCTGTTGCCTTCACCGGGACGGCTCCCCGTCCGCGGCCGTCATCGGGGTTGCGGCCAGCAGCCCGGCCTCGTCGGCGGGCTCCCCGTCCTCGTCCGGATCGTCGTCCGCGCCGGCGGCGGCCGCGCCGTGGCCGGCGGCGAAGTTCCAGTCCGGCCGGTCGGCGACCTCAGGGGCCGCAAGGTTGATCACCAGGTTCGTCTCCGGTTCGACCTCACGCAGCGACCAGCCGGCCGACCAGGTGCCCCAGCCGCCGACGCCAGAGTCCAGCAGTGGGTCCAGGCCGTCGCGATCGCTGCTGTAGGACAGGCCGCCGGACTCCAGGCCCTTGCGGCGGCGGTCCCAGTCGTCGAGCAGCTCCCGGCAGCGGGCATCCACGTCGCCGATCTTGGCGTTGTCGGCGAGCACGTCACCGGCTCGTTCGGCGATCCAGGCGACAGCCGCGTCGACGTCGATTCCGCTGATCGGGACGGCGTGCGCGCCGGGTTCAGGCTCCCAGTCGTCGCGGGCGTGGCGTAGGGCGGAGACGAGCACGGCGGCCAGCCCCCGGTCCAGCGCCCGGTCGGCGAACGGGGTCACCGACAGCGGCTCGACCCGGGCGTAGAAGGTCTCGTGGAAGTGGGTGAACGTTTCCAGGTGGGCCAGGTCGCGGGGCCGGGCCCAGTTAAACACGGTGACGACCAGGCCCGGACGGTCGGCGGTACGCCCGACCCGGGAGGTGGCCTGGATGTATTCGGCGCTGTTCTTCGGCTGCCCGGTCACCACCATCAGTCCCAGCCGCGGCACGTCGACGCCGACCTGCAGCATGCTGGTGGCCAGCAGCACGTCGATCGGCCTGCCGTCCATGCCGTGCTCGGACAGCCGGTCGAGCTCGGCCCGGGCGCTGACCGCCTCGGCCGTGCGGCCACCGCCTTGGCGGGACTGCGTGAGCAGGGTGCTGCGGGTGGCCTTCGCGGCGGTGGAGTCGATGTGGGGGTCGAACGGGTTGGCCAGCGCGTTGAGCCCACGGCCGATGTCTTGGCTGTTGATCCGGGCGGTGAGCTCGCGGACCTGCAGGTTGCGCCGGTCGCGCAGGCCGCGGCGGGTCTGCTGCTGCAGCCGGGTGGCGATGTCGTCGTCAACCAGCCGGCGCATCCCGGCCAGCTCGGTGGTGGAGGAGAAGTAGTCGACCAGCGTCATGTACGGGTCGGCGGCGACGCCGTGCTCGTCGAAGAGCAGCTGCCCGGCGGCCAGCAGCAACTGCGCGACCCGGATCTGCACCTGCTTAAGCCGCTGCCCGTGCGCGCACACCCCCACATACCGCCGGCCCGGATGGTCGTCGTCGACCGGGATCAGGGTGGAGAAGAACGTCTCGCCGGCGTCGAGCAGCGGCGGCGGGAAGATCGCCAGATTCCGGTCGAACAGGCTGTGGACCTGCGCCTTCGCCCGGCGGACGGTGGCGGTGGAGGCGACGACCTTGGGGCGTACGCCGGTCCCGTCGACCGTCCAGGAGCCGAGCCGGTCGACGGCGGTCTCGTACAGGCCGACCATGGTGCCGAGCGGGCCGGAGATCAGGTGCAGCTCGTCCTGGATGATCAGATCCGGCGGCCGCAAGCGGCCGCAGGCTTGCGGTTTGGTGCCCAGCATCGTTCCGCGGCGGGGGTGCCCGCCGTCCTTGCAGTCGGTCTTGCGAGTCAGGTCGGGATGGCGGTAGCCGTGCCGGTCGCACCAGGTGGTGGTCCGGCCGAACAGCAGCCCGGTGTGCCCGCGCAGCGGCAGCTGAGCGAACTTGTCGACGGTGCCGATGACCAGGCTGGGGGCCAGGCGGAACACCTCCTCGTCGACGGTGACCACCGGCAGGCCCTCCCCCCAGCCGGCGGACTGCTTGCGGGAGAAGTCGCAGCGCCCGTCCGGGTCGCCGCACCACAGCATGACCCGGCGTCGGACGTCGTCGCAGTCGGCGTCCTGCCCGGGTTCGATGGGCCGGCCGCACCACGGGCAGTTCAGCACCTGGATCGGGTTGGCCGCCCCGGCGCCGGCGTAGCGGCGGCGCATCGCCTCCAACGCGTCCATGGCCTGGTCGTACCAGTTGGGGGTGACCTTCGACCCGACCCACAGGCCGATCCGAAACGGCGTGTCGCCCCACGGGTTCACCGGCCCGCCGGCCTGCTGGGCTGCGGCGGCGTGCCGGCGGAGCTGTTCGGCCGCGCAGATCAGCGTGGCCGCGCGTTGGAACTGCTGGGCGGTGAGCAGCCGCAGCGTGTACCGCATCAGCACGGCCACCCCGGACCGGCCGTCGAGGGCCTGCTCCCCGGCGCCGACAACGCCTTGCAGCCGGCGGATCGCCAGCGTGTACGCGGTCAGCCCCAGGTAGGCCTCGGTCTTTCCGCCGCCGGTGGGGAAGAACAGCAGGTCCGCCAGGCCCGGGCCGTCGGCCGCGTCGGGCAGCGCCCGGTCCGGATGGGTGGGGTCGGTCAGGGACGGCAGGTTGAGCAGGACGAACGCCAGCTGGAACGGCCGCCAGGACCGCCGCGCCGGGTCGTCGACCCGGCGCAGCGCGTCGGCCACCGACAGCTCCGGGTCTTTGGCGCGTTCGGCGGCCAGCTCGGTGCGCTCACGCTGGGCGGCCATCGCCAGGTTCGCGAACTGCCACGCCTGCCAGGCCCGGTCGTCGGCGGCGAGCAGGTCGATGCCGGCGGTGATCCGGCGTGCCGCGGCGCGGGCGGCGGCCAGGTGCGCGCGGGCGGCCGTCCGGTGGTCGGCCAGGGTGGGGTCGCCGTCAAGTCGGGGTTCCTGGCCGGCCAGCCAGGCCAGGTAGCCGTCGGCGAGCGGCCGCAGGCCGGCCACCACCTGCTGCCGCGGCTGGTTGGCCAGCGCCCGCATGTCGACCTGGAGGCCGGCGAGCTCCGGGATCTGCCGCGGGCTGGGGGCGATGGTCTGTTCGACCTCGTGGGCGGGCAGGTTGCTGGTTGCCACCCGCCAGGCATGGGTTTCGCCGGGCCGGCGGTCGACATCGACGCCGGTGTTGCGGCCGACCGCGAACTGCCTGGCCCGCCGGTACAGCATGTGCAGGCCCGGCAGCTCGGCATCGAGGTGCGGGTCGGCGTCGTCGGCGACCACGTGGGACGGGTCGTTGTGCGGCAGGAATACCGGCGACGTCCCGTCCGGGGCGGTGACCTGCACCCGGACCTGGAAGATCTTGGCGGCGTCCTTGCGGTCGTCCGGTTCGGGCTGGCCGTTGACCAGGGCGACGTCGACGACGCGGCAGCCGACCTGCCGGCGGCAGCAGGCCCGAACCCGGACCTTCGGCTGCGCCGGGTCGGGCACCCCGCCCGAATCGCCGGTGGTGACGTCGAGCTCGACGTCCCCGCCGGCGCTGACCCGATGCCAGACCAGCCGCGGAGCGCCGGCCTCGGTCAGCTGGCTCTCCGACGGCCCCTGCTCGTACCGCGCCCAGGTCGCGGTCACCAGGACGGTGGCGACGTCCAGGGGCAGGCTGAAGGACAGGCCCAGCGAGGCGGGTGCCATCGACCCGGCAGCCGCCGCGGCGGTGATTTCGCCGGCGCCCTCCCCGGAGCCGTCGTCGCTGGCGGTGGCGTCGGTGGCCTCCGCGTCCAGGCTGACCCGGGCCGGGGACAGCACCCCGAGGATGTACCGCTCCGAGGGCACCGTCCCGGCCGGCAGCTCCTCCTCCTCACCCGCCCACGGGCCGAGCAGGTCCCGGACCAGGAACCGCTCCAGCTCGGCCCGGACCTGCCGCGACGTCCACGCCTCCCGACCGGTCGAAGCCATCCGGGCATCGGCGGCGGCCGAGTCAGACTCTGGCGGGGTGGCGGAGGGGCTGCTCATCGGTCCTCGTCGTCGTGGAACAGCATGGCCTGCTCATCCTGCCCGGCGGGTCCGACAGACCCGGTACGCCGTCCACCTGCACCCTCGCGCCGGCCGGATCGCTGTTCCTCGGCATGGCGGGCGTGGTTGAGCTCCAGCAGCCGGTCCAGCAGCTCGACCCGCGCGGCCGGCGAGACGGTCCACCGGACCCCTTGCCGGGTGTCGTGGTGGTCGTGGTCCAGCGGCAGGTCCTCCCAGCCGTAGGCGGCGCACACCCCCTCGTCGACCTCCACGTGCAGCGCCCGCAGGTGCGCCACCTCGACGTCGGCGACGGCCGGGTCGTGCACCAGGTTGTAGGTGCTCGTCAGCCCCAGCCGCCGGGCCAGCATGAACGTGCGCCGGTCCACGTCCAGCGCCCGGCCGCCAGCTCGCATCCGCTCTGTGGACACTGGTCGTGGGAACGTCTGTGCTACGTCTGAGGGTGAGTAGCTTAGGTCTGTCCGCATGGTGGCCGAGTACCTGATCGCCCACCAGTAGTGGAGAGCGGACGTCAAGTTCGCGAGATCCGCCGCATCTTCCGTAGCGAACACAACCAACTTGTGTGAATACACCAACCGATTCGGGACGAACACCGGCTGGACCGTGCGGCTCACCTGTGCAAGCACCAGCACTTTCGCCAGCCCGTCGATCGCCGTGTACAGGGCCGGTCGAAACCGTTCGTACTGCCACCAGTGAACTCGCGCGTGCTCACTGTGCTTCACCTTGTCCCGTTCAGGCTTGACCTTGTCGCGGACGATGGCGTAGCAGTCCGGATAGTCACGGGCCTGGTCCTCGGGCCAGTCGAAGAAGTTGATGATCCATCGGCTGCCGCTGCTGTCGGGCCGGGAGTTGAGGTCATGGCCGTTGACGTAGGGGAAGAGGACGTTGGCGTTGCGCGGATCCCGGTCAATGAGCCCTTGCGCTTCAGTCTCGGTCAAGGTGAAGCCCATGCCGAGCACGTTGCTGCCCTGGAAGGAAAGGCCGGCGTTGCCCGCGAGGCGGTGCGGATTTCCGGTGACCCGGCCGGCCGGGTCGAGGCTGGGGGTGATCGCCGGCACGGGCACTCCGTCGGCGTTCGCGCGTACGCCGGGGGCACGCTGGTGTCGGGAGGCCCAGACGATGCTGTATTCGAGGTTCGCGGCCTGGGTGGGCCATTTCTCGCTCTTCACCGCCGCGTAGATGTGGTGTCCGCCGGCGATGATCTGGTCCAGTCCGACCTGCCGGGTGTCGCCTTGAGCGACCGTGTTGGTGCCGAGCAGCCCGAAGGTCCCGTGGTCGCGGTCGCCGAGGGCGGCGGCGGTGAGGAACATGTAGGCGATCAGGTCGGCGCTGCCGCGGGCCCCGTGGCCGACGTCGCGGACGAGGCGTTCCCGGTAGGGGATGCCGTAGGCGCCGGTGAGCTTCTGGCCGCCGAGGAAAGGCGGGTTGCCGACGACCGCGTCGAAGCCGCTGGCCGGCGGGGCGAAGACCTCCGGGAACAGCAGCGGGAAGTGGGCGGGCCGGCGTACCTGGCCATGGGTGTCGGTGAGGGCGAACTGGGCGGTCTCGGCGAGCTGACGGTAGGCGTCCTCGCGTGCGATGGCGCCGGTCGCGGTCGTGGCGGTTTCGGCGAGGGCAGCCAGGCGCAGGTAGCGGGAGTCTTCGCCGCCGGCCAGGCTGGCCCCGGACAGGGCGTCGGCGAGGATCGTCAGCCGGCCGGTAAGGTCGCGGGCCTGGGCGAGCAGCCGGGTCTTGTGCTCGGCGGCATGGTTGTCGATGAGGTCGACATCGGCGATCTGAGCGCGCAGCTCCGCGGCCTGCTTCAACAGCGCCGGCGTTTCGGCGGTCCACAGAGGAAGGGTTTCGTCGTGCAGCCGCCGGCCGGCGCGGGGGTCCATGTGCAGGGCGAGCAGCTGGTCGGTGCTGGTGATGCCCAGGACGCTGTCGCCGACGGCGAGCCGGTCGTCGAGGAAACCGAACGGTAGGGTCCGGTCCACGGTGATCAGCCACAGGGACAGCTTGCACATCTCCAGGGCCATCGGGTTGACGTCGACGCCGTAGATGCAGTGGTCGAGGACCCGGCGGCGGGCGTTCAGGGCGAGCTGGGTGTCGTCGGCGCTGGCCGGCACCGCGCCGGGCGTGTGAGCGAGCTGCGCTTCGAGCAGGCGGTCGGCGAGGTAGCGGGTGGCGGCGACGAGAAACGCGCCACTGCCGGCGGCGATGTCGATGACCTTCAGCTCGAGGATGTCCTGCGGTGGGCGGATCCGCCAGGCCGCCGGGTCTTCGCTGTCGAGCGGCCCCGGGGACATCACCAGCGGCGCCAGGATGCGGGCGACGACGGTCTCGGCGAGCAGTCGGGGGGTGTAGACGGCGCCGGTGTAAGCGCGCAGCGCGCTGTCGGTGAGGTACAGGCTGCCGGGCGGGTAGACGACCGGCAGGTCGCGGGGGTCGCGGCGCAGCAGCCCGGCGAACGGCAGCACCCGCCGGGCGGTGTCCTCGTCGCCGGCGCAGGCTTCCAGCACCCCGGTCCACGCCCCCTCGGCTGCGGCGGTCAGCGCTTTGAGGATGGCGGCGGGGCTGCGTCGGGTGCCGCCCTGTGCGGTGAGCGGGGACAGCCAGGCGGCGAAGGATTCGTGGCCGTCGGCGAGGTGCTGTTCGAGGTCGGCGAGGGACATCTCGGGGCCGTCTTTCTCCCCGCGGTTGTCCCTGGCGATGCCGAGCACCCAGTCTTCGGCACGGCGAGCGTCCTGGTCGAGCAGCCCTTCGTAGACGTAGCCGATCTGCTCGACGTCGAGGACCCGGAAGGACACTCGGCGGCGTTCCCCGGAGAACCGGAGCCACTGCAGGGCTTCGATCGCCCGGAGCATGGTCCGGTCGTCGACCGGCAGCGGGATCGCGGTGTCGAGGGGCGCGTCGGCGTCCGGGCGGCCTTCCAGCCAGGGGAACCGGTCGGGGTCGAACAGGCTGCCGCCGTAGCCGGGCAGGTTCAGCTGCTCGTGGCGGGCGCCGCGGTGCACCAGCCGGGCCGTGGCCAGCAGCCGCGCCCAGCCGGTGCTGGCCCGTTCCAGGGTGTCCTCCCCGACGTTGCTGGCCTGCTCGCTGAGCTGCCCGGCCAGGGTGCCGGCGGCGTAGGCGTCGGCGTAGGTATCGTCGTCGGCCGGGAGCAGGCCGCCTTCTTCGGCGTAGAGCAGGAACACCAGCCGCATGAGGACGGTCACCGCGGCCTGGTAGACCTCGGCCGGTTCCACGCCGGCGGGCAGCAGCGGCCGGCCGTGTTCGGCGAGATGGTCGGCGTCGAGCCGACCGATGGTGGCCACCAGCATCTCCACCACCGCCTGGGACTGCTCGGACAGCCGTTCGGTGACCTCTTCTTGCCGTTGCAGGCTGGCGGCCAGCAGCGCCGGCAGGGTCTGGTCGTCAGGGACGCCGAAGAACCGCAGCCGTCCCAGCAGCGCGACGAACGCCTTCAGCGTGTCGGGCGTCTCGAACCAGTCGGGCCGGGTCCACATGGCGGTGGTGGTCGCACCGCCGGGTGGGGCGCAGACCAGCGTCCAGGCGGTGCCGTCGGTGACCAGGCCGAGGGGGACCTGCTGGGCGCGCAGCAGGTAGGCGAGCCGGTCGGCGGGGCTGGCCACCCAGCCGCCACCTGAGGTGGGGCGCGGGCGGGCGGTGGCGTCGACGCCGGGGTCCAGCACCATCCCCAGCAGCAGCGGACGGGCCGGCGCTTCGCTGTCGGTGGGCAGGAGCGCGAAGTCGGGGCGGATGTCGGTGGCGTACTCGGCGACCGTGGTGGTCAGGGTCGGCGGCACATGGCCGGCGGCAGCCAGGTTGGTGGCCCAGCCGAGCAGGTCGGCCAGGACGTGCCGGATGAAGGCGTCGCGGGTGCCGGGGCTGGCGTCGAGGCGGCTGCTGGCCTCCCGCAGGCGGCCGACGCTGTCCTTGTCCAGGGCGGGGAGACCGCTGGGCCAGGTGTCGGTGACGACGGGGGCGGCGAGGAACGGTCCGTCGGTGGCGAGCAGCTCCAACCATTCGGTGCTGCTGGGCCGCCGGCCGGGGCGGGGCCGCCGGCGGGTGGGGGTGCTCATCGACCCCTCGCAGCCGGGTGGAGGTGGACGACGGCGGCCGGGAACCACAGGACCTGCACGCAGGCGTACCGGCGGCTGATCGCGGCGAGCTCGGCGTCGCGTTCGGCGGGCAGCGCGTCCAGTCGCTGCTGCCAGGCACCCCGGTCGGCGGTGAGCTGGGTGCGTTCGTCGGCGTCGAGGTCGGCGAAGGTCAGCTGCTGGTCGAGGTCCTGCTCGGCCAGGGCGGCGCGCAGGGACTGCTCGAAGCCCTCGAGCAGGGCGGTCGTGCGGGCCTGTTCGTCGGCCTGCCGTCTGCCCAGCGACCGCTGCATGCTGGCCTCCCGCTCCCGGGCCCGGGCGGTGATCGCCGCGTCGAGGCTGCCGGCGACCTTGGGCCAGTTGCGGGCCAGCTCGTCGCGGACCGGCCCACCGGTCTCGGCGGGGGTGGCGTCGGGTCCGAGGGCGGCGTCGAGGATGTCGGCCAGCTCGCCCACGCCCAACCGGGCGAACGAGCCGGCCCGCAGCCAGCCGCCGGCGGCGAACAGCTCCTCATGCAGCCGTTTCCCGTCCGCGCCGACCAGTACCAGCCGGGAGTACGCGGCCAGCACCGGGCCGGTGAGGCGTCTGTTGTCGACGAGCAGGCTGGCCGCGCGGTGCAGGCGGCCGGCGCCCCACACCTCCGCGCGGAGCAGCCGGGTGGCCATCGCGACCAGCGGATGGTTCAGGTGCGCCAGCACCAGATCAGCTCGGGTGGCCGCCACAGCCGCGTCGAAGCTGACCGGACGGGGGCCGTAGTCGCGGTCGATGAGGCCGGCGGTGGTCCGGGCCCAGGAGCCGGTCAGCGCCGGTACCTGCCACACCTGCTGCCCGGACCGCTCGTCGGTGTGCGGCTGCAAGGCGGGCTGGCGACCCAGCTTCAGGCCGACCCGGACCACCCGGGCCACGTCGGCGGGGGTGCTGTGCAGCTCCTGCGCCGACTGCGCCAGGGTGGCGCGGAGCCGGTCGGCTTCGGCCCGCAGCTGCCGTTCCACCTTCAACGCCCGGGCGACGGCCGCCTTCGGGGTGACCGCGTCGATGCGGAACGCCGGGTCGGGACGGCCGAGCATCCGCCGTTCGACGGCTGCGGCCAGCACCGGGTTGACGCTACCCAGGTCTTCGCGCATGGTCGCGACCTTCACCGCCACCCGGGTCAGGAAGTCCAGGTCGGCCTCGGCGCTCTCGGCCGGCGCGCTCTCCCAGTGCGCGCCGACGAAGTGGCGGATCTGCGGGGGGCGCTGCTGGCCGTACCGGTCGATCCGCCCGGCCCGCTGCTCTAGCCGGTTGGGATTGAACGGGATGTCGTAGTTGACCAGCCGGTGGCACTGGTCCTGCAGGTCGATGCCCTCACTGGCCGTGTCGGTGGCCAGCAGGATCCGGACCGGATGAAGGTCGGGTGGCTTCTGGAAGTCGCCCTTGACCCGCTCCCGCTCGTCGGGATCCATCCCGCCGTACAGCAGCTCCAGCCGGCCGCCGGCGGCCAGGCCGTAACGGTCGAGCAGGTCAGCCAGCCAACGTTGCGTGTCGCGGTACTCGGTGAAAACCACCACCCGCTCGTCGTTCCACTCCCCGTCCGGGTCGCCGCCCTTGCACTCCGCGACCAGATAGCCGAGCAGCGCGCGGGCCTTGGCGTCGCTCTCCTGCCCGTGCTCGCCGGCCCAGGCGGTGAGCTGGTCGAGCAGAGCCTGCTCGTCGGCGCCGGGGGTGCCGGCGGCGCTGGTCGCCGCGTCCTCGGCGGCGGCTTCGGCGTCGTCGAGGGCGTCGTCGTCGGACCAGTCGCCGTAGAAGATGTCCAGCCGCTGCTCGTCGACCCAGCTGACGTCGACCGGGAAGGCATGGGTGGAGCCGCCGACGCTGGCCGCATGCCGGGCCAGGGTGAGGGCGAACGCGGACGGGCTGGAGAACAGCCGCTTCTTCAGCAGCAGCGTGACCAGATCCCCGGCACTGCCGGCCCCCTTCACCGGGGCGGCGGCCAACCGGGCATGACGCAGGCGGGTGTAATCGCGCAGCTGCCGGTGGACGGCCCGCTCGTGCTCCGGGTATTCCACGACGATCGGCGCCACCACCCGGTCGGGGTAGCGGGGGCTGCCGTCGGCGGCGGTCAGCTCCGACTTCAGCCGCCGGATCAGCACCTGCTGCAGCGCCGCCGGGTCCGGGGGGACGCCGCGGATGAACCGCTGCGGGTCCACCATCGCCAGCAGCGCCGTCCACGACTCCAGGTAGCCGTTGTGCGGGGTCGCCGTCAGGAACAGCCGGTGCTCGCTGTGCGCGGACAGGCGAGATACTGCCCGGGTCTGCTGGCTGTCGATGGCGTACTTCCCCTGCCCGGGCGGGGCGCAATGATGGGCCTCGTCGACCACCAGCAGGTCTATCACCCGCGGCTGGACCGGTCCGGTGCTCACCAGCATCTCCGCCAGCAGCCGCTGACAACGCGGCCCACGCAGCCACGGCAGGCTGACGATCGTGTGCGGGTAGACCCGGAACGGGTTCGCGTGCAGGCCCCGCTCGCGGCGCACCCGGCGGGTCTCGGCCGTGTCGACGATCCGGAAGTCCAGACCGAACCGGCCGGCCATCTCCTCCTGCCACTTCAACGTCAACGACGCCGGGCAGACGACCATCACCCGGCGGGCCCGATGGCGCAGCATCAGCTCCTGGATGACCAGCCCGGCCTCGATGGTCTTGCCCAGGCCCACGTCGTCGGCGACCAGCAGGTTCACCCGCGGCATCGTCAACGCCCGGATCACCGGCTCCAGCTGGTAGTCCTCGATCGCGATCCCCGCCCGGAACGGTGACTGCAGCACGGTGGTCTCGGCGTTGGTGACCGCCCCCCAGCGCAGCGCATCCAAGAAAGCGCCCAAGGTCGCCGGGTCGTCGAACCGGCCGCGGGACAGATCGGGCAGCCGCGCCTCGTCCAGCATGCGCCGGCCGGCCTCCAGCTCCCACAAGATGCGGAGCTCCTCGCCCAGCCCATCGTCTTCCACGCTGGACAAGGTGACCATGGTCTGGCCTTCGCCGGCGTTGGCCGACAGCACGTCATAGGGCAGGGCGGTCGCGGCGACGTCGGTGACCACCCAGTGCCGGCCGCGGACCCGGACCAGCTGGCCGGTCGCCGGCAGCACCGTGGAGCTCAGGACGGTGGTCGTGGTCATCTCGTCGAGCCGATCAGAAGCTCGTTGCCGGCCGTGCCGCGGTAGGTCAGGCGGCAGGCGAAGGCGCGGTCAGGCACCCTGCCGACCCTAGCCCGGCGCCCGACGTCGGGGGGGGCGAACGCGGGACGCGCCGCCGGGCCACCGGTCCGGCGCTATCGGTGGCCGGCTGCCTGCCTGTGCCGGGTGAGGGCTTCGACCCGGCGGTCGGTGCTGGGGTATGTGGCCAGCGCCCTTGCGGCCCAGCCCGTCATCGCCGGCCGGCGTTCGACCGCCTGCAGCGCGGTTGCCAGCTGCGGCCCTGCTCCCCGGTCGGCGGCGTACCGGTCGGCGGCGTACTCGCTGCTGCGGCTGATGGCGGCGTCGGCCAGCGGGCACACGACCGCGACTACGGCGATCGTCGCGAGCAGCACGGCCGGGGCCCACTGGTGCCGCTCGATCAGCTGTTGGACACTGCGGACGACCGCGACGACGAAGACCAGCGCGAGCAGCGGTTTCGGCTGGCGCCGGCCGAAGATCGCCAGGGGGATCCCGATCATCAGCCGCGAGGCGATCCGCCAAGGGGCGGCCAGCCACGTCGTGGCCGGCGCGTAACGACTCGCGCCGGTCGCGTAGTGACCGAGCTCGTGGACGAGGACCGCGGTCATGCGATCGTCGCCCAGCCGCCGTGCCAGGCAATGTTCGACCAGGCCGCTGCTGACCGCGAGACTGCGCCGGCCGACGGTGTAGCCGTTGGGCTCGGCCACACGTTTGACGTGCAGGTCGACGCCGCCGGCAGGGATGCCGGCCCGGCCGAGGGCCGCCGCCCAGACCAGTCGCAGCGCGTCGGCTTGGGCTCGGGTGGGCCGGCCGAAGCCGCAGCAGAGCCGGACGGCGGCGCGTTCCCCGGGCCGGGTCAGCGCGACCGCGCCGCCGGCCAGCCAGGCCAGCAGGGCCGGCCCTTCCCACGCTCCGAGGCCGCCGAAGAGCACCAGCAGCAGAAGCAGGGGTTGGACTTCTGTGCCCGTCATCGTTTCCGGGTTCCACAGCGCGAGTTCACGGGAGCGGCGATCCTCCGCTGCCGCCCGGCATCGGCCCGAGACCGACGGGGCCGCCGGGCCGCCAATGGGGTCGTGGTACCGCCGTTGACAGGTCGTCCGGCGGTTTTGCCTGTCGTGCGGGTCGCCGCATTGGGTGGGACGCGACACCCGGGCTGCTGTCCTTGCCCGATGAGCTGACCGACGTCGTCAAGACAACGGATGGTCGGACGGGCTTGGCGCGGGTGCTGCTCATGACCTGGCGGCGCGACGCTCCTCGGCGGCGGCCGCGAGGTGGTCGACGATGGCCTCGGCGAGCTTGCGGTTCGCGGCGGCGATCCACGCGTCGACGTGCGTTTGGTGGGCGGTGTGCAACGCGCACTCGGCGGCGTAGAGCACTCGGGCGGCGGTTTGGAGCCGCTGGTCGGTGCCGGGGCCGGCTGCGGCCGCTGTTGTGGGCATGTCGTTCGTCCTTGGGGGGGTTGGTCCGGTTCGCGGATGGGGTGGTCTTTCCGGATGCGGGCGGCGTGCTCATGCGGCGCTGGCGGCTGATCCGCGCCGGCGGGAAACGGTGCGTTTGGTGGTGGCGAGCTGCTCGGCGATGTCGCGGATGGACTTGCCGCGTTCGGTGAGCCGCCGCACGGCCTCGGCCTGTTCGGCGCCGGTGAGGTCGGCCAGGCGGATGCCGTCGCCGGCGACGGCACGTTCGACGGCGATCTCGTCGACGTCGTCGGCGCCGGCCGGCTGCGGCCAGCTGTCCGGTTGCGGGTGTGGGTCGGTGTCGATGTCGTCCCAGGCCAGCGGTGGTGGCCACCCGCGGGCGCGGGCATGAGCCCGGGCGGTGTCGGCGGCGTGCCGCTGGGTGGGGGTGGTATTCGGCGGGACGGTGTGCCAGAGCCGTTCGTAGAGACGGTTGACCTGTCCGGCGGTGCGGGCGGTGACCTGCTGGCCGGTCATGCTGCGTTTGAGGTTGCCGGTGTTGCGGCCGAGCTCGGCGGCCAGCTGCGGCTGGGTCCAGCCGAGCGCGATCAGGGCCTGCAGCCGCCGGCGGGTGCCGGTGGCGTCGACCTGGCTTCGGGCTGCCCGGTTGGCGTCGACCGGCGCGACAGCCAGAAGCCGGGCGGCCGTGTCGGGACGGACCCGCCGGACCGGCTGCCGGTTCCCGGTGCCGGGGTCGCCGAGCTTGCGGATGTGGCTGACCGACGTGCCGGCAAGCTGCGCGATCCGGTCCACGCCGATCCCCCTGCCGCGCAGCATCTGGATGTGGTCGCGGACCGGACCGGCATCGACGTAGGGGTTCCACCGTCCGAACGCCCGCTGCCGGGCGGCGGACCTGCCGGCCCCGGTGTTCGCCGCCGTGCAGCCGGCGCAGCGGCAGCGATCACGGACGTAGGCGACCCGGCTGCCGTGCGGGTGCGGGGACCCCGGGTGGGGGCAGTCCCGGGTCGGGCGGCCGGAAGCCCGGGCCGCGCGCCGTTCGGCCGCCGCGGCCTGCTGCTGCTGGCGGGTGCAGGAATGCCGCCCGTGGTGAGCGTCGGCGACACCGTCGCCGGCGTAGCTGCGGGTGTAGCCGCAGGTCGGGCACGAGCGGGTGACGCTCACGACCGCCGACGCCCAGCCTCATCGCACGGTCCGGCCGCCACGACGCGGTGGCTGCCGCTGTCGCCGCCGCCGGGCAGGTCGGCGGGGTGTCCGGCGGTGGGGCGGCGGCCGGCGACCCCGGCCTGGGCGAGCCGGTCCTCGATCCAGTCGGTGCGGAAGGTGCCGTGGTCCCCGACGTGGTCGTCGAACGCCGTCGCGGTGAGCCGGCCGCTGACGGCCGCCCACTCTCCTTCGGACAGGTCGCGCTCGAGGTGCGCCTCAATGATGGCCCGGTCGACGTAGGCGAGGCTGAGGCCGAGCCGGTCGGCCACGTCGACCAGCAGCCGGTGGACGTCGCCGGCGTAGGCGGCGACCAGAGCATCCACCGCGCGGCGCCGACCGTCATCCGAACCCCGAACGGCACCGGCGGTCGACACGCGGTCTGCGGCAGGTCCAGCGGTGGCCGGCTCGATATCGGGGTCCGGTTCAGCCCTGCGCCGTCCGAGCGCGCCGACGCCGACGCCAGGCCGGTCAGCACTGCGTACGAAGCGATTCATGCGGCACCCGCCGAGCCGAATGCGGGCGGGTCGACCTCGGTGAGCACGTGGACGGCTTCGCAGCCCACCTCCAGCACCCAGCAGCGCACCCCGGCGGTGTCCTCCAGGCCGATCAGCCGCCGCGAACCCATCCGGGCGATGCCGACCCGATGGGGCCGCTCGCCACCGTGGCCGAGGACCGCCGCGGCGACGGCGCTGACAGCCGGCCTGTCCAAGCGCTCCTGGCAGCGCGGGCTGTCCGTCCAGCTGGCCCGGGAGACGGCGGTGAGGATCTGCTCCCGCTGAGTCCGGTCGGCGGCGAAACCCATCCGTACGCCCAGCGCCGTCCAGGCCAGCCGCCCGCCGTGCGCCGGACCGCTCACCGCGGCTGCCCTCCAGCGCCGGAAGGGACAAGGTAGGCCGACCGGCCCGACGTGGTCCAGACGTTGACGACGCCACCCTGGTCGCCGTCGGCGGCGTCGACGGCGACCACGTACGCGACCCCGTCGTCCTGGCGGTGGATCGACAGGATCCGCCCCGGCAGCCTGCGCCCGTGGCGCGGGACCTGGACCCGGTCGCCGACCTGCAGACCCGTCCGGCTCCGGCCGTCGCAGTCACTCGTGGTCATCCCGCTCCCCCTTACAACCCGCACCATGAGTACACCGTTAGTGTACTAGGCTGTTGGTGTAGTACGCCAAGCGTGTAGTGCGCCGGTTGGGTACGGTCCGAGGTGTGAGCGGACATCAGCCGGTCGTGGTGGCCATGGCCGAGCTGATCGACATGCTCGGGTTGAGCAAGTCCTGGGTGGTGCGGCTGGTGAAGGAGCCGGACTTCCCGCCGCCGGTGGAACGGCTGCGGGCCGGGCAGATCTGGTACTACGCCGACATCGCCGAATGGGCGCAGCGCACCGGCCGCACCATCCACCCCATCCCCGACCGCTGACCCGCCGGCCGCAGCAACCCCGCTGCTGGGCTCGGACACAGCCGGCGACCGGCCGACCGGGCGCTGGTGCCGGCGTGGCCGTCGGGTCGATCCAGATCGCATCCGAACTCCCGGTGCTGGGTTGGTCGCACCGAAAGGGCACCGTCTGCGGGCTTGTGGTGACAGGCAGCCGGAAAGTCGCCGCACGAACGACGTGCGACCTCACGCCGCGGGCGGCGGTGAGCTGCGTGCGGGGTGGCGGCTCGCAGTCAAGCCGGCACCGAGTCGTCGACAGACCTCACCGTCCGTCGATGCGGGCGGCGTCCGCGCGTGGTGACAACGAGGACGGGTGTCGTTGCGCCCCACGGCCCTACCCACGGACTGGTCCGGAGGCAGCCGACCCTCGACCAAGCTCATGTGCCCGCGGCGGGCCCCGCTCCGGCCGAGGTCACCCGCCGCGCACGTCAGCCGAGATCAACCATTCCTGACCCCGCCATAACGGCTCCCCGCTCGGGCGGCACCGAAGCCAGCGCCTCGACCACGCGGCGTGCCGGCGTGGACCGGTCGTCGACCGGTGCGGCCCGGGCCAGTCGACGGACCTGAATGACCGTCAGGTCCAGCAGCGCGGCCGCCCGCTCGGCGCTCACCTGCAGGGCCAGCAACAGCCGCACCGCCTCCCCGGCCCGGCCGGTCGCCGTCTGCAGGGCACGCGCAGCCTGATCGCGACCTTCCAGGGCGAGCAGGGCTGCGGCGGTGGCCTCTTCCAGCCGCTGGTCGTGCTCGTCGCGGGCCCGGTCCAGCTCCCGGCGGCGCTGCCTCGCCCTGGCCAGCGCGCTCCGGTTCGCGCTCACCGTCCTAACCGCCATCACGACCTCCCTTACGTCCCTTCAGTCGATCGACCGGATCGTCACACGCACCTACGCCACGACGGCGTGAGTGAGCGTTAGGCCGCGACGTGGTCGCTCCGACAACCTGGGGCGCGAAGGGCGGCCCGCCTCGGGCGGTTCCGGACCATCACGACCGAGATGCCGGTGTTGCTCGCCGCTCGCCCCCCGAGGGCGGTGGCAACCGCGCTGACCAACTCTTCGAGGGCGACATCGGCGCGGCCGCCGTCGGAGCCCCGATGCGGACGGGCCACCACTTGCCCCGCTCCGCACCACCGCCACCACCGCCGGCCCCTCAGGATCTCCGCCCGCACACCCCGCCCACGGCGGCTGTCACGTCGCGAGCGTCCGCCTCGGCGTCGCTGCACCGTCCTCGCTCGCCCGACAGTGTTACCGGCCGCCCGACGAAGGTTCGACCTCGCGCACCAACCGCCCGGCATGTCCAGAAGCCGACCCGCTTCTCCGCGCGCCCGCCACCCGCGCAGCCGTCGTGCCGCCGCCACCACCACTCCCCCCTCCTCCTCCTCCTCCTCCTCCTCCTCCGCCCCGCCGGCCTCCGTCAGGTCTTCCCGACAGAGGCGACACACCTCATGCACCCCGGCCCGAAATGCCCGACTCCGCCGGGTTGGGTGCGGGTGGGGTGGCGGAGGTGGGCGCGACAGTCGGCTGGTGATGAGCGTGCACAAGCTCACCGCGGGCGACGGGTACACCTACCTGACCCGCCAGGTGGCCGCGCACGACGCCACCAGCCG
>JAABUT010002110.1_pt1 | contig 20210 bp, 25 predicted proteins | sample 5559281 | NCBI WGS metagenome assembly JAABUT01 (sample SAMN10711880, study PRJNA513359) | rock metagenome | isolation source: Antarctica rocks | place: Antarctica: Victoria Land, Ricker Hills nord | collected 2016-01-04
TCTAACCTAGAAAGGTTAGCAACAGATAGTATCGGGTTTAGCGTGCTAAAAATGGCACTAATATAAATAGTTTTAGTTAGCGTGCGCAGAAACCCCGTTTGCGCGGGAACCCCGTTTATACGAGTAGTGGATGAGTAGCCTCTCGATGTTAGTGTTGTACGAAGTCGATATGAAGGAACTTCCCATTTCGGGAACTCATGAAGGCAGACCGACGTAAGGTAAGTAAGGTAAGTAAATAATCTTACCCTTGACAGAGTTACGCCTAAGGTATTCAACAACCTTCTTTCCGCAGTGAAACGTCATATGTGAAACTTCGCCCCACCGCACGGCAGTCAAGGTCTCAAGGACTGTGCCAAAAGAAAGATAGAAGATACCGTAGTCACAGTCCACGTTATTTGTGTACCGTGTACTTTGGGTTTCCAGCGCCGAGTTCATCGACCGCCACGAGTCCTGGATGTCTCGATCCAGAAGATGCAAACTTTCTTTCTCTGCGCTTATCCGTATCGAGTTAGAGTAGAATAGTGGCTCGGGGTCCCCATGTGATCGTCCCGTCTCGATCGGGCTAAAAATGCGATCCGATTAAGTCCTGAAGCTATGGAAATACATAGGAGCTCACTAAGGTACTACCTTGCTGAACAATGGAAGATGGAAGATAGATTGTTACCTAGGAAGAGATTCGAGCTGACAGCATTCCGGTTCTTCGACTTTGGGTTTTGGCATAAGTACACGCTATACCTGAAGACTCCAAGCAATTAAGCAGCCACAGCCTCGTGGCACGACAAACAGCTTCTGTACGGAGTACGCCATGTTCCATCCGCGCAATGAGCGTCCCAGAACCATGATTCTCATCCAATGAGTGACCCTCTCCAGACCCCGTGTATGCTCCGTTTTTACCTTGACAAAACCTTCTACTCCAAGCAGCAAAACGTGTGTCCAATCCGATCCGATCGTCAGTCCCAGCCCCATTATCAAGAAATCGTAAGGTAGTAAAACACAAGCACATGGAATGGAGACAAGCCATGAATCGTATCACGGACATAGCAATCATTGGGACGACTTGGAAATGTCAAGAGACGAATCTCTTGACTCCTCGAACATTGTGTTGAATGGTGGAGGTGACGTCAGCCCTGATCGGACCGAGCCTGCTTCTGGCGACGACATGGCCGATCGCGCTTCCTCGTGGCTTGAAGAATGCAGCAATGGTGACAACGTCGCTTGCGCTCTTGAATGACCATAATATGCGCCCGAGGGGCCAGCCGACTCCGTGTCCCAAGATCCGACCGGATCCTCAGACCCGAACCTTCCGTGCAGGGACGCCCGTGTTGGAGTCTGTGCCATCGGACCAGAATTCGAGGAGTCGGTCCTTCCATGTACAGACCTCATCCGCGTCGGCGTTGCAGATACTGCCTCGAACGAATCCATCCTCTGAAACGGTGGTCTCTGTGAGAGTCTCCGGGAGAGCATCCCGCCACCTAACCATGTAGGTTCCGGACCTGGCGACCCTATGCTAATAAGATCACTCTCTGGCGATGGCTCTCCCGACTGAGCCCACCCCGTTGCGGGCGAATGCAGAACAGCCGAGGCGATTCTTGACCTTATTGGGCTCGGGTCTGGCGATGACACTCCTGATCTTCGGTGCTCTGTCCCTTGCGATGCAAGCTCAGGCGTTGGAAGCTCATGTCCCAGCGAGGGTAATTCAGGCCTGCACGGTGATGGACTCTCGAGTTCCGTACACATAGATTCAGCAGCCAACTCATGCTTGGACGTACACTCAAACATTGCCGTGGCGTCCATTTCGTCGGGAGGCGTCATAGGACCATTTATTTCCACTGCAGTCACATTGATGTCCTTCTCGGTCATGAAGTCCGGATTCTCCAACTCGTGTGCTGGAACTTCAGTGGAGTCCCTGCGACGACGTTTGGAGGGTCTACAGAAGAATACGAGGGCCCCGCAAATGAGAGTGATAAGAACGATGGCGACGACAATGCCTGCTATGGCACCTGTTCCAATTGACTGGGAGCTGTGTCCGGTTGAGACTGACACTAATGGCTGCTTCGGCATCACAGTAGGAGATGCGCTGTCGGTAGCTGTGCTGTTCATCGATAATATTGGAACGATATGTGGCGGCGTATCTTGGCCATAAACCGACTGGGATATAGAGAAGTTCGACGTCTCATAATTTACAGTCAGGTAACTAGAACTTTTAGTTTTCCTTCTAATGATCGATAGTAGGGAACTGACGATTCTTGTAAGAAAGTTCGACCGAGCGTGTACTGAGTGTCATCGTGTGCACGACGAAGGGGAAAGTACTTGGAGACGTTCTTCGCGAATGGTGGACCAATCTCAAGATCGAAGCTAGCATACGGTAAGGTAATTTGTACGGAAGGGCCTCCGTTCAGAGTATTCGACAATTCGAAGGTGATGTTTGCATTCTGTCGTAAAAGCGCATCGTGCACAGTTGAATTCACAAGGTAAAGGTTCCGTATCGGATCATAAATAATTCCAAAGGCTTTTTCGAATGATTGACAGGCGGCCGAAGGGAGCCAGATTTGAGGAGTTGTTGAGTCTACAAGTGTCAAGATACCTTGAGGTAGGAGCGGCGAGTTCTTATTATTCGCATCGCTGTATAAGATGGACTTAAGCCCCACGACCAGCTGCCGAGTCGGAGCCGGAGCGAATGAGAAGCTGACATCGTTAGGCGTGAACCTTGAGGCGTCATAACCGCCCAGAGTTAAGCTCGCGTGCGCTCCAACTATAAGGGATGAGATCAGAAAATGAAACCAGATTATGGATTCGAATCTTACGGTATGACGCCCCAGCCGTGAAGCCATATGCGAGACTTGGGATCAGACTTCGATTCTGCAGCAAGCTGAGGAAGCTGGGCTGTGGATCATTATCGGAGCCGAATATCATCGGTCGAGATGCAAGACCTAGATTCCCAAGCCAAAAATCATCGGTAAGGAATCCTGCTACTACTTGGCCGTCCACGGACGCATTGCCGGCTCCAGGCTTTCCAACCCCAACATTGTCGAATCCGTAATTGCCATTATCATTATTGGTTGTATAGCCCAGGTTAGTTTCCGCCTCAAGGGCATAAGTCGCTTTGGAGATCCAGCTTGACGACTTGATTTTGTCAAACGACCCACCACGCGTATCCGTGCAATTCGATGGATCAGTACAACCTGCTGGAAGGACGACCCATATCTCTGGAATCTGTGTCGCAGCGAGTACCTGCACGATTTGGGGGGGTGTCCCGACGCTGATATTGAACGAAGACCAGGAACCATCGTTGCCTTGGCTGAAAGAGATGGCAGCATATGTCAGTACTTTAACATGACAGACAGAACACCCAACAAGATTGGCATTGAAGTTTGGCATACAAGTTACCGCTTGGGGGGACAATGATCGGAGCCGCTTTAATATCCATATTAGGAAATCTACCAGGAAGGATAAGGCACAAGGCTGAAGTTGGCAGTTTCCGGAGCAGGAACGACGGACGAGTGAAATATCAGAAATGGTTGTATAGATTCATATAGCCAGTAATGATAGAAGAAACGGTCAGTGTACAGAAATGCGCATATGTGCAACAACGAGAAAAGTCAACAGTTTTGGGGCGAGATCATGAGGGGAGAGGCTCTTGCACAGTATTTGGGGCAGACCAGTCTGCGCTCCCAAGGATAGATGGGGCCCAGACATGCTCTCACCGGTTGTTGAAAAAGCGGGTGTTGGGGGAATCATGCATGCTGCTCTGCATTTGTACTGTGGGCACGGAAGTATGTGCATCAAGACCCATGCGTGGCTAATCCTATGAGATCCTTCGAACACCCTCAGGGAACAGTGGCGCCAAACTTTGCCGTTCTGTACCACAGTACAAGCTTTTGCTGACCGAGTGGGGTTGTGGACGCCTTGTTGCCTCGTGGTGGGCAGTGTCAGACAATCAACGTGCACTTCGACCACGGTAGAGTGTTGTCTAGTCGGTAGATAGAGTATAGATACCACGGACATCTAACAACGGCGCATCTGGTACGATTGATACGATTGGATTAGATATAGTACCTATGCTGGCAGACTTGGTGCTAAAGTCGACGTTTGGAGAGGGTTGAGATAGCGGGGTAAGCAGAGGTGAGGTTGTACAGTAGTTCTATAGATACTTTTAGGTGTGGTAGCTGCAATGGAGAGAAAGCCTACCTGACAACGGTAAGCATGGATTGATGCTGTGTACTGTAAGGTATGTATCTAGATATGACCCTGGCCGCGAACCACCAATCCATTTCAGCCATGCGAACGAACTAGAAGTCATGCTGGTGGTGCTGGACCCCCCTCCACTATCCATCTGCCATCGTGCCTTACCCTACATACACTTACATCCATCAACAAGCCTCCTGTGGTGGACCGTCCTCTATCGCACAGGGCCAAGCTTCCTTCGTGCCAATGCAGCTCCGACCACCACAAGAAAATGGCGCAATTGCTTCCAATGAGCGTCGTTGGAATTAGGTGCTCGCAGTTCCCCAATGCACAGTAGTAGTCCACTGCAAGCATAATGAATCGCCCGCTCTTGAAGTACGCACCCCATCCAGTGAGCATGTTCGGCACTCCCCTGGTTGCAGGCCCATGGCACCAATGCCGATGATGGAGCTCCTCTTCCTTCTCGTGCTCCGCAAAGGACAGTCAGCACAAGCGGTCCGGTGACTGGGCCTGGTCGCAATTGGGGCGACCACCCCGATCTGACCGATACCTTGATGGCTTACCTTTGCTGTATGGCTTTCGTCACCTCCGATACTGCCCTGCAAGAAGCCGACCGGGAAAGGTTGGGTGTGCGGAGTACCTGCTTTCCTTTGAGGGTCCTTAACCCTCTCGAGCAATGGAGGCCGTTGGTCGAGGCCATATATACTGTCTTTGCGCGCCCATGCGCCGTCAAACATCACACTCGTTGAGTCATGTCGTTTCCGAAATTGCAAATCGCTGCATGGCTACGCTCTATTTTCGTTGCCGTTACTGTGTTGCATCATCATGTACTTTGTGTGCCGCAAGGTATGTATAGAATACCTATTTTTACAAGCCCACTTGGATTTTCATTTGGCTGCGCAAAGCTAACGACTAATTGTGATGTAGGGCCACTCACAGCATCAGCTGATGTCCACACATCGGCTCTTCCCGATTTAATGGGACCTTCCAGCAGCACCGTAACGTGCGGTGGTTGCTATATTGTGGCCGATGTCGCCGGAATTGTGTGGTATTCGGAAGTCTTTATAAACACCGGTGCCACGGCCGTGGTGAACGTAGGCGTTGGCAATGGCACCAGAGCGACAAGCACATCGCTCATCCGAAATGAGGCCCAATTCACATTTAATCCCAGCATGGCGACAGCAATGGGAAGTCCGCTTGCCTTGACTTCAGTCCATTATGATTCTACCGTGACCGTGGCTGGGGCAGTCCTGTATGCAACATGCGATTATTGATCATATCTCCAACACTGACCATCATTAGGACATCACCTACGCCGTATAATGTCTTTAGCGCGTACTCGATCACGTCGGCTTACATTTCAAATGGCGCCTGTGTCACAACGTCAGGAACAGCCTTCGTACTATCCTCGGCTTACACTCAGACATTACCCTCAGCGAACGGCCAGGTTACTTTAGACGCCGCAGGAGAACAATCATTCATCGACTCCTTGGGCTTTACAACATGCTCTGGTGGAGGTGAGATTGTAGTACCGACTGCCCTGGTGCAAGTCAAAAATTTAACATCGACGACGACGATTACTCGTTCGAGTGTCTCGTTAGCGGCAGCCATGAGTCTAGCACCTGTGAGTTGATTTCTGAATTTCTTGGCATTATGGAGGGTGGCTTCTCTTACGTATCTTTGAACTTTCCCTCCTTTCTTACATATCCCCTCGTTTCGCTCACTTCACTGAGCGCTACCCCCCTACCAACCCTTACCGACCCTTACACTCAACTAACCATCCTAGCAGACAACCACCCCCGCCCCTTCCACCGTCACCGGCGGCACCACCACGCTCACGGACATCCTCACCACCATAACCGCCACCCTCCCCTCTACAACACTCACCTCTACCCTCACCACCTCCTCCACTTCCACCTTCTCATCCTCATCCTCATCCTCATCCACAACCTCCTTCGCCTCCGTTACCAACGCCCCAAAAATAGTCTACGGCTCCGGCTCGTCGACGATAACGCTCAATGCAAATCCCGTTGCGCTACCGTATTTACCTGCGAATCTTACTTTGACAGCAAACGGAACTACGATTGTACTGCCAACAGGGAGTGCCGGGGTTTACACGGGAGGATTCGTACCGTTTGTTGGAGGGGCAGCGAACCTCAAGGACGACGGCGCTTCAATGTCGCTCTGGGCAATCGGGATCGTGAGTCTCATATGCGTTGTTGGGATCTTGTGACGGCATTCTTTTGGTCAGGGAGGATTTAAATAGATAATTCTTGCGCCTCGTCAGAGCGACTTGAGGTCCTAATCGTAATATAGAGAGAAAACACATGGCCAGCGCTAATGGATTTATTTCTCAATACCCCCAGGACTCCTTTCTATACAAGCATGCTTCTATGTGAACCCCAAAACGCCCGTTTCTCCAAACAAGATTCTCCATCCCCTACCCCAGCTCTCCACAATTACCTCCCATTTTTCACCATGCAAACCCCTACCCCGCCCTCCCCCCCCTTCCTTTCCCGCACCTACGTACCACCCCCAAATCTCCCAACCCACGCAACACGCACCCGCAACCATCCACGCTGATAACGCACGCGACGGGTACACGAGCGTGAGATAGGTGGGAAGAAGATAAGACGGAGAATCGAGATGAGGCGGAATGGATCAATAGATGAGAGGGTGTGGTGTGGGGGCATAGATGTAAAGTTGGGTGGGTGTGTAGGAGATGAGAAGATAAGAGATAAGATGGGTGGTGGGCTGCATAAGTATGTACTGTAGCTGGGTCTGGGTATTGAGAGGGATGGGATGGGATGAGATGAGATGAGATGGATGGGGGCGTGCGGAAAGTGGGTGTGTGCATGGGGAAGTTTTGTGGGGGGGGGGGGTGGTAAGGAGAGTGGGTACATGGGTTGGGTTGGGCGCGAGGGGGGGTGGGGATGGGAGACGGAAGACGGGGGGAGGGGGAGGGGGAGGGGGAGGGAGGTGAGGTGGGAGAGAGGTGAAGCGAGGTGGTGATGGAGATTTGAATATAATGTTTTAATACTGAAAGAAAGTTCCGAGGAACAACCTTACATCCCCCTTTCCCACCCCCAACCAAAAAAAAGCCAGCCCCAAAATCAATCCAAACCACTTCATCAGACAATAGAATATCTAAGCAACCATTAGACGTACACCCCTCCCCTCGAAACCCTAACAAGCCCATACAACCAACAATTCCTCTGCTACTTCTGCGCGCAGCTCATACCGGCACGCACTCATCCCCGGACACCCACCACCCCACCGGCGAGGTAGCCGGCGAGGTCAGCGAGGCTAGGGGTGCCAAAGGGTTTGGGGGATTTGGTGGGGAAGGGGACGCGTGTGTGTGAGAAGCAGCTCGTGGCCTTTGCCAGCGAAACTTGCTGCTCTTTTATCTGTGTACAAGTGGAGATGGATGAAGGGGTATTTGCGAAATTTTATATACAGTAGCTCTGCCCGCCGACCTTGCTAACTCGAGTGATCTCAAAAATTCAGCATCGGACGGGGTCGATTCGGCTGTGGACGGTTACAACCAAAGCAATCGCTCAAGGCTTCGACAAGAAGGTCCCGCTCACACATCAAAGGTTCTTGTACTTTCCGTTGATGCATTGCGAAAGCCTGCTCGGACAGATCGCTGCGAAGGGTCTGTACGAAGGGCTAGCTCTCCGCTGCAGTGATGAAAGATCCAAAGTCCAAAAAGTTTGCAGATGGTAGGGTTGAATTCGCCCAGCAGCATAGGTATGAATGTCATTGCAAGATCTGAAAGATTCCCGGCTAGAGACAAGGCTTTAGGACGGGAGTCTACGGTCGAAGAGGTGGCATGGCTCAAGGAGCATCCGTATGGGCTTTGAGTAAAGATCTTAGGAGCTGGATATGTGATCGAAGAACTCCCATAACTCCTCTACTACATAAACAATTCAAGCTTTTATTACCAGTACTGCTAGTACACTGCTAGCTACCCTGTAGTTGGTAATCTTCGCCTCATAGGGCTAGCCCTACCGGTTGCAGAGTTTTCCACCTCCTTTCCTAATTGCTTCCTACATACCTAGTTTCTACCAGATAGTCAATATACACCTATATAAAGGACCACCGAAAAGTTTTCCCCCTTCCGCTTCTACTGTAGCTGCCAAGCTGAGCGGGCGCCGCTCTAACCTGAGCCGAGAGTCGGCCTGAGTATGCCCTGAGCGCACCCTGAGCGATGTGGGCAGTGCAGGGGCGCAGCAAGCTGGAGCCTGAAATGGCTTCCTTCAGTCGCGGCTTGAGCTGCCCTCGTTGTTTTTCAACCCCTGAGCCCCGCTGTTGCCTAGACTTCGCCACTTCCCACAGGATCCTTTGACAGCTGAAGCTATCGTAGAACTTCCAGCCTAGTAGGCGAAGGCTTCGGTGACGGATCAACCCGTCCCGCCCTGCCAAAGCACTCCCGAGCAGGCAGAATCAACTCAACTTCCTCGCCACGCTCGCGTAACCCTCACATTGAACAGTCCCACTCGCAACTTCCAGCGATATATGCCTATCGTATCGTATTTCAATTGTCATCGAGTTTCAATCGTTTCCTGAGCACATAGCCCCCGCTATAAGCCATGCCATCAAAGTGCGAACGCGCGACCGTCTTTCAATACGCAGATTTCAATGCCCTGTCAGGAGGTGTCTGGGGGTGTTTACAAAAGTATTGATATCATTTTCGGAATGGCGGAATGCCTTGGATGGGAAAGAGGTAGCGCGTGAGACATGGGACTCACCCGCGCTTTGCCCTGGGGGTGACGCCTGTAAGCACTTCAGAGCCCACTTCACGAGCAGCGAAGATATGTGAGAGGAGTGTCTTAACACAAGCGGATGACGAAATGGGAAGTGCACAAGAGGATCAATTTGTAAATCGGTTGAGACAATAGACCGGTTGAACGTTTTCGAAACCGTTGCTTGGTCTGATGTTGTTGATGCGGAACTTCCAACCTCCATCGCCCTGCGCACAGCCTCTCTGAATTTCTTAATGCCTTTCATATTCCGGTGGTGGTATTGTTGTATCCTATAGTAAATTTAATATGTGACAAGCTCAAATTCGGGGGAAATCACTTGAATTTGTGTAGTCTCAGAAGGATCGCTGATGACACCTCGGGGTGTTTTGAAGACCACCTGCAGTGGCACCTCCAGCTCGAGAGGACCGTGATACACATCCACAATCTTGAAATTCACTTGAAGCGCGAAAGTGCGAGCGGTCAGAATAGTGAGAAAGGTTGGTAATAATGTGTTCGGTGCACTGATGGGTAGCGTGATGGTTGCGACCCATGACGGGGATTGATTCTGCAATATCGTCCCATGAGGCGAGAGTCGATTTAGTCGCCAAGGGAGCGTGTCCAATTTGAAGCTTGGGAGTTTTATATATTTAGACCGAAGCCAAAACTGTGACCGTCGTCTCAGCATATCAATGCACGGCGTTTGTTCCAACAGTCTTGTGGAATAGAAAGTCTTCACGTGCAGACATAGGTCAACGAGGCAGTTCCAGCGATGGGGACAAATAGACATTTTCACGGCGTCCAGAGGCTTGAACTCGATCTTGAGGGCCACTTCGGTCACCGCTCTTGATGCCGATGTGCACACATTCAGCGGTGATGGTTCCACCATCGAGACCGTCATCTCCCCTAGTGCTTTGCTCCATAGGTGTTGCTTGACCTGTCTCACGGAGGTTGTCCTATACTCGTTTGGGAAGTGTCCAAGATCTAGAGGAGGAGACGCGGTGGTGAAGGGCATGATCCGTATTTCCCGCACGTCTCTCGATGTCGCGATCATTGCTGATGAAACAGACCGTGATTCAAGCACTGCATCAATGGCATATACGATCGATGGTTGCGCATAAGTACATCTGTCGAGAGGGTTCTGGAATTCGGGGCCAGCCATCATTGACGGCGGTAAGTTCAGAAACTGGTCCTGAACGTCGGATCCCAGGGAGATCAATCGCCGAGGAGTGACGAAGCGGAATGGGAGCTGGTAGGCGAATTGCCCATCTACCGCGCGAACACAATGAGTGGTGTTCAGTTCAAGACGCTGACGCTGGTTCAGAAACTTCGGAAATAGTATCAGCGGCCCTTCCCAAGTTCCTGGCGTGACGCTTACTAGGTATTGCGCCGTAAGCTTTTCAGCGTCGCCGGCTTCCGTTGAAACGTTGCCCCAATTCCATGTACGTACAACTCCTGTTTGAGCGCATATCGTCAGGCTGGACCAACGAAATACTCTGGGGAGGTGTTTGACGAACCGCTTAATGTTACGCATATTCCGTGGACTGTTTCCGTTGTTGTGCTTATCTTTAAGATCCCTTCAACACTTTCTCCATTGTGTCGAGTGGTCGCGATTAGATCACTGTCATGATTGAGGGAGTCTTCGGGGAGCACGATGCGGATTGTTGCCAGCCCTGACGATGCGAATTGTTGCCGGCCCTGACGAGGCTGGCGTTGTCGCATGTCTGATCTTGAACGCCATACGTTTCGATCACAGCCACCTGAGGTAAGAAGCCCAAATGAAGTAGAAATCGGCGAGAGTCGTTGAATTAAAGTTGAAGCTGTTTAACGACGACCGCAGAAGGTTCCAGCGAAGCGGAATGGTCGGCTTGGTCAGGTGCGTACAGAAGGTGCGGGGACTGGATTAGCGTGCTTCTGGCGAATTCCGGCCCAGGGAAAGCACGCACGAACGTGAAGCTGCCATTTCCCCTAGCCGTGATTCTAGCGATTCCTCATCGCAGCAAAGATGATCGAGGAAGGTTGGGAGACCATCGCTCGGTCCAAAAAGGCCGGCGTTGAAGGCCTGATACCGGTTCCATGGAGGATCAAATCTTCGGAGATACCTCCTGTGAGAGCTCTGAGGGATATCAGCGACTACGTTCGTCGATATCTCAGCCCTCATGAACTCGAAATCACGGACAAAGCTGCCGCCAGTATATTGGAAAACGTCGCCTCCGGAGCCTGGACTGCTCTCGAAGTCACCAGGGCCTTCTGCCACAGAGCGGCCATTGCCCATCAATTTGTGAGTAGCGACTGGAATTCTGAACCAAGCCCATCCTCAATCGCTAACAAGTCTCCCGACCAACTGCCTGTCAGAGATTTTCTTCGAATCGGCCGAGAGATCTGCACAAGAGTTAGATGACTACTTGCTTCGGTTCGGTAAGACCATTGGGCCGTTACACGGTCTCCCTGTGAGCCTCCAAGATCGATTTCGGATCCAAGGAGTTGAGACGGCCTGCGGCTATATTGGCTGGCTTGGAAGTCCAGAAGATGCACGGAATGAGAGTCTGCTGGTGAAGGGTCTACGACAACTTGGGGCGGTGTTTTTCGTCAAAACGAACGTGCCCATGAGTTTGATGGTGAGTCCTGACCGGAAGATATCTTTCATCGACGAAATTCTCATCTGTGGGTGCGCCGGGCGCTGAAGATGGGGGAAACTTCCAACAACATTATGGGATCAACATACAATCCATATAATCGGTACCTCTCCGCAGGAGGCGCTTGTGGAGGTAAGCTATTTCGTCTCCCGGGTGAAGTCATCATTGAGAGTGGTCCGTTGACTTTTGTAGGTGAAGGTGCTCTTCTCGCCTTGCGGGGCTCGCCGTTGGGATGTGGTTCTGATATTGGTGAGGCGTCGTCTTGCTCAATCTTTCGCCAACGATCCGTTGCGTTCCTGACAACAAAATCAGCCGGTTCCATACGTATTCCAAGCGCTTTCAATTCATTATTCGGACTTCGCCCGTCTCACGGACGTTTACCCTCCAGTGGCATAGGCAATAGTGTAGGTCTTCAAGCCTTACCAATCCTTCAACCTCAGTCGAAATATTGACTTTGCGAAGCTGCCGGGGCTCCCCACGGCTGTCAGTGTGGTCGGTCCAATGTCGCCAGATCTCGACTCACTGAAGCTGTTGATCACGGCGGTCTTGGATACATGTCCCTGGGAGGACGATTTTGAGGTGATAGAGCTACCGTGGATGGCAGAAAAGTTTCAACGGGTTCTCTCGCGGTCATGCGGCAAAAACAAAGAAAGTCCCAAGTTAGCCTTTGGAATGATGAAGTGTGATGGGAATGTCAGCCCGCATCCACCGATACAGCGGGCAATGAACTTAGTCGCAGACTCACTACTGGCGAGGGGATACGAGGTTGGCAGATTTGGTCACACTTTCCGGACAGTACTAATGGCAATACCAGGTCATTGAGTGGGACCCGCCAGCTCACTCTCCCGCGGTCAGCATCCTCGTACGTGTTTCTCCTCAGCCGATCTCCTTTGTGCTCTCGACCTTTCTCTTCGGCCTTGAAGCTCATACCCGTCAATTTCCTATGTATAGTTCCAAATATTTGGTTCCACCGCAGGAGAAGCCATACGGAAGGCCGTAGCTATCAGCGGTGAGCCAGCGATGTATCAACTGCGTATCTTATTCGAAAGCGAATCAACGGATCCGTTATCTGCCACGGAGTTTTGGTCATTGTGTCAGCAAAGGGAGGATTTCCGAGCCGCATACCACCAATACTGGAATTCCAGCAGAGAAAAGACCTCGTCCAAGAGACCGGTCGATGGCGTCATCTTGCCGGTTGCGCCTAGCGCTGCCGTGCAACAAGGTCTCTTCACATACTATGGTTCGTTCTCCCACATGTCAGAAGCAAATTTGGCGTCTAGTTTTGAACGCTAACGAGCGACGAGTAGATTATTCTGCCATTGCCAATGTCCTGGACTACACGTCCGGTAGCATCCCGGTGACATTTGCCGATCGGGCTCTCGACGCCAGAATGTCGGCCTACGAACCTTTGAACCTGACGGACCGAGCAGTTTGGCAAACTTGTAAGCGCTTCTGAGCTCACCTTCGGTATTGTTCGACGAGCGCTGACCTCAATCTTTCCTGACAGACCTGCCAGACGTGTTCGACGGTGCTCCTGTGGGAGTGCAGGTCATGGGCCGGCGTTTGGAGGAGGAAAAGGTTCTTAGTATGATGAGGGTTGTATCTGATGCGTTGCAGCAATACGATGGGAGGGGTCCGACCGATCGTGCAGACTGAGCCTCGCACCCGATCCAAACTTTGTCTCGTCGGTGACGCAACAGATCAACGGACAGAAACGTGGACAGAAACGCGTGTAGAGCAGTCAACAATGCTATGTGTGCGTGGGCGTTCTCATTTCTCGGGATGAAGCCTTTAGATACCTACTTGAACAGACCAAGACGTCAATTTTAGCGTTCAAACAAGCCCCGGCAGTTCCGCGCATCAAATACCGTGTTGCCGAGAACGAGGCTAATGGATCTACAAGTCGGCAAGCAAGGCAGCCAACCTAAAGGGGCTTAGCCGTCGCCGCTTACCCGAAAGGATCTAGCGCAGCTGTCCCGAAGGGGCTTAGTTGCATTTTACACGTCTGAGATCCTGAGGCAATAGCGCCAGAGCAGGGCGGCGGGAGCTGACTAACCGGATGCGAAGGAGAAGGGGTTTTTTGTGCGCGATTATACACATCTATATGCTCCATCTGCACCTCATATATCAACAGCACAGAGAAGTCAAACATAGCAACCTTGAAGCTCGGCTATTTTTAGTGAAGGCCTGGTGCCCTGAGAGCACGCTATTTACTTCTTCAAAAGGCATGTTCTTGAAATCTATACTTGGCGATACAAAACAATAGAAATGTAAATTTACCAGGAAATCGCACGCGGCTTGCAGCTCTAGCTATAACAGCGTCTTGTGAAGCCTGACGCAAGGCTTGGGCTAGGCGACTCACTCTTGCTTAAAAAGACCCTGTGGGACTATTTATATCAGAGCTGTCATCATGCCTCGACGTTATTACATACAAATTGACCGCGGCGCTTGCTCATAGTTTACCAAGCAATCGAAAGCCGGAGATTGGTTCGCTAAGAATGTCTTTCCTGATGCTGAATTTCTACCACAGGCAAATATTCCTCTTGAGGCTGGCTGGCATTGGGACGTTGAGTCAAACGTTCTTGACAAAGCGCTACTAGGAGAAAAAGGTTACTATGATCGAAATGAAGTGGTTTCTCCGTGCTACAGCCAGCCAGCATGGTTCTTCTCAGTCATGGTTACGTTATTGTCGCTTTTAAACGCCCTTTTGTGGCATTTGACGAAATGAAACGGTGAGCCTTGGACTCGACCTCTGACATTGGACAGCCATCAACCTCGTTCAACATTGTGTTTAGCTTGAAGATCATCTTGTTATTTTCGTCTGTTACGGGCTTTCTTCAGCGTTTTCCATTCATGTCCTTTATCAAATTCTTTCTCTGCTCTCCATTCTGATACGTTAACCAGGTTCCCCAAGGGCTTACATCGACCTCTGTTGTTCCTTCAAGTCTAAGCCCAATTTCTCGACCCTTATCTTCATCCCGCGTGAGATCTGCGAAAAGAAAGGGGTAACGCTACTCTGTGGTCCGATCTAAAGTGACCTGAACTTTGTGGCCAAACTTCAAGCCATGACGAGCACGAAGAATTATAGCTGACAATTGAAAGATCGAATAATGACAGTATATATTTCCAGAAGAATCTATGTCGAGGTCGACATTTCTTAAGAAGTGCTGGAAACTCTGCGGTCTTTTTACTGCTCGAATTTTTCTTGTCTTTTCGAGGAATTCAGCACGTTTCTCTTCTGAAACATGTTCGAACCCTCTAGCTTCGATATAGCTTCTGACTCATGAATCGCTTGACTCATTCAAGAATACATACTCATTAGAGTTTTCGAGTCGAGCTTGTTCAATGAGACATTTAATATTGAGATTGACGTTTGAGTGATCGATATGTGAATTTGGTGGTAGTCACTTCTTGAGAGTTTTCGCTGAAAGTGTCTGAAATATGAGACAAGCGAGCAACTTCAGCACGTCTCAAAGTATTTGCGCTTTCGGTCCTCTGATGATCTCCTTGGTGAGAACTATTCAGTAGGGATCGCTTCAGTCTGGGTCCTTCATTACAGTACAATGAAGTGTGTTCTTTTTCTCTTTGTTGGAAGGCATCGAGTGTTCTCGTAGAATTCGCTGATTTAGGTTCACAGCTTGATCGACGTAAAATTTCGGGTGAGCATGATCTTTGCGATGAAAGTAAATAGCTCTCTAGATGTCGGGTGATTTAGACCTAATGTTCCCGCCGAGATCTGCCAACTTGTAAAACATCTTCAGTCTGTAACCTATGCTCATAAAAAGAGAAAAAAAGAAGCCTCATTTGATTACGAGGATGTTGCGAGTACAGAGGGCAAGAAAATCAGCTCTGACACAAGTAAGGGCCTCGTAAACGAGTTGTTCAATCAGTCGCCCACTTTTGAAGAGAGTTTGATAAGCCACAGGACGTTTTTCCTGTAACACGTCGAAGGCATGCAGAAGCAGCTTATTTGAATCCGCCAGAAATTTTTTGTGGTGGCTTAGAATTCCTTCGTCAGTGCCATGATCTGCCGCCGCGCTTTCAATCCACGACGTAAGGGTGTCACCACGGCGAAGGAGCTCCACAGGCAGCTTACCCTCTACTGCAAGCTTCCTTTTTCCAAGCATTTCAGCCAACGCCGGTAACGGATCTTCCTCTGTACCGCGTTGAATTGTATAAGACTCAAGAGAAGAAGCGGATTTGTCTTCCGCCCACTCTTTTGACAGAATTGGCTTAAGTGAAATGTTTCTACGTTTCGTGGTCTCCTGTGAGTTTTGGAGGTCTGCGCCTACAGCTCGCTCGTCACTTCCCGTCGAAATTTCCAAGGAGTCCTTTGGCGAAAAAGCACCGCGATAAGAATAGGACGAATTCTGCGATTCCTTCAAGAAAGGACTTTGGCTGGACTCTGAGGTTTCCTGTCGAGTAGGGCCTAGTGATACCGCCGCTGCCGTAGAAAATGGAAAGACACGTCTCTCGGTAAACCATTGCTCATTGAAAGGCCGGACTGCCTTTCGTCATGGCCTGGTTGAGGCTGGACAGCGTTCTGGCTAGTGCTCTGGGTCTGGTAATTTTCTGGTTTGGAATGTTGGAGGACGAGGTCATATGGGGCATTTTGGTATGTAGGTTGAAGCTTGATAGGAGTCTATCTAGGAGCGAGCAGGTAAAACTCTAACTAGCGGGCCCCAGGCCTATCAGCCCTATGAAGGCGGAGATTACCATCTCCCCTATTTCCAACATGGAATGGCCGTCTTGTAGCCAGTTTAGGACAGTCGTCTGTTGTCAACCTATATGTTGGAAATAGGGGAGTTGGTAACCTCCGCTTCATAGGGCTGGTAGGGCTGGGGCCCGTTAGTAGAGTTTTCACCTTCCGCCTCCTAGATAGCCTCCTAATAGCAACAACCAAAATATCAATATGCCCCCATATGACCTCGTGTTCCAACACTATACCACAAGCGGCATGCCGTTGTTTCTTAGTTCTACGCTGCTTGGAAGCCATAAAGAGGCACCTATCGAGATTTTGCAGGCGTGAGACCGTAACAAGGACCACGAGTGAAAGGAGAGATGCGCACAATAGGTGGGTCGGGACTGATCGATACAGGCTTGGGGCAAAGTTGGAAATTCACTGACTAATGAAAAAGGGCTCCTGATCCCATAGAGCTTCTGGACTTGGTCGGAGACCTAGGGAACCGCATGGATGATGACGTTCCGCCTGAGAGCCAAGCGTATTTTATCTCTGACTTTCGCTGCAACACTGCTCCAGGGTTAAAAGGAGCATGAAGTCAACGATCAAAAACCAAGAGTGCCGAAAGGAAGGACAAAAAACATATCGACACCTGCAAGATCTATTTTTGGTCAACTTCAACATTCAACATCGGCAATTTGCGCAACATACTCGAACTTGCGCATCCTATATCAGAATTAGGAAGATTAACAACTTGGAGCGCCAAGACTGACCGAAGATAACAGCTTAGCAGGCTGTCGCCTTAACCACTCGGCCAAAGTGTCTTGTTGTGAAGTATCTACATCAATTAACAGTATACAAAGATTGTTAATGGTTTCAAAAGGTCACACGGGAAGCAGGAAAAAAAGAAAATAGTGAAGAAATAAGTCTATAGTAGCTAGTCCATTTATAGTTAGCTTAGACAATACTTGAGCAGCCTTCTGCTCAAAATAATTCTATACCCCTTCCACCAATGACCACCAAGTAGTCTCTTTTTCGATCTTCAACAGTATTCTAGCTAATTCACTAATATCATTATTGTATGAATTAGGCATTTTTGGTCCTATTCCCTCTTGCAGATTATGTCCTGCCTGTTATTGGAATAAAACCTGGTGTATCCCTTCTTAAGAAGCTGTCGTTATAACTGCCACCCCAGGATTACGGGATCTAACCATATGTAGAATAGATAGATATTGACTCAGATTCGCTTATCTGACTGACTCATGGAAAGACTGAGAATATCATGTGCGGGGTAGCAAAAGAAATTGAGGGGTTAAAGGTACTTCTCATCCTCCTCACAGATCAAATAGGCGAAGCTAAAAGTCAATACGGAGTACATAGGTAGGTACCCGTACCATGTTTAGATGCCGTAATTCTGGGGTAGCAGTTATAATGACAGCTCAAGAGGGATACAACGGCCAAAAAAGACCTAGCCTCGGCGAGACTTGAACTCGCGACATCCGCATCACCATGGATAAAATCATACCAATTCCGGAAGATTTGATATAAGAACGGCGCGCTAACCACTGCGCCACGAGGCTGGTTGGTTTTTTTGGATTCTCCTATATTGTTATATATTTTTATCACTCTTCGTGTTATCTAAAACCCTCATAACGCTTTAGAAGGGCCCACCTAGTAATGCACCGCACCCGGAAACGCATCAAAACATCTTTTAGGGGGTCTAATCTCGGGGAGTGCGAATTGAGACACTGCTCAAAAGATAAATTACACTCTCTCAGAGCTTTAAGATCCTTAAAGCCTCTCTGAAAAAAAATATAAAACGCTACGCTAAACTCGTTAATTACGGCGCTGATGCACTTCTGGGTGAAGTGCATTACTAGGTAAACCCTTTCCATTATTTCTCTTCTCTCAATTGAGCGAATCCACGTAAAGCTTTTGTATGTTCTTCGAGCAGACAGATCGAGACATCTGAGCAGTGAAGTTGCGAGAAAGCAGTTGGGAGTCGACAAAGAACAAAGGTTTCAAATCTCAAATGCAAGCCGATATCTCTGATTTGCACCTTGCACAAAGACTAGATTTTTTCCCGCATGTATTCTAAATTGATATATAGCTTCTGTCCGGAAATCCCCCGGTCGCTCCAAGGATTCTATGGGAGTGTCGAAGTCTAGGTAGCAGGCGGGGGGCTTTGTTGGGACCGTGCCTAGATCATCCAACCAAAGGGGCTCAGAGCTGGTATGTATGTATTGTTCTTTAGAGGTAGCTATAACAAGACATTAAGAATACAGAAGAGAAAGAGTGCGAGCTCTTCTATAAATAATGGCTTGAGGCTGCGCTAGGCTCGATACAGATGTGATGTAATATGCCAGATGTGTTTGCCTAAAAGAATGATGAAAGGGGTGAATGAAGAAAGTGCTGAACAACGGGAAGAAGTGCTGGGGATGGCCCGAAGGGGTGCGCTAGGTCCAAACTAGGCATAGCGCCATGGCTTGCCCTAATCAAATTGATTAGGGTTTAGATCTGGACCCTGGCCGGTTCAGGCATGTTCGTAACAGGCTTAAGGCATTGAAAATATCGAGGGCAGCTCAAGCCGAAGGTTGGGGACCCATTTCAGGCTCCCACCTGCTACGCCTCTGCACACTGCCCCACAGTGCTCCCTCTTGCTCTCTCTTGCTCTCTCTTGCTTCTCTTGCTCCCTCTTGCTCCCTCTAAAGCGGCTATACTCCCTTTTCCGATTGAAAACGGCAATCTCCAATCCCAAGTTCGGGGTATATATAACATATATATATATTTATTATTAAAAGAAATATTCAAAGACCGAATGATGAGAGTCAAGCAATTAAAGAAGGGTTTCACTAAACATACACCCCTTTTTACTACATTGACGCCCCCCACTTACTACATAAACGCCCCCCGTTTACTACACATACACTCTCCCCCAATAGGTCTAGCGGCTACCCAACTAGGGTTAGCGGCTCAATAATCATAACAACGCGCACACGCTCTTCTTCATCAACCAACCACTTCATCTATTCACCACCCACCCTACCTCATCGCCGTCATGGATCTTGCATCCCCTTCAGTGGGTGAGCTCTATGTGAGCCACGAGGAGCTCATTGCCGCCGCCAATACATGGGCTGAAGCTCATGATTACGCGCTCAATATCAAACGCTCGAGCAAAAACAAGCGAAGAATCAAGGATAAAATTTGGTTGAAGTGTGATAGAGACGATAAAAATACGAGTTCTGTCGATCAAAAGAAACTACACGTCGATTCAAGACTCATTGAATGTCTCTTCAAAGCAATAGCTAAATGATCGCTTGACGAGATGAATTGATTGCTCAGAATCGAAGATTCAGCTCATAATCACTGTTTTATTCTATCTAAATCTCATTCAGCACTACGAAAACTGACTCTGATCAATCAGATCAAAGCAAATATAGCTCATCAAAGTCGTTCATGAATGTTAGGGGCCGGCCTAGAGCGAGTCATAGGGGTGTCATTTAACTAATAGATAAATGCTAAGGAAGGAAAGTATCTACAGAAAAGAACTCGGTTCTTATATGTGTGTTCCTCAGCCCTGTGCTAGGCCCGATTGGGTTGGCGCCTTACACATATGATGCAGGGTCCCAATGATATCACCCCTAGGTCAGGTTCTCGCTAGGCCCGATTAGGATGGAACCAGGCGAAGGCTAGGCGAAGGATAGGCGAAGGCTAGGATCGCAACAATGAATTACACTCAAGCAAATTCTCACTACTCTACGTTTAGATATTGATTTGAAAAATTCGATGTTCAAAGCAGCTGATATTTATAATGCTAAGACTGCTCTTTGTCGCGATATATTAGACTCTTTTACATTTATACAAGCGTTACTTCAGAATCTTCATCGCGAAGCTTGACATTGTGAGTATCTGAAGAATCAACTGAATCGAGTTACTCATTTGTTCTTTATGAAGAACATCTTGAAG